>Ga0070700_100000001_pt1 | contig 346167 bp, 329 predicted proteins | sample KBSK5101metaG_FD_65456 | JGI IMG/M metagenome (GOLD analysis project Ga0070700, IMG submission 65456) | Corn, switchgrass and miscanthus rhizosphere microbial communities from Kellogg Biological Station, Michigan, USA - KBS K5-10-1 metaG | ecosystem: Host-associated > Plants > Roots >...
AAGAAACGCTTCTATACGGGCGGGGTGGTGCGGCTGCTGTGCGAGGCGGCGCGCGCGGAGTGCGATCGCGAGCCGGAGTTCTCGCTGAGCCTCGCCGATACCGCGTGCCTGATCGCGGACTCGCTGCCGCATGACTACTATCCGGCGGCCGCGATCAATCACCTGCGAGGCAACGCCTGGAAGGAGTATTCGACCGCCTGCCGCTACCTCGGCCGTTTCGACAACAGCTTCGACGCACTCGATCGCGCCGCCCGCGCCTATGAACGGCTGAAGGATTCGGAGATCCAGCGCACTTACCTGAGCAAGATCATCCCGCAGCTGTTCGGCAAGTCGCTGGGCGTGCTGCTCCGCGAGAAGCAACTCGCCGAAGCGAAACGGCTGCTGGAGCTCGTCGACCCTTTGGGCATGGACGACATCGCGGCGGCCAGCGCCTTCGGCCATCGCAGCACGTTCTATCGCGTATTCCGTGCGGCGTTCGGAATCACGCCGGCGGAATACCGCAGGACGCGAAGTTACCAATTGCGACTCGACTCCGCACAGCGCTGAACGTATCTTCTCCGTCATTCCGGAACGACATAGCGATGGCCAGCGATACCGTGGGACGCATTCAGTTTGCGCAGACGCTTGCAGGAATCGAGACGATTTCCGTCCACGGCCTCGTCGTCGACCGCCTGTGCGACGCGCTCTTCGACGTCGACGACGTCCTTGGAATGCTCGCGGCCATTGACGCGGACGGCGTTCGATGGATGGAACCGGCCGTCCGGAAGATCTACGACGACATCAACGATTTACTGAAACAGGTGTGTGATTGAAGCTGACGGGGCGGGTTCTCAGACCGGTAAGGACGGTTTCAATCACTCGCTTTCAGGTGTCCAATTGCCAGGCGGAGAACTTGTACAACCAGGAACGCGTCGACAAGGAACCGGGATGAAACGCTTCGCAGTATCCATTTCGGCCATTGTCCTCATCGTCGTGGCCGCCGGTTCGGCAGTCGCGCAGTGCTCACTCGATCTGACGGATATTCGCGACGAGCCGGCATCCGTTACATCCGCGAATCCGAGCAGGCGCGTGTACCGCTTCAAGGCGGTATCGAGGCCGGGGTCCTATGACACGGACATCTACATCAACGTGGCGGGCGGCGGCCTGGGTGGTCAACAGATTGCCTGCGACCCGCCCTTTAGCGACACCGAGTGCATCGCGGAGCTCTTCTGCGTCCGTCCGGGTGCATACGAGATCTGGGCTCTCGCGACCTGCGATGGTTTTGTGGAGAGGAAGATGCTGCCGCTCGAGGTTCCTGACGTCGCGCCGGACGTCGAAATTACGGGTGTCGTGCGTCTTCCGGATGGCCGGTACAGGGTCGATACGCTGTTCACGCTCCCGATTGGCCAGTGGCCGGTGCTTCCGACATACTCCGTTGAGCACCGCCAGCCGGACGGTACGTATTCGCCGCCCGTTCTTTCGCAGACGAACGTTCTGACCGCCGCTCCCGGGGACAAAGTCGGCGTCGTATACCGCGTTTGCTACAATGCCAACCCCGATGTCCAGGGCTCTTCTGAAGCCTATGCGGTAATTCCGGCGCCGCCGTCCGTCGAAGTGGCGGTACTGGACGGCGATGGGCAACGCGCCGTGCCGGGCGAGCGTGCGGAGCGTCTGTTGAGGGTCAGGTTCACCGCATCCGACCCAGCGTTCGATCTCCGCACCCTGTCGGCGGTTTTCGAAGTCGTTTCCGTGCCGTCCAACGCTACGGGACAGGGCGTTGGTGCGACGGAGACGGGGATCGCGCAATCGTTCAGTGCGCCCGTCGCCTCGGACGGTACGGCGGCGGCGACCATGGTCGCCGGCTCGGTGGCGGGGCCTTATGTCGTTCGGGTGAAGAGTCCGATGAGCCTCACGGGATCAGAAGCGCGGTTTACGACAACGGCTTTGAAACCGGATGATGTCGGCATCCTGAAGGACACGCCGGACATGGCCGATTTCGCGAGCAGTTACGCTGTCTCAGCGACGGACCCGAGCACGTTCTATTCGGTCGGCCTCGACGCAACGGGACAGAAAATCGGTCCGATGAAATGCAACTGGTCAGCATCCGCGAGCGGCAACGCCTCCACGCGCGGCGATGGCGTGCTGGCCCCGAGCTCGCGGATCGCCAGTACTACATTTCAGCCGCGAAAGACAGGCCTGATGAAGCTGACGGCGAGCCCGGTTCTCTCAAAAGTGCGCGCGGGCAGCGCGGATCTGTTCATTACCGGTCTCTTCGTGAGCGTTCAGAACACATTCAATCCCGCGTCACCGGTCGATGACTCGGCACGGTTCGTCCCGGGCATGTATCTCGACGGAACCAGTGTTGCTCTGGATGTGATGGAGACGACCGGACAGTTCATCTCGCTGCACATCCCGACCGGGGGCTCGAAAGGAAAGGCGACGTTCACGGTGGATTCGACCAACTACCCCGGCATCGCCATGAACTACCCGCTCAGTGGTGATGCGACCGAGGACATGCAGTTCACGAACGGCCAGCAGAGCATCACCGTGGACTTTGCGCCCTCCACCGGCGACACGTGGACGACGCTCCTGGTCCGCGACTTCGGGGCGTCCGGAACGATCAGGGTCTCGATCAAGTCCGGCAAGACCACGTACGCGTTGAAGCCTCTAAAGTTGCCGGTCGATGCGGACGGCAATGGTCTGCCGGATGCGGGTTGGCACCTCCAGGGGGGCGGTCATATTAACGACCCTTCGCTAACTGCCGCCGGCGATGTCGATACCGACCCGCCCGGTGTCAGCGACCCGATCGAAACGGCCTTTGGAGATGGCCTTTCAAATTTCGAGGAATACCGCGGCTTCATCTTCGCGGGCTCGTATCAGCGATTCGATCCCAACACGAAGGATCTGGTCCTTGTCGTCGATCCTCTCATCCTCACAGATGCGCAGACTCTCAACTTCTTCACGTCGCAAGTGCCATTCCGCAAGCACTACGCGGACCTCGCCGACGTCGCAGGCGACGCATATCCCTCTCGCGCGATCGAGAAGATCAGGCCGGTCATCAATTGCAACCGCACCGGTGTGCCAGGAGCGAGGAGCGCCGGAACGCGTGGCGTGCGAATCATTGAACAGGAGCAATTTGTACCTGCTTACGTACTGGCCGGCGCGGGTTTTCCGGTCTGGCAAGCCGGCGTTCTCGGAGTCACATGGGCTGATGGCATGCCGAATCTTGACATCCTCAACTCGCCGGCCAACGTCGCAGGCGCTGTGATCCAGTCACCCGACCACACGCAGTTCGTGGAGGTCTATCCGCAGACCCTTCGTAACCACGGCATTGCCACCAACTTCGCGAATCCCTCCGCGTACCGGGATGTGAGCGGCAACACCGTGCCCGATTGCAACGTCAGCAACACGGGTAATTGTGATTTTTGGGATACGGCGCACGGACTTATCGTTCCGCACCAGCAACCTGCGGGCAACTACATCCTCAACACTGTTCTTGACCCAGGGACAATGCCCGACGCTCACTACTCGAAATACGCGCGTACCTGCGCTGACCCGAATCAGGTACTGCCGCAGGGTTTCTCTGCAACGCAGATGTCCCGGCTCCGGACGATCCTGGTGGGGCACGAGCTGGGACACGCGATGCAACTCGAACATCGCACCAACACACTGGCGGACTGCAGAAGCATCATGTTCGACAATATGCTTCCCGGTGCCGATCGCCGAACGTGGGCGGACATGATTCCGCTCGCGACTTCGTACGACAATCTCGTCGACTTCATGCGACTGTGGCAGTGACGATGGAGGAACGATGAAACGGTACACCTTCGTAACTCTTTTCGCGCTCGCGATCGGGGCGAGCGCATTCGCTTCGACCGTGCGCGTCACTGTCGACCACCACCTTTCAGCGTATGGTCCGCTTCACGCGATGAAGACCGTGCGTGCCGTCTTTACAGATGAGCCGCTGGCTGCGGAAGTCCGACTGGACGTTTTTGAGGTGCCGCAGATTCCATCGTCAGGCGAACACCTTCGCGCACTCCGCGCATTGCCCAAAGACGGATGGTGGAAGGAGCTGGAGTGGCAGCTGATCAACGTGAAGACGGAACGTCAGGTGCTGACGTCTCAGTGGCGCGTTGTCACGTCCCGTACCGAGGAACGAGGACCTTCTACTGGCGATAACACGAAAGCTGTGGACGTTCGCTCACTCATCGGGCGCTTCCATCTGGCCGATGCATTGGCGCCGGGCGACTACAAGCTCAACGTCACCATCGCCGGAGTACCTTCGCAACCCTTTCTCTTCGCCGTTCGTAGCGGGCGAGAGGATGACGTGCGGGATATTTACCTCGCTACAAAGGCCGCCCGCACGTCCGACTTCAACTCCTACCGCGCACTGCAACTCCAGCGAGTGAAGATCAACCCCACGAACGCGGCAGCCTACCTCGAGTTGGCCGACCGGTCGCTTGAGGATGGAACGCTTACCGAAACACAGCAGTACCTCGACGCTGCAATGGCGTCGATGGAGCGGCTCATGCAGCAATACGCGTCCTCATATCCGGCATGGGTCAAGCAGCAAAAAGCAGAGTGGGAACCGCGTGCCATCCGTATCCGCGCGCTTCAGCGCGAGCTACCGGAGTACTTCGCTCACCGCCGTGAGTGGCGAATTACAACCGACGCCGCAACAGGAAACTATGTGATCCGCTCGCGGCGCGACGACCGTGTAGTGCGGGAGATCGCGGCACGACCGTAAAATCCGGCTGACCATCCGTCGCGGCTGAACGCGAACTACGGTAGGGCGCGGCGCGCGGCCGGCGGTCCTGTGGCAGGTGAGGTCCATGAAGCGGAATGCAGTTACGAACGATGAGCTCGACCCCATTTCGATGCCTGGCTGGAACGGTCTCGTCCAGCTTCTCTTCGTCGCGGCCTTCGCAGCTACTGCATCGGCATCAACGCTGACGATATCCGCCCAACACGATCTTCTCGTCACGGCTGTACGACCTTCGAAGCACGTCTCGACTTCGGCCCGCTTCCGGCCGGCGATTACACGCTGGAGGCGCGCATTCATCACCTGAAGTCGGCGTTCCCGGTCTCGATCCGTACCGGCCAGGAGCGCGAAGTGCGCGAGGCCTATCTCGAGTTCAAGGCACGTCGCGCGTCGTCGTACGCGGAGTTCCGCGAACTGCAACTCGAGCGTTACCGCATCAACCCGGCCCGCCTCGATCCTGTGATCGAGGTCATGGATCGTGCGTTGCTGGAAAGCACCATCGACGACGCACGCGCTCTATTCGCGATGGCGTTGGAAAAGATGTCGCAACGGCGTGCAACGGCCACGGAGGCCGATAAAGTGCAATTCTTCGAGCGTCGTATTCGCGAGCTGCGCGCCACCGAACGCGCACTGCCGGAGTACTTCAACCGCCGTTCAGAGTGGGCGATGGAACGCACTCCCACCGGCGCTTACGTGATCCGGGACCGCAAGTCAGGCAGTATCGTGAAGGACTTCGCCGCGAATACTTCGACACCATGACCGGGCTATTGCTTCGCCGGAGCTTCGACACCTGAGAATACCTGTACCTGCTCCGGAAGGCGCGCTCCGCGGATCTCGATCGCCGAAACAGCGGCATTCAGCTCCGCGAGCTCGGCGGGCGTGAATCGAACCGCGGCCGCGCCGGCGTTCTCCAGCATGTGCGGCATCTGCGTCGTCCCGGGGATCGGCACGATCCACGGTTTCTGCGCCATCAGCCAGGCCAGCGCGATCTGAGCGGGAGTCGCCTGCTTTCGCGTGGCCCACTTCTTCACCAGCTCGACGAGCGCGAGGTTGTGGGGCAGGTTCTCCGGCGAGAAGCGCGACTCGATTTTGCGGATGTCACCGTCCGCGAACCGCGTGTTTGCGTCGATGGCGCCGGTGAGAAACTGGACGCCGAGCGGGCTCCATGGGACGAAGCCGATGCCGAGTTGCTCGCAGAGCGGGAGGACCTCTTTTTCCGGGCCGCGCCAGAGCATCGAATACTCGTTCTGGACGGCGCTAACGGGAAGCGCGGCGTGGGCGCGGCGCAGCGTGTTGAGCCCCATCTCGGAGAGGCCCCAGTGCAGCACCTTGCCCTGTTTCATCAGGTCCTGAATCGCGCCGGCGACGTCTTCGATCGGGACCTGCGGGTCGACGCGGTGCTGGTAGAGGAGGTCGATGCGGTCGGTGCGCAGGCGTTTGAGCATGCCTTCGACGACCCGCTTGATGTGCTCCGGACGGCTGTTGAGGCCCGGAAGTCGCCGGCCTGTTTCCTGATCGATGTTCCAGCCGAACTTGGAGGTGATCGCGACTTTGTCGCGGAACGGCGCGATGCCTTCGCCGAGGATGCGTTCCACTTCGTGCGGGCCGTACGCCTCGGCCGCGTCGTAGAAGGTGATGCCACGCTCGAAGGCGGTTCGGATGATGTTGTGCATCTCGGATCGTGTGGGGATCGTCGTCTGATAGGTGCGGCTCATGTTCTGGACGCCGAGTCCGATGCTCGAGACCTCGAGTGTGCCGAGCTTGCGGCGGCCGGGACGCAGTTCCGGCTGCTGGGTGGCGTGCGCCGCGGCGGGGATGCCGGTCAGCAGCGAGGTTGCGGCGACTCCTGCTCCCGCGACAAGAAAGTTGCGACGGTTCATCGTTGGCTCCTTACCGATCGATCATCTTCTGCGAGCCCTCGGAATACCGCGCTCCGCGGGCGAGCGAGGACGCCGCGTCGATCCGGCGCAGGTCGTCTTCGGTGAGCTTCACGTCCACGGCGCCGAGGTTCTCTTCGAGGCGATGCAGCTTCGTGGTGCCGGGAATCGGGACGATCCAGGGCTTCTGCGCGAGGCACCAGGCGAGCGCGATCTGCGCGGGCGTGGCGTTCTTCTCCGCGGCGATGCGCTTCACGAGATCGACGATCGCCTGGTTTGCCCTGCGGTTCTCGGGATTGAAGCGCGGAACGCTGTTGCGGAAGTCGGTCGGGTCGAACGTCGTCGTCTCGTCGATCTTCCCGGTGAGGAAGCCTTTGCCCAGCGGACTGAAAGGGACGAAGCCGATGCCGAGCTCCTCGAGCGCGGGGAGGATCTGCTCTTCCGGCTCGCGCCACCAGATCGAGTACTCGCTCTGCAGCGCCGTCAGCGGCTGCACCGCATGCGCGCGCCGGATGTTCTTCACGCCCGCCTCGGACAATCCGAAGTGCTTCACCTTCCCCTGCGCGATGAGCTCCTTCACGGCGCCGGCGACGTCTTCGATCGGAACCTCCGGATCGACGCGATGCTGATAGAGCAGGTCGATCGTCTCGACGTGAAGACGCCTGAGCGATCCGTCGACCATGCGCCGGATCGAGTCGGGACGGCTGTTGAGGCCGGGGAGCTGCTTCCCGTTCTCATCGAAGTGGAAGCCGAACTTCGTGGCGATGACGACCCGGTCGCGCATCGGCTGGAGCGCTTTGCCGACCAGCTCTTCGTTCGTCCAGGGGCCGTAGACCTCCGCGGTGTCGAAGAACGTGACGCCGCGGTCGACCGCCGCCCGGATGAGCGCGATCATCTCTCCCTCGTCGGCCGGGGGGCCGAGCCCGAAGCTCATGCCCATGCATCCGAGTCCGAGGGCTGAGACTTGGAGTGATCCGAGCGTTCGCTTCTGCATCTGTTCTCCTTCAGTTGGTAATCATGACTTTGATCGCCCTGGCGAAGAACGTCGGGATCGACGCGGGCAAGTCGCCCGCGCCATACATGACGGTTGCTTTCATCGGTTCCCTGCTCTCAGTTCAGGATGGCCTGCTCGTAAACGCGACACACGATTGCGTAGCACTCACACGCCATGCCTTCCAGTCCCGCACGGTCGAGGATGCTGATCTCCTGCCGCCGGTGTCCGATGACGCCTTTCGCTTCCAGTTTTTGCACCGCTTCGTTGACGCTCGCGGTGCGCGCTCCGAGCATGTGCGCGAGGAACTGCTGCGTCATGCGGATCTGCGGCGCGGCGACGCGATCGTGCATCATCAGGAGCCAGCGCGCGAGGCGCGCTTCCATGTCGTGCGCGCGGTTGCACGCGGCGGTCTGGCTGACCTGGGTGATGAACGCGTTCGTGAACCGCAGCAACTGCCGCTGCACCTCGCCGTTGCGATGGAAGCGCGCGAGCAGGTGCTCCGCGTCCATCCGCCACGCCGATCCCTCGCCCTGCACGATGGCGTCGTTGAGCTGGGCCGGCGCGCCCATGAAAATGTCGACGCCCACCATTCCTTCATTGCCGACGATGCCGACTTCCACCGTCGGGCCTGAGCTGAGGGTCCGGATCAGAGACACCGCGCCGCGAATCGGAAAGAAGGCGTGCTGCGAGCGTGTGCCGGCCCCGAGGATCTTCGCGCCGAATTCCAGTGGGAAGAGCCGCGACGAGCGGTGTGCGTCATTCCGTTCTCGCGTCGGCAACGCCGCAAGAAGAGCGTTGTCTTCCCGCGCCGCGGCGCGTTCTGATTCCTGAGTCATGACGTGAACAACGGCTTCCCGCCACCGCTTATTACGCTTCCGTAAAAATAGCGAAATTCGCGGTGTTCAGTACCCGTTCCCTTAAGTAACGCCTGATCAGCCGGTCGCGACAGAGTGCCACGCCACTTCGCCACTGCCTCCATCCTCAGACGGGTTCCCGAAAGGATGTGAACGATGGCAGCTCCCGCGGGTCAATCCGCTCTGGAAGCATCCGAGTCCCGCTACCGCCGGCTCTTCGAGACCGCGCAGGATGCGATCCTCATCCTCAATGCGGAAGAGAGGCCGGGGACGATCATGGACGCGAATCCGTTCGTCATCGACCTCCTCGGGTACTCGCTCGACGAGCTGATCGGGAAGGAGCTCTGGGAGATCGGTCTCTTCGCCGACAAGGCCGGGAGCCAGGCCGCCATGGAGCAACTGCAGAGCGAAGGCTACATCCGCTACGAAGACATCCCGCTCGAAACCAAGCAGGGCAAACGCGTCGACGTGGAGTTCGTCAGCAATACGTACAAGGTCGATGGCCGGACAGTGATCCAGTGCAACATCCGCGACATCACCGAACGGGCGCTCGCCGCGCACGCTCTCGGAGCGTCCGAGGCGCGCTACCGGCGGCTGTTCGAGACCGCGCAGGACGCGATCCTCATCCTCGAGGAAGCGAGCGGAAAGATCATGGACGCGAATCCCTTCGTGATCGAGTTGCTCGGGTACTCCCTGGACGAACTGATCGGCAGGGAGCTGTGGGAGATCGGCCTGTTCTCCGACAGGGAGGAGAGCAAAGCCGCCATGCTGCGGCTGCAGGAGACCGGCTACATCCGCTACGAAGACATGCCGCTCGAAACGAAGCGGGGCAAGCGCGTCGAAGTGGAGTTCGTCAGCAACTCCTACATGGTCGGCGCGCTCAAGGTCATTCAGTGCAACATCCGCGACATCACCGATCGCAAGTGGGCGGAGGAGGCGGCTCGCATCAGCGCGCAGCGTTTCCAGTTCCTCGCCGAGTCGATGCCGATCATCATCTTCACGGCGAGACCGGACGGAGACATCGACTACTGCAACCGTCAGTTGACGCAGTTCACGGGGCTGTCGTGCGAGGAGGTCTGCACGGCGGGCCGCGCACCGTTCACCCATCCCGACGAAGCGGAAGAGGACGATCGCCTCTGGCGCCGCTCGATCGAAAGCGGCGAGCCGTTCCAGCTCGAGAGCCGTTTCCGCCGCGCCGACGGTGTGTATCGCTGGCACCTCACTCGCGCCGCCGCCATGCGCGATGCGGGAGGAATCGTGATCTGGATCGGTTCGAGCACCGACATTCACGACCGGAAGAGCGTCGAAGAAACCCTCGTGCGCCAGTACCACGAGTCCGAGGCGCTCAGCCGCGCGAAAGACGAGTTTCTGGCGATGAGCTCACACGAGCTGCGGACGCCGCTCACGTCGATCCTCGGCTGGTCCGAGCTTCTGGTGACAGGCGGCCTGGATCCCGAGACGCAGCGCGAAGCCCTCGATTCCATCCGGCAGTCCGCGCGGGCACAGGCACGGCTGATCGACGACATGCTCGATGTCTCGCGACTGCTCACCGGGAAGCTGGAGCTGAACAGCGAACCGGTCGACGTCGCGGCAGCGGTCCTGCTCGCACTCCGCGCCATCACACCCCTGGCGGAGAAGAAGAACCTGAAACTGGAGAAATCATTCGAGCGCGGCGCCTCACGCGTGGACGGCGACCCGACACGGCTCCAGCAGATCTTCTGGAACATCCTCTCGAACGCAGTGAAATTCACGCCGGCCGGCGGACGCATCAGCGTACGGCTCTCATCGAGGGATTCACAGATCGAGATCGTCGTCAGCGACAGCGGGCAGGGGATCAGTTCCGAGTTCCTTCCGCGCGTTTTCGACAGCCTGAGTCAGGAGCACGGCAGCAGCACGCGCGAGCACGGCGGGCTCGGTCTCGGTCTCTCCATCGTCAGGCAACTCGTGCAGATGCACGGCGGCACGGTGCGCGCCGAAAGCGCGGGGGAGGGGAAAGGCTCGACGTTCACGGTGTCGCTTCCCGCTCGCGAGTTCATGGCCACCGTCGAAGAGCCGGCCATGCTGCACATTCGTCACGCGAACAAGCCGCCGCCGCCGGACGCGCCCTTTTCCATCGCCGGCATGCGCGTGCTCGTCGTCGACGACGAACTGGAGATGCGCAAGCTGATCACGACGGTGTTGCGCGCGGCCGGCGCTTCCGTCGTGACGGCGGGCAGCGCCGCCGACGCCTTCGAGCGTCTGTCCGCGCAATCCTTCGACGCGCTCGTGAGCGACATCGCCATGCCGGACGAGGACGGTCACTCTCTCACGCGCCGCATCCGTGCCCGACTCGATGACAAATCCAGCATTCCCGCGGTTGCCGTGACGGCGTATGGCGGCCCGCTGCAGCATCAGCTGGCGCTTTCCGCCGGCTTCGACGACTACGTCAAGAAGCCGTTCGCACCTCAGGACCTGGTGCGCGCCGTCGCGGGCGTTCTCGCGAACAGCCGCTGAGGCCGTCGTCGCCCGATCCGGCCTCACCGATCTGCACCACGCGACTCCCCAGGGGACCGCGGAGCAGGCGGATCAGAATCTCGTCGCGCACGAGCGGTGCGAGGAGCTCGGCGTCGGCGGGCTGCGCCATCAACTCGAGGAGTCTCGCCGCCGCGTCGACGGTGTGCGCGTCCGCGTCGCCGACGTACAGCGAGCGGGTGTCTCGCGGCTGCGGCACGCCGTGCGGAAACACTTTCGGAGCCAGCTCCGCGATTTTCTCAGCGTCGAGATCGAGCATCAGCAGCAGGTACGGTTCCGCGTGACTCGCCCGCGTCACGCGGCCGGCCATCGGGACGTCCATCGAGTACACCGCCATCTGCCCGGCTTCGTAGCCGTACGTGTCGCCGCCGATCATCACGATCTTTGCGCCCTGGGCGACGATGCACAGCGTCGATCGCTGCACGTAGTGGATCGGCTCCTGATTCGTCTGCGAGACTCTCGCGACGCGCACGCCCGGGCGGCGGAGCTCGATCGTCCCGTCGTACGGTGCGAGAGCGGCGATCAGCTTTGCGAGCGTCGCGATGCCGGAGCTCTGTCTGAGGCGCATGGTCGTTTCTAAGTCTCGAAATCGAGTGACGTCGAGAGCTCACGATACGCCTCGATCTGCGCCTGCAGCTCGGCGACCTTCTGCTCCGCCGTGGCGATGGCATCGGCTCCGGCGATGAAGCGGCGCGGCGGCGGCTCTTCGCCGGCGATGGCGAGCAGCGCTTGCGCGAGCTTCGCCGGATCCCCCGACTGCCTGCCGTTCTGGCTCTTCCAGTACTCGAGCAGCGGCCCTCTGCGTTCGTCGTAGTCCGCGACGGAGGGCTCGGCGTAGTTCGTCGATTGCTCCGTCAGCAACTCCGTGCGGAAGAACCCCGGATTCACGATCGTCGTGTTGATCCCGAACGGCGCGACCTCGGCATGCAGCGACTCCATCCAGCCTTCGAGACCGAACTTCGACGCGGCGTAGGCGGAAACGAAGTCGAACCCGGCGGCGAGGCCGGCGGACGAGGAGATGGAGATGATGTGCCCCGACCGTTGCCCGCGCATCACCGGAAGGACGGCGCGGGTGACGTTCATCGGGCCGAGGAGGCTCGTGGCCAGCTGCCGCTCCATCTGCTCCGGCGTCAGTTCCTCGAAATAGCCGGCGTAAAAACTCGCGGCGTTGTTCACGAGAACGTCGATGCGCCCGAACCGCTCGACCGCGGCGCCCACCGCCGCCTCCGCATCGGGGCGGCTGGTGACATCGAGCCTGACGGGCAGCATGTTGCCGGATTGCCCGAGCGCCGCGGCGACGCGATCGGCGTCGCGCCCTGTTGCCACCAACGCTTGTCCGGCAGCGAGAACCGCCCGCGCGATATCAGCGCCCATTCCACGTCCAGCGCCGGTGATGAACCAAATCTTCTTCTCGGTCATGGCCCAGCGTAACCCCGGAGGGCCAACCACCATTCACCCCCGCTTCTAACCTCGCGGGCGAAGTGATATACGAGCGCCGCCATGGATCTGCAACGGGAACAACTCGTCGTCGCGGCGGAGCGTCTGTTCGGCGCGATCAATGAGCCGGCGCTCGCGAAGCTCGAGCGGCTCGCGCAGTGGGTGCCGGTGCGGCGCTCGGAGTTTCTCTTTCATCAGGGCGATCGCGCGGACGCGGTCTACGTCGTCGCGAGCGGGCGCATGCACGTCGTGAGCGAGCGCGCTGACGGGACGTGGACGGTGATCGGCGAGGCGATGCCGGGCGAGACGATCGGGGAGATGTCGTTCTTCACGCACGAGCCGCGCAGCGCGGGCGTTTGCGCAGCGCGCGACACGATGCTGATCCGCTTTCCCAACGACGCCTTCGACGAGATCATCACCGCGCATCCGGAGGTCGTGCGCGAGCTGATGCGCGTGCAGGTGGCGCGGGCGCGCCGCAGCGCGGCGGAGATCGCGGCCAAGTCCGCGGTCGACGTCGCGATCGTCGCCCTCGGCGACGACGTTCCGCTGCGCGAGTTCGCGCAGCAGCTCGCGGATGCGACGACGGCGCTCGGCTCGACGCTGCTGCTCGATCCCGACGACGTCGACCGCCAGCTCGGGATCGAAGGCATTTCGCGCGTTCCGGAACAGGATCCGAAGGACGCGCCGCTCGTGGCGTGGCTGAACGTGCAGGAGTCGAAGTTCCGCTTCGTGATCTATCAGACCGATCCGGGCGTTTCGGAGTGGACGGAGCGCTGTATCCGCCAGGCGGACCGCGTGATCCTGCTCGCGAACGCGAACGGCGATCCCGCGCGGCACGACGTCGAGGGGCTGCTCGATGACACCGCGCGCGTCGGCGCGCCGCGCCGCGTGCTGGTGCTGCTGCATCCCGACGGTGACTGCGTGCCGTCGCAGACTTCGCGCTGGCTGCAGGCGCGCCGGGTCGATGAGCATCACCATATCCGCCGCGGTCACGCCGGCGATTTCGGGCGGCTCGCGCGATTCCTCGCGGGCCGCGCGGTCGGGCTGGTCCTCGGCGGCGGCGGCGCGCGCGGCTTCGCGCACATCGGCATCCTCCGCGCGCTGCGCGACGCGAACATCCCGATCGACATGGTCGGCGGCACGAGCATGGGCGCGTCGATGGCCGCGCAGTTCGCCCTCGGCTGGACGCCCGAGCACATGCTCGAGCGCAACAGCCACATGTGGGTGACGGTGCGCCCGCACAAGCAGTACACGCTGCCGATGGTGTCGTTCCTGAGCCGCAAGCTTTCCGATCAGTGCACGCAGGAGATGTACGGCGACGTGCAGATCGAGGACCTCTGGCTGCGCTTCTTCTGCGTGTCGAGCGATCTCGTGACCGCGAGCGCGGTCGTGCATCAGGCTGGATCGCTGATGACCGCGCTCACCGCGTCCGCCGCGGTGCCGGGCGTGACGCCGCCGGTGCTGCTGGACGGGCGGTTGCTCGTCGACGGCGCGTTCCTCAACAACGTGCCGGCGGACGTGATGCGCGAGCGCGGCTGCGGACGCGTCATCGCCGCCGAGGTGACGGTGGAAGAGGATCAGAACTTCACGTGCGAGCGCGTGCCGACGCCGTGGGAGCTCCTCGGCAGCAAGATGCCGTTCAGCCGGGCGATGCTCAAGTTCCCGTCGATGATCGAGATCCTCCTGCGCGCCTCGCTGCTCGCCAGCAGCCGCCGCCAGACCGACGCCCTCCAGACCGCCGACCTCGTGTTCCATCCCCCGATCAACGAGTTCGGCCTCCTCGAGTTCGAGTCGATCGAGAAGCTGGAGCGCGTGGGATATGAGCACGCGGTTTCGCAGATTGACGCGTGGCGCACGGCGGGCGCGTTGTAGGGGTAGTTGGTGGTTGGTGATTGGTAGTTGAGGGGACTCCCAGGCACCAACTACCAGCTACCAACTACCAGCTACCAACTACCAACCACCACTTCGAGTTCATCCACCAGCTCGTTGATCGAGTGATACCGCAACGAGTCGGGATCGGCGATCAGTGCGTCGAGGCAGGGCGTGACGAAGCCGGCGGCAGTGAGCTGGCGCGCGAGCGGGACGGCGTCATCGCGCAATTCGGCGGGCGGGTGCGGGAGCGGCGTCTCGGCGCTTCCCTCGGCGCGGTACTGGCTGCGGTCGATCGCTTTCGCGCGCGTGCGGAGCTTCTCCTGCAGCGCGCGGATGGATGCGATCAGTTCGGGCGGGAGCTCGGTCGCCGCGCGCAGCGAGGCGGTGTCGGTTTGCAGCAGCGCGATCGCGGACCGGATCTCGCTCGAGCCGCCGGCGTCGTCGACGGCGGCGACGAGGTCGTTGAGCGCGAACTCGATGTCGTTCACGCGCGCGGCGTTGATCCCTTCCGCCTTCGCCGCGGCAACCGCGCTGGCCAGCACGTCCGCGCCGAGTCGGATCGTGGTCTGCATCGGGTCATCGGTGAGAGCGGCCCTCAGTTGAAAGAGGGCCGCCTCCATCATCGCCAGCTCACTCATTCTTCGTCGCGTGCTTCGCCAGCCCCGCGAGGATGTCGATCGGCAGCGGGAAGACGATGGTGGTGTTCTTCTCCACGCCGATTTCCGTGAGCGTCTGCAGGTAGCGCAGCTGCAGCGTGGTCGGCTCGGTGGCGAGGACGTGCGCGGCATCGGCGAGGCGCTGCGAGGCCGCGAACTCGCCCTCGGCATGGATGAGTTTCGCGCGTTTCTCGCGCTCGGCCTCGGCCTGCTTGGCCATCGCGCGCAGCATCGACTCCGGCAGATCGACCTGCTTCACTTCGACGTTCGCGACTTTCACGCCCCACGGCTCGGTGTGCTGATCGAGGATGGTCTGGATGCGCGCGTTGAGCTGGTCGCGATGCGCGAGCAGGTCGTCGAGCTCCACTTCGCCGAGGACCGAGCGGAGCGTCGTCTGCGCAAACTGCGAGGTCTGATAGCGATAGTCGAGCACTTCCACGACCGCGTGCCGCGCCTCGACGACGCGCAGGAACACGACCGCGTTCACCTTCAGCGTGACGTTGTCGCGCGTGATGATGTCCTGCGGCGGCACCTCGAACGCCTCCTGCCGCAGCGACACGCGCACCATGCGATCGATGGGCGCGAAGACGAGAAAAATGCCCGGCCCTTTCGCCTCAGGCAGCAGCCGCCCGAGGCGGAAGATGACGCCGCGCTCGTACTCGGGAAGGATCTTGATCGAGCTGAGGAGATAGAGGCCGACGATGATGACGATGACGAGCGTGCCTATTTCCATGCGGCGATTCTCTCACTTCCGCCGCTTCGGCTTCTCCACTTCCTTCATCGCCTCGGCGATCTGCGAGGGGACGTTCTGCCGCAGTGTGTCGATGCTGCGGAACGCGACGCCGCCGTCGAAGCGCCATTCGTGTTTCGGGCGGTAGACGCCGACGTCGTGCACGCGCGAGCCGACGACGAAGCGGAGCACGCCGCGGCGGTAGTCGAACGCGCGGCCGTTGCGCGTGTGCACGGCGGCGTCGATGCGGTACGTGCCGGCGACGAGGTCGAGCGACGAGACGACGAAGCGGATGCGCGCGTTGGCGTCGAGCAGCTGCGGCGCGTAGCCCTCGACGTCGGTGTTCGTGCCGTACACGCACGAGCCGTCGGCGTGATAGATGCCGAGGCCGAACACGAAGTCTTCCTGCGGCGCGCGCACCTCGACGTCGATGTCGATCGTCACCGGCGTGCCCGCGCCGATCGCGACGAGCTCGCGGCCGTGATGGTCGGTGAGTGCGACGTGTTTCAGCAGGACCTCGCCGGAGCCCCAGCGCTCTTCCTCGGACGCGTCCTTCTTCTCGGGCGCTTCCTCCACCGGCGCAGTGACCGGCGCGCCGCTGACTTCCTGGAGGTACGAGTCCACGACGCGCATCGGGTCGCCGATGGCTTCGACCATTCCGTGATCGAGCCACACCGCGCGGTCGCAGAGGGTGCGCACCTGATCCAGCTGATGCGTGACGAACATCAGCGTCACGCCGCGGAACTTCATCTCCTGAATCTTCGCGATGCAGCGCGCGGAGAACTCCTCGTCGCCGACGGAGAGCACTTCGTCGATCAGCAGGATGTCGGGATCGACGTGCACCGCCACCGCGAACCCGAGGCGGACGTACATGCCGGAGGAGTACGTCTTCACCGGCTGATCGAGGAACTCGCCGATGCCCGCGAACTCGACGATGCGGTCGAAGCGCTCGTCGATGTCGCGGCGCGTGAGCCCGAGCATGATCCCGTTGATGTAGACGTTCTCGCGGCCGGTGATCTCCGGATGAAACCCCGCGCCGAGCTCGATCAGCGCGGCGATGCGCCCGTTGACGGCGATCTTCCCGCTGCTCGGCTTGAGGATGCCCGACACGAGCTTCAGCAGCGTCGACTTGCCAGAGCCGTTGCGGCCGATCACGCCGAACGCCTCGCCGCGGTCGACGGAGAACGACACGTCCTTCAGCGCCGGCACCGACTGCTCCGGCGTCAGCTTCAGGTCGCGCTTGAGCAGCGCGCTCTTGAGCGTCGCGAACTGCGAGCCGCGTCCCCAGAGGCGGTAGGTCTTGGAGATGTTCTCGAGCGAGATCGCGAACTCGTCGGCCATCAGATCGCCTCCGCGAGCGTGTCCCGCAGGCGATCGAAGACGAAGAAGCCGACGATCAGCGACGCGATCGTGTAGGCGACGATCAGCACCATGTCCGAGGTGCTCGGGAGACGGCCGAAGAAAAAGACATCCTGATACGCGACCACGAACGGCGTCATCGGATTGATGCGCAGCAGCGCGCGGTGCACGCGCGACTCCACCCTGTCGAGGAGATAGATGATCGGCGTGACGAAGAACCCCAGCTGCATCACGTTCGCAATGATGTCGCGCAGATCGCGAAAGAGCACCGACGCCGACGACACCGTCAATGCCACGCCGGCCACGAACAGCGTCTGCAGGAGCATGAGCACGGGCGCGAAGAGGATGGCCAGGGTGGGCGTGAACTTGCCGAGGGCCGTGAACGCTCCGATCGCGGCGAGCAGGATGGGGACGGCGAGCGCGAAGTGCACGAGGTGCGAGAGCACGACCACGATCGGCAGCGCCTCGGCGGGGAACATGACTTTCTTGATCAGCGCCGCGTTCGCGGAGATCGAGTTCGTCGACTCCAGCACCGCCGCCGCGAAGAACGTCCAGGGGAGGATCCCGGAGAAGAGGAAGAGCGGATACGGCTGCACGACCTGCACGGGAAAGAACTTCGTGAACACGATCGTGTACACCGCCAGCAGCAGGAGCGGATTCGCCAGCGACCAGAAATAGCCGAGGATCGAGCCGCGGTAGCGCGCTTTCAGATCGCGCGCGGTGAGCGCGGCGATCAACTGGCGGTGCCTGAAAAGGGGAATGAGGTATGAGGTACGGGGCATGAGGTTCGGGCTACTCATACCTCATTCCCCATACCTCATGCCCCATGCCCCATGCCTCACGCATCATCGGTCACAATCAACATCAGCGTCGTCGCGCCCACCTGAAACTCCGACTTGTCCGAGAGCTCGACGGACCCGGTGATCCGCTCGCCGCCGATCAGGGTGCCGTTCGTCGAGCCGAGATCGGCGACGGTGATGAGCTGGTCGCGGATCTCGACGACGGCGTGCAGCCGCGAGGCCTCGGTGTCATTGAGCGTGAGGTCGGCGCTGGAGCGGCCGATGGTGACGCGCGGCTTCTCGATGCGGAACACCGTGCCAGCGTCGGGGCCGTCGAGGATCGCCAGCGAGAGGCGCTTTCCCTGCGGCAGCCGCATCGGCTCGGACTTGCCGGTTGCCCGCGGGTTGTCGGGGATCGGCGACTGCTCGGTCGTGTCGGGCGTTTTCGGGCGCTCGGTTTTGCCGGTGTACGTGCGGTCGCCGACAGGAGGCGCGGCCGGCTCCTTCGGCGCGAACGCGGGGTTCCGGATGTCGAAGACGTTCGCGCACTTTGCGCACTTGATCTTCTTCGACGGCTTCCGCTCGAAGCGTTCCTCGTCGTACTGGTATTTGGAGTGGCAGGCCGGGCACTCGATGATCACGGGTGAAAACTTAGCACGAGTTACGGTTGCGCAGTCACGCGGTCACGCGGTCACGCGGCGAAACCGATAGAATCCGCGGGCCATGAAGAAGCTCGTACTCCTCATCCTCATCCTCCCTTTATTCGCCTGCCAGAAAACCGAAACCACCACGACGTCCACCGAATCGGCATCGTCGTCGAAGCTCGCCGTGAAGGACGACGTGGCGCAGCGTCTCACGCAGCTGCCGAAGACGGCCGTCGACTACGACCGCACGCTGCTCAGCGACAACGACAGGCAGGTCGTCGCGAAGCTGATCGAGGCCTCGGCGCACATCGACGAGATCTTCTGGCGCCAGGTCTCGGAAGACAATCCGAAGCTGCGCATGCGCCTCGAGCAGCAGGCTGCGGAGTCGGATCTCGATCGCGCCGGCTACGAATACTTCCTTGCGAACCGCGGGAAGTGGGACCGGCTGAAAGAAGACGACGCCTTCATCGCGCCGTACGACAAAAAGCCGGAAGGGGCGGCGTTCTATCCGGCCGACATGACCAAGGAGCAGTTCGAGAGCTACGTCAAGGCGCATCCGGAGCAGAAGGAAGCGCTGGAGGGGCTGTTCACGGTCGTGCGCCGCGAGGGCGACAAGCTCGTGACCATTCCGTACTCGCGGTACTACGCGGAGCACCTCACGCCCGCGGCGGCGAAGCTGCGCGAGGCGGCGGCGCTGACGGACAGCATCTCGCTGCGCAACTACCTCACCAAACTCGCCGACGCGTTCGGGAAGGACAACTATCGCGACAGCGACCTCGCGTGGATGGACCTGCAGGGTCCGATCGAAGTCGTGATCGGACCGTACGAGGTGTACGAGGACAATCTCTTCAACTACAAGGCCGCGTTCGAGTCGTTCGTGACGGTGGTCGACAAGCCGGAGAGCGACAAGCTCGCGGTGTACGCGAAGCACCTGCCGGATATGGAGATGAATCTTCCGGAGCCGGACGAGTACAAGAACAGGAACCGCGGCACCGAGTCGCCGATCCGCGTGGTGCAGGAGATCTATACCGCCGGCGATGCGCGCCGCGGCGTGCAGACCTCGGCGTTCAATCTGCCGAACGACGAGGCCGTGCGCGAGATGAAGGGCTCGAAGAAGGTGCTGCTGAAGAACGTGATGGACGCGAAGTTCCGTCAGAGCGGCAAGCCGATCGCGCTGCGCGTGCTCGAGCCGTCGCTGCGCGACGCGATCTCGTTCGACGCCTACTTCAATCACACGCTCTTTCACGAGCTCTCGCACGGCGTCGGGCCGGGGCTGATTCCCGATCCCGCCGGCTCGGGCAAGCGCGTCGACACGCGCACGCTGCTCAAGAACCTCTATTCGGCGATCGAGGAGTGCAAGGCCGACGTGGTCGGGCTGTGGAACATCCTCTATGCGCGCGACAAAAATCTGCTGACGTCGATCGACGAGCGGCAGCTGTGGGCGACGTACACGGGACTGATGTTCCGCTCGATGCGCTTCGGCGTCGATGAGGCGCACGGCCGCGGCACGGCGGTGCAGTGGAACTGGCTGCGCGAGCACGGCGCGGTCACGCCGCTCGGCGACGGGACGTACACGATGGACGCCGCGAAGTACCGCGAGGGCATTCGCACGCTGGCGACGGAGCTGCTGACGATCGAGGCCACCGGCGACTTCGCCCGCGGCCAGCGCCTGCTCGACAAGTACGGCGTGTCGAACCCGGAGATCGAGGGCGTGATCGCGAAGCTGAAGGACATCCCGGTGGATATCAATCCGGTGTTCCCGGCGGCGGGAGAGAAGTAGCGCGAGCCGTGAGATTCACGGCGGCAAACGGCGCGGGCAGTTGTGAAGCGATCGTTCGTGAGGTTCGAGGTTCGAGGGCCGAGGGAAGAATTTCGAACCTCGAACCTCGAACCTCGAACCTCGTCGGTCTCATCGGCTCATTCGAAGCCGCCAACGAGCCCGCGCCCGTGCGCGCGATGCTGCGCGACGCCGCGCAGTGGCTGCGCACCCAGGGCGCGACACAGGTCATCGGTCCGATGGACGGCGATACGTGGCATCGCTATCGCGTGAACGCCGGCCCGTTCGACGAGCCGCCGTTTCTGCTCGAGCCGGTGAATCCGCCGTATTACGCGGAGCTCTGGTCGCCGTTCGAGATCGTCGAGCGCTATTCGTCGAAGCGCGTGGATGACGTCGCGCCGCTCGTCGCGCAGCTCGCGCCGATGCACGAGCGCGCGATGAAGCGCGGCTATCGCCTCCGCCCGTTCGACGCCGCGCGACTGCGCGAGGAGCTGACGCTGGTGTGGAAGCTGTCGCTCGAGATCTTCCGCGGCAACGCGTTCTACTTCGACATCGCGCTCGACGAGTTCCTGAAGCTCTACGCCGGCATCGAGCGCCTGCTCGTGCCGGAGCTCGTGCTCTTCGCCGAGACCGCGGAGGGCGAGCCGGTCGGGTTCCTCTTCGCGTATCCCGACAGTGCGAAGGGCGTCGTCGATTACAAGACGATCGGCGTGGTCCCCGCCCACCGCCGCGGGTACCTCGGATGGGCGCTGCTGCATCGCGCGTACGCGAGCGCGCTGGCGATGGGCCGCCCCGCCGCGAATCACTGCCTCATGCACGAGAGCAACGCCTCGCAGTCGATGGACGCGGGCCACGGCGTGACGTTCCGCGAGTACTATCTCTACACACTGTGAACGCAGCCGCGCTTTTCCGCGACGCCGCACGCGCGCACCCGGAGCGGATTGCGTTCTACGAAGGCCGCAACGCCGTCACGTTCGGCGCGTTGTGGGAGCGCGTGACGCGCTTCGACCGCGCCGGCGAAAACGACCGCGCGCTGATCATGCTCCCGATGTCGGTCGATCTCTACGTCGCGCTGCTCGCCGTTCTCGATCGCGGCGGCGTCGCGGTGTTCATCGATCCCTGGGTCGGCCTCCGCTCGCTGATCCGCCTCGTGCGCCTCGCCCGCCCGACCGCCTGGATCGGCAGCTGGAAAGTACAGCTGCTTCGTCTTTTCGGAGTGCGGTGGCAAAGCCACCGCTTTGGTACTGACGCCCTCATCACGTACACGACTGGCTCCTCCGGCACCCCCAAAGCCGTCCATCGCACGCACGCGATCCTCATCGCCCAGCACCAGCGCCTCGCCGAGGCGTTCCCGGCGAAGGAAGGCGACGTCGACCTCTGCACCTTCCCCATCTTCGCGCTCAACAATCTCGCACTCGGCGTGACGACGGTGATCCCGCCGATCGACCTGCGGCGTGTCGACGCCGCCGATCCGCACGAAGTCGCGCGCGTCGCGAGAGAGCGCGGCGTCACCACCGCCACCGCCTCGCCGCCGCTGTTCGACGCGCTGGCGCGCATCGACGACCGCCCGCGCTTTCGCCGCATCCTCACCGGCGGCGCGCCGGTGAGCGACGCGCAACTCCGCGCGTGGATCGCCGCGTGGCCGGATGCCGAGATCGTCGTCGCGTATGGGTCTTCCGAGGCGGAGCCGGTGGCGCATATCGACGCGCGGGAGCGGCTCGCCGCGGGCGGACGCGGCTACCTCGCCGGCCGCATCGTCAACGGCGTGCGCGCGAAGCTCGACATGATCGACGACATGGTCGGCGAGCTCCTCGTCGCCGGCGACCACGTCGCGCACGTCGCCGGCGACGAGAACGAATGGCACCGCATGGGCGACACCGGCTGGTTCGACGACGAGGGCCGCTTCCGCATCGCCGGCCGCGTGCACTCCACGATCTGGCGCGACGGCGTGGCGGTACACGCGCAACTCGTCGAGCAGGCCGCGCGCGGCGATGATCCGCGCATTCGGCGCGTGGCGGCATTGGGGAATGGGGGACGAGTGGTGGTGGTGGTCGAGTCGTCGAGTGATCAAGTCGTCGAGAATTCGCTCGAAGACTCGTCGACTCGACGACTCGAAGACTCCATCCGCGCGCGCCTCCGCGACTATCCCGTCGACGACGTGATCGTCACGAATGAGCCGCTGCCCGTGGACCCGCGGCACAACAGCAAGATCGATTACGCGGAGTTGCGCAGAAGGTTCGAAGTTCGAGGTTCGAGGTTCGAATGAAGAATGCTCTGACCTCGAACCTCGAACCTCGAACCTCTTTCCTCGTTCGGTTCCTTCAATACCTCAACGAGCGCTTCCCTCCCATCGCCAACGTCCTCCTCATCCTCACCTACTACTCGTCGAACCAGTTCCTCGCCTTTGCGCTGACCGAGCCCGGCCCGGTCATGCATTACGACCGCTGGTCGTTCCTCGGCATGCTGATGCTGGTCTCGTTCTTCTTCCACATCCGCGTGTTCGACGAGCACAAGGACTACGAGGAAGACTGCCGGCACTATCCGCAGCGCGTGCTGCAGAGCGGGCGGATCACGCTGCGGCATCTGAAGATCGCGGGCGGGATCGCGATCGCGCTCGAGGCGATCATCGCGGCGGCGCGAGGGCCGCAGGCGCTGACGGCGTGGGCGATCGCGTTCGGGTTCTCGCTGCTGATGCTGCGCGAGTTTTTCGCGGGCGAGTTTTTGAAGCGCCGCTTCCTCCTCTACGCGACGTCGCACATGCTGATCATGCCGCTGCTGTCGCTGCTGGTGTTCTCGTTCGCGACGCGGCGCTGGCCGTGGGAAGCGCCGCCGTGGTTCTGGGTCTACGCGTTCGTCGGCTTCTTCGTCACCTTCAACTGGGAGGTCTCGCGCAAGATCCGCGCGCCGGAGCAGGAGATTGACGGCGTCGACTCCTACACCAAGATCTTCGGCACGTTCGGCGCGGCCTACCTCGTCCTCCTCATCCGCGCGATCGACACCGCGATGGTGGCCGCCGTCGGCTGGCACCTCGGGTTCGACCGCTGGTTCTACCTCGCGCTGGTCGTGCTCTACTGCATCTGCCTCTTCGGCTTCTTCCAGTACCGCTTCCGCCCCACGCCGCGGCACGCGAAGATGATGGAGGTCTATGCGGGGATGTACATGATCGTCTTCGATCTGCTCGTGGCCGTGGAACTGGCGAGGAAATATGGCCTCCGGTAAAGCCGCCAATCTCGCTCGTCTCGCCGCGCGCGGCTGGCGCGTGCCGCCGTTTTACGTCGTCACCGATGCGCCGGTCGCGCACGAGCTCCCGGGCGAGTTCTTCGCGGTGCGGTCGTCGGCCGCCGGCGAGGATGCGGCGGGACTGTCGTTCGCGGGCATTCACGAGTCGCTGCTGTTCGTGCGCGCGAGCGAGATTCCGGCGGCGATCGAGACCGTGCGCGCGTCGGCGATGAGCGAGCGCGCGATCGCGTACCGGCAGCAGCACGGCGTCGCGCTCGATGCCAGGCCGATGCCGGTCATCGTGCAGCAGATGATCGACGCCGACGTGAGCGGGGTGGTGTTCACGGCGAATCCGACGACGCAGGACGTCAACGAGATCGTCATCAGCTCGCTCTTCGGCCTCGGCGAGGGACTGGTGAGTCAGGGCTTCGACGCCGACACGTTTATCGTGCAGAAGAGAGACCTGACGTTCTCCGCGGAGCTCGCCGACAAGACCGAAGCGATCGTGCGTGCGCCGGGGGGCGGCACCACACGCGTGCGCGTCGGCGATCCGAAGGCGCGCAGCCTCACCGACGAACAGATCCGCGAGCTCACGCGCGTGTCGCTCGGGATCGAGTCGCTCTTCGGAAAGCCGCAGGACATCGAGTTCGCGTTCGACGCGAGCGGGCTCTGGGTCCTGCAGGCGCGTCCGATCACGACCATCGACGAGTACGGCCCGGCGGCCGGCTATCACCTCCTCTGGGACAACTCGAACATCGTCGAGAGCTTCTCCGGCGTCACCTCGCCGATGACGTACAGCGTCATCCGCCGCGCCTACACGATCGTGTACCGCCAGTTCGCGAAGGTGATGGGCATCCCCGACCGCGTCGTCGACGAGCAGAAGTTCGTGTTCGAGAACATGCTCGGCCTCTTCCGCGGCCAGGTCTTCTATCACCTCCAGCACTGGTACGCGCTCGTGCGCCTGTTCCCCGGCTACGAGCAGAACCGCAAGTTCATGGAGTCGATGATGGGCGTGCGAGAGGAGGGCGGGCGTCCCGCCCGCCAGGCGGGCCAGAGGCCCGCCCTCCTGCTGCCGCTCGCGTTCCGCATGATTCGCAACTTCTCGCGGATCGACACGCTCACGAAAGAATTCGAGGCCAACTTCAAGAAGCACTACGAAGGCTGGTCGCGCATCAACCTCGACGCGCTGAAGCCGTGGGAGCTGATGTACCTCTACCTGCAGTTCGAGGAGAAGGTGCTGTGGTCGTGGCGCGCGCCGATCATCAACGACTTCTTCGTGATGATCTTCTACGGGACGCTGAAGAAGCTGTCGGCGTCGTGGTGCCACGATGAGAACCTGCAGAACGATCTGCTGTCGGGCGAAGGCGGGATCGAGAGCGCGGAGCCGGCGAAGATGCTGCTGCGGATGGCCGAGGACGCGCGTCCGAATGCGGCGCTGCGCGCGGCCATCGAGGCGGGCGATCTCGAGCGCGCGCGCGAGCATCCGGCGTTCGCCCGCGACTTCGATCGCTACATGGAGCTCTACGGATTCCGCGGGATGAACGAGCTGAAGCTCGAAGAGCCGCCGCTGCGCGACCGTCCCGACGTGGTGCTGGCGTTCATCCGCAACTACCTCGGCGCCGAGGCGAAGCCGCAGCGCGAGCAGGAGATCCGCGCCGACGCCGAACGCCGCGCGTTCGGCGCGCTCTCGCCGCTGCGCCGCCTGGTCTTCCGCTTCGTATTGAAGCGCGCGCGCATCGGTGTACGCAATCGCGAGAACATGCGCTTCGCGCGCACGCGCATCTTCGGCCTCGTGCGCGAGGTCGTGCGGGCGATGGGACGCCGGCTCGCCGAGGAGGGGATTCTCGATGCGCCCGACGATGTCTTCCACCTCGGCCTGGACGAGCTGTGGGACTACGTCAAAGGCACCGCGCTCACGACCGACCTCCGCGGCCTCGCCGCGCTGCGCCGCAAAGAGTTCGACGAATACCGCGCCAACCCCGACATCGACGAGCGCTTCGAGACCTGGGGCATGGCCTATCACCGCAATCGCTTCCGAAGCAGGGCCGCCGCTCAGGCGGCCCCGGACGGCACGCTGAAAGGCATCGCCTGCTCGCCCGGCCAGATCACCGGCCCGGTCAAAGTGCTGCTCTCCCCCAACGACGATCTGCGCCTCAACGGTGAGATCCTCGTCGCCGCGCGCACCGATCCGGGCTGGGTGCCGCTCTATCCCTCGATCTCGGGACTGCTGATCGAGCGCGGCTCGATCCTCTCGCACTCCGCGATCGTCGCGCGCGAGATGGGCATCCCGACCATCGTCGGCATCCGCGGACTGACGGAGCTCGTGCACACCGACGACGTCGTGAAGATGGACGGCTCGACGGGCGTCGTCGAGATCGTCAGATCAGGAGCAGCAGCGCCCCCGCCATCAGCGTGAAGAGGAACGACGGCGCGCCCCACTCGCGCGGATCGGCGAAGCGCGCGTTGAGGCCCGACGCGAGCGCGACCACGACCATGATCATCGCCGCGCAGAACAGCGGCACCATCGGCAGCGCGAGCAGCGCGGCCGAAAGCGCTCCGACGATGGCCGCGTGCAGCGGGCGCTCGTCCGCGAGATTGAACGCCAGCACCGCCGCGCACGTTGCGAGGTAGCCCGCGTAGTAGTGATCGAACTGGCCGGTGCTGTTCGCCGCGAGCAGAAACAAAAACGGCACGATGAGCGTGCGCGTCACGGCGCGCACCTTGAACCGCCGCCGCTCGCCGCGCGCGTTGAGAATGATGCGCGTGATCGCCAGCGCGACGAAGCCGACGAAGACCGGGATGACCCAGCGGAAGCGCGGACCGAGGGAAAACGCGGCGAAGACGAAGAGCGTCGCCGCCAGCGCGCCGCCGGTGTTGAACCACTCGATGCGCCGCGCGATCAGCAGCACGATCGTCACGATCCCGATCAGCGCCACGTTCTGCCACGCGATGTGCGCGAGCGGCTTCGTCGTGATCTTCTGCAGCACGAACACGACCGCGATCGGGACGAAGAGGTTGTCCGTCCCGCGAAGCGAGATCGCCTCGAAGATCGTCACGAGAACCGACACCAGCAGCGCGGAGAGCACGCACACCCCGCGCGGCAGGTTCGTCATCAGCAGCATCGGCACGCACACCGCGATGAAGGCGATGACGAAGAAGACCGCCGACCCTTCCACGCTCTTGAACTCGTCCTCGACCTCGTAGCGGTGTTTGCCGTAGCGGCTGCCGATCAGCGCCGCGAACGCGTCCGCCACCGCGAGCACCAGAACGGCGCTCAAATACAGCCACGGCCGATCGGCCGCCAGCACGAACACGAGCCAGATCGCGAGCGGGTAATACTCGCTCCCGCGCGTCTTCCGCTCCACCTTGTGCAGCGACTTCAGAAAGTGCCACCGCTCCCCGAGCACGAACAGCGTCGAGAGCGAGGCCGTCAGCAGAAACACCATCAGCGGCGACTCGACGAGCCACGGCAGCGAGAGCCCGATCAACCCCCCGCCGAGGTGGACGAGCTTGCGCGTCCACTCAGGTTTGGGATGGCCAAGTCGGGACCATGTTTCCGCGGCGACGAGGAGGACGAGGAAGAAGGCGGTGATGAGGAGGGCGCCGGTGAGGTCGGTAGTTGGTGGTTGGTCGTTGGTGGTTCGGGCAGTGTCGCCTGGGCGAAGAAGCCCCATGAACCAGCCACCAGTCACCAGCCACGTCACGTCGGCTCCTCCAGCACAAACGCCGAATAGAAAAACGCCAGGTCCTGTGCGAACAACGCACGCGACTCGTCGTCCAGCGCGCGAACGCGATGCGCGGGGCCGCGGCGCGGGACGAGCAGGTTCCAGTAGGCGAAGCGTGCGGCGGGATTGGCGGCGTTGAGCAGGCGCTCGTACATCGCGGTGCTCGTCGCGGGATCGATGTACTCGAAGATGTCGGAGAGGTAGAAGCCGTCGAACTTGCCGGTCGCGGCTTCCTCGATCGAGCCCTGCACGAGCGTGAGCTGGTCGAGGTTCGCGCGCAGGGCGTCGAGGTCGCGCAGATAGCGCGGGAGCACGGCGCGGTAGTTGCCGGTGAAGATGAACGCGAGGTAGGGGTTCGCGTGCGGCGGCAGCACGCTCAGCGCGTACTCGGCGCGCTTGAAAATGCGCTCGGCGACGGAGCCTTCGACGTAGCGGAAGAACTCGGGATCGCGTCCCGTGCGGCCCATCACGAAGCGGCTGAAGAAGACGCGGAACATCGCGCGCCAGCGCCACGTGTTCCACTCCTCGCGATAGAACCGCGCGCGCTCCTCGTCATTCTTCGGAGCCAGCAACTCCTCGACGTCGCGCCGCGAATGCACGAGCGGCAGCACCCACTTGCGAAAGAGGCGAAAGTAATTCTCGAAGCGGCCGTTGTGAATCACGCCGCTCTCGATGGCTTCGAGGTTTGCGTCCCAGTACGCGCGGGTTTCCGAAGGCAACTGAAGTGATCGGTAGGTGTCATCCCTCGCTGCGCTCGGGATGACACCGAGAAAATGCAGGAGCGCGTCGTCGTCGAGCTGGCGGATCGCGGCGCGTTTGAGCTCGACGAGCGCGAGCTGCGCGGCGCTCAGGTCCGCCGCCACGACCTCCGCGCCGGCGGCGAGCAGCGCGAACGCGTTGTCGCCCGCGGACGCGATGGCGAGCATGCGCTTGCCGGGCGCGGGGCGCAGCGCGGCGCACAGCACGTCGGCGTCTTCCCACGAGTTCGCGTAGCGGATGATGTCGAAGCGTGCGCGCGAGTCGATTCGCGTCATGTCTTCCGGCCGAACGCCTGGTGCGCCTGCGCGAACTCGCCCGCCGCGAGCGCGCCCGCGATCGAGACCTCGCCGCACAACACCGCCGCCGCGCAGATCTCGGCAAACTTCTTCGCGCCGCCCGTGCCGTAGCAGCCGAGCATCTCGAGGCACGCGCGCGCGGTCGGGAGGTGCGTGCCGCCGCCGACCGTGCCGACGATCAGGTTCGGCAGCGAGATCGAGCAGTAGAAGTCGCCTTCCTTCGTCACGTCCATCCGCGTCAGCCCCACCGACGCCTCGGCAACGCACGCGACGTCCTGTCCGCAGGCGATGAACAGCGCCGCGAGCGCGTTCGCGTAATGCCCCTGCATCCCGATCGAGCCCGACTGCAGGCTGCCGACGATCGCCAGCTGCCAGTAGCGGAAGATCTGTTCCGGCTCGGCGTGCAGGTACTTCACGATCAGCGCGCGCGGGATCGTGACGTCGGCGACGACTTTCTTGCCGCGCGCCGACTGGAACGCGAGCTGGGTCGCCTTCTTGTCGCCCGACATGTTCGCCTCGATGAACCACGTCTCCGGCTTCACCGGCGAGGTCTCGAGGAGCTGCGTCACGAGCGCGTTCGTCGCGAACGTGACCATGTTCTGTCCCGCGGCGTCGCCGGTCGTGTAGTGGAAGACGAGGTAGACCTCCTTGCCGGAGATCACCGGATCGATCTGCATCAGCCGCGCGTGGCGCGAGCTCTCGCTGACGCGCGCCTGCATGGCCTCGAATTGCGGGATGACATGCGCGATGAACGCTCCGGCTTCGGCAAGGCTGTGGAACACGAATCCCGGCGCGCGCAGCACCGACTCGACGACGCACAGCGCCGCGCAGCCGCCCGCGAGCCCGATCACTTTCGCGCCGCGCTGATACGACGCCACCAGCGCTCCTTCCGTCGTCGCCAGCGGCACGTAGAAGTCGCCGCGCGCGTTCACGCCGTTGACGCGCAGCGGACCCATGATCCCGATCGGGATGCGGGCGAATCCGACAAGGCTCTCGATGTTCGCGCGCAGATCCTCGGGCGCGATCTCTTCCCCCTCGCCGGCGAGCTGGCTGACGTCGAACCCCCGCTCGCGCAGAAACGCGCGCCGCTGCTGCAGCGCGTCGCGCGAGTCCTCATCCTTGCCGGGAAGCCCCGGCGGCAGCGGCTCGTGATGCGGCTGCAGATCGCGCGCGCGCTCTTCGGGCGTCGAGCCGGCCAGGATCCCGGCGAGGATGTCCTTCGTGCGGGGGTTCACCCGCTGAGGATACTAGGCCAGCTTCCGAATCGCTTCCTCGACCTGCTCCGCGGTGGGGACGACGGGCTGCACGAGGCGGCCTTCCAGCCACTCGTACTCGCCCTTCAGCATCTTCTGCACGACCTTGTACGCGAGCTCGTCGTGGTTGTCGAAGAGCGTGCGGAAGTTCTGGTCGACGCGCGTGCGCGCCTCGCGGCAGAAGAGGTCCGCCAGCTCGAGCGCGTTCTTCTCGCCCTTCTTTGCCAGCATCGTCGCGTAGCTGATCGTCGCCGACATGGCGAAGAGATCGGTGCCGATGTCGACGATGCGGAAGAGCACCATCTGCTTCCGCTCCAGCTTCGCCTGGAAGCGCATCATCGCGTGGAAGATCGAGCGCGAGAGGTGGCGCGACTGCCGCTCGATGTAGCCCATGTGCGTCGACAGGCGTCCGAACTCGCCATGTTTCGGGAAGCGGCTCCAGCCCACATAGCGCGACGGATACCACGCCGCGTAAAACGCGCCCGCCTTTGCCGCCGCGCCGATCTTCTCGCCGGCCGGCGTATCGGGCTGCAGCAGCTTGTAGCCGCGCTTCATGTGCGGATCGACGGCCTCGCGCGCGATGAAGAGGTGCTGGATCTCGCTCGTCCCTTCGAAGATGCGGTTGATGCGCATGTCGCGCATGATCCGCTCGACCGGAGGTGCCTTCTCGCCGCGCGCCTTCAGCGACTCCGAGGTCTCGTAGCCGCGGCCGCCGCGGATCTGCACGAGATGATCGACGCAGGTCCACGCCACTTCGGTGTTGAACAGCTTCGCCATGGCCGCCTCGAGGCGGAGATCGACGTTGCCCTTGTCGGCGAGTCCCGACGTCAGCCAGACGATCGCTTCCATCGCGAACGTATGCGACGCCATCCACGACAGCTTCGCCGCGACCGCCTCGTGCTTGCCGATCGGCGCGCCCCACTGCACGCGCTCGTTGGCCCACTCACGCGCGATCTCGAGCATCTTCCGCCCGCCCGCGGCGCATCCCGACGGAATCGTGAGGCGTCCGGTGTTCAGCGTGATCAGCGCGAGCTTGAGGCCGAGGCCTTCGCCCCAGAGGAGGTTCTCCTTCGGGATGAACACGTCCTTGAAGTTGATCAGCACGTTGCCGATGCCGCGCAGGCCCATGAACTGGCAGCGGTGCGCGATCTCGACGCCCGGCGTGTCCATCTCGAGGATGAAGGCCGAGATCTGTTTCTTCTCTTTTCCCTTCACGACCTTCGGCGGCGTCTGGCACATCACGACGATGAGCTCCGCCTTGAGGCCGTTCGTGCACCACAGCTTCTGGCCGTTGAGGATCCAGCCGCTGCCGTCGGCGGTCGGGACCGCGCGCGTCTCCATCTTCGCGGGATCGGATCCGACGCCCGGCTCGGTGAGCGCGAACGCGGAGATCGCGCCCTTCGCGAGTCGCGGCAGATACTTCTTCTTCTGTTCTTCGGTGCCGAAGAGCTTCAGCGGCTGCGGGACGCCGATCGACTGGTGTGCCGAGAGCCACGCGACGGTGTTCGCGCACCACGTCGCGACCAGGCCGAGGGCGCGGTTGTAGTTCGTCGCGCTGAATCCGAGTCCGCCGTACTCTTTCGGGATCTTCATCCCCCACGCGCCGATGTCCGCGAGCCCTTTGAAGAGCTCGTAGTCGTATTCGCCCTTGCGGTCGATCTCTTCGCCATCGACGTTCTCCGCGAGGAAGCGCTCGAGCTTCGCGAGAAACGCGTCGCCCTCGGCCTTGTCGGCCGGGTCCTGCTCCGGAAACGGATGAATGAGGTCGAGGTTCAGCTTGCCGAGGAAGAGATCGCCGACGAATGACGGCTTCTCCCACTCGGTTTCGCGGGAGGCTTCGGCAACCTCCATCGCTTCGACGGCGCCCTGAGTTTTGACTTCGGCCATGATGAAAACTCCCTGATTCCCTACGGCTTTACAGAATTTGCGCCAGTATGAATGAATGGTCATTCAGTCGTCAAGCGCGCGCGAGCGCGCGCGGTTTTTCGCGAAAAGCAGCACGCCGGAACGGCGTGCGTGGAGGAACGGGTGCGGGGATGGGGGAAAACCGGGGGTGGGGAGGGTGGGAGCAACTGCGTAACCGAAGCAACGAAACCAACCACCTATACTCTCCCGACATGAAAGCCACCGACGTACAGGAGCTGGACGCGATCCTCAACGATCGCGGACTCCTCACCGGCCCGCGACCCACCGTCGACCGCGAGAAGCTGCAGCATCACCTCGGCGAGGCGCTGCGTCTTCTGCACGTCGACGTGCAGGACGAGAACCTCATCGACACGCCGCGGCGGTGGGCCGAGTCGCTGACCACGATGACCAGCGGCTACGATTTCACCGACGTCAAAAAACTGACGACGCTCTTCCGCAAGGCCTGCTCGCTCGCCGATGAGAACTGCCAGAACCTCGTCGTCATCGGCGGGACGTACAAGACGCTTTGCGCGCACCACATCCTGCCGTTCTTCGGACGCTTCATCGTCGGCTACATCCCCGAGCGCTGGATCATCGGCGCGTCGAAGATCCCGCGCATCGTCGAGGTGCACATGCGCCGGCTGCAGTCGCAGGAGCATCTCGCGCACGACGTTGCGGAGACGATCGAGAAAATCCTCGAGCCGCGCGGCATCGCCGTCTGGATGGGCGGCGTGCATCTCTGCATGGTCATGCGCGGCGTCGAGCAGGAGTCGTCGTTCATGGAGACCAACGTCCTGCGCGGCGAGTTCCTCAACGACGAGCGGACGCGCGACGAGTTCATGTCGATCGTGAACCGCCGCGGCTCGCACGAGTGACGACCCGATCATGTCTGCGCGAGCGCGAGTCCTCCTCATCATCGGCGTGACGATCCTCGTCGGCGCCGGCGCGATGGCGTATTCGATCTCGCGCTTCGTGGAGTGGCATCGCGCCGGCTGGACGGGCGTGTACTACGCGCCGGAATTTCCGCAAACGAAAACGAAAGGAAAGCTCAGGACCTCCAGCCAGAACCCCGGCGAAGTGATCATGACGCACGCGCGGTCGGCGGCGGACGGCAGGCTGCTGGCGCACGATCGCGTGATGTCGGTGAACGGCATTCCGATCGAGGACATTCGGCGGCTGCGCGAGCTGGAGAAAACGCTGCACCGCGGCAGCACCGTCGTTTTCCGCGTGCAGCGCGGAAAGCAGCTCGTCGATGTGCCGATTCCGCTGACCTCTCCGTTCCGGAATCCGTACATCATCGTGCGCATCGTGCTGGCGTTCATCGTCGCCGGTACGTTCGTGATCGTGGCGCTGGTCGTCTTCATGCGGCAGAAAGGCGATCGGCGCGCGCTGGTGTTCTGCGTGCTGGCGCTGGTGTCGGTCATCGCCATCCTCGGCGCCGCGGTGACGATTTACGAGGCGTCGGGTGGAAAGGGCGTGACCTCGAGCATCGGCTTCAATCCCGCGTCCACCATCCTCGTCATCCTCTGTTCGTTCGCGTACGCGCCGCTCATCCTGCACTTCTCGCTGATCTTCCCGAGCGAACGACCGATTCTCGCGCGTCGTCCGACGCTGCTTCGCTGGATCTACGCCGGGGCGGTCGTGGCGGCGCTCATCGCCGTGAGCATGGTGCTGCTGGCGATGAAGATCTTCAGCGACCCGGCCAATCTGCAGGCCGTCGAAAACCAGCTCGACGCCATCATCGAAGTCGTCCTGCTGATCCTGACCATCGGCGGACCGCTGATGGCGCTGCTGATCATCTGGCTCGGGCGGCGGGAAGGGGTGCTCCGTGCCTTCGGAGGCCGCCCGATCCTCTCCGTCTTCGCTCTCCTCGGCACGTACGTCGCCGTCGCGAAGCTGATCGGGCGCTACGGACCGAAAATGGTCGCGGTCATCGCGGGCATGGCATCGATCGTCCTGCCGGTGGCGATCATCGGCAGCTATCCGGTGTTTGCCTGTGTCGCGCTCGTGCGCAGTTACCGCGGCGCCGGGGTCGAGGAAAAGAGCCAGGTGCAGTGGCCGCTGTGGGGACTGCTGTTCGCCCTGTTCACGAAATTCGCGGTATTTGCCGCAACCATCACCCTCGGCGTCTATCTGCAAATCACAAAGAGCTCGATGATGGAGTGGCGCGGTCTGTTCCTGACGACCTCCATCGTTCCTCTCCTTGCCACGCTCGCCATCCCGATCTCCTTCGCCGCCGCCATCCTCAAATACCGGCTGATGAACATCGACGTCATCATCCGCAAGACCGTCGTCTATGCCTTCCTCACCGGCGCGATCATCCTCGTCTATCTCGTGCTGGTCGGCGGGCTGGGAACGCTGCTGGTGAACGTCGCCGGCGTGAAGAATCAAACGACGGTGATCGCGTCGACGCTGGTGGTGGCGCTGTTGTTCGTGCCGCTGCGGAACAAGTTGCAGACGCTCGTCGACCGCAATCTCTTTCGCCACAAATACGAGTATCCGGAGGCGCTGAAGGCCATTTCGGCGGAGACGTTGAGCGCGAACGACCTCGGCACGTTCCTCGGGTCGGCGGCGGAGAAGATGCAGCAGGCGCTGCAGAATCGCGCGGTCGTCATCTTCGTCCCGCGGCACGAGGAGCTCGTGGCGGCGGCGAAAGTCGGCGTGGCCGACTCGGTCGTCGGCACGGTGCGGATGGCGCGCGCGCCGATGGTTCCGCTGCTCGATCGTCCGTTCGATCCGCGCATCCAGGCGCTCCCCGACGACGCCGCGGCGGCGCTGAAGCGCGTCGAGGCGGTGCTCATCGTGCCGATCAATACGCCGGGCACGCCGGCGAACGGATTCATCGCGGTCGCGTCGAAACTCGCGCGCGCGGACTTCGATGCCGAGGACGTCGCATTCCTGCGGTCGGTCGCGGACCAGCTCGACCTCGGGCTCGACCGCATCCGCCAGCAGCGCGAGGAAACGGACTACGAACAGGCGCGCGGCATCCAGCAAAGCCTGCTGCCGCGCGAGATGCCGCACGTTCCGGGGCTCGAGCTGAGCGGCATCTGGCGGCCGGCGCGGACGATGGGCGGCGATTACTACGATCTGCTGAAGCTGGACGAGCATCAGATCGCGGTCTGCATCGGCGACGTGGCGGGGAAGGGCATGCCGGCGGCGCTGCTGATGTCGGGACTGCAGGCGGCGGTGCGCGCGTCGGCGAGCGACTCACCGCGCGATCTGTGCGAGCGCGTGCGGCGCGTCGTGGTCTCGAGTCTCTCGGGCGGACGCTTCGTCACCTTCTTCTACGCGACCATCGATACCGCGGCGATGCGGCTGCGCTGGTGCAACGCCGGCCACAACGCGCCGGTGCTCGCGCGCGCGGACGGGACGACGGTGCGGCTCGTGGAAGGCGGCCCGGCGTTCTCGCGTCTCTTCCGCGACGATCGCTATGAAGAGAGGGAAATCGCGATCGGCGCCGGCGACCGCGTCGTGCTGTTCACGGATGGAGTCTCCGAAGCCGCCGGCGGCGACGGCGAGATGTTCGGCGAGGAGCGGCTGCAGCAACTGATCGCCGACCGCCGCGAGCTCGGCGCGCGCGAGCTGCAGGAGACGATCGTCGACGCCGCGACCGCGCACAGCGGCGGCGAGCTCGATGACGATCTGACGCTGGTCGTGGTCGCGGTTCACGGGATCACGCAACCGGCGTGAAGCGTCCCTCCGCGAACGCGCGGAGGCGCGCGACGTCCTCGCGGCGCGCGATGGAGAGCGGGACGGTCGCGTGGACGGCGTCGAGCAGCGCGTCGGTCGACAGCGTCCGCTTCTCGTGCAGCCCGCGATAGAGCGACGAGATCACGGCCTGCTCGATCTCGGCGCCGCTGAATCCTTCCGTCGCGGACGCGAGGCGCGCGAGATCGAACTGCGCCGCGTCCTGCTTCCGCGCGCGCAGGTGAATGGCGAGGATGTTCTGCCGCTCTTCCGCGGACGGCAGGTCGACGAAGAAGATCTCGTCGAAGCGGCCCTTGCGCAGCAGCTCCGGCGGCATGCGCTGCAGATCGTTCGCCGCCCCGACGACGAACACGCCTTCCTTCTTCTCCTGCAGCCAGGTGAGGAACGAGGCGAAGAGGCGCTGCGACAGTCCGCCGTCTGCATCCGCGGCGGTGCCGGACGCGAACGCCTTCTCGATCTCATCGATCCACAGCACCACCGGCGCCATCGCCTCGGCGACCATCGTCGCGCGCCGCAGGTTCTTCTCCGTCTCGCCGACGTATTTTTCATACAGCCGTCCCGCGTCGAGCCGCAGCAGCGGCAGCTGCCACTCGCGGGCGATGTATTTCGCGGCCAGCGATTTCCCGCAGCCCTGCACGCCGACGAACAGCACGCCCTTCGGCGGATGCAGGTTCAGCGCGCGCGCTTCTTCGGTGAAGCCGGCGCGCGCGTGCGCGAGCCACGCCTTCAGTCGCGCGAAGCCGCCCAGCTCCGCGTGATTGTCCTCGCGCGGAAAGAACTCGAGCGTGCCGCCCTGCTCGATGATCTCGCCCTTCCAGCGGATCACGCGCTCGATGTCGAGCGGCGAGAGCCTGCCGTCCTCGAGGATCGCCTGCGCGATCACGCAGCGCGTCTGCTGGAGCGTGAGGCCGGACAGCGCCTGGATCAAACGCTGTGCGTCGTCGCGCGACAGATCGACCTGCACCGGCTGGCGCGCCTTCATCGCGTCGACGACGCGGCGGATCATCTCGCGCCGCTCCGTCTCGTCGGGCAGCTCCAGCTCGAAGCGCACGGCATGCGCTTCGAGATCGCGCGGCAGCTCCAGCGGCTCGCCGGTCAGCACGATCGCGGAGCTGGTGTTGGCGAGCTTCTCCGCCAGCTCGCGCAGCGCGCGCGCCGTTTCCGGCTTGCCGAGGTGCGGGGCGAGGTCCTTGAGGAGATAGATCGCGTCGCCGCGCAGCTCCGCGATGTGCTTCAGCGCGCCGTGCGCATCGTGCGTGTTCCCGACCGCGAGGCCGTAGCCGCGCCGGAAGCCGCTCGTGACCGACCACTCGAAGAAGGAGAGGTTCAGATCCCCCGCGACCTCGGCGAGGATCGCGCGCGCCCGCTCCTCCTCGGACGTCTCGATGACGATCAGCGAGTGGAAGGAGCGCACCAGCCCCTTCAGATCGAGCACCGACTGCCGGTGGGACATCGGCGTTTACTGTACCGGCACTTGCCAAATATCGCAATCGGCAATATATTGCTAATTGCAATGACACTCGGACAGAAGATCGCCAAACTCCGGACTCTGGCCGGGTTCACCCGCGGCTTCGGCCGCGAGATGACCCAGGCCGAGGTCTCGAAGGCGGTGCGCGAGGAATTCGACGGAAAGATCAGCCAGTCCTATCTCTCGCAGCTCGAGAGCGGCGCGCGTCCGCATCTCACCGGCGGCACGCGCCTGCTGCTGGCGCGCTTCTTCCGCGTCCATCCCGGATATCTCGTCGACGATCTCGAAGATCACGCGCCGCTGCCGGCGATGCCGCGGCACGAGCTCGACGACCGCCTCGATCTCTGGCTCATCGCCGGATCCGAGGAGTTCGCGGTCGACCGCCCGCTCGGCGAGGCGCTGCTGAAGATCGCGAAACACGAGAAGTCGCGCGACTGCCTCGTGTGGTTCGGATCGATCGTCGAGAACCGGCAGCTGATGGAGCGGCTCATCACCGACATCGAGCCGCCGCAGTCGCCGAAGAGAAAACGGCGCGCCTGACGGAGACCATGCACACCATCTTCATCACCTGCTTCATCGCGGGACTGGGACTCAGCGTCGTTTCGTTCGTCTCCGGCCTCGAGCACGTGTCGGTGTTCGACAACATCTTTCACGGACACCGCGCGCTGCATCTGCCGCGGGCGATCCGGCACGCGGGACCGAAGCGCTCGAGGACGTCGATGATCAACGCTGCCGCGATCACGTCGTTTCTGACGTGGTTCGGCGGCGGCGGACTGCTGCTGGAGCGGCTCACGCCATGGTCGCTGATGGCGATCGTCATCGGCTCGTCGGCGGTCGGGCTCGCGGGCGGCGCGCTGATCAACAGCGTGATCAACACGCTGGCGAAGAAGGAATCGACCGCGGAGTCGCTGTCGATGATCGGCGTGATCGCGAAGACGGTCATCCCCATCCGCGCCGGAGACGGCACGGGCGAGATCGTCTTCACGCACGCCGGCACGCGCCGCGTGGCCGCCGCACGCAGCGACGACGGCACAGCAGTCGACAAAGGCACCGAGGTAGTCGTCACGAAGTACGAGCGTGGCATTGCGTACGTGGCGACCTGGGAGCAGCTGGCATTAACAACAGAGCGGCCTGAAGGCCGCTCTTCAAGGGAGGGCAGCTAGTATGTTCACTCTTTCAACATGGATGGTGGCCGCCGGCATCGTGCTCGGCACGTTGATGCTTCTCGGATTCATCGCGCAGATGTACCGGAAGGTCGGCCCCAATGAAGCGTTCATCGTCTACGGCGTCGGCGGGACGCGCGTGATCAAGGGCGGCGGCACGCTCATTTTCCCGATGATTCACAGCTTCAAGTCGCTCCCGCTCGAGCTGATGTCGTTCGACGTCGCTCCGAAGCAGGACCTCTATACGAAACAGGGCGTCGCCGTGACCGTGGAAGCGGTGGCGCAGATCAAGGTCAAGAGCGATCAGGAGTCGATCCTCACCGCGGCCGAGCAGTTCCTGTCGAAGACGCCGCCGCAGCGCGAGGGACTGATCCGCCTCGTGATGGAAGGTCATCTGCGCGGCATCATCGGCCAGCTCACGGTCGAGGAGATCGTCAAGCAGCCGGAGATGGTCGCCGACCGCATGCGCGCCACGTGCGCCGATGACATGGACAAGATGGGACTCGAAGTCGTGTCGTTCACGATCAAGGAAGTGAAGGACGGCAACGACTACATCACCAACATGGGCCGCCCCGACATCGCGCGCGTGAAAATGCTCGCCGACATCGCGACCGCCGAGGCGGAGCGCGACACCGCGATCAAACGCGCGGAAGCGCTGCGCGAGGCGGCGATCAAACGCGCCGAAGCCGACCAGCAGCGCGTGCTCGCGGAGACGCTCTCGCTCACCGCGCAGGCGTCGGCGCAGAACGATCTCGACGTGAAGAAGGCGCAGCTGATGGCGCTCGCGAAACGCGAGCAGGCCCAGGCCGACAAGTCGTACGAGATCCAGTCGAAGGTCATGGAACAGCAGGTGATGGTCGAATCGGTCCGCGTGCAGCAGATCGAAAAGCAGGAGCAGGTGAAAGTGCAGGAGGCGGAGATTCTGCGCCGCGAGAAGGAGCTGATCGCGACGGTGCTGAAAGTCGCCGAAGTCGAGCGCGCGCGCATCGAAACGCTCGCCTCCGCGGAACGCCAGCGTCTCATCACCGAGGCCGAGGGCCGCGCGAATTCCGTCCGCGCCGAAGGTGAAGCCGAGGCCGAGATCATCTTCAAGAAAGGTGAGGCCGAGGCGAAGGCGATGAACGTCAAGGCCGAGGCGTACCTCGAGTGGAACCAGGCCGCGGTCGTCGACCGCCTCATCACGCAGATGCCGGAAGTCGTCCGCGCCATGGCCGCGCCGCTGGCGAACGTCGACAAGATCACTATCGTCTCGACCGGCGACGGCAACGCCGCCGGCGCCCACAAGATCACCGGCGACCTCGCCACCATCGCCGCCCAGGTCCCCGCGCTCTTCGAAGCTCTCTCCGGGATGCAGATGAGCGACCTGCTCTCGAAGGTGAAGGTGATTGGCGAGGGGAAAGGGGATCGGGCCGCGTAAAAGCAAGGGGAATGGGGGCCGATTTCGGGGGTCTGAAGCCTCGGACCCCCCTGACTCCTTCCCCATTCCCCAATCCCGGAACACTCGCCCCGTTTTCCTGGTTCACCCTGCCGAGAGTAGCCATGGCCATCGACAAGAAGAAGGTTTTGTACGAGATCCGGGTGTTCGCGCTGATGATCCTGATCGTCAGCTCGCTGCGGTCCGCGCTGGCGGACTGGAACGACGTTCCGACCGGGTCGATGAAGCCGACGATTCAGGAAGGCGACCGCGTGGTCGTCAACAAGCTCGCGTACGACCTGAAGATCCCGTTCACCACCATCGACATCGTCAAGTGGGGCAACCCGAAGCGCGGCGACATCGTCGTGCTCTTTTCGCCGAAGGACGGCGTGCGCCTCGTCAAGCGCGTGGTGGCCCTCCCCGGCGACAAGATCGAGATGCGCGACAACCAGCTCTTCGTCAACGGCCAGCTCGCGCGCCAGTCGCCGATCTCGTTCGTGAACTCGGAGGAGCAGGGGCCGGCGTACGTGCTCGATGAGAACCTGGCCGGCCGCACGCACAAGATCATGATCTCGCCGGAAATCGGCGCGAGTCGCTCGTTCGGGCCGCTGGTCGTCCCGAGCGAGCACTACTTCGTCCTCGGCGACAATCGCGACAACAGCAACGACAGCCGCTACATCGGATTCATCGAGCGGCGGCGGATCGTCGGCGAGGCGGTCGCGGTTGCCTTCTCGCTCGACCGCTCGCATTATTTCGTTCCTCGCTTCAACCGGTTCTTCGAAGATCTCGAGTAAGAGTCCAAAATCCCGGAGGTTCGTTCCATGAGAAAAGCAGTGACAGTGGTTGCTGCATGTGCGCTCGCGACCGGCATCGCCAGCGCGCAGATGAAACCGAAAGCCCCCGCCGGCGGAGGCGGTGCGCCGCTGACCGTGACCGGCGGCGCGTCGCAGATGGAGCTGGCGATCCAGAAAGTGCGCCGGATCTCGGAGAGCGAGGCGCAGCGGATGTACAACAACAACGCGGCGGTGCTCGTCGACGTGCGCTCGAGCCAGCAGTTCGCGCTCAGCCACATCCGCGGGGCGGTCAACATTCCGAACAGCCAGCTCGTGGCGCGGCTCAAAGAGCTGCCGCCCGGCAAGACGATCATTACGTACTGTGCCTGACCGGCCGAACAGTCAAGCGCCCGTGCGGTGCTCGAGCTCAACAATCACGGACTGAAGAACGCGGCCGCTCTCAAGGGCGGTATCGCAGCCTGGAAAGCCGCCGGCTTCCCCACGGCCAGCGGTCCAAAGTGACGCGGTGACGTGCAGCGCGCATAAAATGCGCGCTGCATGTTCAAAATCACCGAAATCTTCGCGCGCGAAATCCTCGATTCCCGCGGCAATCCCACCATCGAAGTCGACTGCCTGCTCGACAACGGCGCGCTCGGACGCGCGGCCGTGCCGTCGGGCGCGTCCACCGGCTCGCGCGAGGCGCTCGAGCTGCGCGACAACGACAAGAGCCGCTACCTCGGCAAAGGCGTGCGCAATGCCGTCGACAACGTCGAGATCATCGCGCGCGAGATCGAGGGGATGGACGCGCGCGAGCAGGCCATGGTCGATCTGGTGATGAAGCAGATCGACGGCACCGACAACAAGGCCAACCTCGGCGCGAACGCGATCCTCGGCGTCTCGCTCGCCGTCGCGCGCGCGGCCGCCGAAGCCGCCGGCCTGCCGCTCTTCCTCTACCTCGGCGGCGCGGGCGCGCGCACGCTGCCCGTCCCGATGCTCAACGTCATCAACGGCGGCGCGCACGCGAACAACAACCTCGACGTGCAGGAGTTCATGATCATCCCAGCCGGCTTCGACACGTTCAGCGACGCGCTGCGCGCCGGCGTCGAGACGTTCCATCACCTGAAGAAGATCCTCAACGACCGCGGACTCACGACCGCCGTCGGCGACGAAGGCGGGTTCGCGCCCGATCTCAAGACCAACGCCGAAGCGCTCGACCTCATCCTCGCCGCGATCGACAAGGCCGGCTACCGCATCGCCGATCAGATGTACCTCGGCCTCGACGTCGCGGCGTCCGAGTTCTACGAGAAGAAAAAGTACAAATTCGAAGGCGCGGACCGCAGCAGCGAGGACATGGTCGAGTACTACGTCGACCTGCGGAAGAAGTACCCGATCATCTCCATCGAAGACGGCATGGCCGAGGGAGACTGGGACGGGTGGGAAACGCTGACGGGAGTGCTCGGCAACAACACGCAGCTGGTCGGCGACGATCTCTTCGTCACGAACCCGGCGATCTTCGCGAAAGGCATCGAACGCGGCATCGCGAACGCGATCCTGATCAAGGTGAATCAGATCGGCACGCTGACGGAGACGCTCGAGGCGATCGAGATGGGCAAGCGCGCCGGCTATCGCTCGGTCGTTTCGCACCGCTCCGGCGAGACCGAGGACTCGACGATCGCCGATCTCGCCGTGGCGACCAACGTCGGGCAGATCAAGACCGGCTCGGCCTCGCGCAGCGATCGCGTTGCGAAATACAACCAGCTGCTGCGCATCGAAGAGGAGCTCGGCGACGCCGCGACGTTCGCGGGGAAGCCGATTTTCAAGGCCGCGCTGTAACGCGCCGATTTGACACCTTGCCCGCTGGTCAATAGATTGACCAAAGCATGGCGGCAGAACGCGATCTCGTCACAGGCGTGATCCAGCTCTCCAACCTCTTCATCCGCCGTCTCGGCCCGGTTTTCGAAAAGGCGAAGATCACGCCGCAGCAGTGGACCGTCGTCGCCGCGCTCGCGGACGAGGCGGCCCCGGTGACCCTCGTCGCGCTGGCGCGCCGGCTGATGGTCACGAAGCAGAACATGACCGGGATGATCGCGCGGCTGGAGCAGCTCGGCCTCGCCGACCGCCAGGAAGACCCGCTCGATCTCCGCTCCTCGCGCGTCTCGCTGACCCGCCGCGGCCGCGCGCTCGTCGACCGCCTCCGCCCCGTGTACGAGGAATGGATCGCGTCGGTCGCCTCCGAAGTCGGGGAGCGCGACGTGCAGACGCTGGCGCGGACGATCGAGAAGCTGATCCAGCAGCTTGACAATCATCCTGCGTAAGCGCTAACTTACGTTAGCCATGACTTACGAAGCGGTGATCGCGGCGCTGGCCGATCCGACGCGCCGGGCGATTCTCGAGGCGCTCCGCGACGGGCCGCGCAGCGTGACCGACCTCGCGGACGACATGCCGGTCAGCCGCCCGGCGGTGTCGCAGCACCTGGCCGTGCTCCGCGGCGCGAACCTCGTGTCGGAGGAGCGCGACGGCACGCGCCGGATGTATCAGGCCAATGCCGAGGGGCTGGAGCAGCTGCGGCGATATCTCGAACGGTTCTGGGGCGACGCGCTGGCGTCGTTCGCCGCAGAAGCGAAGAAAGCGAAGAGGAAAAAACGATGATCGAGCCGGTGTCCATGAGTGTTGTCGTGCCGTTGTCTCCCGAGCGCGCGTTCGCGCTGTTCACCTCGGAGATGGGTTCGTGGTGGCCGCTGCGCACGCACTCTCTTGGCGAGGAGCACGCCATCGACTGCGGCATCGAGCCGCGCGTCGGCGGCGACGTCTACGAGTCCGTCGATGACGGCACGCGCCATTCGTGGGGCAGGGTCGTGGTCTGGGAGCCGCCGCATCGCGTCGCGGTGACGTGGCATCCGGGAATGCCGGAGTCGGACGCGCAGCAGGTCGAAGTGCGCTTCACGGCCGAAGGCGACGGCACGCACGTCGAGCTCGAACACTACGGCTGGGAAGTGCTCGGCGACCGCGCCGCCGAGTTTCGCGAAGGCTACGCGAACGGCTGGAAGAGTCTCTTCGGCGAAATCTTCGTCGAGGCCGCGCACAGGGCGGCGGCTTAGACCGCCGCCGCTTTTGCCGGCGCGCCGCCGACAACGCGATTCCGTCCCTGCTTCTTCGCCTGATACAACCGCGCGTCGGCGGCCTGGAAGAGCGCTTCGCGGTCGCGGCCGTCCTGCGGATACATCGCGGCGCCGATGCTGATGGTGATGGGGTTGCCGGGAAGCGCTTCGACGTTCGCGCGGATGCGCTCCGCGATCGCGGCGAGGGACGCGGCGTCGACCTGCGGCACGACCACCGCGAACTCCTCTCCGCCGTAGCGGGCGGCGAAGTCGACGGCGCGGACGGTCTCGCGGATCGTCTGCGCGACGCGTTGCAGCGCGGTGTTGCCGGCGAGGTGGCCGTGCGTGTCGTTGTATTTCTTGAAGTGATCGAGGTCGAGCACCAGCACGCCGAACGTCTCGGGATAGCGGTCGGCGCGCTCGAGCTCTTCGTCGATGCGCTCGCGGAACGCGCGGAAGTTCGGCAGCGCGGTGAGGTCGTCCGTCCGCGCGCGCGCCTTCAGCTCCTCGGCCATGCGATTGAACGCCACGCCGAGGGTGGCGATCTCGCGGTCGCCGGCGACGGGGGCGGTCGCGGTGAGATCGCCCGCGGCGATGCGGTCGGCGGCGGCGGAGAGCTCCTCGATCGGACGCACGACCTTGCGCAGCGTCGTCTGCACCGCGGCGAACGAAAGGATCGCGAGGATCCACGCCACGGCGAGGCCGGTCGACATCGTCGCGTGCGCGGCGATCTCGAGCTGCGGCAGCTGCCGCGCGATCTCCTGCTTGCGCTCGGCGATCATGCGCTGCGCCTCCGCGACCACCGCCTGCGACGCCGCGTCCGACGGCGCGTCGCGATACGCGTTCATCCGCGCGCGCAGTGAGCCCGCCGCCTGACCCTCGAGGATCTGCACGACGAGGCGATAGCGGTCGATCGACTCGTAGCGCGCGTGAAACGCGTTCTGCGCGCGGATCAGCTCCTCGAGCGTCGCCACGGTTTTCGTTTCGACGGAGATGAGCTGCGTCCAGCGGCGTTGCGACTCCAGCGCGCGCCAGCTCAGGCCGAACGTGATCGCGAACAGCGCGAGCACGAATGCGCCGGTGAGCAGCAGGACGCGCGTGCGGAGATGGCGGCGGGGCACGGGACGAGGATAATCGGCGCGCGGTGGACTTGAAAGCGATCTGGCTCACAACGCTCGAACGCTGCGCGCCGGAGCGGCTGGTGCGGCGGCACGTCGACGCGGGCATGCCGCGCAACGTCGTCGCCATCGGCAAGTGCGCGGGCGCGTTGCTCGACGGCGTCGCCGCAGTGCACGACGTCGCCAGTGCGTTCGTCGCGATTCCCGGCGGCTATCATCTGCCGCGCACGAATGCCGAAGTGCACGTCGGCGGACATCCGCACATGACGCGCGCGAGCTTCGACGCGGGGCGCGCGCTGCTGCGCTTCGTCGACGCGCACGACGACATTCTCTTTCTCGTCTCCGGCGGCGGCTCCGCGTGCGTCGAAGTTCCGCTCGCGCCGCACACCGAAGAAGAGCTGATCGAAACGAACGCGCGCCTCGTCGCCTCGGGCCTGCCGATCGGCGCGATCAACGCGGAGCGTGCGAAGTGGTCGGCGCTCAAAGGCGGACGGCTCGGCGCGCGCGTGCGCGGAGAGGTCGTCACGCTCGTCTACTCCGACGTCTCGTCCGGAAATTTGCGCGATGTCGCCTCCGGCCCGAGCGATCGCAACATGATCCTCGTCGCCGACAACGACACGCTCACCGCCACCGCCGCGGAGCTCATCGGCGATCGCGCGGTGCGCTGGAACGGGCAGATCGAGTGCGACGTGGCCGATGCCGCGCAACAAATCGCGAACAAAGTGCAAACGATGAAAGCGGGCGAGATCCTCGTCGCCGGCGGCGAACCGACCGTCATCGTGCGCGGCAACGGCCGCGGTGGACGCTGCAGCGAGCTGGCGGTGCGCTTCGCGATGCTGAGCGCGTGCGAGGCGCTGTTTGCGAGCTCCGACGGCGTGGATGGCAACAGCGGCGCGGCGGGGGTGTGTCTGCGGCGACGAAGCGCGGCGGCGGACGACGAATGGCGGGCGGCGCTCGAGCAGTCCGACTCATTTCGGATTGCCGCGCAAATCGGTGAGCCGATTATGATTGCGGCCACGGGGAACAACCTCCGCGACCTGTTCCTCGTGGCTCGCGATTAGCAAGCGCTACCAGCCGCCGATCCCCATGAACGTCGACGATCCGGCAGACCCTCTGTTGCCGCCCGCGAAAGGGCATCACCGTTCTGCGCGTGAGCGTCAGCGGAGAGGGCCGATGTGGGGCTGCCTGCGGACGCTGGTCTTCGTCATCGGCGGCGTGTTCGTGCTGCTCTTTCTCATCGTCGGCGGCGGCTGGTTCTACCTCGGCACGGGCAGTTTCGCGGACCTCGTGAAGCTGCGCATCCAGAAGACGCTCGAGGCCCGCCTCGGCCGCGACGTTTCGATCGGCAGCGTCGAGATCGTCCGCACGCGGCCGATGAAAGTCATCATCAACGATCTCCGCATCGCCAACGCGCCGGGCGGCGCCGCGAAGTATTTCGCGACCGTGCGCCAGATCGAGATCTTCGGCGGCGTCGAGTCGTTCTGGGGCCGGCGCATCAAAGTCGGCAGCGTCGACATCCGCGAGCCGAAACTCTTCTTCGAGATCTTTCCCGAAGGCTCGCCGCTCGTGCACAACTTCCCGCAGTGGAAGACGGGAGCGAAGCGCCGCTACGAGATCGTGCATCTCGACATCGGCAAGCTGCGGATCAAAGGCGGTGAGTTCAGCTTCAACGATCGCCGCCGCGACATCGAGGCCGTGGCGACGAAGCTCGACTCGGAGGTCACGGTCACGCGCGCCGAGGACCTGTACGCGGGCACGCTTTACAGTCCGCGTCTGCGCGTGCGGCTGCAGGAGTACGAGCCCTTCGACGTCGATCTGCGCGGCGGCTTCCGCTACACACCCGGCATCCTCGCGTTTCAATCGCTCGCGCTGAAGGGCCGCGGCATCGAGGCGTTCATTTCCGGCGAGATCAATCCGCTCACCGAAGGCGCATACAACCTGAAGCTCGGATCGAACCTCACGCTCGAGCGCGTGAAGGAGATGTTCAAGTTCGAGAAACCGCTGTCGGGCACGATCACGCTCGACACGCGCCTCCAGGGAAAACAAGGCGAGTACCGGCTCAGCGGCGGATGGGTCTCGCCGCACATCACCGCCGACGCGTACGAGCTCTCGAACGTTCGCGGGCGCCTCGACGTCAACGGCAACAACCTCGCGGTCGACGTCGAGAAGGCGAACTACGGCGGCGGCACGATCGCGGCGCATTACACGCTCGCGCAATTCGCCGAGCCGTATCCGATGAAGGTCGACCTTCGCTACTACGGCATCTCGATGGAGGCGCTGTTCAACGACTGGACGATCGAGAACACCGGCATCCGCGCGGCGGCGACCGGCAATCTCACGTACCGCTGGAACAAGGACAACATCCTCGGCGGCGAAGGCGAAGGGACGGCGCGGCTCGCGAAGAACGCGGTCGCGTTCTCGAACGCGAAGTATCCGGTCCCGATCGCGGGCCTCACCGACTTCGCGCTGAACAACGGCACGATCACGTTCAAGCGGACGGAGCTCGACACCGACGCGTCGCACGTGAGTCTCACCGGCACGATGAAGATCGAGGGCGTGATCCTCGATCTCGGGATGGCGATTCGCAGCACCGACTTCAGCGAGCTCGATCGCATCGCGTACAACTTCGCGCACTCCGCGGGCAAGAAGGACTTCACGCTCCTCGGGCTCGGCGGCGCCGGCACGATCACCGGCAACGTCAAAGGTCCGGTCGACAAGCCGATGGTCGTCGCGCACGTCGCCGGCAGCGGCGTGCGTTACAACAACATCGTTCTCGGCGACGCCGACATCGACCTGCGCTACGACGGCAACCGCGGCGTGATGACGTTCGAGCGCGCCGTCTTCGCCGACTCCGGCGGCCGCCTCGCGCTCAGCGGCACGATCGCGTTTCCCGAAAGTGGTCCCGGTCCGCTGTTCGACATCGCCGTCGAAGCGAACGGCTATCCCGCGCAACGCGCGATCGACGCGATGGGTCTCGACATGAAGATCGGTCCGGGACTCGCGACCGGAAAGATGGTCGTCGCCGGCAGTCCCGATGACGGCCGCGCGACGTTCGCGGGACTCGTGATCAAGCGTGCTGACGCGACGCTGAAGCTCGACGGCACGATCCACTGGATGCCCGGCGAGGGCAACGTCGAATTCGATCTCGCGATCGCCGCGACGAACTTCCCGATCGCCGACGTCGCGTCCTTCCTCGACTTCAAGGACCTTCCGGCGAGCGGCGATCTCACCGGCACGCTGAAGATCGCGGGGCGGAAGGAGTCGCTCGAAGGCAGCGGCAGCGTGACCGTGCGCAACGGCGCGATCATGGGCGAGCCGATCGACCTCGCCTCCGCCGACCTCACCTTCACGCAGGGACGCATGCGCGCGACGAACGTGCTCGTGCGCACCGCGGCGGGCGAAGTGCGCGGCGAGGCGGAGCTCGACTTGGCGCGCGAGCGCTTCAGCTACACGATCTCCTCCGGCGCGATCGATCTCTCGAAACTGAAACTGCTCGCGACGCTGAAGGACCTGCTCGGGGGGCGCGTCGTGCTGAAGTCGACCGGCGCCGGCACGTTCGCGCAGCCGGAGCTCGTGATCGAGGCGACGCTCGAAGACGCGACGCTGCGCGGGCTGTCGCTGCCCGCGGGATCGCCGCCGCCGTCGCTGTACCTCGCGATTCGCAACGGAAAGCTGATCGTGCGCGGCAACGTCGCCGACATCGTCGCCATCGAAGGCGAAGGCACGGTCGGGCCGGAGATGACCGTCGACGGACTCGTGCGCGTGACGATCGAAGACATCGCGCGCGCGGTCGCGCTGTCGCCGGCGACGTCATCGCTTCCCGCGGCCGGCAAGCTCGTGCTCGACCTGAAGCTCGGCGGAAAACTGACGCCGCTCGAGGCGCTCGTCATCGAGGCGACGGCGCCGGTGTTCGATCTGAAGATCGCCGATCACCCGTTCACGACTCCCACGCCGCCGCGCATCACGCTGCGCGACGGGCGGATCACGTTCGACGCGTTCTCGCTCGCGAGCCAGGACTCGACGTTCGGCGTCACCGGCTACGCGGATCTCGTCGGCGCGAAGCGGGTGAACCTCGACATTCGCGGGCGTATCGAAGCCGCGCTGCTGCAGCTGTTCGCACCCGACGTGCGCGCCGAGGGGCGCGCGGACGTGGCCATCGGCGTCGCGGGCGTGATCGCGAATCCGCGCGTGACCGGCACGATCGAGCTCGTCGACGCCGAGGTGAAGTTCGCCGGCTTCCCGCAGCTCATCGACGAGATCAACGGAACGCTGCGCTTCCGCGCCGATCGCCTCGAGATCGAGTCGGTGCGCGCGACCGTCGGCGGAGGACAGGTCGTCGCCGGCGGCTCGATCACGCTCGACGGGCTGAAGCCGAAGCGCGCGCGCGTGTCGATTCAGGGGAAGGACGTCGCGCTGCGTTACTACGAGGGCATCACCATCGAAGGCGACTTCAATCTGCTCTTCAGCGGCGACCTCGATGGCGCGACGCTGACCGGCGACGTCAACGTCGCGCGCGCTCTCTACTTCCGCGACTTCGCCGTGCAGCAGACGCTGCTCAACGTGATCCTCTCGCGCAGCCGCGTCACTCCCGTCTCCACGGCGACGTGGCAGGACCGCATCGTGCTCAAGATCCATCTCTCCGCGCCCGGCACGCTGGCGGTCAACAACAACATCGCCGAGGTCACGGGCAGCGCGGAGCTCGACGTCGCCGGCACCATCGCGGCGCCGGTGATCCTCGGCGAGGTGACGTTCGACGAGGGCGGCACGGTGCGCATTCAGAACGTCGACTACCGTCTCGTACGCGGCACGATCACGTTCCAGAATCCGTTCCGCATCGATCCCTTCTTCGACATCACGATGGAAGGCACTGTCGCCGGCAACGTGTCGGAGATCGAGAGCGGACCGCTCGACGTCACCGTGAATCTCACCGGCACGCTCGATCGCATGACGCCCGCAATCACGAGCGATCCGCCGGCATCCGACATCACGCTCTTCTCGATCCTCGGCCTCGGCGCGCTCGGCACCCGTCCCGGCGCGCAGACGCCGAGCGGTTTGATGGGACAGTCGCTGCTCTATCAGAGCATCGGCAATCTGATCGGCTCGCGCGTCTTCCCCTTCGTCGACTCGTTCACGTTCGATCCCGGCCTGCTCGACACCGGCTCGGGACCGGGCCGTAAGGTGACGTTCGAGAAGCGGCTGTCCAACGACCTGCGATTCCTCATCGTCTACAACCTCGACAACAACCAGAGCAAGCAGGTGCTCGAGTGGGTCGTGAATCGCAGCTGGACGCTGCAGCTCACGCGCGACGAGACCGACGAGTATCGCCTCGACGCGCGCTTCCGCCGCCGCTACGACGCGCACTGGGATTTCGGCCGCGACGAGGAAGAGGACTTCGCGACTTCGGCAACCATTGGAGGGCGGGCTTCCAGCCCGCCGGCGGGCGAGACGCCCGCCCTCCGAACGACGGCGGTGGATGTACGCGTGGCCGACAATCAGCCGATCGCGCAGATCACGTTCCGCGCGGACGCGCCGTTCGACACATCCGCCGTCGCGCAGACCGTGACGCTGAAGCCGGGACAGACGGTCTCGATTCGCGAGCTGCAGTCGTCGATCAAGAACCTCTACGGCACCGGCAACTTCCGCGACGTGCGCGTCGACGCGGCGCCGGGCACCGACGGCGTCACGCTGACGTTCTCGCTCTTCCTCAACTATCGCGTCGGCGAGATCTTCGTCGACGGACTGCGCGGCGCCGACCGCACCTCGGCGCTGCGCGAGCTGACGATCCGCACGGGCGAAGTCCTCTCCCTCGACGACGTCGACGACAGCGCGCGCGCGATCACGGAGATGTTGAAGCGCCAGGGATTCCTCGAGGCCGCCGTCGATCCGGAAACGACCTTCAATCGCGCGCGCAGCCTCGCCGGCGTCACGTTCCACGTCACGCCGGGACCGCTGGCGCGCATCGCCACCGTCGTGATCGAGGGCGACACGCGTCCGTTCGATCCCGCGGAGCTCATCCTGCAGATGAAGCGGCAGCCGAACGATGTCTTCCGCGCGCGCGACGCGCGGACGGACGCGGAGCGCGTGAAGAACTTCCTTGTGCGGCGCAATTACCGCCGCGCCGACGTCGACTTTCTCGAGTCGAAATACGATCCCGCCACGCACACGGTCGCGCTTCGGTATCGCGCAACCGTTGGACCCAAAGTGCGCGTCGATGTCGCCGGCGTGTCGCGCAAGGCGGTGCAGCGCCTCCTGCCGTTCCGCCGCCGCAACGCGGAGTACAGCGAGGACGCCGTCGAGCGCGCGGCCGACGACATCCGCCGTCATTACCAGCAGCGCGGCCATTACCGTGCGACGGTCGACACGGAGAGCAGTCTCGAGGACGGAACGTGGGTCACGACGTTCCACGTCTCTCCCGGCCCGCAGTACAAGCTCGCCGGCGTCACGTTCAGCGGCAACGAAAAGGAGCCGGACAAGAAGCTGAGCGAGGTCGTGGCGACGACGCCGAAGCAGGGATTCTTCAGCCGCATCGTTGGCGCGATCTTCCGCCGCCCGACCGGCGTGACCAACGAGCAGCTCAGCGACGATCGCGACGCGCTCGAGTCGTTCTACCGACTCGACGGTTTCTCCGAGGCCACCGTGGCGACGCCCGCGGTGTCGACGAATGATGCCGCCGGCACGATGGTCGTCGACTTCCCGATCGTCGAGGGGCCGCAGATGATCGTCAGCGAAGTGCGCGTCGAAGGGAACGAGAAGTTCCCGGAATCCCAGTTGCCCGACATTCAGATCGAAGCCGGCGCGCCGTTCAATCCGCAGAAGCACCACGAGGACGTCATCGCTCTGCAGACGTTCTACGCCGACCGCGGACACACCGAGGTGCAGGTCGCGCCGCGCGTCGAGCCGAGCCCCGACAAGACCTCGGCGACGGTTGCGTACGTGATCACCGAGGGACCGCGCGTGAACGTCGACGACGTCATCGTGCGCGGCAACACCTACACGAACGACGAAGTCATCCTGCGCAAGGCGAACCTCGATCCGGGCGATCCATTCAGTTACACGTCGATCCTCGAGGCGCAGCGCGAGCTCTATCGCCTCGGCATTTTCCAGCGCGTCGAAATTCAGCCGCAGCAGACCGGCACGAGCGTCTCCGACCGCGACGTCGTGATCACGGTCGAGGAGGGCAAGAACCTCACGCTCAGCGGCTCGATCGGTCTGCGCGCCGCGCGCTCGGAGACGACCGATGACGCGATCCGCGAGCGCATCGCACTCGCCGCCGCGCATCGCAACCTCTTCGGCACCGGCCGCTACCTCGGGCTCGAGACCGTCCTGAGCCGCGATGAGAAGGAGTACTTCCTCACCTACCGCGAGCCGTTCATCAGCCGCTTCGACGTGCCGCTGCAGGTGCAGATCTATCAGGCCGACGACAACACGCGCCCGCAAACGCACATCCTGCAGACCGGCACGAAGATCGAGGCGGTGAAGGTCTCGCGCTCGCGCACGCGCTGGTCTCTCGGCTACGAATACAAGATCTCGAAGTGCGAGGAAGGCGATATCTGCGACATCGTCGCGACCGGCGATCCGGTGGAAGGACTCGACCGCTCGCTGCTGAACATCCAGATCTCCAGCATCGCGCCGACGTTCTTCTGGGACACGCGCGACGACATCCTCGATCCGCATCGCGGCTTCTTCACCAGCGCCTCGCTCGAATACGCGTTCCCCTTCATCTCCGCGGAGGCCAACTTCCTGAAGGAGTACGTGCAGGGGACGTACTACATCCCGCTGAGCGCGCAGCAGGTGATCGCGATCTCCGGCCGCGTCGGACTGATCCAGCCGCTCGGCGAGACGGGCGACGAGGACGTGCCGCTGTCGGAGCGCTTCACCGCCGGCGGCGAGAATACGCATCGCGCCTTCCCGCTCGATCTCCTCGGCAGTCTGTGCGTCGACGAGAACGAAGGACCGACCTGTCAGAAGACGCTGTTCCGCGAGACGCCCGACTCGCAGATCCTGCCGCTCGGCGGCAGCGGTCTCGTGCTCTTCAACGCCGAGTATCGCTTCCCGATCTTCGCCACGGTCGGCGGCGCGTTGTTCGTCGACGCCGGCAATGTCTATCGCTCGAGTCGCATCCGCTTCGACGACCTCCGCTACGGCGCGGGCGTCGGCGTCCGCTACCTCTCGCCCTTCGGCCCGCTGCGCGTCGACATCGGCTACCCGCTCAAGCGCCGCAGCTACGACCGCGCCTTCTCCTGGTTCATCTCGCTCGGCTACGCGTTCTAGGCAACGCGGTTAGAACGAGGGCTCGAGCGAGTCGGCGGCGGCCTGGGCGCGCTCCTGCTCGAGGCGGCCGAGGTGCGCGCGCAGCTCGTTGATCTCCTGCTGCAATCGCGCGATGTCATCCTTCACGGCTTCGCGCGCGATGTCCTGCAGCCGCGTGGTGACTTTGCCGAGTTGATCTTTCCAGAGCTGTTCGAAGTCCTGCGCCATGGCCGCGGTTCGTGCGAAAATCAGGCCCGACTCATGGAAATCCGGTCGTTCTCCGATTTCTGGCCCTATTACGTCCGCGCGCACTCGCTGCCGCGCACGCGGATCCTGCACGCGATCGGCTCGACGCTCGCTCTCGCCTGCGTCGTCCTCGGCATCACCGTCAGCGCGTGGTTCTTTCTCGCCGCGCCGGTGATCGGCTACGCCTTCGCGTGGTACGGACACTTCTTCGTGGAGCACAACAAACCCGCCACGTTCGGCCACCCCTTCTATTCGCTCGCCGCGGACTACGTGATGGTGTTCCGCATGCTCACCGGGCGGATGGACGACGAAGTGCGGCGACACTCCCTGTCATCCTGAGCCGCGCAGACGGTGAAGGATCCTTCGGCGTCTCCGCGCCTCAGGATGACATATCATTTTGACCATGGGTCTGCTGGACGGAAAAACCGGAATCGTCTTCGGGGTCGCCAACAAGCGCTCGATCGCGTGGGCGATCGCGCAGGCGCTGTCGCGCGAGGGGATGCGGCTCGCGTTCACGTATCAGGGCGAGCGGCTGAAGGAGGGCGTGGAGTCGCTCGCGAACACGCTTCCCGGCTCGCTGATCCTGCCCTGCGACGTCACCAGCGACCAGGAGATCGACACGGTCTACCAGCGCGTCGGCGAGGAGCTCGGGCGGCTCGATGCGCTCGTGCACTCGGTCGCGTTCGCGCCGCGCGAGGACCTCGAGGGGGAGTTCGTGAACACCTCGCGCGAGGGATTCAAGACCGCGCACGACATCTCCGCCTACTCGCTGGTCGCGCTCACACGCGGCGCGCTGCCGCTGTTCGAGAAGTCGGGCGGCGGGTCGGTGGTCGCGCTGACGTACTACGGCGCGGAGAAGGCGGTCGAGGGCTACAACGTGATGGGCGTCGCGAAGGCGTCGCTCGAGGCGTGCGTCCGCTACCTCGCCGCGAACCTCGGACGGCGCTCGGTGCGCGTGAATGCAATCTCCGCGGGCCCGGTGCAGACGCTTGCCGCGCGCGGGATCAAGGGCTTCGGCACGATGTTCCACCATTACGAGGAAAAAGCGCCGATGCGCCGCAACATCGAGCTCGAGGAAGTCGGCAACGCCGCGCTCTTCCTGCTCTCGCCGATGGCCGCCGCGATCACCGGCGAGATCATGCACGTCGACTGCGGCTACAACGTCATCGGGATGTAATTACATCGACGCGTTGCCGGCCACGTAGAACGTCGTGTTCGTCGGCTGATCCACGCCGCCCTTCGGCTCGAGCGTGACGGCGAGCGCTTTGATCTCGGTCGCGACCGGCAGGTTCTCGACCACGATCGAGGCATCGCCGGTCTGCGTGACGTCGAAGACGCCGGCGCTCACCGGCTTCGGCTGATCGGCGCGGATGATCCAGAGCTGATAGCTCTTGTCGTTCGGGTTCGCGGGCAGCGCGTGGAAGAACACGATCGCGCGGCGGCGGTTCGGCTCGAGGAACACGCGCGCCGAGGCGGCCGGCGCGACTTCCTGCCCGCTCAGCGCGATCGTGCGCGTGTCGTGCGCGGAAAGCGCGGCCATCTCGGACGACAGTTTCTCCGTGCGTTGCGACAACAGCCCGTTCTCTTCGCGCAGTCGCTCGATCTCCGCGCGCTGCGACGCATCGTGCTCGCGCGCGACACGGATCCCGAACTCGCGCCAGCCCCACAGCGCGAAAAAGAGCGTCGCCGCGACGGCGAGCCACCAGGGATTGAAGCGCCGCTCGGCTTCCTCCTTCGCCGCGATCACGCGCGTGCGCAGCCACGCCGGCGGATGGACGGGAACGAGCGACATCGCGATCGACAGCGCGGCATCGGCGTACTCGTCGCGCGCGCGGCGGCAGGGGATGCATCCCGACAGATGGATCCGAAGGGCGCTCGCCTCTCCCGCCGTTGCGGCCCCGATGGCGTCCAGCGCTGCGATCGATTCAAAGTCTTCGTGTCCCATCAGTGAAAGGCCTGGAGGCGGTCTCGCAACTTCTTCATCCCGAGCTGCATTCTCGTCTTGATCGTTCCGAGTGGCTCGTTGAGCTTCTCGGCGATCTCGGACTGGGAGAGCCCCTCGAAATACGCGAGCTCCAGCGCGATCCGCTGCGGGTCGGGCAATTCCGAAAGCGCGCCGCGCACCGCCGTGCGCTCCTGTGACTGAATGGCCTGATCCGCCCCCGTCGTGTGATCTACGAACGCCGAGCGGACCGAGATTTCACGTCCGGCCTCGTCTTCGCGCTCGTAACGGATTTTTCGGGAGCGGAGGCGGTCGATGCCGCGGCTGCGCGCGATGGAGATGAGCCACGCGACTTCGCTGCCGCGCACGGCGTCGAACATCTTCGCGCTGGTCCACGCTTTGACGAAGGTCTCCTGCAGCACTTCCTGGGCGTCGTCGGCGTTGGCGAGGATGCGCAGCAGCAGCGCGTAGATCGTCGAGGAATGACGGTCGTACAACGCCTCGAAGGCCGAGACGTCACCGCGGGCGATCGCGGGCAGAAGCGCTGCTGCGGGTGCGGTCGTATTCATCGACGTCGCGATGTGCACCTCAGTTTACGACCGCCGCCCGCAATCGGATCTATTTCCGCTCGTCCGGCTCTTTTTCTTTCACGTCCGGGAACTCGAGGTCGGTCCGCGTGCCGGCCCGCACGCGCTTGCGCGAGCCCGGAAATCCGCTGGGACGCCCCGCGGTCTCGCTGTCTTTTCCGTGCGCGGACTCGCCGCCGTCCCAGAAGCCTTTATCTTTCACGTTTTCTCTTGGATTGCCCGCCATGGCACCTCGCTCGCAATGTAAATAACCGTTAAAAGGAGGACTTGGATGGTTGACAATCTCAATCCCACCAGTCAGTTCCACCCGTACCAACCTCAGGATGCTACACCTCAAAGAGAGACCCGCGTCAGCGGTCTCGGCGGTCTTCTGAGCAGGCTCGGTCTCGATCAGAGCAAGATCGATGCGCTGGGCGGCAAAGTGAGCAACATGGATGTCCGCGGCGGCCTCGAGAAGGCGCGCGGGATGGCACGCAGCAACCCGAGTCTGGTCCTCGGCGGTCTCGCCGCCCTGGCCATCGGCGCGGGCCTGATGCGAAAACGCTCGATGACGCCACGGTAACCACGAAACGGCGGGCTCAGCCCGCCGTTTCGGTTTTACGGCTGTTTCTGTTTCACGGAACGTGCACCACGAACTCGATCGTCACCCGGTTCCCCACAATCGCACCGCGCAGTGAGACACGCGATGTCGTCTGTACGACGCCGGTCGTCGAGCCTGTGCCGGTGATCTCGAACTTTTCGTCCGGCGTTTTGCGCATGTCGCCGGCGATCGTTCCCTGCCAGTCGGTGGCGTTCACGTTTGCGCTCGGGCGCGTCAGCATTGCCGCGGCTGCGAGCTCCGCGCCGTTTTCGGCGAGCGTCGCGGCGACGACTTTCGCGCGGAACCGGCGAGCGGCGGTGAGCTCGCGCGCGGAGTCGATGAGCAGCAGCTCGATCAGCGCGAAGTAGAGCACCGCCAGCGTGATCGCGGCGATCAGCGCGAACCCGCGCTCGCTAGTCGTGTGCGCGCGGCTGGAGGATCTGATCGATCGCAATGCGTCCCTTTCCGTCGCGCGCCGTCACGCGCACGCCCCACGGCCGTCCCGGAATGCCGACCGCGCCGACTTCGACGCTCGAGAAATCCTCCGGCAACCCGCGCGCGGTCCACGTCGCCGGCACGCCGACGTTCCACGCGTGGCGCTGCACCTGTCCCGGCGTCCGAAAGTCCCACACGATCGTCTGCACGCCGCCGGTCTCCTGCAGCGACTGCACGATCAGCGTCTTCGGCGACTGCGTGTATCCCTGAAACGAGGTTGGATACGGATCGTGGATGTAGGCGTCGAGCACGTCGCGCCGCAGTTTCGTGATCAGCACCGCGACCTGCGGATGGCGCATGAAGTTCACCGGCATCCGCTTTTCCTGCGCGCGCATCTCGACCGTCAGCATGCCGAGGATGAGGAGGAACATGCCGAACACCGCCATCGCGACGACGACTTCGAGCAGCGTGTAGCCCCCTGCAAAACGAACGATGCGGCGCTTCACCACAGGTTCGTCCCTCCGGTGTCGACGCGCACCAGCGCCAGCTTTGCCTCGCGCGCGCCGTTCATCCAGCGGACGGTCATCGTCACGTTCTTCACGTGCGAGCTCGTGCGCTCGACGCTCACCGTCGCGCCGTACGGCGTGAGCGGCGCGAGGAGCGCGGTGTCGCTGATGAACGTGGGCGACGCGGCGTCGAGCGCGACGAAATCGATGCGCCTGCGGTACTCCGCCTCGTTCGCCAGCGCCTGATAGGCGAGCACCAGCTCGCTCGCCTGACGCAGCCGCCGGTTGCGCTCGACGAACGCCGCCAGCGACATCGTGATCACGAGCGTGAGAATCAACATCGCGGCGAGGACCTCGATGAGTGAGAAGCCGCGGTCGTCGCGCATCGCCCGATTGTAATGACATACACTCTCGCGCCGATGAAACTCCGCTTCGCTCCCTCGCCGACCGGGTTTCTGCACGTCGGCGGCGCGCGGACGGCGATCTTCAACCTGCTGCACGCGCGCCGTCACGGCGGGACGATGCTGCTGCGCATCGAAGACACCGACGTCGAGCGCTCGAAACAGCATCACGCCGAGCAGATCGTGGCGTCGCTGCAGTGGCTCGGCGTGGAGTGGGACGAGGGTCCGATCTATCAGAGCGACCGGCTGGCGCGCTATCGCGAGCGCGCCGAGGAGCTGGTGGCGAGCGGGAAGGCATACCGCTGCTACTGCACGATCGAGGAGCTGGAGGCGGAGCGCGCGGCGGCGGAGAAATCAGGCGTCGCGTACCGCTATTCGGGACGCTGCCGCACGCGCACGGTCGGCGACGGCTCGCACATCATCCGCTTCCGCGTGGAGCCGGGGCCGATCGAGTTTCACGATCTGATCCGCGGCGACGTGCAGTTCGAAGGGGAGCTGATCGACGACTTCGTGCTGCTGCGCTCCGACAGCTATCCGACGTATCACCTCTCGGTCGTCGTCGACGACATCGACATGGAGATCACGCACGTCGCGCGCGGCGACGATCACCTGTCGAACACGCCGAAGCACATCCTGCTCTTCCGCGCGTTCGGCGCCGAGGTGCCGGTGTTCGCGCACCTGCCGCTGATCCTCGGCAGCGATCGCAAGCGCCTCTCGAAACGCACCGGCGCGACGTCGGCGGAGGAGTATCGCGACCTCGGCATCGTCCCGCAGGCGCTCTTCAACTTCCTCACGCTCCTCGGGTGGAACCCCGGCCACGATCAGGAAATCATCGCCCGCGATGAAGCGGCGGGCGTGTTCGAGCTGTCCGACGTCAACAAAGCGCCCGCGGTGTTCGACCCCGAGAAGCTGCTCTGGATGAACGGGCAGTACATGATGCGGATGTCCGCCGATGAGCTGTATCCGCATCTGCTGCCGTTCCTCGGCGACCGCGCGCGCCCGCTCGAGGAGCTGCGCGCGCTGATCGAGCTGCACAAGGCGCGCGCGCGGACGCTGCGTGAGATGGTCGCGCAGATGGAGCCGTTCCTCATCGCCGACGACGCGCTCGAGTACGAGGACGAGGCAGTGAAGAAGCACCTGAAAGGCGACGACCTCGCGGCGCGGATGACCGACCTGCATGACGCGCTCGCGGCGGTCGAGCCGTTCGACGTAACGACGACGGAGCAGGCGCTGCGCGCGCTCGCGGAGTCGCGCGGCCTCGGCGCGGCGAAGTACATCCACCCGATGCGACTCGCGCTCACCGGCCGCAGCGCGTCGCCGCCGATCTTCGACGTGGCGGTCGTGCTCGGGAAAGTAACGACGCTGGCGCGGCTCAGACGGCTGCTGACGCGGCTCGAGCGCGCATCCGGTCCACCAGCGTGATGCCGGTCAGCCAGATCGCGCACACCGCGACCATCCCGAACATGATCCAGATGCTGTAGCGGCCGTCCGCCGAATACGGCTCGGTGGCGAGATGGATCGCTTCGCTGTTCGGCAGCAGCTCCGCTTCGGAGAATTCATGGATCGCGAAGAAGAGGATCTGCACGGTGAACAGCAGCAGGAACAGGCCGGTGACCTGGAAGAAGCGCTTGACGTTCACGCGATGGCCGAAGTGTCCCCACAGCCAGGACATCGCCGCGGCGCAGAGCAGGCCGAGCGCGCAGCCGAGCCAGAAGCGGCCCTGCCGCACCTGGATCAGCATCAGCGCGGTCTCCATCCCCTCGCGCGTGATCATCATCAGCGTGAAACCGAAAACGCCGGCCCACGCCCATGCCGATGTCTTCGATGCATGCTGCTCGATGTGCTGCTCCATCTCGCGTTTCATCCGCGGCGCGACGCGCCACATGTGAATGACGAATGTCGCGACGAACACCGCCGCGACGAGCGCGAGCACGCCTTCCCACAGCGGCTGATTCACGCGCTGCAGTTGCCAGCCGAGGACGAAGCTCGCCACGGCGGAAACGGCGATGCCCCACCAGACCGCGGGGCGGAGCCACGTGCGTCCGGTTTTCTTGAGGTACGCGAAGATGATCGCGACGGTGAGGAAGGCTTCGAAGCCTTCACGAAAAACGATGATCAGAGCGTTGAGCATGCGTCGGTCATTTCCTGAGTCGGGTCTGCTGGATCATCCGCACGCGATCCGGCGATTCGGGGGTCTGACCCTTGCGGCGGCAGGAATCGCACACGCCGAGGATCTGAAGGTTGTGGAAGGTGGGCGTGAACTTCTTGCGCTCGCAGATCTCGAGCTGCCGCTGCTCGAGCGCCTCGTCGTGAAACTCGATGACGCCGCCGCACGCGGTGCAGATCAGGTGATCGTGATGCGAGTTCCCGCTGACGTGCTCGTAGTGATAGTGGTTCTCGCCGAGGTGCACGCGGCGGACGAGCCCCGACTTCACGAGCAGCTCGAGCGTCCGGTAGACGGTGGCGCGCGAGATCTTGACGCTCTTCTCTTTCATCTTGAAGAGCAGCTCGTCGGCTTCGAAGTGGTAGTGGGTGGAGAAAATCTCGCGGAGCAGCGCGGTGCGCTCGGACGTCAGCTTCAGCCCCTGCTGCAGCAGGAAGTCCTGGAACCGGCTGATCTCGCGCTCGACGTGGGGCATGACCTTCTCCGCTAGTTGAGACTGAGTCTCAGTAGCGTAGAGAGTCTAGCACATCACAGATACGTCCGCACGGCATCGGCGGCCTTGCGGATCTCGGGCTGGCGCGGGTCAATGTTCAGCGAGCGGTTCCAGAAATCGAGAGCGCGGCCGTAATCCTTCCGGATCGCGTAGTAGATCCCGAGGTTGTTGAGCGCGAGCGTCGACGACGGCTGCAGGCCGAGGGCGCGCTCGAGCTCGGGGACGCCCTCGCTGTAGCGGTTCGCCTGCGCGAGCGCGGAGCCGAGGTTCGCCGCGATCACGTACGACTGCGGGAAGATCTGCTTGCCCTTGTACAGCAGGGTCACCGCGCGCGAGGTCATGTTGCGCGAGCGGTAGAGCGCCGCGAAATCGGCGAACCAGCGGTCGGCGTTCGGCAGTCCGCGCGCGACGGCCTGGATGAACAACTCGTCGGCGGCCGAGTACTGCTGCCGGTCGAACAGCACCATCGCCAGATTGAGATACGGCGTGAAGCGCGCGGGATTCAGGTCGATCGCCTGCTGGAACGCTTCCCCCGCCTCGCGATGCTTCCCTTCCTTCCGCAGCTGGATGCCGAGGTTGTTGTAATACGCATACGCGCCGAACTGCGCCGGCGTCTGCGTCGCCGCGGTCTGCGGCATTTCGTCCTCGTCGAGCACCGGCTGCATGCGCGACGGATCCATCAGATGCCCGATCGCCTGCAGCTTCTCGGTGTACTGCTTCGGATCGAGCGTCGGCGCGCCGAGGGGACGGCCGCCGAAGAACTCGTTGTAGCTCACGACGCGCACCGACGTCACCGGCTCGATGTCGCGGAACGCGCCCTGCACGATGTTGCCCGGCATCTCGACCGACTTCGGCAGGCCGAGAATCGCGAGCACCGTCGGCACGATGTCGTACAGCGTCAGCGTGCGGAATGCGCCCGGCGCGACGTGGTTGCCGTACGCGATGAACACGCCGGGATTGCGATGGTCGGACAGCGCGCTGCGGCCGACCGGCGTCGTGCGCGGGCGCGACTTGTCCCAGCGGAAGCCGTGCGCGGAAACGAGGATCACCGTCGTGTCGTCGCTCAGCACCTTCATCCACTCGCCGATCAGGCGGTCGACCTCGGAGTAGTAATTCGCGACCGACGGCCAGTACTTGCGGAACTCGGTCTGGCTGATTCCCTCGCGGTATGGCGGGTGATACGGCGCGAAGAGGTGATTCACCGCGTCCGTGCCTTCGTACGACATCATCATCACCAGCGGCTGCTCCTGCTGATAGAGGCTGATGCCGGCGCGGTGATCGGTCCACGTCTTCGCGAGCACGTCGCGGAAGACGACCGTCGGGTCCTTCGCATTGCCGCTCGCGACCGAGTCGTCGAACTCCTTCGCGCTGATGTTGAGGAAGCGTCCGACCTGTCCGTGTCCCAGCGATTCCGGCGCGACGATGAGCGACTGCAGGCGCGCCGCGCGCTCCCGAGGCCAGACCGCGTTGCGCATCAGCTGCACCGGCGTGTCGAACGTGACCGCGCTGTCCGGCATCGGCGGCCATGCGGTCCACCAGTCGGTGACGACGGCCTTGCGCCCGAACGCCTCGGCGATGTCCCACAGCGCCGGCGCGCGCCGCGCCGTCGAGTCGACCGGCCGATTGTTCGACATGAAATCGATCACGCCGTGGCGATCGGGCGACAGCCCCGTCGCGACGGTGGTCCAGAGCAGCGGCGAGACCGTCGGCTGGATCGTCTGCACCGAGCCGGTCGTGCCGCCTTTCGCGAGTGCCTGAATGTTCGGGATGCGTCCGTCGTGCGAGAGCTCGGTGATGAGCTCCCAGTCCGCGCCGTCGATCGCGAAGATCGCCACGCGTCCCGCGACGCCGCGCGCGTTGCGCCGCAGCTCCGCCCGTTTGTACTCGAGCAGCGCCTTGCGGTCCGGCTCCATTCGCGCGATCTCGAACGCCGTCACCTGCAGGCCGCTGCGCGCGAGATGGCGGCGCACGGTCTCGCGCAGGAGGTTGCGCCGCATCGCGAACTGCGAGGTGGGCGAGAGGATCTCTTCGATCGGGTACTGCTGCGCGAACGCCGATACCGCCTCGCCGACGCGTGAGCGGATCCACGCGCTCCAGCCGTCGCGCACGAGCGTGTTCGCGTCGCCGAGGCGCGCGCCGGGGAGCGTGAAGCGCAGACGGTAGCTCACCGTCACCGGGACTTTTTCCTTCGAATAGATGCGAACGAGTCCGTCGCGCTGCGCGGAGCCCTCACGCTTCTCGAACTCGAGGCGGTAGTAGCGGTGCGGCGGCAGGAACGTGACGTGACTGCGGACGAGCCGCACGTAGCCATTCCGCTTGTCGACGCCGAAAATCAGCCGGCGCGACGACGGCAGGAAAAGGCTGATGATGAGGTACATCACGCCCGCCATGCCGGCGAGCAGCGCGATCACTCGAAACCCACGACTGCGGAACATCCGGGTGCCGCCTATGAAAGAAGGCTGCCAGAGTCTGGTTACGCGGTCACGCGGTCGCGCGGTTCAGGGTGCTGCTTCTCTGCCGCGCAACCGCGTGACTGCGTGACCGCATGACTATTTTCTCCGTTTCACCAGCTGCTTCACCTCATCATTTCCAATCGCGCTCTGGGCGGAAATGATGACGGCGGCGGTGCCTTCGCGAAAGAGGGGGATGGTGCAGCGGATCGTGGCGGTGCCGTCGGAGGCGGTTTTGCCGCGGAAGATGACGCGCGGGGGCTCGACCGTCGAGATGACTTTCACCTCGATCGCCGCCGCGGGGATCGGCGCCTGGGAGAGGCTCTTCCGCGCGGCGACGCGCATCTCGATCGCGGAGCCGGCGAAGAAGTCGATCTCGTTTAGCAGCGCGAGCTCGAGGTGCTCGCTCTCAGCCTCGGAGGCGAGGTAGTCGATGATCACCTGGTCGAGCGTCCGATCCTCGTCGACCGTCACCGCCGCCTCGGCCACCGCGGCAGCGCCTTCCTGGGCGAGCGTGGCCGGCGTGCGGATCTGCCCGCTCGTCGTCGGCTCGGCGGGCGAGTCGAAGCGCCCGCGCTTGATGGCCGCAATCATCGTGCGGTGCTGCTGCTCCATCAGCCCGCCGATCCATTTGTCGTCGACGCCGGTCTTCAGCTGCTCCGCGTACGAGGTCTTCTTCGACGCGAGGATCTCGCCGCCGACGTACACGAGCGACTCGATGTACGGGTTGGCGACGCCCTTGTCCTCGGTCTGGACGTGGTAGACCTTCTCGTTGTGCCGGATGTCGGTGTTGAAGCCAGTAATCACGGGAGATCCGAATGTTACCTAATTCTGATCGAGCCACGCGCGGAGATACGCGATCTGTTCTCGTACGCGCGAGTGGTCCTGCGCCGACGGCGCGAGCGCGATGTAGCGCTCGAACAGCTCGATCGACTGCCGGTACGCGTGCATCTGCATCGCCAGCTGCGCGCGGTCGCGCACCTCGTACGCATCGCGGTCGTCGAGGATCAGCAGCCGATCGATCGACGCCGCGGCGCGCGGCAGGTCGTGCTGCGCGAGATAGGCCGCCTTCAGCTGCGCGAGCTCGCGGGCGAGGATCTCCTTCGGCGTGAACGAGCGGAGGTGATGCTCGCGCAGACGCACGCCGCCGCCGTACAGCCCGTCGAGGATTTTCTGCAGCTCGATCGTGGTCAGCACGCGTCCGCCGTCGAACGGATCGACGACGACCACGCCGAACGCGCCGCTGAATTTCACGAGGAAGCGTCCCGGCAGCGAGACGCCGGTCGCCTCGACTCCCACGCGGCGCGAGAGCTCGATGTAGAGAATCGAAAGGCCGATCGGCAGGCCGGCGTGGCGCTCGAGCATTTCGCTCAGCAGCGCGCTGCGCGGATCGTAGTAGTCGTCGTTCTCGCCGTGAAAGCCTTCCTCGTCGAACAGCAGGCGATTGATCGTCTCGACGATGCGCTCCACGTCGCGCGAGCCTTCGAGGCGTCCGCGCACCGCCTGGCTCCACGACTCGACCTCGAGCAGGTGGCGCTCGATGTCCAGCGCGGGATGTTCCTCGAGCGCGATGACGAGCGAGGCCTCGACGAGGTCGAGCAGCGGATCGGGCCGTCCGGCGATCTCTTCGAAGCGCCGGCGGGCCGACGCCGGATGCGTCAGGATTTTTCCGCTGTGCATGCGGTCAGCTTCCTCCGGAGGTCATCGTCGATGCTCTTCTTCGAAGCGCGTGCCCAATCGTAGAGCACGCACACAACTCGTCCCGATGCAGCGACTTCCGTTCCGCCGTTCCTCCGCACCTCGTGCAGCCACTCGAAGGAAGTGTTACGAATCGCCCCAATGCGCGTGCAGATCTCGATCGGCTCCAGCGCGAGCTGCTGCTTGTAGTCGATCTCGTTGCGCGCAAGGATGAAGTCGAGGTCGCGCGCGCCGCGCTTGCCGGTGATGTCGAACCAGAGCAGCGCCCGCCCCATCTCGAAGTAGCTGAGGAAGACCGCGTTGTTGACGTGGCTGTAGGGATCGAGGTCGCGGAAGAGAACCTGATGCGGGACGACGTACCACCCGCCGCGCCACTCGCCTCGAATGTCAGACGACACAACTCATTGTACGGCAGCGCTCGTCGCCAGCGGGACCTTCGACTGCTTCCCCGTGCACGCCTGCACGACGCGGCCGGGCAGCGGGTGATCGAGATACGGCGCGATGATCGACGACGCCTGCACGAGGCGGTTCAGATCGACGCCGGTGTCGATGGCCATCCGGTCGAGCATGTATACGAGGTCTTCCGTCGCGAGATTGCCGGAGGCGCCGGGCGCGTACGGACAGCCCCCCAGGCCGCCCGAGGAGGCGTCGTAGGTGGCGATGCCCATCTCCAGCGCGGCGAGCGTATTCGCGAGCGCGGTGCCGCGCGTGTCGTGAAAATGCATCGCGAGGTGCGTGCGCGGAATCACCTGCAGCAGGATGCCGACGACGCCCTGCACCTGCATCGGCGTCCCGACGCCGATCGTGTCGCCGACCGAGACTTCGTAGCAGCCGAGATCGAGCAGGCGCGCGCAGACTTCGAGCACTTTCTCCGGCGCGACCTCCCCTTCGTACGGGCAGCCGAAGGCCGTCGAGACGTAGCCGCGCACGCGCATCCCTTCCTCGCGCGCGCGCATCGCCACCGGCGCGTAGTTCTCGAACGACTCTTCGATGGTCATGTTGATGTTGCGCTGGTTGAACGTCTCCGACGCCGCGGTGAAGATGGCGATCGACGTCACTCCTGCGTCGATCGCGCGCTCGAGTCCCCGCATGTTCGGCACGAGCACCGGATACTCGACCCCCGGGTCCTTCGGGATCTCCGCGTAGACGTCGGCGGTGTCGGCCATCTGCGGCACCCACTTCGGACTCACGAACGCACCGGCTTCGATGACTTTCAGCCCGGCGTCGGAGAGCGCGGTGATGTACGCGACCTTCGCCTGCGTGGGGATGGTGACCTTCTCATTCTGGAGGCCGTCGCGCGGCCCGACCTCGACGATCTTCACGGTATCGACGGAGATTTTCATAGCGTCACCAGATCGAATCCGGGCTGCACCATTTCTCCCTCGGAGCAGTTGATGGCAGTCACCGTGCCGTCGCTCCCGGCGAGGATCGCGTGCTCCATCTTCATCGCCTCGAGGATCACGAGCGGCGTTCCCTTCGTCACAACGTCGCCGACCTTCACCAGAATTTTCAGCACGACGCCGGGCATCGGCGCGCTGGCGGAATGGTCGCGATGGCGCGCCTTCGCGCGTGCGGCTTTTTCGTTGACGTCGATCGTGTAAGTCTCGCCGTCGAACACGAAGCTCACCGTCGTGCCCTGAATCACATACGGCACGACGTGGATGCGGCCGTCGATGCGAAGGTGGATCTCCTCGGCATACACGTCGAGCACTTCGAGCGGGGCGTTCATCGGCTGTAGCGCGATCCGGGCGCGTCGAGCGGAGCGCCCTGCGCGCAAAGCGGGCAGGCGTCGGGGTCGTACGTTTCGAGATTCAGCGCGGCGAGCGCTTCGAACGGCGCGTCGAACGGATTCGCCTTCCCGCTGCGGTTGAGGATCGACGCGAACCCGACCACGACTCCGCCGTGCTGCGCGACGACGTCCGCGGTCTCGCGCGTCGACTTGCCCGTCGTCACGACGTCTTCGACGATCGCGATCTTCTCGCCTTCGCCGATGCGAAAGCCGCGGCGCAGCGTCATCTGCCCGTCCTTCCGCTCCGTGAACACGAACGGCACGTCGAGCGCCTCGGCGACGGCATAGCCGATGATCACGCCGCCGAGCGCCGGCGCCACGATCTTCTCCGCGCCGAAGTTGCGGATGCGCGCGCCGAGGGCTTCGCCGAGGGCGTTCGCGTTGACGGGATGCTCGAGCAGGAGCGCGCACTGCACGTAATTCGGGCTGTGCAGTCCGGAGGAGAGGCGGAAGTGGCCGGTGAGCAGCGCGCCGGTCTCTTCGAGCAGCGCGCGAAGGTCCTGAGACATCGCGGCCGAGAATAGAATGGCGCGGCGAGGGAACGCAATGGCGACACTGAGCGAACAGATCCGCGCCGACATGACCGCGGCGATGAAGGCGCAGGAGAAGGAGCGCCTCTCCACGCTGCGCATGCTCCAGTCGGCGATCAAGAACGAACAGATCAACGCCGGCCACGAGCTGTCCGACGAGGAGGCGCTGAGCGTCATCCGCAAGGCCGTCAAACAGCGCCAGGACTCGATCGAGCAGTACACGAAAGGCAATCGCCCCGAGCTCGCGGAGAAAGAGCGCGCGGAGATGGAACTGCTGAAAGCCTACCTCCCGCCCGAGCTCACCGACGAAGAGATCGAGTCCGGCATCCGCGAGATCGTCGCCTCCACCGGCGCACAGTCGAAAAAGGACATGGGGAAGGTGATGAAGGAAGCGACCGCGCGCTATCGCGGCCGCGTCGACGGAAAGAAGATTCAGGAGATCGTGTCACGGCTGCTTCCGTAGATCGCTACACCCGTCAGATCGCCCTGCCCGAAATCGGAGCCGAAGGCCAGGAGAAACTCCGAGAATCCTCCATCCTCATCGTCGGCGCGGGAGGCCTCGGCAGTCCGTCCGCGTTGTACCTCGCGGCGGCGGGAGTGGGACGCATCGGGCTCGTCGACTTCGATCGCGTCGACGTCACGAACCTGCACCGGCAGATTCTGTACGGCACGTCCGACGTCGGGCGTCCGAAGCTCGAGGCGGCGAGCGAGCGGTTGCGCGACACGAACCCCGACGTCGCGATCGAGCCGCACGCCGCGCGCCTCACCTCCGAAAACGCGCTCGACATCCTTCGCAATTACGACCTCGTCCTCGACGGCACCGACAACTTCGCGACGCGCTATCTCGTCAACGACGCCTGCGTGCTGCTCGGCAAGCCGAACGTCTACGGCTCCGTCTTCCGCTTCGACGGACAGGTCTCCGTCTTCGGCATGCCGGACGGCCCGTGCTATCGCTGCCTCTACCCCGACCCGCCGCCGCCGCACCTCGTGCCGTCGTGCGCGGAGGGAGGCGTCCTCGGCGTGCTGCCGGGCGTCGTCGGCACGCTGCAGGCAACCGAGGCCATCAAGATCATCACCGGCGTCGGCGAAACCCTGGCCGGACGTCTGCTACTGTTCGACGCGCTGCGGATGACCTTCCGCGTCATGAACGTGCGGCGCCGCTGCGACGCCCACGCCGCCATCACGAAACTGATCGACTACGAGGAGTTCTGCAATCCGATGGAGAACCACGACATCACCCCCGCCGAAGTGGCCGAGCGACTCGCGCGCGGCGAGCCCCTCGTGCTGATCGACGTGCGCGAGCCGTACGAATGGGACGCCGGCCACATCGCGACCGCGCAGCACATCCCGATGGGCCAGATCCCGAAACGCATCGAAGAGATCCCGCGCGACGCCGAAGTAGTCATGGTCTGCCGCTCCGGCGCCCGCAGCGCGCACATGCAGCATCACCTCCTGCAGCAGGGCTACACGCGCGTCAAAAACCTCGCCGGCGGCATGCAGCGCTGGCAGCGCGAGGTGGACTCGAGCATCCGCGTCGCGTAAATGCTCGTGCGTGGACTCCCGTGTTTCCGCTCACGCAGGCAGGTTGAGTACTCGCGGAGTAGAAGCCAAATACCGGCGGAGTAGAGGCCCAATACTGGTGGGGTAGAAGGGAAATACTCTCGGAGTAAAAGCTGAATACTCGGGAAGTAAAAGCCAAATACCGCTGAGGTAAAAGGTAAATACTCGGGAAGTAAAAGCTAAATACTCGCGGAGTAAAAGCTAAATACTCGCGAAATAAAAGGTAAATACTAGCGGAGTATTCAGGCTCTGCGTGAAAGTATACTTTTGGAAACCGGGCTTCAGATAACTGAGACGTCGGAGTAATTGGTATTTACTCCGTTGACCCACCTGAACGCTCGCGGAGTACTGAATCGTCTCCCGCGGAGTACAAAATCGAGCTTCCAGAGTCATTCATCGGCTTCGGCGAGTACACCATAAATACTCCGCCAGTATTTAGGGTGTACTGCCCAAGTATTTAAATGGAAACTCGGTGTCGGAGGATTCTGCTTCGGGCAGTATCTGACCCTGCAAATCTAGCGTTGCCGCTTCCCGAACAACACCACCACCGACTTGCCCGTCGCGCGGCCGGTGGTGGCGCCGTCGATGATGGCGATGCCGCAGTCCTCGTACATCGGCGAGAGGATGTTCTCGCGATGGCCGTGCGACTCCATCCACGAGTCGACGAGGAACCTCGCGGTCTCGAATCCGCTCGCGAGGTTTTCCGCGGCGGCGGTGAACGAGTAGTCGCGCACCGTGAGCCAGGTGAACGGCGACATGCCGGTCGGCGACTCGTGGCTCCAGTAGCCGGTGTCTTCCATGTCGCGCATGCGGTCGCGGGCGGCGAGGGTGACGCGGTCGTCGAGGCGCAGCGGGGCGAGGCCGGCGTCGGCGCGGTAGGCGTTCATGCGCGCGACGATGTTTTCGGGCGTGATCTCGTTCGTTTCCGCGAACGCGGTCGCGGGGAGAAGCAGCAGGAAGAGAAGCAGACGTTTCATACGCCGTCGGGACGAACGCGAAGGAAGAACGTGCAGGCTTTGCCGGTCTTCGATTCAACCCACACCGAACCGCTGTGCGCGACCGCGAATTCGCGGCACTTGAACAGCCCTCGGCCGGTGCGCTGCGCGGACGTCGGACTCCAGACGAACGACGGCTCGAAGATCGCCTGCCGCAGCGCCTCGGGGACGAGCGGACCGTTGTCCATCACGAAGAACAGCAGCAGCGGCTTGCCCTTGTGCTCCATCCAGCGCACGCCGATGACGACCTGCCCGCTCGGCGGTACGTAGTGGAGTCCGTTCTCCATCAGGATCGCGAGGGCGTCGGTGAGCTGCTCGTGATCGCTGAAGCGTTCTTCGAGCTCCTGCACGTCGACCTGCAGCGTGATCCCTTTCAGATCGGCGTATGCGCGGAAGCGGTCGGCGACGCGGCGCACGACCTCGGTGACGGTCGGGACGGGACGCAGCCCGCTCGCGGTCTCCTCGACTTCGGGCGCAAGCTCGAGTGACGAGATGACCTGGTCGACCGCGGCCGCGGCGTCGGCGAGGAAGTGGTCTTTCCGCGAATGCGCCTCGGAGCCGAGCGAGTCGCGCAGGGCGCGCAGCGGACCGAATACCGTCTCGCGCACGTAGGTGACGAACGACGCATGAGCCTCGTTGACCGCCTCGGCCTGGCGGAACACGAGGATCGCGCCGCTGGCGCCGCCCGACATCGGGACGAGCGTGTAGATGAAGTTGCGGCTGGCGATGCGCACGCCGGCGGACATCGGAACGGAAAGATCGGCGACGCGAATCGACGCCTTCGTTTCCAGCGCCGCGAGCGTCGACAGCTCCGACTGCGTCGCGTCGAAGATGCGCCGCGCTTCGTCGGAGACGAACTTCACGCTGCGGTCGGGCCCGAGGAGGATCGAGGGGACGCCGGCGGCGACGAGCAGGTTCACGACGCTCGTGATCGCGGGCGACGCGGACTCGACGGGGAAGGGAAGGACGGGCGCTTTCGGGAAGGGATCGGACTCGCGAGCGACGGCTTCCATGCTCGCTTCCGGCAGCGGGGTCGTGCCCGCCGAAGTTTTTTTGCGCGGTTTGTCGCACTTCTCACAGAGGATTCCCTCTGTGACTTCACGACCGCACATGAAGCATTTCCGCGCCATGGTCCGCTCCGAAGGGGAAAGATCTTACGCCAGGTTTGGTAGAGTCTGCGCCCGTATGACTAAATTCATCGTCATCGGCGGCGGAACCATGGGAAACGGAATCGCCCATACGGCCGCCGCCGCGGGCTTCGACGTCACGCTGATCGATGTTAGCGAGGAAATCCTGCAGCGCGCCGTGTCCACCATCACGTCGAACCTCCAGCGAGGCGTCGATAAGGGAAAGATGACCGCGGAGGAGCGCGACGCCATCGTCGGACGGGTGCGCACGCAGACCGATATGGGCGCCGCCGCGGACGCCGACATCGTCGTCGAGGCGATCATCGAGAACCTCGAGGCCAAGACCTCGCTCTTCGCGAAGCTCGACGAGATCGCCGGCCCCGAATGCATCCTCGCCTCGAACACGTCGTCGATCTCGATCACGAAAATCGCCGCGGCCACGCGGCGGCCGGAGAAGGTGATCGGGATGCATTTCATGAATCCCGTGCCGGTGATGACGCTCGTCGAAGTCATTCGCGGCATCGCCACCTCCGACGAGACGTACGCGCGCGTCGAAGAGCTGTCGAAGCAGATGGGGAAGACGCCGATCGAGGTGAACGACTATCCCGGCTTCATCTCCAACCGCGTGCTGATGCCGATGATCAACGAGGCCATCTTCGCGTTGTACGAAGGCGTCGCGACGCGCGAGTCGATCGACGGCGTGATGAAGCTCGGCATGAATCACCCCATGGGTCCGCTCACGCTGGCGGACTTCATCGGCCTCGATGTCTGTCTCGCGATCCTGCGCGTGCTCGAGCAGGGATTCGGCGATCCGAAATACCGTCCGTGTCCGCTGCTCGTGAAGATGGTGGACGCCGGATGGCTCGGCAGAAAGAGCGGACGCGGCTTCTACGACTACAGGAAGTGAATCTCTCCGTCAGAATGTTCTAATGCGCGAAATCGACCATGCTTTGTCAGACCTGCAGCGCATATAACGACGACGAGCGCGAGTTCTGTTACCGCTGTCAGAACAAGCTGCTCGTGCTCTCGGGAGTCTCCTCGTTCGAGGAAGACGACATCGACGAATACGAGGAAGAGGAAGACCTCTCTCTCGACGAGCATCTGCTCGAGCGCGTCTCCGCGATCGAAGAGATCGTGAAGCGCTCCGCGGAGACGCTGCGCTCGGTCGTCGACGCCGTGCAGAAGCACGAGCGCGCGATCTTCATCAACCAGACCGGCCTCCTCTCGGTGAAGGAGATCCTCGAGAAGAAGAACGTCCTCACCTCCGACGAGGTCGTGGAGCTGTGGGAATCGAAGATGGGCGAGCAGATGCTCGCGCTCGAGAAGAAGCAGCGCTTCACGGAGCGGAAGGACCGGATGGTCTCGCTGTTCCGCGGCGAGAAGCGCGAGCGCTTCCTGCTGCTCGTCGCCGATGCCGAGGCCGCGTTCGACGGGTTCGATCCCGACCGCGGGATGAAGCATCTCGAAGAGGCGTTCCGTCTCGACCGCGACAACTACGAGCTCTCGTTCTTCCTCGGCGAGATGTTCTTCAACGACGGCAATCTCGATCGCGCGAAGTCGTATCTCGAGCGCACGCTCGAGGTGCAGCCCGATCACTTCGATGCCGCCGTCTTCTACGGCGTGCTGCTGCACGAGCGTCAGGACCTGAAGGGCGCCGAGCGCTGGCTGCGCCGCGCGATTCAGATCTCGCAGGAGTCGTTCCTCCCGTACTTCAGCCTCGGCGCGATCTACGCGCGCAAGGGCAAGCTGCTCCGCGCGCAGAAGTTCCTCGAGAAGGCCATCCAGCTCGAGGCGATTCCGCAAGCGTACTACCTCCTCGGCACGATCTTCTATGAGAAGGGACAGCTCGAGCGCTCGATCCGTTCCTTCCAGGCCGCGCTGAAGCTCGATCCCGACTACGAGGAAGCGATCTATCACCTCGGTCTCTGCTATCTCGACCGCAACTGGAACCGCAAGGCCATCGAGTGCTTCCAGGAAGCGCTGGAGCTCAATCCGAACAAGATGGAGTATCAGCAGGCCGTCAAGATTTACGAGGGGATCTCCGGGCACATGCCGGTCGAGGGTCCGGCGGCGCAGGTCGTCAACACGGCCGAGTCGCTGGCCAGCGAAGGGAAGTACACCGAGGCGCTCGATCACTACCGGCGCGCCGTCGATGAAGAGCCGGACAACATCAACATCCTCCTGCCGTACGCGCTGCTCTGCTCGCACCTTGACATGAATGCCGAGGCGATCGCGATGGCGCGGCGTATTCTCAAACATCAGCCGGCCGAGATGGTCGCCGCCGCCGCGTACACGACGCTCGTCGAAGCGCTGCGCGCCGAGGGCAACTACAAGGACGCGAACCGCGCGCTCGAGCAGATGCTCACCGACTACACCTCGAACTACGCGAAGTCGATCGCCTACTACGAGAAGGCGTACAACCTCGCGGAGATGGAAGAGAGCCTCGACGAAGCACTCGAGAGCGCGCAGCTCGCGCTCCGCTATTCGCCGAAGGAGCTGAGGCAGTTCCCGCTGGCGGCCCTCGGATGGGTGTACTTCAAGCGCCGCGATTTCAGCAGCGCCGTCGATTTCCTCTCGAAGTCCGCCGACCTCGGCCCCACCGCCACCAACCTCATGCACCTCGGCATGGCTCTGCTCGAGAGCGGTCAGAAGGATCGCGCGCGCCAGGTCTTCCGCCGCGCGAAGAGCTTCAAGATGAAGGGCGCGGGCCTCGAGGAAAAGATGCTCGAGCAGGTGCGCAGCGCGACCAAACTCATCGATCGCCTGCATCAGCGGCGCCGCAAAGTCGCGAAGGGCTGAGGCTGCCTTCCTTACCCCATCAGTTATGGAATGAAGGGTCGCCGGACCAGCTGAACAGCGGAGGATGCTGATGCGAAGAAACTTCATGAACGTGATGATCGCCGCGGCGCTCCTGGGCGCGCTGCCCGCAGCCGCCGCCGACCCGAGGGTCGAACTTCGCCGCCAGGCCAGGGAATGGATCGGCTCTTCCATCATCACCGATGACGGTTCGGGGATCGTGGCGGTGGCGAGCCATTCGCCGCGCTATTCGCGGCTGGTGTCGTTCAACAAATCGGGCGCCGCGACGGAGCTGCGCGTGCCGGGGATCGCGATCAACTCGATCGAGTCGCTCGGCAAGGACCGCTACTTCATTTCCGGCGCGACCGACGGTCATTACACCGCCAGGGTCATCGACGCGTCGAAGAGCGGCGTGGTGACGCTGTGGGACTCGTCGAGCCTCGGCGATACGGTGACGAAGAACGAGAACGCTGTGGTCGCGGTGGACGCGAGCGGCGCGCAATGGACGGCGCTCGTGCCATCGACAGGCGGACGGTTCTCGGTGCTGTTCGGCAGCATCTCCAATCCTGTGCCGACGATGACCTATCACTTCGAGAGCAGCGGGTCGTTCAAAGGCACGCCGCCGCGCGGCTTCTCCGGCGGCAGCTATGACCTGGCCATGCTCAACGGCCCCCGCGGCGATGCCCATGTCGCGGTCCTGACGCCGAGCGGCAGCGTGCACGTGGTGAGCGCGAACAGCGGGCTCAAGACGATTCTCACCTCGCCGCTCGGCGGCGGACAGTTGCTGTGGGAGCCGTCGACGCAGACGCTGTGGGTCGAGAGCGGCGACGCGTGGAGCTCGTTCCCGCTCGCGGCGACGATTCGCGAGTCGAAGGATAAGACGGCCAAACCGTCGATGAAGCGCGCATCGCTGACGACGAAGTTCGACCGCAGGAGCGGCCGCGCGGTGAGCGCGTTTCCTCTGAGCGGCGGCCGTTTCGCGCTGCGGACGAACGACAACGGCCGCTCGGCGATCGAGATCTTCACCGCCGCCGACGCTGTCCCGCAAGTGATCGGCCTCTCCGATCTGACGCCGACGGGCATCGTCAGGATCAGCCCGAGCGCGCGCTATCTGCTCACTCTTCCCGAAGGGCCGAAGAGCAGTACGCTCCTCATCAAAACACCGTAACGAACTGCAACCACGCGCCGCACGCATCATGGATGCGTGCGCGCGTGTCTGCTTCGGCAGAGCCGCAAAGGGCTGAATAACTAAGCCTTTCCCCTTTTGCCCCGTATAATTGCGCAGACCTCAGCATGCGCTCGCTCATCCGTGCCGCTTCCCTGCTCCTCTTCTCCGCCCGCGTCTTCGCGATTGAACCGGTCATTGGGACCGAGACTCCGATCGCGTCTCAGCCGGGGGGAACCTCCGCGTCGCTGACGTCATCGCCCGCCGCGGCGGCGAGCCCGACGGGGTATTACGTCGCCTGGTTCGATTCGGCGCATCCGGTGGGCGACCCGCGCCTCGTCGGCATGCGCGTCTCGCGCGCCGGCGAAGCGCTGGATGGGTTCGGCATCACGCTCGCCGCGCATGCTTCGGCGGGCGATCTGAAGGTCTCGTGGAACGGTAATGACTACGCCGTCGTCTCCGGCGCGCAGCACTGGCTCATCTCGCCCGCGGGAGACGTTCGCGGTCCCTTCGGCAATCCTCCGCCGGGACTCACGGTGCGCAGCGCGCGCGGCGAGACCGTCATCGTCGAGTCGCTCGGGAGCACGAAGCTCACATACATCGACAACGGCATCCGCACCGACTCGGTGACCCTGAGCGGCAGCGCGCTGACGATTCACGTCGTGCTGCCGGTCGAGAACGACTGGGTCGTGCTTGCCTCCGACCAGGCCGGGACCGCCGGAACGATCCGCTGGTTCCGCGTCAATCGCCAGTCCGTCATCGCCAGCAACGTCATCAACGCCAACCCGCTGCAGCGAAGCATCGCCGCGAGCCCGTCCGACATCGTCATCACGTGGACGACGCGGCGCGCGCTTTCGGCGAACCAGGATCTCGTCGACCTCGGACAGACGATCGTCGACCTCCGCTCGGGCGCGTTTCGCGACGAAATCCTCGAGTCGAACACCGTGTCGACCGGCGCATCGCCGTACCGAACCGCGCCGTTCGTGTTCTTCGACGGCAACGCCTTCGTGTACGTCACGACGCACCTCGAGAATGACCAGTACATCATCCGCACGAAAAGCGCCGGCGTCGTGCGCACCGCCGCGACCTCCGACTCGCGGCATCCGCTGAGCGCGGCGGTCGTCGGTTCGGGTGCGGGCAATCTGCTCGTGTGGCAGATCGCGCAGCCGCGTTCGGACCGTTCCGGCTCGACGCTGCTGTCGCGCGCGTTCGAGCGCGTCTTCGAGTTCGACCAGGCGCGGACGCCGGTTACGCTGTCGCGCGCACCCGCCACGCAGGTCCAGCCGCGCGCCGCGGTCGGCGCGGCGGGGATGTTCACCGCTTGGCGCGAAGTCAGCGACACCGGACGTATCGTCGGACGCTTCTTTCCGACGCTCGGTGCCGCTTCCGCGCGCATCGACTTGTCCGGCACCTCGGGTGACACCGACGCGCTGGCCGTCGCCGCGAACGTCGATACGTATCTCGTCGCCTGGCGCGAGCTCGACCTGCTCGCGCTGTCGAACGGCGCGTTCGTGCCGCTGCGGCTGCGCATCAAAGTGCGCCGCTTCGACGCGAATGGAGTCTCGCTCGACCCGACGCCGATCCTGATCGTCGACCACACCGCGGTCGCGGAAGGGTTCGGCGACAGCGGCGTGAGCGCGGTCGACGACGGCGCGACGTTCGTCATCGCGTGGAGCGGCGAGTTCGGCAAGCTGCATCTCGCGCGCATCCCGTCGCGCGGCCCGGTCTTCGCCGGCGTGCGCATCCTCGACGAGCAGCCGGAGGCGGGTCCCGTCCTCCTGCGTCCGAACAACGGCGGGCTCACTCTCTTCTGGACCACGACGTCGCTGAAGGGCGCGTTGTTGCGGACGAACCTCGTTCCCGAAACGCCGTTGACACTGGTCGACGAAGAAGACGTGCTGTTCGACGTCGCGGCGAAGGACGACGAGCTGCTGATCGCGTGGTCGAGCTCCAGCGGCTGCCTCCGTTCGCGACGCTTCACGCTCGCGCTGAACGCGATCGAGCCTTCGCGCGTGCTCGTCTGCGACGGCACGCCGTACCTTCCCGCCACGACGTGGGACGGGACGCGCTGGTGGGTTGCCGCTGCGGGCACGAACGCGGAACAGCCGCTGCGCGGCTGGCGCCTTTTCCTCGACGGCGCGCCGGAGCCGCCGGTGACGATCCTGGCGCGCGAGCAGCGGGCGCTGCACCCGGAGCTCGTGCGCACGCCGGCGGGGCTCAGCGCGCTCTACGCGCGGCTCGATGAAGCGTCATCGTTCACGTGGCACGCGTTCCTGCGGCCGATCATCGTGAAGAGCCGCGGCCGAGCCGTGCGGCATTAGACGCGCGTCAGTTTCGCGAATTTGGCGATGAACTTCTTCGAGCCGTGGCGCTCGAAGTACACCGTCAGCTTCGCGTCGGGGCCGTTGCCTTCCATCGTCAGGATCGTGCCGACGCCGAACTGTTCGTGCCGCACGCGCTGTCCGCGCTTCAGCTCCGCGCTGCCGCTCTGCGACTGCTTCGCGGCGTTGATCGCGCTCGGATCGAACTGCACCGGCGCGTTCTGAAAAAACGAGAGCACGCCGTTGACCGAGGTATTCGGCGTCTGTCGCGCGGGGACCGGGGGACGAGGAGACGGAGGACGAGGAGACGGAGGGCGAGGAGAGGGAGTGGACCGCATCGGCTGCTCGCGCCACGAGCCCTGCGGCGCGCGGAACGCGCTCGCGAGGCGCACTTCCTCGCGCACCTGCTCCGGGATCTCGGTGAGGAACGGCGAGGGGCTCTGCTCGCGGAACCGCCCGTGCAGGCGTCGCTCGTGCGCGTGGATGCAGAACAGCAGCTCGCGCGCGCGCGTCATGCCGACGTAGCAGAGGCGGCGCTCTTCCTCGAGATCGTCGTTCTGCTCGAGCGACTGCGAGTGCGGCAGGATCCCTTCCTCCATCCCCGCGAGGAACACGACCTTGTACTCGAGCCCCTTCGCCGAATGCAGCGTCATCAGCGTCACGCCCTTCTGCGACTCGTATTTGTCGAGATCGGACATGAGCGTGAGCGAGTCGAGATAATCGCCGAGCGTGGCCTGCGGGTTCTGCTCGTAGTACTCACGCGCGGAGTTGATGAGCTCCTCGAGGTTCTCGAGGCGCGACTCGTCCTGCAGGTCGCGCGACTCCTGCAGCATGCGGCGGTAGCCGGTGCGCAGCAGCACGTAGTCGACAAGGTCGGGAATCGGATTCGTGGACGCGCGCTGGAGGTCGTGCGCGATCTCGCGGAACTCGCGCACCGCCTTCGATGCGCGCGGCGGGAGGAACCCGAGGTCGCCGTCGACGATCGTCCAGAGCGAGACGTTCTGCTCGGACGCGCGCTCGTTGAGCGCGGCCAGCGTCGTGTCGCCGATGCCGCGCGACGGCACGTTGATCACCCGCTCGATCGACGGCGTGTCGTGCGGGCGGATGGCGATGCGGACGAACGAGAGGATGTCCTTGATCTCCGCCCGCTCGTAGAACTTTACGCCGCCGACGACGGAGTAGGGCATGTTCGCGCGCAGCAGCTCTTCTTCGAACGGCCGCGACTGCGCGTTGGTGCGGAACAGCACCGCGAAGTCGGTGAGCGCGTACCGGCCGCGCATCGACGAGATCTTCTCCAGCACGAACTGCGCTTCCTCACGCTCGTTGCTCGCCGTCACGACGCGGACGGGATCGCCGGTGCCGCCGGTGGTGAAGAGCGTCTTCCCCTTGCGCGCGATGTTGTTCGAGACCACGCCCGTCGCGGCGTCGAGGATGTTTCCGGTGGAGCGGTAGTTCTGCTCCAGTTTGATGATTTTTGCACCCGGAAAATCACGCTCAAAATTGAGTATGTTATTGATGTCTGCTCCGCGGAAGCGGTAGATCGACTGGTCCTCGTCGCCGACCGCGACGAGGTTGCCTTCCTTCCCGGCGAGCAGCTTGATCAGCGCGTATTGCGCGCGGTTCGTGTCCTGGTATTCGTCGATCAGCAGGTGCCGGAAGCGGTCGTGCAGCTCGTTGCGAACGTCCTCGTTCTGCTCGAGGAGCTCGACGTACTTGCCGATCAGGTCGTCGAAGTCCATGGCATCGAACTCGCGCAGGCGTTTCTGATAGATCCGGTACACCTCGGCGACGCGGGCGCCGAAGAAATCGAGGTTGGTCTTCTCGTACTCGACCGGTCCGATCAGCTCGTTCTTCGCGCTGGAGATGCGGTTGAGGATCGAGCGCGGCGGAAAGGCCTCGTCGTTGACGTTCAGCTCCCGCATCGAGCGGCGGATGAGCGTGAGCTGATCGGAGGTGTCGTAGACGACGAACGACTTCGTGTAGCCGAGGCGCTCGGCGTAGCGGCGCAGGATCCGGAGGGAGGTGGAGTGGAAGGTGCCGATCCACGGTCTGTATCCGCCGGTGGGCGGCACCAGGTGGTCGACGCGGCTGAGCATCTCGTTCGCGGCTTTGTTCGTGAACGTCACCGCGAGGATGTTCGGCGGGCGCACACCCATCTCGCCGATCAGGTGTGCGATGCGGTAGGTGATGACGCGCGTTTTGCCGGAGCCGGCTCCCGCGAGGACGAGAAGCGGCCCGGTGCCATGGGTGACCGCGTCGCGCTGCTGGGGGTTGAGTCCGGAGAGGTCGAGCATCGTGGAGCGGGCATGTTAACGGAGTTCGCGGTGTTACACTTCCCGCGCTCGTCCGCTGCCTGGAGGCTCTTCAATGTTTGGTTCGTTCGGTCCGATGGAACTCGTCCTGATTCTTCTCATCGTCGTCGTGATTTTCGGCGCGAGCAAGCTGCCTCAGCTCGGCCGCGGCCTCGGCGAAGGCATTCAGAATTTCCGCGAAGGCCTCAAGGGCAAGGATGACAAAGCCCTGCCGAAAACTCCCGAAGAGAAGTAGTGCTTCCTCGCAGGTGGCTCATCACCGGCGCCGGCGGGATGGTCGGCACCGACGTTCGCGACGCGCTTCTTTCCCGCGGTGAAGACGTCGTCGCGCTGACGCGAGCCGATCTCGACATCACCGACTCGCGCTGCGTGCAGGATGCGGTCGCCGAGCACCGTCCGGCGATCGTCGTCAACTGCGCCGCGTACACGAAGGTCGACCAGGCGGAGCAGGAAGAGAGCGCGGCGAACGCGATCAACGGCTCGTCGGTCGAACTGCTGGCGAATGCGGCGAACGAAGCCGGCGCGCTGCTCGTGCAGCTCTCGACCGATTTCGTGTTCGACGGACGCAAGCCCGAGCCGTACGACGTCACCGACACGACCGCCCCTCTTTCCGCGTACGGCCGGTCGAAGCTCCTCGGGGAAATCGCGGCGTCGCATGCCGCGAAGCGGCTGATCGTCCGCACGTCCTGGCTCTTCGGCGTGCACGGCCCGAACTTCGTCGAAGCGATCCGCGGACAGATCCGCAAGGGCACGAATCCGCTGCGCGTGGTGAACGACCAGCGCGGCCGCCCGACCTATACGCCGCATCTCGCTGACGCGATCATCCGCCTCGCGATGCAGGACGCGCGCGGCGTCGTGCACTACGCCGACGCGGACGAATGCAGCTGGTTCGACTTCGCCTCCGCGATCGCGGAAGAGCTGCACGCCGACGTGACGGTGAAGCCGGTCAGCTCCGAGGAGTTTCCGCGTCCGGCGCGCCGCCCCGCGTACTCCGTGTTGTCGACGGAGCGCTACGAGCGGATCACGGGAGTGCGTCCGGATTCGTGGCGGGATGGGCTGCGCGAGTATCTCGCGCGGCGTACATGAGGTACTCCACGTTCCCCTCCGCCCCTTTCACCGGACTCTCGATGACGCCCTTCACGTCGAACCCGATCTCGCGCGCGAACGCGACGACGCCGTCGACTGCCGCCTGACGCTTCGCGTCGTCGCGCACGATCCCGCCCTTCCCGACTTCGTGCCGCCCGACTTCGAACTGCGGCTTGATCAGCGCGACCAGCTCGCCGCGGAGGAATGTGGCGACGGCGGGGAGGATCAGCTTGAGCGGGATGAACGAGACGTCGATGGAGACGAATTCGATCACGTCCTCGAAGTCTTCTGCGGTGAGATTGCGCGCGTTCACTTTCTCGCGATTCACCACGCGCGCGTCATTGCGCAGCGAGGCGTCGAGCTGTCCGTAGCCGACGTCGATGGCGTACACCTTCGCCGCGCCATGTTTCAGCATCACGTCGGTGAAGCCGCCCGTCGAGGCACCGATGTCGGCGCAGACCTTCTCCGCGACGTCGATGCCGAATTCCTTCACCGCATGCGCGAGCTTCATCCCGCCCCGCCCGACCCACGGATGCTCCAGCTCCGCGACGCGAATGTCGTCGTCTTCGGCGACGTTCGCGCCGGCCTTATCGACGAACTGCCCGTTCACCAGGACGCGCCGCGCCATGATCAGCGACTGCGCCTTCGCGCGCGAGTCGACGAGCGCGCGCGCCACGAGCGCGAGGTCGAGGCGCTGTCTGGTCATGGGGCGTCGGAGAGGACGACAAAACCAGCTTGACTGAAGTGATGGTCGTTCGTCAGGACGTGCGTGATGCCCTGCGCGGCCATCAATTCCATCGACATACAGTCGACCAGCGAGTACCCCTTGTCGGAACGGCGCTCGTAGAGATCGAGCGCCACGAGAAAAAGGAGCCGATCGGCAGGCATGACCGAGATGTCGCGCATTGCACGCCGCGCGACCGCGGCTGCACGCGCGCGCATCAGCGCGCCGTGGCCCGAGAAATATGTCAGCAGTTCGCCGAGAATGCCGTCGTGAGTGACAAACGTGGCGCCACGCACAAGCCGCTCGAGACGCATGACAGCGGGGTGATCCTGATCCGAACGGTCTGCCTGTGCAATGAAAAACCACGCATCAACGAAGTACGTCTGCATTACTTCGACGCGGCGTGCTTGCGAACGCCGTAAACGACTTCGTCAATGCGATCGGAACCGGGCAGTTTTTTCAACTCCTCGTCCGGCACATCCGCCCAGACTTCGCGAATCATTTCTCCAAGCTCGCCGATCGTCATCCGTTTCTGAGGCCCCACGAACTCGCGCACCCGCTTTGCGATCCCTTCCGCGTGCAGGTCATACTGCGCGCGCAGGACGTCCTGCGATCCGTGGTGCACGTACTCGTCGGGGATGCCGATGCGGTGGAAGCGGACGTCGTCGATGCCCAGCTGCTGGCAGCGCTCCATCACCGCGGAGCCGAATCCTCCGGCGAGCGATCCTTCCTCGACGGTGATGACGGACGAATGCGGCTGGCAGTACTTCGCGATCAGCTCATCGTCGAGCGGCTTGATGAAGCGCGCGTTGACGACGGCGACGTTGATCTCTTCCTTCGCGAGGATCTCCGCCGCTTCGACCGAGGGCCATACCTCGTTGCCGATCGCGAAGATCGTGGCGTGGCGCGGTTCGGGATCGCGCATGACCTCGCCCCTGCCGACCGGCAGCGACTGCAGCACGGCGTCGAGCTGCACGCCGGCGCCGTTGCCGCGCGGGTAGCGCAGCGACGTCGGGTGGCCGGTCTCGAACGCGGTCTTCAGCATGTGCCGCAGCTCGTTCTCGTCCTTCGGCGCCATGCAGATCATGTTCGGGAACACGCGCAGGTACGCCATGTCGTAGATCCCGTGATGCGTCGGCCCGTCGGCGCCGGCGATGCCGCCGCGGTCGAGGCAGAACACGACCGGCAGGTCCATGATCGCGACGTCGTGGAACACCTGATCGAACGCGCGCTGCAGGAACGTCGAGTAGATCGCGGCCACCGGCTTCATCCCCTGCGTGGCCATGCCGCCGCAGAACGTGACCGCGTGCTCTTCCGCGATGCCGACGTCGAACATCCGCTCGGGGAACGCCTTCGCGAACTTGTCGAGGCCGGTGCCTTCCGGCATCGCCGCGGTGACGGCGACGATTTTCGGATCTTCCTTCGCGAGCGCGATCAGCGCGTCGGCGAAGACGGCCGTGTATGACGGCGGCTGCGGCTTGTCGGACTTCTTCACTTCGCCGGTCGGGATGTCGAACGGATTCACGCCGTGCGACCAGATCGGCTTGTTCTCCGCCGGCGTGTAGCCCTTCCCCTTCTTCGTCAGCACGTGCACGAGGAGCGGGCCGTCGTAGTCCTTGTTCTCCTCGAAGACGCGCAGCAGCGTCGTGAGGTCGTGGCCGTCGTAGGGGCCGAGGTACTTGAAGCCGAGCTCCTCGAAGAGCGTGCCCGGCACCACCATGTGCTTGAACAGCTCCTCCATCTCGGAGGCGACTTCGTGCAGCTTCCCGCCGACCAGCGGAATGCGGTCGATCACGCCCTTGGCGAGATCCTTCAGCTGTACGTAGCGCTTGCCCTTGATGATCTGATTCAGATACCCCGACATCGCGCCGACGTTCGTCGAGATCGACATGTCGTTGTCGTTCAGGACGAGGATCATGCGGCTCTTGAGATGGCCGGCCTGGTTGAGCCCTTCGAAGGCGAGTCCGCCGGAGAGCGCGCCATCGCCGATGACCGCGACGACGCGATAGTTTTCCTTCCGGAAGTCGCGCGCCTTGGCGATGCCGAGCGCGGCCGAGATCGACGTCGACGCGTGGCCGGCGTTGAAGACGTCGTACTCCGACTCCTCGCGCTTGCAGAATCCGGAGATGCCGTTGTGCATCCGGATGGTGGGGAAGGTATCGCGGCGGCCGGTGATCAGCTTGTGCGGATAGGTCTGATGGCCGGTGTCGAAGACGATCTGGTCGCGCGGCGTGTCGAAGACGTAGTGGAGCGCGAGCGTGAGCTCGACGATGCCGAGGTTGCCGCCGAAATGGCCGCCGATGCGCGAGACGACGTCGATGACCGTGTCGCGGATCTCCTGCGCCACCTGCGGAAGCTGTTTGCGATCGAGTTTGCGCAGATCGTGCGGCGTGTCGATCGAGTCGAGTAGACGAGGCATGTCGTTAGTCCCCACGCGCCCTCAGGAGCGGCGCTCGCAGATGTAACGCGCGATCGCCCCGAGGTAATTCACAGGGCCGCCGATGCTATCACCGTTCTCCAGGGCCACTCCCAGCAGCCGCCCCACCTCGGCACGCGCACGATCCGCGCCGAGGAGCGCGGGAAACGTGAGCTTGCCCTGGGCGACGTCCTTCCCGGCGGTCTTGCCTAGTGTCGCAGAGGACTCTTCAATGTCAAGCAGGTCATCGACGATCTGAAATGCGAGTCCGAGCGCGTCGCCGTAGCGCTGCAGGGCCGCCAGCTGCTCCTCGCTCGCGCCGCCGAGGAGACCGCCGAGGAGCACCGAGGCGGTGAACAGCTTCCCGGTCTTGTTGCGATGGATGAAATGCAGCTCGCGAATGAGCGCGTCGTGATCGCTGGAGCTCTCCTGCGAACGCTCCGCGACGATGTCCGCGACCTGTCCGCCGATCATGCCGGTCGAGTCGACCGCCGTCGCGACTTCGCGGATCGCGCGCACCTGCCGCGCCGCGTCCACGCCCCCGATCGGTTTTGCGAGCCACGCAAACGCCTCGGTGAACAGCGCGTCGCCGGTGAGGATGCCCATCGCCTCGCCGTACACGATGTGCGTCGTCTTCCGCCCGCGCCGCAGGTCGTCGTCGTCGAGCGGCGGGAGGTCGTCGTGCACGAGCGAGTAGGTGTGAATCAGCTCCAGCGCGCAGAGCGGCACGAGCAGCGGTTCGACGTCCGCGCCGCACGCTTCCGCCGCAGCGATGGCGACGATCGGGCGGATCCGTTTGCCGCCGCCGAGCACCGCGTAGCGCATCGCCTCGTGAATGATCGGGGGAGGCGTGTCCGCGGGCGGCAGGGTCGCGTCGAGCGTCCGGTCCACGAGCGCGCGGCGGGACTGGAGATACTCGTTGAGGATCACTCCGGCGCGGCTTCCTCGTCCTCGTCGAGCAGCTCGCTCGCCTCGAACGGCTCGGTGACCGGCTGCCCCTTCGCGTCGGCGAGGATGGTCTCGATCTTCTTCTCCACTTCCTCGAGCCGCTGGTGGCAGAAGCGGGAGAGGCGGATGCCTTCCTCGAACAGCTGCAGCGACTCGTCGAGCGGCAGTTCCTCCCCCTCGAGACGCTGCACGATCTTCTCGAGCTGCTGAAACGCCTTCTCGAATTCGTTGGGGCGGGGGCGGGCGGCCATCGCGCGGCTTTATAACATTTCGCGGCGCGGCTCGTAGGAGAGAAGCAGATGTTCGCACAACTGCTGGGCCTGAAGACGATCTCTCCGGACGCGCTGCATCAGATGTTGGAGAAGGAGCACCCGTCCGTCGTGGACGTGAACGCGCCGCTGAGCTGGTCGACGAATCGCGTTCCGGGGGCGATCAATCTCGACCCTCTCGGATACGCCGAAGGCGATTTGCCGCCCGACAAAGACGCGCTCCTCGTGTTCTATTGCTCGAACTTCATGTGCCGGAAGGCGCCGAACGCGGCCAGCCGCGCAAAGAAGATGGGTTACCGCAACGTTCGCGTGATGTCCGCGGGGATCAGCGGGTGGCTGAGTGCGAAGCTGCCGACCGAGAGCGGGGCTAGTGTCCCGCGGTCGTCACCGGCCCCGCGTACGTGAAGCCGTCCGGCACCTTGAACTGCGACTCCGCGATCTCCGTCTCTTCCATCCGCGTGATCGTGGTGGCGCTCTTCTCCGTCTCCGGCGGACCGCCTTCATAACGCCGCACGACTTCGAGCTCGCTGCGCAGCACCATGCCCTGAACGTTCGCCGCGATCTTCTCCAGCTCGACGTCGACTTCGGGATAGCCGGTGCGGATGGCGCGCTGCATCGGCAGCTTCGGGAGCCGCTCCGTCGTCCAGAGCCGCAACGTCACTTTGTACGAGCCGCGCACGGCCGTGCCCTGGACGCGACTCAGGATGTTGAACGCCGCGTCGATCGAGTGGCGCACTGCCGGCTCGCCGGCGACCGGCTCGGCGTCTTCGCGTTTGTAGCCGACTTTCGGTTTCCCTTTCACGGCAGCCTCGGGCAGCGGCCAGACGAAGATCGCCGCGGAGCGGATGTCGGAGCCGACGCGCGCGCGGTTGCGCCACGTGCGCGAGCGCGAGTCGATGAGCGACGCCGATTTGTCGCCGTCGCACGAAACGAGGACTTCCGGAACGCCGTCGCGAACGGTTTCCGCGCGGTAGCAGTCGCCCTGCGCGTGGACGGTGCCGGTCGCTTGCTGCGATGCGCGCGGCGTCTCGAGCGTGGTCGTGAAGTCGTACACCACGCCGGCGAATGCGGGCGCGGCGAAGCTGAGGGCACAAACGACAAGGACGATTCTCACCCGGTCACTCCTGCTCTGCGATCTCGGGCCAGATACTTTCCACACCCAGCGTCCGCGAGTCAACCGTGCATTCGAGGCGGCCGCGTTTCACCTGCACTTCGATGCGCTCGCCGACGTGGACCTGGTTCGAGTCGAGGATCGGCTTGCGCCCGCGCTTCTTGCGCGAGAACGCGATCGCGTAACCGCGCGAGAGCACCGAAAGCGGCGAGACCGCGTTCAGCGTCGCGGCGAGCGACTTGAGATGCTGCCGCTCGCGCGCGATGCGCGCGGGATACGCGGCCAGCGGCTCGTCGCACGCGCCGAGGCGGCGGCGCATCGATTTGGCATGCGCGTCGAGAAGGCGAAAGAGTCCGACGCGGCGGCGTTCGAGGCGCTCGCGCGCGAGCGCGATGCGGCGCGGCACGAGGCCGAGGCGGTCGGAGGAGGCGAGGTGGCGCAGCTCGTGGCGGTAATTGCGCACGCGGCTCTCGAGGACGTGCCGCACGCGCCGCGACATGCCGTCGATCTGCATGCAGATCTCGCTCTTCGCGCGGATCACGATCTCCGCGGCGGCGGACGGCGTCGGCGCGCGCAGATCGGCGACGAAGTCGCAGATCGTGAAGTCGGTCTCGTGTCCGACCGCGGAGATCGTCGGGATCTCACAGTCGGCAACGGCGCGCGCGACGATCTCCTCGTTGAACGCCCACAGGTCCTCGAGCGATCCTCCGCCGCGGCAGATCAGCACGACGTCGTGCAGCTTCCAGCGCGACAGATGGCGCAGCGCGACGGCGATCTCGCGCGCGGCGGCGGCGCCCTGCACGCGCACCGGATAGATGTGCAGCGTCAGTCCGTCGAAGCGCCTGCCGAGGACGTGCAGCACGTCGCGGATCGCCGCGCCGGTGGGACTCGTGATCACCGCGATGCGCTGCGGCAGCATCGGCAGCGGCTTCTTTCGCTCCGGATCGAACAGCCCTTCGTCGGCGAGCCGCTTCTTGAGCTGCTCGAACGCGAGCTGCAGCGCGCCGAGTCCCGCCGGCTCCGCCGCGACGGCGTTGAGCTGAAACTCCCCCTTCTGCTCGTAGATCATCAGCCGCCCGCGCACGATCAGCTGCAGGCCGTTCTCGATGCGGAAGCGCAGGAAGCGCGCGTTCGTCGCGAACAGCACGATGCGGATCTGCGCGCGCGCGTCCTTCAGCGAGAAGTAGAGATGCCCCGCCGAGGAGCGCATGAAGTTCGTGACCTCGCCTTCGACGGAGATGTCGTTGTAGCGATAGAGGTCGAGATTGACCTGGCGGATCAGCTCAGAAACTTTGTAGATCTGCGGATCGGACATCCGCGGATGATAAGAGGCTCTCCGGTCCAGCCCGCCACACTTCAAATAACCAGGCACCCATCTTGCCACTCATCAGTGGCGACGGCCACACGGGGTGGCCAACGTATCGATGGAGAAAAAATATGAAGACTAAGCTGATGCACAACACCATGGCCGCGGTTGCGATCGCGGCGCTCTTCCTGGTCGGGGCCTGCGCACATCACGATTCGATGGAAGCCACCAATGACGTGGTCGAGCTCCGCCCCGAAGCGTCCGGCCAGGATGCGACGGTCGCACCGGCGCCGGGACCGGTGAAGGTCGATAGCGATGGCAACATCTACTCGAGCAGCGCCGCGCCTGGAATGGGCAACCCCTCCAGCGTCGGCACCAACACCAACGTCAACATCGTTCCGGAAAAGAGCAGCGTGAGCGTCGCGACCACCGAAAGCTCACTCGTCACCACCGAGCCGGTCGTCACCGAAGTCACGCCGGTCTACACCACGCCGACCGTGACCACGGAGACGCGTACCGAGACCACCACGATCGACACGACGCCGACGATCGACACCACCACGCGCACCGAGACCACCACGGTGCCGATGACTTCTTCGGTGCAGGAGAGCACCACCACGACGACGACGGAAGAGACCCCGGTGCGCACCCGCCTGCGCAAGGATTAACTCTCCCCCCTTCGTGTCCGACACGCAAGGGCGCGGCTTGCCGCGCCCTTTTTGTTTTAGTCCGCGATGTCCGTCAGCGGACCTTCCGCCCGTCCTTCGATGAACTGCCGCACGATGGGGTTCGCCGACTGCTGAAACACCTCGGCGGTCCCTTCCTCGATGATCCGTCCCTCATGCAGCATCGCCACCCGGTCGGCGACTTTGAACGCGACCTTCATGTCGTGCGTGATCGTGACGGTGGTCGTGCCGAGCTTCAGGTCCATCTCGCAAATCAGCTCGGCGATGATGTCGCTGATCACCGGATCGAGTCCCGTCGTCGGCTCGTCGAACAGCAGGATCTCCGGCTTGAGCGAGATCGCGCGCGCGAAGCCGACGCGCCGCCGCATGCCGCCCGAAAGCTCCGACGGCCGTTTCTTCTCGACGTGATGCAGATGCACGTCTTCGAGACACTCCTCGACGCGCGCGCGGATCTCGTCTTCCTTCATCCTCGTGTGCCGGCGCAGCGGAAAGGCGATGTTCTCGTAGACGTTCATCGAGTCGAAGAGGGCCCCTTCCTGGAACGCCATCCCGAAGCGGCGCCGGAACTTGTTCAGCTCGACCTCGTTCATCGCCACGACGTTCTGCCCGTCGACGATCACCTCTCCGCGATCGGGTTTCAGCAGCCCGATGATGTGCTTGATCGTGACGCTCTTGCCCGTGCCCGATCCTCCGACGATGACCACCGTCTCGCCGCGCTCGACGTTGATCGACATGTCCCGCAGCACCGGCTTGCCGCCGAAGGATTTCTGGACGTTGCGCAGCTCGATGAACGACATCAGAAAAGGATCTTCGTCAGGAAAAAGTCAGCGAGCAGAATGATGAGCGACGCGCTCACCACCGCGTCCGTCGTCGCCCGCCCCACCCCCTCCGCGCCGCCGGTCGTGTGGTACCCGCGGACGCAGCCGGTGAGCGTGAGGATGAGGCCGAAGACGGCGGCTTTGATCAAGCCGCTCCATACGTCGTTGAGCGACAGGAATTGATAGGTGTTCTGCTGATACACGACGGGGTTCGTGCGCATCAGTTTCACGGCGACGAGGTAGCCGCCGTAGATGCCCAGGGCGTCGCCGATCACGACCAGGAACGGCAGCATGATCGTGCCCGCGACGACGCGCGGCACGAACAGATACTGCACCGGCTCCGTCGCCAGCGCCTTCAGCGCGTCGATCTGCTCGGTTACCTTCATGGTGCCGATCTCCGCCGCCATCGACGAGCCGACGCGACCCGTCACCATCAGGCCCACCAGCACCGGCGAGAGCTCGCGCAGCATTGCCAGCGAAACGACGCTGGCCACGAACTGTTCGGCGTGCACGCGCTGGAATCCGATGAACGTCTGCAGCGCGAGCACCATCCCGGTGAACATCGACGTCAGGAACACGACCGGGATCGAGTTCACGCCGACGCGCACCATCTGCCGGATCCATTCTTTCCAGTCGAACGGCCGGCGGAACATCCAGCGCATCGTGCTCCACAACGCCGCGAACCAGAGTCCGGTCTGCTCGAACAGCCGGATGAAGGTGAGGCCGATGCGCTCGAGGATGGCGGTCATTCGCGGCGATGCACGCGCGGCACGCGCGCGCCGATGTTGCAGAACACTTCGTACGAGATCGTATCAACTTTCGCCGCCAGCTCTTCGACCGGGACCTCGTCATTTCCCTGTTTGCCGAGGAGCACGACTTCGTCGCCGAGCGCGGCTTCGGGGATGTCGGTGACGTCGATGGTCACGAGATCCATCGACACGCGTCCGACGACCGGCGCGCGTCGTCCGCGCACCAGCACCTCGCCGCGATTCGAGAGCCCGCGGTTGTACCCGTCGGCGTAACCCACGGGCAGCGTGGCGATGCGACTTGCGCGCCTGGTGTGGAACGTCGTGCCGTATCCGACCGCGTGGCCGGGCGGGAGCTCCTTCAGCCGCGCGATCTCCGTGCGCCAGCGCAGCAGCGGCTCGAGGCGCCGCGAGTCGCCGGCGAGGGGCGCGGCGCCGAAGAGCGCGATGCCGGCGCGCACGAAGTCGCCCTCCGCGATCCCGCGCATCGTCGCCGCGCTGTTGCCGATGTGATGCTGCGGCGCGTCGATGCCGGCCTCGCGCAGCGTTTCGACGAGCGTGCGGAATCGCGCGAGCTGTTCGCCGGTGAAGGGATCGCGCGGATCGTCCGCGTTCGCGAAATGCGAATAGATCGCGTCGACGCGCAGCCGCGGCGCGCCGCGCAGGATTTCCGCGACGCGCGGCAGCTCGCCCTCGACGACGCCCATCCGCCCCATCCCGCTGTCGAGCTTGAGATGAATCGCGACGTCGCGCTCGCGCGCCACACGCGCGGCAGCTTCCAGCTCCTCGGGGCCGGGAACGCCGATCGTGATGGCGCGCTCGACCGCGATCCGGATCTGCGTTTCGTTCAGCGGTCCGAGTACGAGCAGCGGCAGCGTGATGCCGGCGTCGCGCAGCGCCAGCGACTCTTCGAGGAGTGCGGTGGCAATCATCGCCACGCGATCGGGCGTGCAGCAACGCGCCAGCTCGATCGCGCCATGTCCGTACGCGTTCGCCTTCAGCACCGCGATCAGGCGCGAGCCGCGCGGCAGGCCGGCGTTGATCGCGTCGATGTTGCGGTCGAATGCACCGAGGTCGACGTCGGCCCACGTCGGCCTGATCTCAGACGGAGAAGACATTCAGGTTCTGTCCATTCATCGGCCGCGAGCGCTCCGAGGCGAGAAAGAGAATCGACTCCGCGACTTCGTCCGCCGTCATCGACGCCGGCGCGCCGCCGCTGGCCTCGGCCCACATCGCCGTGTCGACCGAACCCGGGCTGACGCAGTTGACGCGCACTCCCCGTTCTTTCACTTCCACTGCCAGCGCCTCGGTCATCGAGATCACCGCGGCCTTGCTCGCGCAGTACGACACCCATCCGGGAAACTTCTCCCACGCGAGGACGCCCGAGATCGACGACACGTTGACGATCGCGCCGCTTCGGCGCTCGAGCATCGACGGAAGCGCGCGGCGGCAGGTGAGAAACGCGCCGCGCACGTTCACGGCGAACATCCGCTCCCACTGTTCGAGCGTCGTGTCGACGAGCGGCGCGGGATCGATCATGCCGGCGTTGTTGATCAGGATGTCGACGTGGCCGAAACGCGACTCCGTATCGGCGAAGAGCCGCTCGATGGCCGCGAGCTCCGCGACGTCGCCGGCGACGGCCAGCATGCGATCGCCGTGCGTCACGGCGATCGCGGCCAGCGCGTCGGCCGAGCGCGCGAAAATCGCGACGCGCGCGCCGAGCCGCGCGAGCTTTTCGGCGGTGCTTCTCCCGATTCCCGAAGACGCGCCGGTCACGATCGCGACTTTTCCGTCGAATTCACTCATAATCGACCGCAGGCTACCCCAACGTTGCAATCTTGAGGAGGAGCACGCCTATGAATCCCGAGCTCAACAACTCGATCCAGGCCATTCTGCGGTGGGCGCACGTCGTAGCGGGGATCATCTGGATTGGCCACCTCTACTTTTTCAACTGGGTGAACGGCTACGTCGCGAAGGTGCTCGACGGACCGACGAAGAAAGCGGTCGTGCCGGAGCTGATGCCGCGCGCGCTCTACTGGTTCCGCTGGGGCGCGGCGTGGACGTGGATCACGGGCGTCCTGATGGGCGGCCTGATTTACTACCACGGCCGCATCGTCTTCGAGGACCCGAATTCCGGCAATCCCTGGCTCTGGCTGGCGATCGTGCTGGTGATGCTCGCCGTCGGCTTCGTGATCTACAACTTCATCATGAAGGCGATCACGAACGTGGTCGTCGCGAGCGCGATCTGTCTGATCCTCTTCGCGGCCGCCTACGAGACGCTCGACTGGTGCGGCCATTTCAGCGGACGCGCGCTCTACATCCACGCGGGCATGATCCTCGGCACGATGATGCTGCTGAACGTCTGGATGGTGATCTGGCCGTCGCAGAAGAAGATCATCGCCGCGACGAAGGCAGGCACGCCGCCCGACGCGAACCTCGTCGCGCTCGCCGGCCTCCGCTCGCGCCAGAACACGTACATGTCGGTGCCGCTGATCTTCACGATGATCAGCAATCACTACCCGACCATGTACGGCCAGCAGTACCGCGACATCTGCCTCGCCGGTGTGATCCTCGTCGGCTTCGCCGCCGTGCGGCTGTTGTACGGGAAAGCCGGCAAAGTCCCGGGAATGTAGTGCGGCTCCTTCAGATCGACGCTTTCACCGCGGAGCCGTTCAAAGGCAATCCGGCCGCGGTCTGCCTGCTCGATCGCGAGCGCGACGAAGTGTGGATGCAGAACGTCGCCGCGGAGATGAATCTCTCCGAGACGGCGTTTCTGCTTACGCGCGAGGACGGGTTCTCGTTGCGCTGGTTCACGCCGGTGATCGAAGTCGATCTCTGCGGCCACGCCACGCTCGCCAGCGCGCACGCGTTGTGGGAAGAGAACGTGCTCGCCGCGAATGAGACCGCGCGCTTTCACACGCGCAGCGGTCTCCTCACCGCCGCGCGTGCCGGCGACTGGATCGAGCTCGATTTCCCCGCGACGCGCGAACAGACCGCCGATCCGCCGCCGGCGCTGCTCGAGTCGCTCGGGATCTCCGTGCCGGTCTACGTCGGGCGCAACAAGTTCGACTACCTCGTCGAACTCGAGTCCGAAGAAGCCGTGCGCAATCTCGATCCCGATCACGCGCAACTGCGCGGCGTTCCCGTGCGCGGCGTCATCGTCACCAGCCGCTCGTCGAATCGCGACTTCGATTTCGTCTCGCGCTTCTTCGCGCCCGGCTCCGGCGTCGACGAAGACCCCGTCACCGGTTCCGCGCACTGCTGCCTCACGCCCTACTGGTCCGCGCGCCTCGGCAAGACGGAAATGGTCGCGTATCAGGCGTCCTCGCGCGGCGGCGTCGTGCGCGTGCGGCTCGACGGCGATCGGGTGAAGCTCGCCGGACGCGCGGTGACCGTGCTGCGCGGCGATCTGGCGGTTTCGGCGGCATGACCAGCATCCGCGAAATGCTCGAGCGCATCGAGCTGGAGACGCTCGTTCCGCGCGCGGCGCGGAGCGCGGAAACGCGCGGACGCGATCGGGCGGAGCCGGAGGACGATCTCCGTCCTTCGTATCAGCGCGACCGCGATCGCATCATTCACTGCAAGGCCTTCCGGCGCCTGAAGCACAAGACCCAGGTGTTTCTGGCTCCGGAGGGCGATCACTACCGCACGCGGCTCACGCACGTGCTCGAGGTGACGCAGATCGCGCGCACGATCGCGAAGTCGCTGCGCCTCAATGAAGTGCTCACCGAGGCGATCGGCCTTGGGCACGACCTCGGGCATTCAGCGTTCGGACACGCCGGCGAAGCCGCGCTCAACAAGCTCGTGCGCGGCGGGTTCGATCACTACCGCCAGTCGGTGCGCGTGGTCGAGAAACTGGAGAACCTCAACCTCACCATCGAAGTGCGCGACGGAATCCTGAAGCACTCGAAGGGCGAGAAAGGCGAGCTGCTGCGCCGGCGTCCCAAAGCGCGCGCGCTCACGCTCGAAGGAGACATCGTCCGCATCTCCGACATCATCGCCTACGTCAATCACGACATCGACGACGGCATCCGCGCGGGGATCGTGTCCGAGAAAGACATCCCGAAGGACGTCCGCGCGAGGCTGGGCCGCACCGGCAGCGCGCGCATCGACACGATGGTGCGCGACGTCATCGACGCGACGCTGTCGAACGGCTACGAGTCGATCGCGATGAGCGCGGACGTGCTCGAGGCATTGGAGGCGCTGCGGACGTACATGTTCGAGAACATGTACCTGACGCCGACCGTGCGCGGTGAGTTCGAGAAAGCGCAGAAAATCCTGGCCGCGCTGTTCGAGTACGTGGTCGCGCATCCGTCGGAGTTTTTCCCGGAGAGCGACGAACCGGTCGAGCGCCTGGCGATCGACTTCATCGCCGGCATGACCGACCGGTATGCGTTGAATCTGTACGCGAAATTGTTTCTGCCGCGGCCGTGGGCCGACTGATCAGCGCTTCTTCGCCTTCTTCGGCGTATTGAGCACGTCGCGCAGGTCCTTGCCGGCCTTGAAGCGGACGTTCTTCGAGGCGGGGATGGTGATCTTTTCCTTCGTGCGCGGATTGCGTCCCTCGCGCGCCTTGCGCTGCGTGACGTTGAAGCTGCCGAGGCCGGGGATCGCGCAGCGGTCGCCGCGCTCACACGAGTCGGAAATGTAATTCACGAACGCGTCGAACGCGGCGGCGGCTTCCTTTTTCGAAATGCCGGCCTGCTCGGCGATCGCGGTGATCACGTCACCTTTACCTGCCATAGAAACGCCCTCCTGTTTTGGTCTGAGTCGTCAATCTAGGTAATGGCCCGCGGAAAGTCAACGCGATTCAGAGGCATTACGCAGCCTCCGCAATGCGTCGAGATATGCGTGGACTACAGACACCACCTGGGCATGGCTCCACGTCAGCGGCGCGACCGACAGCGGCTGTCCGTCATAAGGATCGACCTGCTCCGGCAGGATCAGCGACGGCGTCGCTTTCGCGCGCGCCCAGCGCACCAGGTCGAGCGCCGGCTGCAGCTCCGCGACCGTCGTCGCGGCGGCGATGCGATGCTCCGCGAGCCAGAGCGTACAAAGGATCCAGGGGTTGCCGGGCACGCGCTCCATTTCGCCGGAAATTCGGTGATACGGATCGCCTTCATAGCGCGCAATCCCGCCGACGTCCGTCTGTACCCACAGGCGCTCGCGAATCGCGCGCATCGTCCCTTCGACCGTCCCGCTCGAAGCCGGAAACGCGCCGAAATAGAACGCGGCGAACGCCGACGCGTCCACAGTGGAGTCGAGCGAGCCGTCGAGCGCGAAGCCGCGCGCGAAGCGCGACTCGTCTTCAATCCATAAGTGCTTCTTCATTGCGTCGCGCAGCTCGGACGCCGCCCGCGACCAGCTCTCGCGGCGCTCCTGCTCATTGAACAGATTCGCCAGCTCCGCTGCCGCCTGCAGCCCCGCCCATACCGTCGCGCAGGTGAACGTGAACGTGCCCTGGCGCTCCTCCCACAAGTCGAAGCTCGCCAGCGGCAGTCCGCGCTCGTCGCGATACGAAGCGAGAAAATCGGCGGCGCGCACGACGAGGCGCGGATACACCGCGCGCAGCAGCTCCAGATCGCGCGTCCGCTCGTAATGGCGCGCGACCAGCCAGATCACCAGCGCCGTCTCGTCCTCCTGGATCGGCAGCTGCGGCGCGCCGTCGCGAATCCACGGTTGCCACAGCGGCGCCGGCGAGCCGTCGGGGTTGTATTTGTGGAGGAACCACCCCTCGTCGCGAATCAGGTCATTGGCCAGCAGCAGAAAACGCCGCGCGATTTCGGGAAACCCCGCGCGGTCCATCGCGTCGCACACCATCGCCGCGTCGCGCGTCCACATGTACGAATAGTGATCGTTGTGGCCCCATTGAATGTCGGAGTCGTTCGCCGCGAGCACCGCGCCATTGCGATCGGTCTGCGTCGCGATGACCAGCAGCGAGCGGCGGTAGAGCTCGGCGATCTCGTCCGGCAAATCGGCGAGCTCGCGGTCGGGCTTGTTGACCCCTTTGTAGACCCACGTATACCAGTGCGATCCCGTGCGCGCGAGCAGGCGAGCCGCGCCTTCGGTGCGCACGTGCTCATCGAGCGCGCGCACTTCCTCGTACGTCCGTCCGGCGCAGATCCAGTAGAAAAGCGTCGCCGAGCCGCCGGCCTCGAGGTGCAGCGGCGCGGCGATCGCCGACTCGACCGCGCCCTGGGCGATGGCGCTCATCGACAGCGCGCCATCCCCGGCATCGACCCACGTGCCCTCGCCGCCCGCGACGGCGCTGCGTCCGCAGGCGTACTCGCCGACGCCGCCGTCGCAGTTGATCAGCACGAAGCGCTTCGCCTTGTAATGAATGACGCTGCTCGTCGCCGGATCGAACATCGCCGTATCGCCGATGCCGCTGCCGTACAGCGCGAAGTCGTGATGGAAGAACAGCTTCACGTCGCGCGCTTCCTCTCGCAGATTGCGGACGACGATCTTGCGGACAAAGATCGAGCGGTCGGGGTCGACGGCGTCGTAGCAGCGCAGGCGCAGTCCCGCGGCGTCGTTGAGCAGCAGGACGTCGGTGACGAGCGTGTCGCGCAGATAGTCGAGCGTGCGCTGCCACGGCGCCTCGTCCGTCGACGAGAGCGCGCCGTCCGCGAACACGCCGAACCGGAACCGCGCCGCGGCATGGTTCTCCATCCCGACGTGCGGGAAGTAGAAGTCGGCGATGCGGTAGTTCGCGTCGAAGGCGACGAGCAGAGAGCCGTTGCCGACGGGAAGGTCGCGAGGCATGGCGCGGGAGTCTACACGCGCAAAACAAACGCGGTAAAACCGTCGGCGCCGGATTCCGGCGTGAGCCGGAGAACGCCGTTCTCGATCCAGCGCGCCGTGTTCCGTGTTCCGTGTTCCGTGGTCACATCGGCGCGCTCATACCCTTCCACCACTTCGTCGTTCTCTTCCCCCTCCAGCGAGCATGTCGAATACACGACGTACTTCTTCGCGAGCGTCATCGCCGATGCGAGCAGCTCGCGCTGCAGCTTCGCGAATTTCGCGAGATCGCTTTCACGCAGGCGCCACTTGAGCTCCGGGTTCTTGCGGATTGTGCCGGTGGCGCTGCACGGCGCGTCGAGCAGCACGACGTCGAACTTGTCGCGAAACGGCGGGCGGCGGCCGTCGGAGACGACGAGGCGCGCGTTGCGCGAGCGGAGCGGGCGGAGGCGCGCGATCGAGACGTCGTTCGCGACGACGCTCGCGCCGCGGTGCATGAGATAGATGGTCTTGCCGCCCGGCGCGGCGGCGAGGTCCAGCACGTCGTCGCCGCACGCGCGTGCGATCGAGGCGATCACCGCGCTGCCCTCGTCCATCGGATAGAACTTGTCGCGATCCAGCTCCGCCGACGATCCGCGCAGTTTCCAAAGATCGGGCACGAGCTGCGACGGCTCGGAGTCGGGCGGCGTTTCGCCGCGCAACGACAGCACGTCGGGATACGAAAGCTGTTGATTGGCCTCGGCGATCGCGGCGGCGCGCTTCGCGCCGAACGTTTTCGTCCAGCGATCGATCAGCCATTGCGGATGCGCGGTGCGCGTCGCGACGTCCGGCGGCTCGGAAACTTTCCCTTCCGCGGTGCGGCGCAGGATCGCGTTCACGAACCCGCGCGCGCGTTTCGGCGCGAGATCGACGGTCTCGGAGACCGCGGCGTACGGCGCGACGTCCATGTACAGCAACTGGTAGATGCCGACGCGCAGGACGTCGATCACCTGCGGATCGAGCTTCTTCAGCGCGCGCTGCGCGAGCGTCTCGATCGCGAAGTCGAGCCGCGAGCGCCAGCGCAGCACGCCGAGGACGAGCGTGCGCACGAAGCCGGTCTCGTTCGCGAGCACCAGCGACGCGTAGAGCGACTCGCGCTCGATGCGCTGCAGCAGATGCAGCGCGCGCTGGCGCTCAGAGGACATCGCCCACCCGCCACCCCAGCCCCCGCGCCACCACCGCCGCCGGCGTGCGCGGCTTCCCCGGCCGCTGCAGTTCGAGCATGCGGATCGCGCCCTCGCCGCACGCGACGACGACGCCTTCGTCGTCGATCGCGAGGATGGTGCGGGGGGGTCCCTCGCTACGCTCGGGATGACACAGCGTGATCTTCAATCCCTCGAACGAAATGCCCGGCCAGGGATCGAACGCCCGGAACTTGGCGTGGATCGCGCGCGCCGGCTCTGCGAACGTGATCTCGCCCTCGGATTTTTCGATCTTCGGCGCGATCGTTGCCCGCGCGTGGTCCTGCGGCGTCTCGACGGCGATGCCGCGCTCGACGTCGCGCAGCACGCGCGCGAGCGCGTCGGCGCCGATGTGCGACAGGCGTTGTGCGAGCGCGGGCGTGCGCTCGTCGGGGCCGATCTCCGTCGTCTCAATCGCCAGCATCGGCCCGTGATCGAGCTCCTCGTCGACGCGCATGATCGTCACGCCCGTGACCGTCTCACCCGCCTCGATCGCGCGCTGAATCGGCGCCGCGCCGCGATATTGCGGGAGGATCGAGCCGTGGACGTTGAAGAAGCCGTGCTTCGGAATCGCGAGCAGCGCGGCCGGCAGGATCCTTCCGTACGCGACGACGACGCCGGCATCGGGCGCGAGCTGCGCGATCGACTCGAGGAACTCGGCGTTGCGAATCTTCGGCGGCTGCGCGGTCAGCAGCCCGAGCTCGCGCGCCCGCTCGATGACCGGCGGCACGTGCAGCTTCATCCCGCGGCCCGCGGGACGGTCGGGCTGCGCAACGACGAGCGCGATCTCGTGCTCGCGCGCGAGCGTGTCCAGCGACGGAACCGCGAAGTCGGGAGTGCCGAAGAAGACGATGCGCACGCGCGCGGATTCTATGTCGTCGCGAGTGCGGCGATAATCAGCGCATGATGAAACGCCTGACGCTCCTTGCGCTTTTCACGGCCTTCCCGATTTTCGCGCAGGTGGCCGACGGAGACCGGCACTATGCGATGCGCGCGGAAGGCGCGCAGGGATGGCGCGCGAAGGCGGAGCACATCGACGCCGCGATCGCCGCGTACCAGCGCGGCGGCACGCTCGAGTCGCAGTGGAAGCTGCTGCGCGCGTATCGCTTCAAGGGCGCGTACGTCGCCGCGACGAGCGAGCAGAAGAAGAGCGTCTACGCCACGGCGAAGAAGGCCGGCGAGCAGGCGCTCGCGGCGGTCAACAAACTGCTCGCCGCGCGCGGAGTGAAAGCGAACGCGCCGGAGAAACAGGTCGCCGAGGCCGCGCGCGCGATTCCCGGCGCCGCGGAAGTGTTCCTCTGGGATGCCGTGAACTGGGGCGAATGGGCGCTCGCGTACGGGAAGATGGCCGCCGCGCGCGAAGGCGCCGCCGACCGCATTCGCCGCGAGGCCACGATCGCGATGCTCGTCGATCCCCGCCTCGAAGGCGCCGCCCCCGCCCGCGTCCTCGGCCGCCTGCACGACCAAACCCCGCGCATCCCCTTCATCACCGGCTGGGCCTCGCAAAAGGAAGCCGTGCGCTTCCTCAACGAGTCGCTGAAGCTCGACCCCACGAACAAGCTCACCATCGTCTTCCTCGCCGAGGCGATGGTGGCGAATGATTCGAAGACGAAACCGCAGGCCATCAAAATGCTGCGCGACGCCGTGAGCGCGCCGAACGATCCGGAGTATCCGGTCGAGCAGGCCGCCGCGGCCGAGGACGCGAAGGCGTTGTTGAGGAAGTGGGGGGTTGGTGGTTAGTAGTTGGTGGTTAGTAGTTGGTGGTTGGTAGTTGAGGGATTTGTTCGCGAGAGAGTCCCTCAACTACCAATTACCAGCTAACCAACTACCTCATCAAGGCCGCGATCACGTCATCGATGGCGATCGTCTCCACGCGATCGAACTCAAGCCCCGTACCCCGTACCCCGACGAGCCGTAAGGGCACCTGCTTCAGCGTCTCGACCACGCCGCCCTGTTCCTTCCACGCCGCCTCCTTCGCGCACCAGAAGTGCAGCAGCCGGTGCTCGATGGTGCAGGCGCGCATCTGGTCGGCTTCGGCGTCGCTGAGAAAGAGGTGGGCGGCGGATTCGGAGATGGCGCGCACGACCTGCACGTCGATGCCGGCGAAGGCGGCGGCGGCGTAGGGGCCGGAGTGGGAGATCGAGAATCGCGGTCGCGTGACGCGGACCTCGCGCGGGTCGGCGGCGAGGCCGCGCTCGACGGCGAGCTGTTTCGCGGCGATGCGCGCGCGCATCCATTCGTCGCGGCGTTTCTCGAGGCGGAAGGCGTTCGCTTCCTCGAGCTCCTCGTCGGTGAACCAGGCGGGGGAGAGCTCGACGTCGCGGACGACGAGGGCGCGCGCGCGCCAGGACTCCGGGAGCTCGACGATCTTCATTGCTCCTGCGCCGGGATCGCGGCGATGAACTGCGAGTCGCCGCTCGGTTCGACGACCGTTGCAAACGCGACCGCCGTGCCGGCGATCACCGTGACGCGCACCGTCATTGTCTCGTCGACTTTCACGCCGAGCGCATGCTCGAGGTCATTGATGATCCACACCTGATCCTCGGGCACCCCCGACTCCACCGGCCGTCCGACGGTCTGTCCCGTTCGCGTGCGCACGGTGATGCGGAACGTCGCCGGGATGATCCCGATGTTGATCGCGCCGACGTTCACGCGCCGCCCCGGCCCTTCCGCGCCCGGAATGCCGACGATCGCCAGTTCCGCGCTTTCGGTTCCCGCCGACGCCGCGTCGCGCAGCGACAGCGGCGCTTCGATCGACGCGCGCGCGCCATGCGCGACGTCGGCGGTCTTTACCACCGCCACCGGCGCGCGCCCTTCACGATGCTCGATCCAGAGCGTGCCGATGCCGCCGCCCGCGGCGAAGAGCGTGTTCACGACGTCGGGCCAGCGCAGCGTCTGCCGCGGCGCGAGCGTGAGCGGCCGGTCGATGCCGAGGTCGTTCGAGACGTAGCGCAGCGTCACGTGCAGCGGCTCGCGATAAGGGTTGTGAATCGTCAGGTCCGACTGCCAGAACGAGCCGCCCGCGCCCGGCACCGTGCCGATCGCGGGGAACACCAGCCGCTGCATGCCGCTGCTGACCAGCTCCTTCTTCGACGGCACGCGGATCTCGCGGAGGTATTTCTCCGGAGTGGTGCGCGCGTCCACGCGCGCCTTCCGGCGCGTCCAGAGCTCCACGCCGCGCACGCTGCGATGGAACTGATATGCATCGCGGATGTACGCCGACACCGCCTGCGCGCGCAGATCGTTCGTCACGCCGTCGAACTGATCGAACTGTTCCGGCGAGCGGCGGATGACGACCTTCGGCTTCGCGCGCTCCAGCGCGGCGATCGTCTCCGCCTGGAACTCGGGCGGCGAGAGGATCGGCACCTGGTAGAAGCGCGTCGGGTTCGGGCGGTCGGCGAAAAAGTAGAACGCCGGCTGATTCGAGAAGTCGAAGATCGGCTCGCCGCGCGGAGTCAGTGCGCGGATCTCGTTCGACACGTCGGTGATCCGCCAGCGGACCGTTTCCGCGGTGTCTTCGCGATGCAGCTTCTGCACGCGCGTCGTGTAGCGCACGAGATCGTCGATGCGAGCGTTGATGAGGTCGGGGATCCAGAACAGCACGCCGATCACCGGCACAACCGCGACCACGACGGCCGCGAGGAACGCGCGCGTTCCGGCGTCGCCCTCGCGCCACAGGCGGCGCAGCGCGCGCGCGAGGATCGCCGCGAGCAGCACCAGCATTGGCCCGATCAGGAACGCGGCGAAGTACTGATGCCGGAACTCCGCGCGGCCGAACGCGGTGCGCTGCGTGACGGCGGCGAACACGGCGAGGACGAGCAGCGCGTGATCGAGCAGGTCGACGCGGCGGCGCAGCCAGCGCTGGATGTAGTAGATCGCGGCGATGGTGATCGTCAGCGGGCTGACGATGAGGTGGAACTTCTCCCACAGCACGAAGTCGGCGAGCGTGTGGAGATTGAGGTCTCTCCGAAACGTCGAGACGAGATCGGGAAACGGCAGCGCCCAGACGGCGTCGATGATCCGCGGGATGATCACGAACGACGTCGCGGCAAAGTCGTCGAGCGCGCCGTGCATCGCCAGCCAGATTGCGAACGGCGCGGCGCCGAACACGACGCCCAGCACGAAAAACGCGATCGCCTGGAGCGGAGCGAGTCCGGTCCACGCGACGCGGCGCGCGGAGATCCACAGCAGCAGCGCGGCGGCGACTGCGCCGACGATCGTGTAGAGGCCGATCTCGTAGCTGAAGAAGATCGCCACGCCGGCGAAGATGCCGCTGGCGACGGCGGAGACGCGGCTGCGGCGGCGCAGCGCGTTCCAGAACAGCGCCACCGCCGCGACCTGGAAGAACGTGCGGTTGTTTTCGGCGGTCGTCCACGAGCCCATCGCGACGCAGAGCAGCGCGAGCGGGATCGAGTCGAAGACCACGATGCCGAGGAACCAGATCGAGACGCCGAGAAACGCGCCGAGGATCACCGTGCGCGCGACCGCGACGTCGAGCGAGCGGCCGAACAGCTCCATCAGCCACGCGTCGAGCAGCCCGTCCTCGAGCATCCCGTGCAGCGCGAAGACATCGCGGAAGGGGACCTTGCCGCGGAGGTAATCCGACGCCGGACCGATCGACTCGCCGCGATGGAAGAGATCGATCCACTGCGAGAGCTCGGCGGTCGATGCATAGCTGACGAGATAGATCAGCGCGGGGAGGATCAGGTACGCCGCGAGGTTCCACGCCGCGCGCGGCGGCATCGGCCTGCGGATCAGGAGCGCGAGCAGCGCGATCGCGGCGAGCGTGACCGCCGTGATCGCGCGCGCGTGCACGAGCGGCATCCACACCGTCGCGATGACCGGCAGCAGCACGAGCGGCAGCGCGGCGACGGTGTGGCGGCGGAACACGTCATCGGCGCGCACGCCGGTGCTCAGCTCCGCGAGGCGCGCGATGAGGATCGCGGCGGTCCAGAAAAGCGCCATGAACACCGCGACGAACACCGCTTCGAGGAAGAGCGTGTTGATGTGCGCGATGCGCGACGCGAGCACGAGGTAGCGAAACAGAATCCACGACAGCGCTTCGGTGAACAGCAGCGCGTGATACGGACGCAGCTCGCGGCGGAACAGCTCGCGCAGCCAGCGGCGCGTGCGCCACAGCGCGAGCGCGCGCGGGCCGCCGAGCGAAAGTGCGATCGGGATGCCGAGGATCCAGCCGACTTTGCCGGTGGTCAGGTAGAAGAGCGGCGAGAAGAGATACGGCAGCGTGAAGAGCAGCGCCTCGCCGACGCTCTTCCGCTCGATCGCGCGCGAGAACACGCCGCGCAGCCAGATCGTCAGCGGCGGGACGAGGAGAAAGAAGAGCGCGGCGCCGAGGTAATCGCGCAGTTTCGAGTAGCGCTCGATCGTCACCACGCCGATCGCGACGGGGCTCGTCGGCGGCAGCGATCCGAAGAGGAGCGTGATCGAAAAAAAGACGCCCGCGGCGAGACAGAACGCCGCGATCCAGGTCAGAGCGGAGACGATGCGCTGAACTGTCATGGCACGGAGAGCGCGTTTCCGCACGCGGCGACGACCGCGTCGTGCAGCGCCTGGATCGTGGCGTTGGGTGCGACGACGTCCGGCTCCTTCCCGTACCTGCGGATCGCGGCGCTCGTCGTCGCGCCGATGGAGGCGATGGTCGCGCGCTGCAGGACGCGCGCGCGTTCTTCGGCGGTCAGCTTTTCGAAGAAATGCTCGACGGTCGAGGCGCTGGTGAACGTCACGACGTCGATGGCGTCGCTCGCGATCCGCTCGCGCAGCTCGGCGAGGTCGTACTCGGCGGCGATGGTGCGGTAGGCGATGCCGAGGTCGACTTCGCCGCCGCGGCGCCGCAGTTCGTCGATCAGCTCCTCGCGTCCCTCGGCGGCGCGAATGACCGCCGTGCGAACGCCGCGCTGGTCCTCGGCGAGCAGCGGCAGCAGCTCCGTCGAAATGAAACGCTGCGGCATCAGGTCGGGCGTGATCCCGCGCAGATGGAGCATCTCGGCAGTCGTCTGGCCGACGGCGGCGATCTTCGTTCCGGCGAGCGCGCGAACGTCAGGCAGCCGTTCAAAGTACGCGTTCACGCCGTTGACCGACGTGAAGATCAGCCAGTCGTAGCGGCCCTGAATCACGCGGTCGAGCGACTCCCACGACTCCGGCAGCGCGATCTCGATGGTCGGGAACTGCAGCACCTGCGCGCCCGACTCCTCGAGCAGGCGCTTCAGCTCCGACACCTGCTCGCGTGCGCGCGTCACGACGACGCGCCTGCCGTACAGCGGCTTGCCCTCGAACCAGTCCAGCGTCTCGTGCAGCTTCACGACGTCGCCGACGACGATGAGCGCCGGCGTCTCCAGCTTCGCCGAGGCCACGCGCGCCTCGATGTTGCGCAGCGTGCCCGTCACCGTGCGCTGCTCGAGCGTCGTCGCCTTCGAGATCACCGCGATCCCGCGCTCGCCGCTCATGCCGTGCGCCATCAGCTTGTGCGCGATCATCGGCAGGTTCGCGAAGCCCATCATGAACACGATCGTGCCGTCGAGCTGCGCGAGTGCGCTCCACTTGATGCCGGTGGAGGAGTCGGCTTCGTGCGCGGTGACGAGCGTGACCGACGTCGCGTGCGCGCGATGCGTCACCGGAATGCCGGCGTACGCGGGACCGGCGATCGCTGAGGAAATGCCGGGCACGATCTCGACCGGCACGCCGGCGGCGAGCAGCTCCTCCGCTTCCTCGCCGCCGCGTCCGAACACGAACGGATCGCCGCCCTTCAGGCGCACGACGGTCCTGCCTCGCTTCGCTTCGTCGATCAGCAGCTGATTGATCTGCTCCTGCGGCAACGCGTGCGCGCCGGCGCGTTTGCCGACGTAGACGACCTGCGTTTTTTCCGGAATGCGCGCGACGATGTCCTTCGACACGAGCGCGTCGAGGGCGACGAGGTCGGCGCGCGCGAGCAGCTCCGCGGCGCGCAGCGTGAGCAGGCTCGCGTCGCCCGGCCCTGCGCCTACGAGATAGACCTTGCCTGACATTCCAGTTCCTCGTACACCGCGTCGATGACCGCTGCCGCGTCGCTTCCCTCCGCCGATGCGCGAGTGCCGTGAAAAAAAGCGCGGATGTGGAACGACAGGCAGGATTGCCTGTCTTCCACCGTCGCATGCACCGCGACCTCGGAATAGCAGTCGAGCCGCTCGCCGAACTTCTGCAGCACGCCGCGCTCGCAGAGCGCCGCCGCTTCGCTCGGCGCGTGGTTGACGTGCCGCATCGCATCGCGGACGGCGGCGTTGTCGCGCAGACACTCGATCGCGACGATGCCCTGTCCGGCGGCGGGGAGCATGTCGTCGATGCTGAAGAAGCTCGTGATCTCGTTCGCGCGTCCGAGGCGCGTCAGGCCGGCGCTGGCGAGCACGATCCCTGCGTACTGTCCGGCGCGTGCTTTGTTGATGCGCGTGTCGACGTTGCCGCGGATGTCTTCGATGCGAAGGTGCGGAAACAGCGCGTGGAGCTGCGCGCGGCGCCGCGGCGCGCTCGTACCGATGACCGCGCCGGCGGGCAGCGCCTCGATCGCAGTCCTCGCGGGATGCACCCATGCGTCGCGCGGATCGGCGCGCTCGAGAAAGGCCGCGAGCTCGAACTGCTCGGGAATGATCGAGGGGACGTCCTTCAGGCTGTGCACGGCGACGTCGATCTCGCCGCGCTCGAGCGCTTCCTCGAGCTCCTTGATGAACAGCCCCTTCCCGCCGATCGCGGCGAGCGAGACGTTCTGCCGCTTGTCGCCGGTCGTGCGGATCGGGACGATCTCCGACGCGCACGGCAGCAGCCTCGCGACCTCGTTCGCCTGCCAGAGCGCGAGCTGGCTGCCGCGTGTGCCGATCCGGATCTTCATCGGAGTCCGAAAATCTTCCGGATGGTGCGGCGGAGCGATTCCCGCTCGTGCGGCTCCTCCGACGCTTCCTTCAGCTGCAGGATCGGGTAGTGGAGGATCTTGTTGACCATCTGCGTCGAGAAGAGCTCGATCGCCTCGCGCTGTTCGGCTGTCATCGGCCCGACGCGGCGCAGGCACTTCTCCAGTTCCGTGGCGCGGATCGCCTCGAGACGCTGCTGCAGCTCGAGGATCGTCGGCACCGCGTCCTGCGCGACGAGGCGTTTGCGAAACGACTCGACTTCGCGCAGCACTAGATGCTCGGCCTCGCGCGCGCGCTGCTGGCGCAGCCCGAGATTCTGATCCGCGACCTGCTGCAGGTCGTCGACGTTGTAGAGGTACGCGCCGTCGATCCGTCCGACGCCGGGATTGATGTTGCGCGGCACGGCGAGATCGATGAGGAAGAGATTGCGGCGCTTGCGCGAGTCGAGCGCGCGCTCGACCTGCTGCGGCTCGATGAGAAAGTGCGGCGCGGCGGTGGAGGCGATGACGATGTCGCAGCTCGCGAGGTGCTCGTCGATGCGGTCGAACTGCACCGCCGCGCCGTCGAAGCGCTGCGCCAGCTCGAGCGCGCGATCGAAGGAGCGATTCGCGACGAAGACCTGCTTCACCTCCTGCGCGTGCAGATGCTCGGCGGTCAGCTCTCCCATGTCGCCCGCGCCGAGGAGCAGCACCTGCAGGCCGCCGAGCTTGCCGAAGATCTTCTTCGCCAGCTCCACGGCGGCGTACGGCACCGAGACCGCGTGCTCGCCGATTCCGGTGTCGGTGCGCACGCGCTTCGCGACGCGCAGTGTCTGTTCGTAGAGCTGCGTGAGCAGCGAGTCGAGCGTGCCCAGCTCGTGCGCGGTGAGAAACGCCTTCTTCACCTGACCGCCGATCTGCGGCTCGCCGACGATCATCGAGTCGAGCCCCGAGGCCACGCGGAACAGATGCTTCACGACGTCGCCGTGGCGGAGGATGTAGAGGTGCTTCTCGAGCTCCGTCCGCGTCGTCGCCGCGCTCGCCGCGAGCCAGTCGACGATCGTCTCGATCACATCCTCGTCGCGCGTCGAAACGATCGCCTCGACGCGGTTGCACGTCGACAGCAGCGTCGCGCCGTCGACGCCCGCCAGCCCGCGGAGCGCGGCCGTCCTCTGCGCGAGCTGCGGATCGGGGACGTCGAGACGCTCCCGGACGTCGACGGGGGCGGTGCGGTGGTTGAGTCCGACGAGGATGATCATCGGCTGATCCCCAGCATCGCCACCACGATCGCCACGAACGCGCCCGCGGACAACAGCACCGTGCGGCGCGAGCGGTACGCGCCCGCGATGTACTGTTGCAGCAGCACCGCAAACAGCACCCACGCCACCACCGCGCCGATCTGTTTCACGCGCAAATCCATCAGTCCCGCGGTCGTGCGATACGACCACAGAATGCCGGCCATGAGGCCGGCGGTATAGATGCTGAAGCCGACCGCGAGCGCGCGGTAGCTGACGCTCTTGCAAACGCTGAGGCTCGGGATCCACTCCCACAGCCGCCCGCGGCGTTTCTCCTTCAGCGCGCGGTCCTGCAGGAACGCGAGGAGGCCGAACGCGACGCCGATCATCAGGCAGGCCACGCCGACGGTGGACAGCAGCAGGTGCGCGGTGAAGACGTTCGAGCGCAGCTGCGGATCGAGCACCGCGAACTGCTCGCCGATCACCGCGGAAAGCGTGAGCAGCAGGAGCACCAGCGGATAAACGAAGAACGACGCCGCGTACACGCGGTAGCGGATCCAGAGTCCCAGCTCCACCGCGAACACGACCCACGCGGTGAAGGCCGCGGTCTCGTGCAGGTTGGTGATCGGCGGATGGCCGGTACGCGTGCAGATCGTGCCGATCCAGAACGTGTGCGCGACGAAGCCGGCGACCATGAGCAGCAGCCCGCCGTGCTGCAGGCGCTTCATCGGCGTGAAGAGCGACAGCAGCGCCGCCAGCGTGCCGAGCGCGTAGCACACGAGGGCGACGTAGAGCGTGTCGGTGGCGGCGAGCGTCATGGCTGACTCAGGTACTTGCAGAACACCACTTTGTCATCTTCGATTCGATAAAAATCCTTGATCCGCGAAATCTCGTCGTAGCCGGCGCGCTGATAGAAGCGCAGCGTCGGCGCGTAACTCTGCTTCGACGACGTTTCGATCAGCAGCATGCGCCCATTCTGACGCCGGACCTCGTTCTCCACGAACTTCAACAGCAACTGCCCGAACCCGTGACCCTGATGCGTCGGATCGACGGCGATCCAGTAGAGATCGAACACGCCGTCCGTCAGCGGCGTCCTGCCGAAGCAGACGTAACCCTGCAGCGCGCGATGCGGACCGCTGTCCGGCTCCTCGAGCACGTGGATCTCGTACTCGCTGTTCTCCGGATGATCGAGCGAGAGATCGACGAGCTCCATCGCCCAGCCGACCTCCTGGCGCGTAAAGCGCGCCGTCGCGACGAGGATCTCGTGAATGCGCAGCCGGTCGGCCGCGGACGCGGGACGAATCTTCACCCGCGAATGATAGGGGGAACTAGTGGCGCACGGCGCGCGGCTTCGGCGGATGCGTCAGCGACGCCACGAGCAGCGCGCCGCCCGTCGTCGTGAGCATCACCGGGCTGCGATCGTTCGTGATCAGGATGTAACTCTGCAGCGCCTCGACCACCGACGTGTAGTGGTTCACCGTCCAGACCGGCTCGACGTTCTCGACGATGCCGGCCGGCACTTTTTTCAGCACGACCCACGGAAAGCCCCTGCTCGTGGTCGGCATCGCGATCACGTCGCGGTCTCCGTTCGAGACCGTCAGCTCCGTCATGACGCAATTCCAGTCCGAACAGGGGATCGCCGCCCACGTCATCGGAGGCGGGACGGAGAACCCGTCGGCGTGCAGAGGGAGGGCGAAGGCGAGAAGGGTGAGCGAGCAGAAGAGCATCGATCGCATGGCAGATCTCCGGGCTCAGCGCACTGAAACTCCCGTGCCATTTCCGATGGGCATCGCCATTGCGAGTACGGCAAATAACGTTGGAGGACTCATGCGTATCCCCGGTTGGATGGCTGCCGCGGCGCTCGCGACACTCGCGTCCGTGACGGCGTCCGGCACGACGTTCATCGTGCCGGAAGACGAAGAGATGATCGACAAGGCGACGGCGATCGTGATCGGCACCGTCGAAGGCTCCTACGTGCAGGAGCGCGACAACGTCGAGACGGTGTACGAGCTGCGCGTCGAGCGCTCGCTGAAGGGCGGCGTGAAACGCGACGAACTGCTGCGCATCGTGTCGCCGGGTGGCGCGCTCGACGGCCGCGGCACGATCGTGCCGGGCTCCGCGCATTTCGTCAACGGAGAGCGCGTCCTCCTGTTTCTCACGTTCGAGTCACAGAAGTGGCAGGTCACGGACATGATCCTCGGCAAGTTTCACTTCGCGCAGACGCCGGAGGGCGAGCATCTGCTGCAGCGCGACCACGATGTTCCCCGCGAGCGCCTGCGTCGCGAGGATGGATTCCTCCGCTTCATCGAAACGCGCGCGGCCGGAAAGCGCGGCATGATGCCGACCTACTTCCGCGCCGACGACACGACGGACTCGGAAACGGAGCGAAGCCCCTTCTCCGCGGTCCTCGTCAACGCGCCGTTTCGCGCCTACACCTACACCGACAACGTCAAGGACTCTCTGTCACCGGCGTACCTTCCGACGCGGTGGGCCAACATCGCCGCCGGCGTCCCGTTCTACAAGGTCGTCTCGCAGAACATCTCCGGCGCGGCCGACGGCGGCGTGAGCGTCATTCAGAACGGGCTCGCGGCCTGGAACAACGAATGCGGCTCGGTGATCAACCTCGTCTACGGCGGCACCACGTCGACGGGCTCCGCCGATCTGGACAACATCAGCGTCGTGGAGTTCAACGACCCGAAGAACCGGATCGCCGGCAGCTGGACGGGATCCGGCACGGTCGCGACGACGTTTCTTTCCTACAACGACCAGCATGGCTTCGACTCCATGCAGTGGTGGAGCATCGGCGACGCCGACGTCGTCTTTCAGAACGGCTACACGGCGGGCAACGCGTCGTTTCCGACGGCGATGACGCACGAGATCGGCCACGGAATCGGCTGGCGCCACGCCAACGCCCACTACATCCGCAACGCCGACTTCACCGATGCGCCGTGCAACGCCGGGGTCGAGGAATGCTCGAGCTCCGCGATCATGTACTCGTCCGCGATCTCGTCGCTCGGCTACACGCTGCAGACGTGGGACGTCAACGCGGCGCAGTCGACGTATCCCGGCGGCTCGTGCGGCGGCGGATGCACGGCGCCGGCGATCACCGGACAGCCGACCTCGCGCACGATCACCTCGGGACAGTCGACGACGCTCACCGTGACCGCGACCGGCACGAGCCTGTCGTATCAGTGGTACCAGGGTACCGCGCCGAACACCGGCTCGCCCGCCGGCACCGGCCCCTCTCTCACGGTCGCGCCGTCGGCCACGACGTCGTACTGGGTGCGCGTCTCGAACGCCTGCGGCACGGTCAACAGCAGCACCGCCACGGTGACGGTCACGGCCCCGCCGCCCGCAACCGCCACGCGTTTCTTCACGGTGACGCCCTGCCGCGCCGCGGACACGCGCAATGGCGGTCCGGTTCCGGGCGAGGTTGCGTTTCAAATCACGGGACGCTGCGGCATCCCGTCGACCGCGAAAGCCGTGTCGTTGAACGTGACCGTCGTCAGCCCGCCCGCCAACGGGTTCATGACCGTCTATCCGACGGGCACGCCGCGGCCGGGGACGAGCACGATCAGCTACGCGGCGAACAAGACGCGTGCGAACAACGCCATCCTCCTGCTCCCGGCGAACGGACAGCTGACGGTGTTCAACTTCAACGGCGTCGGCGCGACGCACGTGCTCCTCGACGTCAACGGATACTTCCAGTAGCGTTAAGCTGGAGGGATGAAACGCGCCCTCGTCACCGGCATCACCGGCCAGGACGGCTCGTATCTCGCCGAGCTGCTGCTCGAAAAGGGATACGAGGTCCACGGCGTGATGCGCCGGTCGTCGTCGTTCAACACCGAGCGGATCGATCATCTGTATCAGGATCCGCATGAAGAGAACCGCCGGCTGATCCTGCATTACGGCGATCTCAACGACGCCTCGTCGCTGAATCACATCCTGCGCACGGTCGATCCCGACGAGATCTACAACCTCGGCGCGCAGAGCCATGTGAAAGTCTCGTTCGACACCCCGGAGTACACCGGCGAAGTGACGGGACTCGGCGCGACGCGGCTGCTCGAGGGTGTGCGCGAGCTGCACATCCGTCCGAAGATCTACCAGGCGTCGTCGTCGGAGATGTTCGGCAAGGCCGCCGAGGTGCCGCAGCGGGAGTCGACGCCGTTTTATCCGCGGAGCCCGTACGGCGTGGCGAAGCTGTACGCGTACTGGATGACCGTCAACTATCGCGAGGCGTACGGCCTCTACGCCGTCAATGGCATCCTCTTCAACCACGAGTCGCCGCGGCGCGGCGAGACGTTCGTCTCGCGCAAGATCACCCGCGCCGCGGGACGCATCGCACAGGGGCTGCAGCAGAAGCTGTACCTCGGCAATCTCGACGCGAAGCGCGACTGGGGCTACGCGAAGGACTACGTCGACGCGATGTGGCGGATGCTGCAGCAGGAAGAGCCGGAGGACTACGTCATCGCCACCGGCGAGACGCGCACCGTGCGCGAGTTCTGCGACCGCGCGTTCGCGCGCGCCGGCATCGCGCTCGAGTGGCGCGGCGAGGGGCTCGAAGAGCAGGGCATCGACACCCGCAACGGCCGCACGCTCGTCGAGATCGATCCGCGCTATCTGCGCCCGACCGAAGTCGACCTGCTCCTTGGCGACGCTTCGAAGGCGCGCGAGAAGCTCGGCTGGACGCCGGCGACGCCGTTCGACGAACTGGTGCGGCTGATGGTCGACAACGACCTGCGTCTCGCCGCCGACGAAGCCGACCTGCGTGAAGCGCGCGGCCGCCGCGCCCTGGCGTCCGCGACGAACGAGTGATCCCGATGCCCGACTTCTGGCGCCAACGACGAGTGCTGCTGACCGGCGGCGGAGGCTTTCTCGGCAGCTTCATCCGCGAGCGTCTGCAGCAGCGCGCCGCCGACGTCCTCGCGCCGCGTGCGAGCGAGCTCGATCTGCGCGACGGCGAAGCGATCCGCTCGTATCTGCGCGAGCATCGTCCGGCGCTCGTCATTCACGCCGCGGCCGTCGTCGGCGGCATCGGCGCGAATCAGCTCGAGCCGGGTCGCTTCTTCTACGAGAACACGATCATGGGCGTGCAGCTCATCGAGGAGGCGCGGCGCGCGAACGTCGCGAAGTTCGTCTGCCTCGGCACGATCTGCTCGTATCCGAAGTTCGCGCCGATTCCGTTTCGCGAAGAAGACCTCTGGAATGGATATCCGGAAGAGACCAACGCCCCTTATGGAATCGCGAAGAAAGCGCTGCTCGTGCAGCTGCTGTCGTATCGCGAGCAGTACGGCTTCGACGGCGTGTTCGTCATGCCGGTGAACCTCTACGGACCGCGCGACAACTTCGATCTCGAGACGAGTCACGTCATCCCCGCCATGATCCGGAAGTTCGTCGAAGCGAACGAGCGCGGCGAGCGGCAGGTCGTGTTGTGGGGCGACGGCTCGCCGACGCGCGAGTTTCTCTACGTCGAAGATGCCGCCGACGGCGTCGTGCTCGCGGCGGAAGCGTACGAAAGCGGCGAGCCGCTGAACCTCGGCACCGGCACGGAGATCTCGATTCGCGAGCTCGCCGAGACCATTCGCCGCCACACCGGCTACGACGGCGAGATCGTGTGGGACCCCACGCGTCCGAACGGCCAGCCGCGACGACGCCTCGACGTCACGCGCGCGCAGCGCGAGCTCGGCTTCGTCGCGCCGACGTCGTTCGATGACGGGCTGAGAAAAACGGTCGAGTGGTTCGTCGCCTCGCGCGCGGAGCGTGTGAATGCCTAAAGTCGTCATCCTCTGCGGTGGACAGGGAACGCGCATCCGCGACGTGAGCGAGACGCTGCCGAAGCCGATGCTGCCGATCGGCGGCAAGCCGGTGGTGTGGCACATCATGAAGATGTACGCCGCGCACGGCTATCGCGACTTCGTGCTCTGCCTCGGCTACAAGGGCTGGGTCATCAAGGAGTTCTTCCTCAACTACGAGGCGATGACGCGCGACATCACCGTGCGGCTCGGCGAGTCGAAGAGCGTCACCGTGCATGGCGTGCAGCCCGACGAGCAGTGGAACGTCACGCTCGCCGAGACCGGCGAGAGCACCGCCACCGGCGGGCGCGTTCAGGCGATCCGCAGGTACGTCGAGGACGACGATGTCTTTCTGCTGACCTACGGCGACGGCGTCGCCAACGTCGATCTCGCGAAGCTGATGGAGCTGCACCGGCAGCACAACCCGATCGTCACCGTCACCGCCGTGCGACCGCCGGGACGTTTCGGCGAGCTGGGGATCGAGAACGAGCGCGTCTACGAATTCAACGAAAAGCCGCAGGCCAGCGGCGGCTTCATCAACGGCGGCTTCTTCGTCTGCGACGCGAAGCGCATCTGGGACTATCTGCCCGGCCCCGACGCGGCGCTGGAGATCGAGCCGATGCGCCATCTCGCCGCCGATGGACAGCTCGTCGCGTATCGGCACACCGGGTTCTGGCAGCCGATGGACACGCTGCGCGAGTACACGCTGCTGAATGATCTCTGGGCCGCGGGCGAGGCGCCATGGAAGACCTGGTGAACGGCTCGTATCGCGGCGCGCGCGTCTTCGTCACCGGCCACACCGGGTTCAAGGGCAGCTGGCTGACGCTCTGGCTGCACCGCCTCGGCGCGCGCGTTACCGGCTACGCGCTGCGCCCCGACACCATGCCGTCGATGTTCGACGCGCTCGACGTGGCCTCCGCGTGCCGCACGCATTACGCCGACGTCCGCGACTTCGAATGCCTCGCGAACGCGATCGATGACGCAGATCCCGACTTCGTGTTCCATCTCGCCGCGCAGCCGCTCGTGCGCCGCAGTTACGCACAGCCGCTCGAGACGATTCAGACGAACGTCCTCGGTACGGCGAACGTGCTGGAGGTCGTGCGGCAGCGCGGCCGGCCGTGCGCGGTGGTCGTGGTCACGAGCGACAAGTGCTACGAAAGCGCGGACCACGCGCATCGCGAGACCGATCCGATGGGCGGCCACGACGTTTACTCGATGTCGAAGGGCGCCGCGGAGCTCGTCGTCAGCAGCTATCGCCGCAGCTTCGGCCTGCGCGTCGCGACCGCGCGCGCGGGCAACGTCATCGGCGGCGGCGACTTCGCCGAGGATCGCATCGTGCCGGATTTCGTCCGCGCGGTGACGGAGGGGGAGGAGCTGCGCGTGCGCAACCCCGCCGCCGTCCGCCCGTGGCAGCACGTGCTCGAGCCGCTCAGCGGCTACCTGCTCCTCGGCGCGCGCATCCAGCGCGGCGACGACGTCTGCGACGCCTGGAACTTCGGGCCGGAGGCGGAGAACGAGGCGACGGTGGCGGAGCTGGTGGATGCATTCGTTCAAGAGCTGAAGGTTCGAGGTTCGAGGTTCGAGGGAAGAATTTCGAACCTCGAACCTCGAACCTCGAACCTCCACGAGTCTCCAACGCTCCGTCTCAACATCGACAAAGCCAAACAGCAACTCGGCTGGCATCCGCGCTGGAACCTCGCCGAGACCGTCGCGCGCACGGTCGAGTGGTACTGCGCGTTCGATGAACGGCCGGCGTCCGTGCGCGAGCTGACGCTCGCGCAGATCGGTGAGTACGCATGAACGGGCGCGAAAAGCAGCTCACCGCCGAGATCCTCGAGCGCGTGCGGGAGCTGGCGGCGCTGCGGCGCGAGCCGGACGAGTTCGTGCCGGGACGCACGCCGGTCAAGTACGCCGGCCGCGTGTACGACGAGGACGAGATGACCGCGCTCGTCGAAAGCTCGCTCGAGTTCTGGCTCACGGCGGGGCGGTGGCATCGCCGGCTCGAGGACGCGCTCGCGAAGTGGTACGGCCTCGCGCATGCGAGCCTCGTCAACAGCGGCAGCAGCGCGAACCTCCTCGCTACCGCCGCGCTCATGAGCCCTCTCCTCGGCGAGCGCCGTTTGCGGCAGGGCGACGAGATCATCACCGTCGCCGCCGGATTCCCGACGACCGTCGCGCCGTCGCTGCAGCTCGGGCTCGTCCCGGTGTTCGTCGATGTCTCGCTGCCGGCGTACAACATCGACGTCGCGCAGCTCGAGGCCGCGCTCTCGCCGCGCACGCGCGCGGTCATGGTCGCGCACACGCTCGGCAACCCGTTCGACCTCGACGCCGTCACCGAATTCTGCCGCGCGCACGAGCTCTTCCTCGTCGAAGACAACTGCGACGCGAACGGCTCGCTCTATCGCGGCCGCAAGACCGGCACGTTCGGCAACATCGCGACGCTCAGCTTCTATCCGCCGCATCACATGACCATGGGCGAGGGCGGCGCGGTGCTGACGAACGACGACACGCTCGCGCGCGCGATCGAGAGCCTGCGCGACTGGGGTCGCGACTGCTGGTGCCAGCCCGGCGTCGACAACACCTGCGGCAAGCGCTTTCAGTGGCAGCTCGGCGAGCTGCCGTCCGGCTATGATCACAAGTACACGTACACGCATCTCGGCTTCAACCTGAAGATCACCGACATGCAGGCCGCGGTCGGTCTCATGCAGCTGAAGAAGCTCGATGCCTTCGGTGCCGCGCGGCGCGCGAACTGGGCGTTCTATCGCGAGGCGCTCGCATCGCTCGGCGATGTGCTCGTGCTGCCGGAGCCGACGGAGCACGCCGACCCGAGCTGGTTCGGATTCATGATGACAGTGCGCGAGGGCGCGCCGTTCACGCGCGCCGAGCTGGTCGCGCATCTCGAGTCGAAGAAAATCCAGACGCGCATGCTCTTCGGCGGCAATCTCGTGCGCCAGCCCGCGCTCACCGATCTCGCGGCGCAACAGCCGGATGCGTTTCGCGTCGTCGGCGAGCTCGCGCAGACCGATCGCATCATGAATCACGGATTCTGGATCGGCGTTTATCCCGGACTCACACCTGCGATGCGCGAGTACGTCGCCGAGCAGTTCCACGCGTTCGTGAGCGCGAAGGCGGAGGTCGCGCGCTCATGAGATGCATGGTCACCGGCGCGACGGGGCTCGTCGGCTCGTTCCTGCTGCGCAAGCTGCTCCGCGAAGGAGCGGAGGTGGGCGTGCTGGTGTGGGAGCCGCGCGAGCTGCGGCGCATCGAAGACCTCGTGCCGTGCGTGACGCTGCTCTCCGATCGCGAGTCCGTGCGCGCGTTTGCACCCGACGTCGTGTTTCATCTCGCGTGGAGCGGCGTGACGCGCGACACGCGCGACCTGCCGGCGCAGATTCACGTCAACGTACCGTACGCGCTGGACGTGTTCCGGCTCGCGGCCGATGCCGGCGCGCGAACCTGGATCGGGCTCGGCTCGCAGGCTGAATACGGCGAGACGTCGGAGCTGCTGCGCGAAACGACGGTCGCCCGGCCGGTGGAAGCGTACGGCGTGGCGAAGCTCGCCGTCGCCGCGCTGACGGAGAAGCTCTGCCGCCTCGCGGCGATGCGTTACGTCTGGATCCGCCTCGTCGCCGCGTACGGCCCCGCGGACGATCACAGGCGGCTGATCCCGATGCTCATCCGCACGCTGGCGTCAGGCGAGTCGCCGTCTCTGACATCCGGCGAACAGTTCGTCGACTATCTCTACGTCGAGGACGTCGCCGACGCGTTGTGGGCCGCGGCCGTGAACGACGGCGTCGACGGCGTGTTCAATCTCGCTTCCGGAAATGCCGTTCGCGTCCGCGAGCTCGCCGAGCTCGTGCGCGATCTCATCGCGCCGGAGGTGCAGCTCGGGTTCGCCCCGTCGAACGGCAGCTCGAACGGCAGCGCGCGCGATCTGCGCGCCGACGTCTCGCGGTTCCGCGCCGCCGCGCGTTGGGAGCCGCGCACGACGCTGCGCGAGGGCGTCGAGAAAACCATTCGCTGGTATCGCGAGTCGGCTCCATGAAAGCGTCCGACTACATCGCCCGCTCGCTGGAGAGCCGCGGCGTCCGCCACGTCTTCGAAATGTCGGGCGGCATGATCGCGCACCTGCTCGACTCCATCGGCGCGAAGACCGGCATCCGCGTCGTCAGCACGCATCACGAACAGGCCGCCGCCTTCGCCGCCGACGCGACCGGCCGCATGACCGGCATCCCCGGCGTCGCCATGGCGACCAGCGGCCCCGGCGCGACGAACCTGCTCACCGGCATCGGCAGCTGTTACTTCGACTCCTCGCCGGCCGTGTTCATCACCGGCCAGGTGAATCGCCACGAGCTGCGCGGCGACCGCGCGATCCGCCAGCTCGGGTTTCAGGAGACCGACATCGTCTCGATGGCGCAGGCGATCACGAAGGCGGCGTGGCAGGTTCGCGACGTGAGCGAGCTTCCGCGCCTCCTCGACGACGCGTTCGCGCTCGCGACGAGCGGCCGTCCCGGCCCCGTGCTGCTCGACGTGCCGATGGACATCCAGCGCGCGAACATCGACGCGTCGCCCGAGCATCGCGAGACCGCGCGATCGGAAACGCGCGCGCCGGAAGAAGACGTGCGGCGCATGCTCTCCGATCTGCGCCGCGCGAAGAAGCCGCTCGTGCTCGCCGGCGGCGGCGTGCATGCGAGCGGGACCGCCGCCGAATTTCTCGAGCTCGTGCACCTCACCGGGACGCCGGTCGTCACGTCGCTGATGGCGCGCGACGTGATCGGCTTTCATGATCCGCTGCACGCCGGCTTCATCGGCAGCTACGGCAATCGCTGGGCGAATCTCGCCCTCGGTGCGAGCGACTTCATCCTCGTCCTCGGCAGCCGGCTCGACATCCGCCAGACCGGCTCCGACACGAACGCCTTTCGCGGCGAGCGCGTCATCCATCACGTCGACTGCGAGCCGGGCGAGATCAACAACCGCGTCGGCGAGTGTTGTCCCATCGTCGCGGATCTCCGTTCGTTTTTCGCGGCGGCGCTTCCCGCCGCGCGCGAGCTGCCGTTCCCCGATCGTGCCGACTGGCTCGCCGAGATCGACGCGCTGCGCCGCCGCTGGCCGGACACGGGCGAGCTCGATGTGAAGGGCATCAATCCCAATCAGTTCATGCACGAGCTCTCGCGCGTCTCCGGATCCGCCGCCGCGTACGTCGTCGACGTCGGCCAGCATCAGATGTGGGCGGCGCAGTCGATCGAGGTCGCGGAGGGGCAGCGGTTTCTCACCTCAGGCGGCATGGGCTCGATGGGCTTCGCGTTGCCGGCGTCGATCGGCGCGGCATTGGCTGCCGAAGGTCGTCCGCTGGTGGTCATCGCGGGCGACGGTGGATTTCAGTCGAACATTCAGGAGTTACAGACCGTCGTCCGCAACAAGCTCCCGCTGAAGATCGTCCTCATCAACAACCAGTGCCACGGCATGGTGCGCCAGTTTCAGGAGAGCTACTTCGAAGCGCGCTATCAGTCGACGTACTGGGGCTACTCCGCTCCCGATTTCGCGCGCGTCGCCGAGGCGTACGGAATCGCGGCGAAGACGATCGCGGCGGCGGAGGAGAGCGCGGACGCGCTGGCGTGGCTCTGGAGCCGCCCGGACGAGCCGGCGCTGCTGCAGGTGATGATCGACACGTTTGCGAACGCGTATCCGAAGATCGCATTCGGGCGCCCGAACACGGAGATGGAGCCGTTCGCGACGCCTGTCGGAATGGAGAGCACCTGATTGGCGGCGGACGGCGCCTCGCGGTCTCGCCTGTCGATCTGCATCCCGACGTACAACCGCGACGTCTATCTCGAGAGCCTGCTCGCGCGCCTCGCCGCCGAGGTCGAAGGACGCGGCGACGTGCAGATCGTGATCAGCGACAACGCCTCCACCGACCGCACCCCCGACGTCGCCGCGCGCTGGACGTCGCGCGAGAATTTCATTTACACGCGGCGCGAAACGAACGGCGGCGCGGAGCGAAACTTCCTCGCGGTCGTCGAAGCCGCGTCGGGTGAGTACTGCTGGATCTTCGGCGACGACGACGTGCTGCAGCCGGGCGGAGTTGCGCGCGTCCTCGCGCTGCTCGACGAGCACGATCCGGAGTTGCTGTACGTCTCGAGCGAAGGACAGCAGTTCGTCGAACAGCCCGTGCGGTTCAACGGACTCGCGGAATTCGTCGACCATTTCGCGCGCGTGAGGCCGCGGACGCTGCTCGACGTCACGCTCGTGACGTCGGCGATCTTCCGCCGCTCGCGATGGCGCGCGATTGCCGATAAGGAGCGTTTCATCCCGACGCGCTATCTGCACGCGCTCGTGGTCGCGGAATCGCTGCGCGACGGCGGGCGCATCGTGCTCGTGCCCGATCGCGTGATCTCCGTCCGGCGGGAGCGCGCGGCCTTCGCCGAGCAGGCGATCGTGCGGGAGATCCCGTTCCTCCAGCTCAACTACCTGCTCACGCTCGCGGCGCTCACCGGCTCGCGCGCGCTCGAGAGCTACTGCCGGCGCCTGCGCGTCTCGGCGATGAGCGGCTCGGCGCGCATGTTCGCGCGCGAAACGGCGCGGTACGTTCGCAGCGCCGGAGCGATCGTCGCCACCGGAGTGCGCTGCCTCTTCGCGCCGCGGCGGGGATCGGCGGAGTGAGCTCGCTCGCGCGGCGGATTCCGGCGTGGCTCGGCGTCGACCGCGCCGTCGGCATGACGCTGCTCGGACGGCTCTGGCTCATCGGCAGCGCGCCGGTGACGCTCGTCCTGATCGCGCGCACGCTCACGTCCGTCGAGCAGGGCTTCTACTACACTTTCTCGAGCATGCTCGCGATGCAGGTGTTCTTCGAGCTCGGCCTCTCGACGGTGCTGATGCAGTACGTCAGCCATGAGCGCGCCGACGAATCCGCCGCGGCGCGCATCGGCTCGGCGCTCGATCAGGCGGTGCGCTGGTACGCACTCGTCTCGGCCTCGGTGATCGCCGCGGTCATTCCCGCCGGAATCTTTTTTTTCGCGTCGACCGCGCGCGGTGCGGACGTCGACTGGCGTCTGCCGTGGGCGCTCCTCGTCGTGTTCACCGCGATCAATCTGCTGAGCGTTCCGTTTGCCGCGGTGCTGCAGGGACTCGGGGAAGTCGCCGGCGTCGCGCACGTGCGGCTGTATCAGTCGATCGGCCAGACGCTGACGCTCTGGGCGGGACTGCTCCTCGGCGCGCGGCTGTACACGCCCGCGATCGCGTCGGGCGTCTCGGCCGCGCTGGCGCTCGGGATCGGATTTGGGCGGATGGGCTCGCGGCTTCGCGCCATCCGCGCCGCGCGCGATCCGCGCGTCCGGATCTCGTGGAAGGAAGAGCTCTGGCCGCTGCAGTGGCGGATCGCCGTCAGCTCCGTCTGCGGGTTCCTGACCTTTCAGATCTTCAACCCCGTCGTGTTCGCGTCGCGCGGCGCGGCCGAGGCGGGGAGGCTCGGGATGAGCCTCGCGATCGCCAACGCCATCTCCAGCGTTGCCACCGCGTGGATCACGACGCGCGCGCCGGAGTACGGCGAGCTGGTGGCGCGCCGCGCATGGACGACGCTCGACGCGGACTTCCGCCGTCACGCGCGGCAGTCGGTGCTCGTCGCGGCCGCCGGCCTCGCGGCGCTGGCCGGCGGGATCCTGCTGTTGCGCGTGGCAGGACACCCGTTCGCGGAGCGCGTCGTCGATCCGCTCACGTTCCTCCTCGTGGCCGCGGCGACGCTCGTGAGCGTGTATCTGTTCGCGCTGGCGATCTTCCTGCGCGCGCACCGGCAGGATCCGTTCATGCTGCTGACGGTCGTCAACGCGGTCGCGATGGCCGCCTCCACGCTCCTCCTCGGCCCGCGCTTCGGCGCGCGCGGCGTCATGGCCGGATACCTGCTGACGAACGTCGTCTTCGGACTGATCCCCGGCACGCTGATCTTCCTCCGCAAGCGGCGCGAGTATCGAGAGCCCGCCGGCATATGAGCACGATCACCGCGGCGCTCGTCGTGTTCAACGAGGAAGAGCGCGTCGAAGGCCTCCTTCGCTCGCTCAAGTGGTGCGACGAGATCGTGGTGCTCGACAAGAGCAGCACCGACCGCACGCGCGAGATCGCCGCGCGGTACACCGACCGCATCGTGACCGCGCCGTACTCCGGCTTCGACATCGGCGGACTGCGCAGGCTCCGCGACGAGAGCGCGTCGGAGTGGATCCTGTGGGTGTACGCGAGCGATCTCGTCACGCCCGCGCTTGCGAAAGAGGTGCGCCAGCTCATCAGCGGCGACCTTCCGTACGACGTGATCGAAGTGCCGTATCGCCGCTTCGTGCTCGGCATCGGAGACCCGAGCTCTCCCTGGTACGGCAGCGGGTTTCATCCGGCGGTCATGCGCAGGTCCGCCATCGCGTTTCGCGACGACGACGTGCACGGAGCGATCCTCTCGAACAGCGCGCGGATTCTTCGGATGCAGGACGCCGCGGACGGAGCGTTCCTGTATCACCTCACGCATCCGACCATCGACATGATGATGGAGCGCCACATCCGCTACTGCCGCGCGGAAGGGGAGCTGGGCTCGGAGCGTCTCTCGCTGCGGCGCACGGCCGCGTCGGTGCTCCGCTCGCTCTTCGACGTCGTCGTCCGGCGCCGGACGCTGTTTCGCGGATGGAACGGCGTCGCCCTTTCGTTCGCATGGATGTCGTACTGGATGCTGCGTTACCTCTACATCTGGGAACGGAAGCGCTCGCGCGCGCCCGAGCTCTACGCGCGCATGCGGCGCGAGATCCTCGCCGAATGGGAGAAGACTTCGGAATGACCTCCGTTCCGAAGATCACCGTCATCACGCCGTCATACAACCAGGGGCAGTTCATCGAAGAGACCATCCGGTCCGTGCTCGATCAGCACTATCCGGCGCTCGAGTTCATCATCATCGACGGCGGGAGCACCGACGGCACGGTCGACGTCCTGCGCCGCTACGACTCGGCGCTCGCGTACTGGACCAGCGAGCGCGATCGCGGGCAGGCGGACGCGGTGAATCGCGGGTTCGCGCGCGCCACCGGCGAGCTCGTGATCTGGATCAACAGCGATGACCTGCTGATGCCGGGGTCGCTCGCCGCGTATGCCGAAGCGCACGTGCGCGCGCCGAACGATGTGCTCCTCGGGGACATGGTGATGTTCGACGCGCGCGGCCGGATCAAGACCGTGCGGCAGACGAACGTCACGTTCGAAGGCGTCGTCGTGCCGTGGCTGACGGGAACGACCTGGCTGCAGCCCTCCACCGCGGTCCCGAGCGTGATCTGGGAGAAAGCGGGACCGCTCGATGAGTCGTATCGCTACACGTTCGATCGCGAGTGGGCGTGCCGCCTGTTCCGCATCGCGGGCGTGACGTACCTCGAGCGCGAGACGGCGATGTTCCGGCTGCATGAAGACTCGAAGACGGTCGGCGAGTCGCGCGACTGGCTCCCCGAGGAGGAGCGCGTCACGCTGCAGTACCTCGGCGAGACGCGATTCGCGGGCCGCCGCGACGTGTTGCCGCGGCTGCAGTTGCGCGAGGCGCGGCGCATGCTCACCGCCTCGACGTACGACCGCGCGAAGGCGTTTTCCCACGCGCGGCAGGCCTTGCGCGGCGCGCCGCGCATTGCGATTTCCGGCCTGTTCGCGCAGTTTGCCCTGCGCGCGCTCACGCCGCACTGGCTGCTGCGGCGCGCGTATCGCGTACGATTCCGCCGATGATGATCCTCGCGGCACTGGCCGCGCTGGCGGTGCTCCTGGCGGCGTACATCGTGCCGGCCGTTCGCCGTCAGGATTTCCGGTATCGCGACGTGCTGCTGTTCGCGGTCGCGTTCACGATTCCGCTGCGCGGACTGGCCGTCATGACCTTCGCCGGCGGACACGTGCGGCTCGGCGACATTTTCCTGCTGCTCGCCATCGAGGCCGCGGCGCTCGAGTGGCTGATCGCCGATCGCCGCGTACGCCTGACGCGGATCGACGTCCTCCTCATCGCGCTCATCCTCTGGTGCTTCTGCACGCTGGCGTGGAGCCTCGACCGGTCGTTCGGCGTCACGCGCTCGATCACCTACACACGCGATCTGCTGCTGTACGGCGTCTTCGCGTACTGGAGCCGCGAGCGGTTTCTCCCGGCGTTCCGCGCCGTCAGCGCGGGAGTGGTCGGCTCGTTCGCTTACCTCTACTTCAACCTCGCGCTCCGTCTCGCCGGCAGCGACATCGCGAGCGATGTGGCCTCCGGCGACGCATTCGATCTGATGCAATTTCGCGGAGGAGGGGGCATGGGTGGGCTCACCTTTTCCGACGGGTCGGTGCTCGACGTATCGCTCTGGGCGACGGTGGCGATTCTGCTCTGGCTCGGATTCGGCGGCTGGATGTCCCTCCGGCGAGCCGGCCGCGTTTTCTTCGTCGTGGTGATGTGCGCGATGGTCGCGATCGAGATCGTGACGTTCTCGCGCGGCGGCTGGCTCGGACTCGCCGCCGGCATCGCGTGCTGGGTGATCTGGATCGGACCGGAGCTGCGCCGCAAGCTGCTCGTTTACGCGGTCGTGCTGCTCGCCGCGGGAGTCCTGCTCACGTATCAGCTCAATCTCACTCGCGTCGTGACGAAGCGATTCGAGATGTTCATCGCCACGAAAGGGGACAAGGCCGTCGACGAGCGGGTCGAGTACTGGCTCAAGTCGTTCCAGGCGCTCGAGCATCATCCGATGGGAGTCGGCATCGGCGGAACGAACGTCCTCTTCGAACATCGCGGAGTCTGGCTCGTCCACAATCTCTACATTCAGTTCCTTACCGAGCTCGGGCCGATCGGCCTGGGGTTGCTGCTCGGAATCCTGGCGCTGGTGCTGGAACGAACCATTCGCGCGGCGCGCGTGCTCGCCGACCGGTGGACGCGGATTGCCGCCGCGTCGCTCGCCGCCGCGATCGTCGCGTACCTCGTCACCGGCACGACGAACTTCGATCTTTCGGATCTCGTGATCTGGCTGGTCCTCGCACTCGCGTCGGCGGCGCCGCGGCATGGCTGAGCCGCTCGTTACCGCGATCATTCCCACGAAGGATCGCGCCGCGCTTTGTATCCGCGCGGTGGAGAGCGTTCTCAATCAGACGTACGGCAACATCGAGATCATCGTCGTCGACGACGCCTCGGCGGACGGGACGGGCGCGATCCTTTCCGGGCGTTTCGGCGATCGCGTCCGCGTCGTGCGCAAGGACGTCAACCAGGGCGTCGCGTGCGCGCGCAACGACGCCATCGCGCTCGCGCGCGGAACGTACGTGGCCTTTCTCGACTCCGACGACGAGTGGCTTCCGGAGAAGACCGCGCGTCAGGTCGAGCTCGCGGAGCGGGGCGCCGGCGTCGTGTACTGCCGCGCGCTGAACGTTCGTCCCGACGGGACGCCGCTGAGCATCCAGCCGGCGCGGCATCGCGGCGATCTCTCGCGTACGCTCCTCCTGGACGACGTCGTCGGCTCGCCGAGCAAAGTGCTGGTGCGGCGGTCGAGCCTCGAAGGTCTCCCGCTGTTCCAGCCCGCCATCCATTCGGAGGACTGGGAGTTATGGATCCGCCTCGGCTTCCGCGTCCTCTTCGACTACGTCCCCGAGGTGCTGGTGCGGATGCAGTTCGACCTGGCAAGCCGGCACTGGTCGATGCCGGCGGACGAGAGCGCGCGAAGCGACCGCGCCATCTACGACGGTCTCCAGTCCGATCCGCTCGCGCGCGACGCCGTTCGCGCATTGCGCCGCCGCATCGAGGCGACGATCGACTACCGGAAGGGCGGACATCAGCACATGCAGGGACATCGCGCCGAGGCGCTGCGCTCGCTCCTGCGGTCCATCCGGCGCGACCCGCCGAGGCTCCGTGCATGGAGACTCCTGGCCGTCGTGATGGCCGGCGAGCGGCTCACCGCGGCGGCGAAGAAACTGCGCTCGCGGATCCTTTCACGACGCGGATGAAGCCTTCCCCCGCGCGGATCGCGAACCGGTGCAGGTCGGACAGCGCTTCGTCCGGCACGTACTCGACCTCGAATCCCGCATCGCGCAGACGCGAGAGATACTCCTCGAGCTGGTAGATGCGGACGTGATCGCTCTGTCCGAACGACGCGGACCGCACGTCGGGATCGTCGGTCATCGGTTCTTCGATCGAGGCCGGAATGCTCGTCGAGAACGGGACCTGCAGGATCGCCTGGCCGCGCGGCTTCAGCACGCGGTGAATCTCCGCCATCGCCGAGCGATCGTCGGGGATGTGCTCGAGGATGTGGTTCGCGATCACGAGATCGAACGACTCGTCGCCGAAGTCGAGCTTCGTCGCATCCACGCGGCGGACGTGGCGGTCGACCCAGCGGTATGCCTCCGGCTCGAGATCGCCGGTGACGACCGTCGCGCCGCGGCGGAGGAACTGGAAGACCGCCCACTCGGGCGCGAGGTGCAGGACGGACTTGCCGGCGAGATCCATTCTGCCGAGCATCGCCACGATCAGCCGCTCGCGCGCGCTGCTCATGCAGTTCGGACAATGGATGTTCTCGCCGTAACCGCCGACGACCTGATGTCGCGCGAGGGCCGCGGCATCGCGCGGCGCCGGCTGATTCGGCGCAAACTTCTCATACGACGCCGAGCAGACATTGCAGGTGAATCCGGGTCCCTTCCAGACCTCCCACTCCCTGCGGATGCGGCGGCTCCGCATCGAGAACGCGAACTGTCTCCAGACGCGCTGCACGGGACGATGAAGCCGCAGCAGCTTCAGGGCGCGCTCGGCGGTTTTCTTCAGCAGTATCATGTCGCGATCGACCGCTCATGCTTGTATCCCAAACGGCAGGTGTCGTCCAAATACCGGGAAACGGAATGAGGCGCGTCCTCCATATCCTTCCGCGGCTCTGCGACGACGGGCCGTCGCATTTCATCGCCGGACTCGCGAAGTCGCTCGACCGCAGCCGTTTCGACATCCGCGTGTGCAGCATCTCCGCGCCCACGACTTCGTACGAGGAGTTTCCGACGACCGCGCTGAACTGCGACTCCGTCGTCGACGTGCGCACTCTCGTGCGTCTGCGCGGCGTGATGCGCGCGTGGGCGCCCGACGTCGTGCACACGAACCTCCTGCGGCCCGACTGGTACGGGCGCGTGGCGGCGTGGTCGATGAACGTGCCGGCGATCTGTACCACCGTGCACAACGAGGACGATCGCGCGTACGAGTCGGAGTCCGGAAGCGCCGTGCGCGTCGCGGCGGAGGCGATCAACCGGATGACCGCGCGTGCGGCACATGCGATCGTCGCGATTTCGGAAGGCGTGCGCGAGTACGTCGTCGAGCGCCAGAAGCTGCCGCGCGAGAAAGTCGTCGTGATCCCCAACGGCGTCGACATCGAGCGGTTCCGGCCGGGGCCGCGGTCGAGCCACGTTCGCGATCTGTGCGGGTTCGGGCCGGAGACGATCGTCGTCGGCGCCCTCGGGCGTCTGGCCGAACAGAAGGGTCTGCGCTCGCTCATCGAAGCCGCGGCCATCGCGCGGCGCACGAGGCCGGAGCTCCGTTTCGTCGTGGCCGGATCGGGACGGCAGGAAGCGGAGCTTCGCCATCTCATCGCCGAACTCGGCCAGACCGACGCCTTTCATCTCATCGGCCAGTGCGACGACGTTCCCGCGTTCCTCGCCGGCATCGACATCTTCGTCATGCCGTCGCTGTGGGAGGGACTGGGACTCGCGCTCCTCGAAGCGATGGCCTCCGGCGTCGCCTGCATCGCCACCGACATCGGCGGCCCGCGGGAAGCGATTGCGGATCGCCGCAACGGTCTCATCGTGCCGCCAGGGAATCCGGCGCGGCTTGCGGCCGCGATCGAGGAGCTGGCGGCGAGCGAGCCGCTGCGCGCAGTGTACGGAGCCGCGGCACGCGAGACCGCGGTGAGCCGCTTCTCGTCCGGCGTCATGGCGGAGCAGTACATGAGTCTCTACGACCGACTCCTCCGATGACGGCGATGACGGCGCTCACCGTCTCCGTCGTCGCGCACAATCAGCGCGCTGATCTCGAACGCCTGCTGCCGTCGCTCCTCGCCGCGACGTCGAAGCTCGACTCGGAAGTGCTGATCGTCGAGAACCGCTCGAGCGACGGGAGCGCGGAACTGCTCGCCGGCGTCAGCGGCATCGAAGTGATCGCGAATCCGGCGCGCACCGGATACGGCGGCAATCACAACCTCTCGATCCGCCGCGCGAAAGGGGAGTACATCGCGATCATGAATGCCGACATGACCGTCGACGCCGATGTGTTCGTGCGATTGAAAGCGTTCATGGACGCGAATCCCGGCGTTGGCATCGTCACGCCGAAGATCCTCAACGAGGATGGGACCGTGCAGGGCCTGAACAAGCGGCTGCCGACGCTGTGGGACCTCTTCCTGCGCCGCTTCGGGCCGCGTTTCGTGCAGCGGCGGTTTCAGCGGCGTCTCGACTACTACGAGATGCGTGACGTCGGCTACGACGCCGTGTGCGACGTGCCGTTCGTCAGCGGCGCATTCATGTTCGCGCGTACGCGACTCGTGCGCGACCTCGGCGGATTCGACGAGCGCTACTTCCTCTACTTCGAGGACGTCGATCTCTGCCGCCGCGTCGCGCGGACGCATCGCACGGCGTATTTCCCCGGCGCCACCGTCGTCCACGCGTGGAAGCGCGCTTCGCATACGAGGCCGCGTTTTCTGTGGTATTTCATCGGCAGCGCGGCGAAATACTTCCTTCGATGGGGAATCCGGATCTCGTAAACCGACGTGTGCTCGCCACAGGCGCCACGGGCGCCGTCGGCCCCGCGGTCGTGCGCGCGCTCGTCGATGCCGGATGGCAGGTGCGCGCGCTCGTGCGCCGCGATCCGCCGCCCGAGCTACTTCCCGCGGGAGTGGAGCTCGTGCGCGGCGATCTGCTCGATGCCGCGTCGCTTCGCCGCGCGGCGGAGGGCGTCGATGCCGTCGTGCACATGGCCGCGCTCCTTCACGGGGAGCGCGGCGACGCGCGCGCGATGAACGTCGATGCGACGCGTACGCTCGTCGACGCCGCGCGCGGGAAACGCTTCGTGTTCTTCAGCACCATCGCCGTCTACGGCGGCGGCGGTCCGTTCGATGAGAGCTCGCCCACGCGTCCGCCGACGGAGTACGCGCGGACGAAGCTCGAGGCCGAACGGATCGTGCTCGATGCCGGCGGCATCGTGCTGCGCCTGCCGGCGGTTTACGGGTCGCGCATGAAGGGACACTACGCGACGCTCGTGCGCGCGCTGGCACGCGGGACGTTTCCGATGATCGGAATCGGCGACAATCACCGCACGCTCGTGCACGAATCCGATCTCGCTCAGGCTGCGGTCCTCGCCCTCGGCGCGCCCGTCGCCGGAAGGCTGTACAACGTGACCGACGGGACGACGCACGCGATGCGCGACATTCTCGCGGCGATCTCCGCGGCTCTCGGCAAACGCCTGCCGCGTTTGCGCGTGCCGCTTCCGCTCGCGCGTTTTGCCGGAGCGATCGTGCCGCCGCTGGGAGCGCGGCTCGACAAGTATCTCGAAGACGTTCGCGTCGACGGCGGCAGGATCACGCGCGAGCTGGGGTTCGCGCCGCGCTACGATCTCGAGCCGGGATGGAAGAAAGCGTTGTCGTGATCGCAGCGCTGATCGCGTTCGCCGTCTCGTTCGTGCTCACGCCGGTCGCGCGCTTTCTCAGCCACCGTTTCGGACTGCTCGACAAGCCGACGCCGCGCGGCTCGCACTCGATGCCCACGCCGCGCATCGGCGGCGTCGCCATCTTCGCCGGCGCGGCGACCGCCGCCATCGCCGCCGGCGCGATGCGCGAGCCGGCGCTCGCGCGGATCGCGCTCGGAGTGCTGGCGATGGCGACGCTGGGCCTCGCCGATGACGCGCGCAATCTGCACCCCGGATTGAAGTTCATTATTCAGGTCGCCGCGGCCGCCGCGATTCTGTTTCCCTTCGGCCTCGATCCGCTCCTCGCATTCATCGCGCTGCTCTGGATCGTGGGCGTCACGAACGCCTTCAACTTCATGGACGGCATCAACGGCATCGCGTCGCTGGAGGCGATCATCTGCGGCGCGACGATGGGCGTGCTGCTCCTGCGCGCGGGCGACGTCCCCGGCGCGGCGTGCTGCTTCGCTGTCGCCGGCGCAGCGGCGGGCTTCTATCCCTGGAACGCGTTCACCGGCTCGATCTTCATGGGCGACACCGGCGCGCTCGCCCTCGGATTCTTCTTCGGCGCGATGGTCGTGCGCGGCGGCGCGCCGCGATGGCTGCTCGCCCTGCCGCTGCTGCCGTTCCTCGCCGACAGCGGCATCACGCTCGCGCGCCGCGTCGTGCGCCGCGAGCGCATCTACGAAGCGCACCGCACGCACTTCTATCAGCTGCTGACGAACCGCGGCTGGTCGCACGTCGCGGTCGCGCTTCTGTGGGGAGCGTTCGCCGCCGCCGCGTCAGTAGTTGCGCTCTGCTGGAAATGAATCCGCGATTCACGCCACCGGCTCGGGCAATACGTCCGCCGGAAAGAGCGTGGACTGCGAATCGAGATCCGGCTGCGGCTGGCGATACTCGGCGACGAGCGCCTGCAGGTGCGCGATGGCGCGCTCGGCGGTCATGTTGTGATCGCTCTTCGCCGCGGCGAGCCACCGCGCGACGACGCCCGACTCCGGCTGCGGCGCCTCGGTGATCACGATGCGCGGATGAATCGTCGGCCGGATCGACTCGCCGTGCAGGCGGATCTCCTCGAACAGTTTCTCGCCCGGGCGCAAGCCGACGAAGACGACCGAGACCTCGCTCTCATCGCGATTCGAGAGACGGATGAGATCGTGCGCGAGCTCGAGGATCTTCACCGGCTCGCCCATGTCGAGCATGAAGATCTGTCCGGCGTCGCCGAGGGTTGCTGCCTGCAGGACGAGCGACACTGCTTCGGACGTGCGGAGGAAATAGCGCGTGACCTCCGGATGCGTGACCGTCACCGGCCCGCCGGCCGCGATCTGCTCCATGAACAGCGGAATCACGCTGCCCGATGAGCCGATGACGTTGCCGAAGCGGACCACCGTCACCTTCATCGCGCCGCCGCGCGCGGCGTCGAGCAGCGCGATCTCCGCGGCGCGTTTCGACGCGCCCATCACGCTCGACGGATTGATCGCCTTGTCGGTGGAGATGAACACGAACCGCGAAGTGCCGTGCATTGCCGAAAGCTCGGCGATGCTGCGCGAGGCCAGCGCGTTGTTGCGGAGATACTCCGGCGGATTTTCCTCGCCCAGCGGAACGTGCTTGTGCGCGGCCGCGTGCAGCACGATGTCCGGCCGTTCGCGGCGGAGCAGATCCTCGAGCAGGTGCGTGTCGCAGACGTCGAGCAGATGGCTGGAGATCTGCGACGTCACCCATCCCGCCTCGCGCGACAGGCGCTTGCGAATCTCGTACAGCGCGAACTCGCTGCGCTCCACGAGCGCCAGCTTCGCCGGCTCGAAGTACGCGATCTGCATCGCCAGCTCGGAGCCGATCGTGCCGCCCGCGCCGGTGACGAGCACCCGCTTGCCGCGGAACATCGCGCGCACCGGATCGCCCGGCAGCTCGATCTCCTTGCGGCGCAGCAGGTCCTCTACGCTCACCGGCCGGAGCTGCGTCACCTGCATCGTGCTGCTGACGAGACGGTCGATGCCGGGGATGGTCTTGAACCGCAGGTCGGCGGCCATGAGGTCGTGGATGATCTCGCGCAGGCGCCGTCCGGGCGCGCTCGGGATCGCGATCAGTGCCTCTTCCGCGGCGAGCGAGTCGGCGATGATGCCGATCTCCGAGATCGGGCCGAAGACGTTGATGCCGCGGATCTGCGAGCCCCACTTCGCGCGCTGATCGTCCACGAAGCCGACGATCTTCATCCCCAGCTGCGGCCGGTGCTCGATCTCGCGCGCGAGCGTTTCGCCCGCGTCGCCCGCGCCGACGATGAGCACGCGCTTCGCCGCCGACACGCCCTCGGTCGGCCGCATGTGATCGCGCGCGACGCGCATCAGCACGCGCGCGCCGAATAGAGTGAGCAGCGAGAACGCCCAGTCGATCAACAGCACGCCGCGCGGCGAACGGATGAAGCGAGGATCGATGCCGAGAAAGGGGCCGGCGTACCAGCCGATGAGCAGCAGCGCCAGCGTGAACGTCAGTCCGTACACGACGCGCATGACGTCGGCGATCCCGACGTAGCGCCACCAGCCGCGATAGAAGCCGAAGAAGCCGCCCACCACCAGCTGCGTCACCGTCACGATCGGCAGGCTCCACTTGAACGTGTCGATGAACATTCCGGGAATCTCGAACTCGAAGCGGAGCAGCCATGCGAATGCGCAGCACGACGCGAACACCACCGCGTGGAAGGCGAAGAGGATCAGCACGCGCGCGGCGGTGGCGCGGCGGACGAAGCTACGGATGCGGGAGCGGCTCACGGGCGTCGATTCCGATTATAGCGGCGCACATCGTGCAGAATACGCGGCGATGTTGCCGTTGTCTTCCCGCCGGCGCTGGGCCGTCACGATCGGAGTCATGACCGGGATGCTGCTGGCGGCGATGGAGGCGACGGTCGTCGGCACCGCGATGCCGACCATCGTGGCCGCGCTCGGCGGGCTCGCGCATTACAGCTGGGTCTTCTCCGCCTACCTGCTGACGTCAACCGTCACCGTGCCGATCTGGGGAAAGCTGTCCGATCTCTTCGGACGCCGGCCGCTGTTCCAGATCGGCATCGCCGTGTTTCTCCTCGGCTCGGCCGCATGCGGTCTCGCGCAGTCGATGCCGCAGCTCATCGCCGCGCGCGCTGTGCAGGGACTCGGCGCGGGCGCGCTCGTGCCGCTGGCGATGACGATCATCGGCGACATCTTCACGCTCGCCGAGCGCGCGAAGATGCAGGGACTGTTCAGCGGCGTCTGGGGCCTCTCGAGCATCGTCGGCCCGCTGCTGGGCGGATTCATCACCGACCAGCTTTCGTGGCGGTGGGTGTTCTACGTGAACCTGCCGGTCGGCATCGCAGCGGCGCTGATCATCGGGTTCGCGCTCGTCGAGCAGAAGCGCGAGGAGCGGCCGAAGATCGACTACGCCGGCGCGGCGGTGCTGACCGCGGCGGTGACAATGCTGCTCCTCGTCCTCGGCGAAGGTCTTTCCGGACGCGCGGCCGCGCTACTCGCGGTCGTCGTCGTGCTGTTCGTCGTGTTCGTGCGCATCGAGCTCCGCGCGTCCGATCCCGTCGTGCCGTTCGCGTTGTTTCGCAACAGAGTGATCGCGGTCTCGATCGTCGTCGGCTTTCTCGCCGGCATCGCGATGTTCGCGGCGATCACGTTCGTGCCGCTGCTCGCGCAGGGCGTCCTCGGCGCGACCGCGACCGAGGCCGGCTCGTTCCTCACGCCGCTCATGCTGTCGTGGGTGCTTGCGTCGATCGTCGGCGGACGCCTGCTCATCCGCGTCGGCACGCGCCCGCTCGTGCTGACGGGGCTCGTGCTGATGATCGCCGGCTTCGCCGCGCTGGCGATGTTTCATCACACCACGCCGCGCTGGATGCTCGTCGTCGAGCTGATCTTCATCGGCAGCGGGCTCGGTCTCACGATGCTGACGCTGCTCATCGCCGCGCAGCATTCCGTACCGCGCGAGCAGCTCGGCATCACGACGTCGCTCAACCAGTTCTCGCGCTCGATCGGCGGCGCCATCGGCGTCGCGCTCCTCGGCGCCGTCCTCGCCACCGGCCTCGCCGGCTTCGCCGCGAATCCGAACGCGCTCGTGAATCCCGAGGCTCGCGCGCACATGCCTCCCGCCACGCTCGCGAGCCTCCAGCACGCGCTCGAAGGCACGCTCCGCAACATCTTCGCCGTCAGCGCCGGCGTCGTCGTCCTCGCCCTCGGCGTCGCCCTGACCCTGCCGCCCGGCAAAGTCGGCAGCGCGCATTCCGAGCGGATGGTGATGGCCGAGATGACCACCATCGACGCGGAGCACGAGCCGGAGGGCTAGGCGTAATGGCGGCAGGTGACAGCGGCAAAGCGGTCACTCAGGTGTCGCCGGTTCGGAGGGCTAGACGTAATGGCGGCAGGTGACAGCGGCAAGCGGTCACTCAAGTGTCGGTTCGAATCACCTCGGGTGAGTTCTTCCTCGTAGAGCGTGCAAGATCCCAGTAGCGTAAGCGCTTTCTCAAATACCCGAAAGGTTGATGCTTGGCTCGAGTCGAAAAACACGGAGAATCAGATCAACGAAACGCCTTGAACAACTCCCACATGCGTATGACGAGCGTGTACCTGCGGGTGCCGGCATGCGCAAGTTGCTCGTGCGTTCCGCGTCAATCTGGTCGTCGTCAACGATGGGACGTGCGGCCGGACAACGCCATCGCTTCGCCCTGGAAGGGGTATTGGCTGCTCGACCAATCTGTGCGGAGGTCGACAGCATCCGTTCCATGTCCTCGCCGGTCATTCCGCTCGTTTGTCGTTTGCCAACAGGGAGGCGGCGGACAGGATTGAGTAGCGAACCCAAACTGGGACGTGTTTGGTATACTCTATTATCATGGTGCCGAATCCATGGATGGCCGAAGCAGCCGTGAATGCGGGTATTGCTCTTGGCGCGGCGGCTGCGGGTGCGTTCGTGACACGCTGGTGGAACCGTGCTCGCCCTCTCGTGGTTCTTAGCGGGTTTGGGGACATCGTCAGGTCGACAACTCAGATTCAAAGCCCGGAAGATCTTCTAAAGGTCACAAGTGAATCGACATCGATTCCCAATCCGGCGCCGATCGTAGAGCCATATCAGCTCCTGGAATTGCGAGAGGCGGCGACGGTCGGTGCTCTACGATACAAAACCGCAGTCGAAAAGCTGCCTCAGCTACGCCAACAACTCACTGAGGCGCCTGACGATGCGACAGCAATCGACACGATAATGCAGGTGCTTTCCCATAGCGGAATTGCGGAAGGGATATCCGTTGCGCTGAAGAGGTCTAAGTTTTCATTACCTGATACAACGCCGAGTGTGGACGGCGAAAAGATACCTGTCACTGAGTCTGACGAAGACGACGGCTGTTACCTTATTGGTTGGAAAAGTGGGACCTCGACGTTTAGCAGCCGCTTGTTGCGGCAGCCCTTTTTAAAAACCCGTATCGGTCCATTCATGAATGCGGTGCGCTATCTCAATCGGCCGGTATTAATTCAAGCGCTGGATGGAGTTTTTCCATTTCTTCAACACCAACTGCAGGTTCATGCTGAAATAGTGAACATAGTGGCGCGGATGGTGGATGCGAACAGCCGATGGGCGGCTAGGCTCCTAATTGCTAACTACGGCGCCGCGCCTATGATTATCTGGCCTGATGCCGTACTGCGTGTCCAAGGAAAGGGACGAGGTACTTTCGCTGTCGATACCTACCTGGCGGTAGAGGGGAGTGGTGACGCACTCGTTGACCTTGCCGGCGTACATGTCCTGGCACCGGGTGAGAAGCTCACGGTGTGGGCGATAACGCGCGATATCCAACAGAACCTCAAGGAGGGTCATCTCCTCCGAGCCCATTATGTGGCGCGCGATGCCGAAGCAGTCGTTCATCTCAAAGTCACACGGCGAGGGACATTCGGCTCGAAGGCAGCCAGCAATTCTGCCGTGTTCTACGAGAGCCTGACGGCACCAAGTCGGTCACGTGCCGCCTGACCCGGCGTAGACGGGGTTGGTGAGACGCGCTCCAGCAGTCGCGCGAAGCGCGGATCGTCGCGCAGCGGGTCGAGCATCGGGTCGATGCGATACCACGTCACGTACCACGACCGTTCGTCGATCGCGTCGTTCAGCCGCGCGAACGTCTGCTCGAGATCGCCCAGGCCGAGGTGGACGTTCGCGATCGTGAACGCGGGAGCGCCGGTGAGGCGCGCGAGCACAGCCTTCGCCTCGGCGGTGCGCCCCGATTTGCCGAGGGCGCGGCCCAGATCGCCGAGACTCTCGTCGAACGAATCATCGACGCGCCGCGCTTCCTCATAGCACGCGATCGCGCCGGCGAGATCGCTGGTTGCCTCGAGCGTGCGGCCGAGGATCACGTGCGCGAGCCAGAACGCAGGATCGCGCTCGATCATCGCCCGCGTGCGCACGAGCGCTTCGTCGTAGCGGCGCGCGTAATACAGCGAGGGGACGGCATACAACCCGTTGGCGGTCGAGAACGGATCGATCTCCTCGGCCGTGCGGAACTGCAGCATCGCGTGATCGAACGCGCCGCTCAGCGTGAGGCACCATCCATACATCTGCCGCGCGTGCACGTTTCGCGGATCGATCGCGATCGCCCGCTCGAACTCGCGCTCCGACGCCGCGCGGTTCCAGTCGCGAAACAGAAAGACCGTCGCGAGCGCGCTGCGGGCATCGACCAGCGACTCGTCGATCGCCAAGGCGCGGCGCGCCGCCTCTTCCGCGTGCGTCATCGCCTCGCGCGACGGCATCATCAGATCGGCGGATTGCAGATAGTGATACGCGAGCCCGGCGTGTCCGAGCGCGTACAGCGGATCGAGATCGACCGCCTGCTGCAGCGACTCCAGCGCCTTCGTCAGCGACTCGCGCGTGAGCCGGTCCGCGTACCAGCGGCCATTGAGATACAGCCGGTAGGCCTCGCTGTTCTCCGTGGCGCGGTGCGTGAGCCGCGAGCGCTCCTCGCCGCTCAGCCGCGACGTCAGCGCTTCCGCGACGCGCTCCGAGATCGCGTCCTCGACGGCGAAGATCTCCGTGAAACGCTCGTCGAACGTGCGTGCCCAGATCGGCGCGCCGCTCGCGACGCTCACCAGCTGCACGTTCACGCGCAGCCGGTCGCCGGACTTGCGGACATTGCCCTCGAGCACCGCATCGACGTCGAGCGCGCGGCCGGTCTCGACGGGATCGTGACTCGCGGCGAACCGCAGCACGGCGCTCGTCGGACGAACCACCAGCTCGCGCACGTTGCTGAGTCGCGTGATCAGCGTGTCGGCGATTCCGATGCCGAGCCAGTCGCCCTCGTCCGCGCCGGGACTGCGGAGCGGCAGGACGGCGAGCGTGCGAGGCGTGCTCTCGGCCGTGCGCGGCGGCGCGGCATGCACGACGATCGGCGCGACGAAGCGATAGCCGCGCCCCGATACGGTCTCGATGTACTTCGGCACGCCGGCCTGATCGCCGAGCGCTTTCCGCAGCGCGGAGATGCTCTGATTGAGGCTGTTCTCCTCGACGAAGCTGTCCGGCCAGACGCGCTTCATCAGCACGTCCTTCGCCACCACGTTCCCCTGCTCCTCGAGCAGCACCAGCAGCGTGTCGAAGGCCTTGCGCGAGAGCGTGATCTCGCTGCCGCCGCGCGTCAGGGCGCGGCGCTCGGGGTCCAGCCGGAACGGCGCGAACTCGAAGGAGGCGGCGGCCATTCAGATCTCTTCAGAAAAGATTCAGACGCGCAAAAGGACTATCAAACCGCGCGGACCGAGCATGTCTCCATCGTAACGAAAAGGAGATGGACATGAAGCTCAAACATTTCTTCGGCATGGCGGTGATCCTCATCAGTATGCAACCCCTCTACGCGCAGACGCAGCTCGCGGATGTCGGCGACGTCGAGCGCGCGATCCGCGCGTCCGCGCCCTCGCTCGTGGGATCGTGGGTCCTCGACGTCGGGGCGACGGCGACGCCGGCGTTCCGCGCGCTGCAGACGTTCCACGCGATTGGCACCGTGAACGAGACCTCGGACCTGCTGGCGGGACTCGGCGAGGGTCCGGGACACGGAGCGTGGCAGAAGGACGGCGACTCGTACAACGTCACCTTCGAGTTGTTCATCTTCGAGCCCGATCACACGCCCGCGGGACGCATCCGCGTGCGCGAGTCGCTCAGGCTCGTCGACGAAAATCACCTGACGGGATACGCGGTCGCCGATCTGATCCTGCCGGACGGCACGCTGATCGAGAACATCGACAACGGGCCGATGACCGGCACGCGCGTGCGCGTCATTCCCGTTCGTCCCGAGGAGCAGAACGCGTTTCCGGTGAATGCCAGGTACGCCCGCCGTGCGACTCGCCATGCAACCACGCACTGACGATCGCCTCATCTGCGATCTGACCGACGCCGCGACCGGTGGCTTCGCCGTGGCCGTCGCGCTCGACGTCGGCGTGTTTCGCGTCCTCGAGTCGGGGCCGTGCACAGCAGAGGAGCTGTGCGCGGCCCTCGGCCTTGGCGCGCGGCAGGCCGAGGCGCTGCTGATTCTTTGCGTCGCCGCGGGACTGCTGCAGTGCGACGGCGGCGTCTATGCGCTCACCGCCGTCGCCGAGGACTACCTCGTCGAAACCAGCCCGACGTACGCGGGATCGCTGTTCGAGCTCTGGTCCGGCGGCGATCCGCCGATCTCGTACGACCGGCTGCGCGCCGCGGTAACGGTCGAGGCGCAATGGACGCACGGCAAGCGCACGTGGATCGACGCGCATCGCGGCGACGCTGCGCGCGCCGCCGCGTTCACGCGCATGATGCATGGACACAGCATGGCTCCCGCGCTCGCATGGCCGCGGAAGGTGGACCTCGGCGGCTCCCGCCACCTGCTCGACGTCGGCGGCGGCTCGGGGGCGCACTCGATCGGCGCGCTCCTGCACTGGCCGCGGCTCTCGGCCACCGTCCTCGATCTCCCGTCCGTCTGTATTGCGGCGGAGCACTACATTGCGCAATATGGAATGACGCGACGCATCACGACCCGGCCTGCCGACATGTGGACGGACGCATGGCCGGAAGCGGACATCCACTTCTATGCGGATATCTTTCACAACTGGACGCCCGAGGAATGCCGGAGCCTGGCGCGGCAAAGCCTCGAGCGCTTGCCGGCAAACGGCAGGATCATCGTGCACGAGATGCTCTACGACGACGACAAGCGCGGACCGTTCACCGTCGCGGCGTCCTCGCTGGCGATGCTGGCGTGGTGCGGCGGGCAGCAGTTCTCCGGCCGCGAGCTTTCCGCGCTGCTGCGTGAGTGCGGATTCTCGGACATCGCGGTCGTGCCGACGTTCGGCTACTGGAGCGTCGTGACGGGAACGAAGCGATGAGCACGGAGCTGCGCCGTTCGCTCGGCCTCGGCGATCTCGTGCTCGCCTACATCCTCGTCATCGTCGGCCTTTCGTCCCTCGGTCCCGCCGCGCGCCTCGGCGCGATGCACTGGGCGTACTGGCTCGCCGGCGTCGCGCTCTTTCAGGTGCCGCTCGCGATCGTGGTGCGGCACCTGACGCGCGCCATGCCTGGCGAAGGCGGCCCGTATCAATGGGCGCGCGCGGCGTTCGGCGACTTCGCCGGATTCATGGTCGCGTGGAACTTCTGGCATTTCATGGTCGTGTTCCTCTCGCTGCTCGGCATGACCGTCGGCGGCGCGATCGGCTACGCGACCGGCGCCGGCGAGGCGCTGATGTCGAATCGCCTGTGGCTGGCCGGCGTGAGCGCGATGGTGACGCTCGCGCTGATGGCGCTCGCGATCGCCGGCCTCGGGGCCGCGAAGTGGGTGCACAACGTCGCCTCGGTGACACTGCTCGTCGCCGTCGCGGTCCTCATCGCGCTGCCGCTGTTCAGCAGCTCCGTGCGCATGCAGCCCGAAGTGCAGCCGCTGTCGCTCATGCAGGTCGTGCTCTTCACGCGCATCGCCGTCTTCGCCCTCGCCGGACTCGAATGCATGGCCATCCTCGTCGACGAATGCCGCGGAGGCGCGCGCGACGTGACGCGCTCGATCGCGATCGCCGTGCCCTGCATCGCCGCGATCTACATCCTCGGCACGCACTCCGTGCTGACGTTCGTCGCGCCGCAGGACGTCGATCAGATCAACCCCGTCGCGCAGGCGTTCTCGATCGCGCTCCGTCCCTTCGGCGCCGTCGCCGGGATCGCGGTCACGTTCGCGGTCATGCTGCTGGTCGTGCGCGAGTTCGCGCAGTCCAGCCAGGCCTTCGCCGCGATGACGCGCATGCCGCTCGTCGCGGGATGGGACCATCTCGTCCCGCGCTGGTTCACCCGCCTCCAGCCGCGCACGCGCACGCCCGTCAACGCCATCCTCGCCGCCGGCGCCGCCACGTTCACCTGCTCCTTCGCCGCGATCCTCTTCGCCGGCCGCCAGGAAGCGTTCCAGATCCTCCTCAACACCGCCGGCGTCCTCTTCGCCATCACCTACATCGTGATGTTCATCATCCCCCTCCGCACCCCCGCCCCGCCCCTCGTCCGCACCGCCGCCGTCTCCGGCCTCGCCGTGACCACCGCGTTCCTCATCCTCACGTTCGTCCCCATCATCCCCGTCCCATCCCCCGCGCGCTACGCGATCGCGATCGGTGTGGTGGTGGCGGTGGTGAATGGGGTAGGGGCGAGCGTGGTTCGGGCGTTTCGCTGAGCCGGCGGCGTTCCGGAACGCCGGCGTCCCGCGCCGGCTGGTCCGCCGGCGTCTCGCCGGCCTCTCCACCGTTGAAACAATTCGAGTGTTACAGTTGTCGTCTTGCTGGAGCCCGCAATGACCAACAACTTCACTGCCGTTTACCAGCCCGCCGAAGAGGGTGGCTTCATCGCATTCGTGGAAGAGATTCCAGGCGCGATCACACAGGGTGAGACGATCGAAGAGGCGCGCGAGAATCTCATGGATGCCGTTCAGCTGATTCTCGAAGCCAATCGCGAACAGAATCGCCTTGAGCTCGCGGGCGGTGAAGTGATCCGGGAGACGATCACCGTCACTCGCTGAACGGATCGGGAATCTCGAGCACCTTACAAACAGCGCGAACCAGTCCCTTTTTCAACTCAGTGTGGCGCGGAACTGACGCGATCAGACCGTTTCGCGGATTGACGAAGATCGTGTGCCGTCCGCCTTCCTTCACGAACTCGCAGCCATGCCGCGACAGGTGACGCTCGAAGTCTCGCCGTTTCATGAAGCGCCGGACGCCTGCACGTTCTTCACGGCTGGTTCTCCTTCGTGGGCCATTCACGAAGGCCGAATCTGTTTCCATCTCTAAAAAAAAGTCCGTGACTGCGTTCGATGTCCCGCCTCAAGGCTTTGTACATTGCGTTTAGCGTGACGGGACGGCCAAATTCCGTCATCAGCTCCACGATCTCAGACGCCGACCGTGGCCGCTCAGGGAACACGCGCCTGAGTGCAGCGGCTGCGGCAATAATCGTCGGCATGTTGCCCGCGCCGGGCAATGGCCGTGGGCTTCTCGCGATGGTTGGATCAGCCTTTTCAACGAGGATTGCCAACCCGCGAACGATCGACGTTAGTGCGCTGCGACGTTTCTCGAGAGTGCCTATCTGCTCACCGATCGACTCGAGTTCTGCTCTGTAGACACGCAGGAGTTGCTCGTTGTCAGGAGGTGGCGCCGGCTGATTTAGACTACTAGCCATGCGGGCCATATTAGGCTACATAGCCATTTGGGGCAAGCATGGCCACAGCCTATCTGGCCACGCCGGTGTTCTCTTCGCCATCACGTACAGGTCTCACCGATTGCGAGTCCCAACAACGCGCCCCAGTTCTCGACGGTCTGCACCGGCTGCGAGCAGGGAACGTACAAGCAGGTCGACGCTCACCGTGGGATCCGCGGCTTCCATCTTGGCGACTCGGGACTGGCTTGACCCAACGCGCCGGGCGAATTCGGCTTGTGTCCAGTGACGCTCCTCGCGAAGTTCCCTGATGCGTCGTGCCAGCGCGAGCTTGATTTCGACAAACTCTGCCTCCTCGGGCGTGAGGTTCAGGAAGTCTTTGGCATCACCGACACGCCATCCGGCGCTTTCGAGCTTCCGTCGTTTTTCGGCTCGCATCTCTAGTTCTCCCGAGTCGCTCGCTGGTAGAAACGCAGCCGCCTTCGACTCACTTCGATCACTTGTTTGGGTGTGGTTCGGCTCTTCTTCTGAAAAACGTCAAGAACGACGATCGCGTCGACGTCCACGTGGTAAACAATCCGCCAGGTCACATCACCGTCATCAATCCGAAGCTCGTGGCAGTTCGAACCGATCATCGGCATTGGTCGAGAAGCCGGCATCAGAACGAGCTCGCCGTTTTGCAGTCTTCGAAGCAGAAAGCCGGCTTCCACTCTGGCTGCGCGCGAGAACGGTGGAGTCTTCACCTCGCCGTGCAACCAAACCAAAGGCTTACTGCTCCTCATCCGATGCAACATATGTCGGACCAGACATATTCGCCATAGGTTGGCAAAGCCGGCCTCTCCGCCGAGTGACCCTTCACACCGAATTTACACGCCCTGCGAGATCGCTCGACACGCGCCTCCTACAGTCCGCGCGCATGAAGCAAATCGCCCGTGGTGTCTTTGCAATCGGACTCGTAGCGCTCGTCGCGTGCGGTGGGGAAGAGCGGCGGGAGGGAGCGGCGGCGCCGGCGGCGCGGTCGAGCAAGCCGCTCACCGTCAAGGGATCGGACACGATGGTCATCCTCGTTCAGAGGCTGGCCGAGGAGTACATGAAGGCGCATGCCGGCGACCTCGTGCAGGTCACGGGAGGCGGGAGCGGTACCGGCATCGCGGCGTTCATCAACGGCACGACCGATCTCGCGATGGCGTCGCGTCCGATGAAGGACGACGAGAAGCAGAAAGCGGCGGCGGCGCGCGGGGCGGAAGTCGTGGAGCGGCCGGTTGCGCTCGACTCGCTCGCGGTCTTCGTCCATCAGGCGAATCCCGTCGCGCAGCTGACGCTCGCGCAGGTGAAGGACATCTTCCAGGGCAAGGTCACGAACTGGAATCAGGTCGGCGGCGGCGACGCGCCGATCGTGTTGTACGGACGTGAGAACTCGTCCGGCACGTACGACTACTTCCGCGAGCATGTGCTGAACAAGGAAGACTTTTCGCCGCGCGTGCAGACGCTGCAGGGAACCGCGGCGGTCATCAACGCGATCGGCCGCGACGCGAACGGCATCGGCTACGGCGGCATCGCCTACGCGAAGGACGTGAAGCCGATCGCGGTCGCCGCATCGGGAAGCGCGCCGGTCGCGCCTTCGGAATCGACGGTCGCCGACGGCACGTATCCGCTGGCGCGCAAGCTCTTCCTCTATCACTCCGCGAACGCGCCGGAGCGCGTGACGAAGTTCGTGGAGTGGTCGCTCACGCCGGAAGCGCAGGCGCTGGTCTCGAAAGTCGGGTATTTCCCGCTGTCCGACGCAACGTCGAAATGAAATCGGGTCCTCGCGAGCGACGACGTCTCCGGATGAACGCGCTGATGACGGGCGCGTTCTCCGGCGCCGGCTGGGTCGCCATCGTCTTCATCTTTCTCATCTTTCTCTTCACGTTCAAAGAGACCGCGCCGGTGCTCGACTGGCACACGATGAAGGCGTTCTTCCTCGCGCGTCCGCCGATCTGGCAGCCGACGTCGGACATCCCGAAGCTGTCGATGATTCCGATCATCCTCGGCACGCTCAAAGCCACGGTCGTCGGGCTCCTGTTCGCGTGCCCGGTCGGCGTTGCGGCCGCGCTGTTCTCGTCCGAGTTCGCGCACCCGAAGTTGCGCGAAGTGATCAAGCCGGTGATCGAGCTGCTCGCCGGGATCCCGTCTGTGGTGATGGGCTTCTTCGCGCTGATCATCCTCGCGACGTGGCTGCAGGACGCGTTCGGCTTCGTGTATCGCCTCAACGCGATCAACGCCGGACTCGCCCTCGGCTTCGCGCTCGTGCCGATCGTCTACACCATCTCCGAGGATGGACTCGCCGCCGTGCCGCGCTCGTATCGCGAAGCGTCGTACGCGCTCGGCGCGTCGCGGCTGCAGACGGCGACGAAGGTCGTGCTGCCGGCCGCCGCGCCCGCGGTCTTCGCGTCGTTCGTGCTCGCGTTCGGCCGCGCGATCGGCGAGACGATGATCCTGCTGATGGCCGGCGGCAACGCCGCGATCACGTCGATGTCGCTCCTCGATCCGCTGCGCACGCTTTCCGCGACCATCGCCGCGGAGATGGGCGAGGTCGTAGTCGGCGGCGAGCATTACGGCGCGCTCTTTTTCATGGGCACGCTGCTGTTCGTCATCACCTTCATCAGCAACACGCTCGGACAGTGGGTGATCCAGAGCATGAAGGGACGGATGCAGGGAGCCGCGTCGTGAAGGCGCCTGCAAAACAATTGTCGGACAGGATCGCGGTCGGCGCGCTCGGTCTCAGCGTCGTGGTGATCGTGGCGATCCTCCTCGTGATCATCGGCAACATCGCCATCCACGGCGCGAGGACGGTCACGTGGGAGTTCATCACGCAGCCGCCGCGCGACGGGCTGATGGCCGGCGGCATTTTCCCGGCGATCGTCGGCACGGCCGCGCTGGTGATCCTGATGTCGGTCGCCGCGGTGCCGCTCGGCGTCGCGACGGCGATCTATCTGCACGAATACACGCCCGCCGAGGGATACAGCCTCGCGTGGCGCCGCTTCCGCCTTTCGAAAGGACGCGCGGGACGAAAACGCCTCTTCTTCCGCGCGATGTCGGCGCTGCTCGCGAACGTCACGCGCAGCGCGGTCGCGAATCTCGCCGGCGTGCCGTCGATCGTGTTCGGACTCTTCGGGCTCGGGTTCTTCATCCAGTTCATCGGCCGGGCGATCGATCGCGCGACGCAGCCGCCGGGCGAAGTCGTGTGGGGACAGGGCTCGTTGCTGTGGGCGGCGATGACGCTCGCGCTGCTCACCCTGCCGACGGTCATTGTCGCGACCGAGGAAGCGCTGCGCACGATTCCCCAGGATTTGCGCGAGGCCTCGCTCGCCCTCGGCGCGACGCAGTGGGAGACCATTCGCCGCGTGGTGCTGCCGGGCGCTCTGCCGGGCATCCTCACCGGCGCGATCCTCGGTATCTCGCGCGGCGCGGGCGAAGTCGCGCCGATCCTCTTCACCGGCGCGGCCTACTACCTCCCGTTCCTGCCGCATCGCGTGACCGATCAGTTCATGCACCTCGGGTATCACGTGCTGATCCTCTCGACGCAGTCGCCCGACGTCGAGGCGACGAAGCCGCTGCTTTACGGGACGGTGTTCGTGTTGCTGGCGCTCACATTTCTGCTCAACCTCACCGGCGTGATCCTCCGCGCAAGGACGCACTCCCGCCGATGACGCCGAAGATCGAAGTCCGCGATTTCAATTTCTTCTACGGCGAGTCGAAGGTGCTGCACTCGATCGAGCTCGACATCCCCGAGAAGCAGGTGACGGCGCTGATCGGCCCGTCGGGCTGCGGCAAGTCGACGTTCCTCCGCTCGATCAACCGGATGAACGACATCATCGCCGGCGCGCGCGCCGAGGGACGCATCGCCATCGACGGGCAGGATCTCTATGCGCCCGGCGTCGACGTCGTCTCGCTCCGCCGCCGCATCGGGATGGTGTTCCAGAAATCGAATCCCTTCCCGAAGTCGATCTACGAGAACATCGCCTATGGACTGCGCATCGGCGGCGTGAAGGACCGGCGCGTGATCGACGAGACTGTCGAGCGCTCGCTCAGGCGCGCGGCGTTGTGGGACGAGGTGAAGGACCGCCTCGGCAGGAGCGCGCTCGCGCTCTCCGGAGGCCAGCAGCAGCGCCTCTGCATCGCCCGCGCGCTCGCCGTCGATCCCGACGTCCTGCTGATGGACGAGCCGGCATCGGCGCTCGACCCGATCGCCACGCAGAAGATCGAAGAGCTGGTGTACGAGCTGAAGAACAACTACACGATCGTCATCGTGACTCACAACATGCAGCAGGCCGCCCGCGTCTCCGACCGCACCGCGTTCTTCATGCTCGGTAAACTGGTCGAGTACAACGAGACGCGGACGATCTTCATGAACCCGGGACAGAAGCTCACCGAGGACTACATAACGGGAAGGTTCGGATAACGTGCGCCACTTCGACCGCGAGATTGAAGAACTGAAAGAGCTCCTCCTGCGGATGGGAGCGATGGTCGAGGAGCAGATCAACGAATCGATCCGCGCGCTGCTCGAGCGCGACTCGGCCGTCGCACAGCGCGTCATCGACGCCGACAGCGACGTCGACCGGATGGAGCTGGTCATCGATCAGCACACCATCGAGCTGATCGCCACCATGCAGCCGGCGGCCGTCGACCTCCGCTTCGTCGCGACGGCGATGAAGATCACGCCGGACCTCGAGCGCATCGCCGATCTCGCCGTCGACGTCTGCGAGCGAGCCATCGAGCTCAACGCCGAGCCTCCGCTCAAGCCGCTCATGGACATCCCGCGGCTCGCGCGCATCGCCCAGGACATGGTGCGCCAGTCGCTCGACGCGTTCGTCCGCCGCGACGCGACGCTGGCCCGCGAAGTGATCGCCCGCGACGACGAGGTCGACCGGCTGACCGAGCAGTCCTTCCGCGAGCTGCTGACGTACATGCTCGAGGACTCGAAGAACATCTCGCGCGCGATCCGCCTGACCTTCATCGGCAAGTACTTCGAGCGCATCGCCGACGGCGCGACGAACATCTGTGAAATGGTCGTGTACCTGGTCGAAGGAAAAGTGATCAAACACAGCAATGAGCCGTCCTGACGCGCGCGTCGCCGTCATCGAAGACGACGCCGACCTCGCCTTCACGATCCGCCTCAACCTCGAGCGCGAGGGATACACCGTCACGCATTTCAACAACGGCCACGAGGGTTTGCTGGCGGTGCAGCAGGGCGGCTTCGATTTTCTGATCCTCGATCTGAATCTGCCCGACCTCGACGGCTTCACGATATGCCGCGAGCTGCGCCGCGACCGCACGACGGCGCGGCTGCCGATCCTGATGCTCACCGCACGGACTTCCGAGGCCGATCGGGTCATGGGACTCGAGCTCGGCGCGGACGACTACCTCGGCAAGCCGTTCAGCGTCCGCGAGCTCCTCGCCCGCGTCGCCGCGATCCTGCGGCGCTCGAAGGGAATCGAGAGCGAGACCATGGCCTACGACGACGGCCAGCTCCGCATCGACGACCGCACGCTGCGCGTCTACGTCGAAGGCGTGGAGGTAAAGCTCGCGAAGAAAGAGCTCGAGCTGCTGCTGATGCTCGTCCGCAACCGCCCCGCAGTCGTCTCGCGCGACCGCATCCTCTCCGAGGTCTGGCAGATGGCCGAGGACGTCGAAACGCGCACCGTCGACGCGCATATTCGGAATCTGCGCAAAAAAATCGGCAAGTCGAGGATCGAAACAGTCATCGGATACGGCTATCGTTTCGAACCGTAGCCGCACATGCATCCTCTTCGCGTCCTGCTGTATGTCTCGCTCGTCGTCGCGATCGCGGTGGCGTGGGGGTTCGGCGCGGCGCTGCAGCACGCGGGAGTCGCGCGATCCTCGGCGGCGACGCTGGCGATCGTCACCTTCCTCGTGTTCCTCGTGCCGTGGTCGGGCGTGTTCCTCTGGGCCGTGCGCCGAGCGCGCGATCTCGACGAACTGACCGAGCGTGCGCGCGGCGTGGCTGAAGGAGCGTTCGATCGCTCCATCACCGACAGGGCGTATCACGGCGAGCTCGATGACCTCGCGCGCGCCATCGAAGAAACGCGCGAGATGATCGTGCGCCAGCGCGCCTCGCACGAGCTGCACAGCGCGGCGATGGCGGAGATCGTCGACTCCCTCGGCGAAGGCATCCTCGCGGTCAGCCCGCGCGGACGCGTCGTCGTCGCCAACCCGCGCGTCGCGGAGATGTTCGGCATCGATGCGCGCATCGTGGGCGGCTCGGTGGTCGAGGTGGTGCGCAAACAATCCGTCGTCGCCGCGATCGACAAAGCGCTGCACGGCGAGACCTCGAGCGATCGCCTCGTGCTTGGAGAACGGCAGATCGAGATCCGCGCCTTTCCCGTCGCCGCCTCGCCCGACATCGCCGCTGTGGCGCTGTTCATCGACGTCACGACCATCGAGCGCCTCGAGCGCATCCGCAAAGACTTCCTCGATGACTTCTCCCACGAAGTGCGGACCCCGCTCGCCGGACTCCGCTCCGCCGCCGAGACCCTCGAGCAGGGCGGCCTCACCGCCGCGCAGGAACAGCAGCTGCGCCACGTGATGCAGCGGCAGATCGCGCGCATCGAGCGGCTCGTGCGCGACGTCTCGGACCTCAACCAGATCGAGTCGGGACGGATCACGCTGCAGCTCCGCCGTGCGAACCTGCGCGACGTCCTGCGCGAGCTCGGCGACGATCACCGCTTCACGCTGGAAGGCGGCGACGTCTTCGCATCGATCGATGAAGCGCGCGCGCAGCAGATCTTCTCGAACCTGCTCGACAACGCCTCGCGGCACGGCGGCGGGGAAGTGCTCGTCGAAGTCGCGAGCGAGGAAGGCGAGAGCGTCGTGCGCGTCTCCGATCAGGGGCCGGGAATCCCCCCCGCGGAGCTGGAGCGCGTGTTCCACCGTTTTTACCGCGTCGACCGCAGCCGCTCGCAGCGAGGCACGGGCCTCGGCCTGGCGATCGCGAAGCACCTGGCGGCGCTGCACGGCGGAACGATCCGCGCGTACAACCGCCCCGCGGGCGGCGCGACGTTCGAAGTCCGGCTCCCCGCCGACTTGACATAGAATCGCGCCGCCCTTTCCAGGAGGACTCTGCGTGGCACGATTCCGTCTCATTCCCCGCGAGGAAAAGTTCTACGACGACTTCAGGATGATGGCCGATCAGCTGCGCGCCGGCGCGCGGATGCTCGAGCAGATGCTGGCGGTCGATCCTCCGATCGCCGACAAGGCGCACGAGATCAAGGAAGTCGAGCATCAGTGCGACTTCCTCACCCACGAGATCATCCAGCGCCTGAACAAGACCTTCGTCACGCCGATCGACCGCGAGGACATCCACGAGCTGGCCCGCACGCTCGACGACGTCATGGACGCCATCGACAGCGCGGCCGCCCTGATCCCGCTCTATCGCATCGACAAAGTGCGCCCCGGCGCGCGCGAGCTGACCGCGGTCATCATCAAGCAGACCGACGAGCTGCGCGCCGCGGTGGAGGCGCTGGAGGGGCGGAAGGGCGTGCTGGAGCGCGCCATCGAGATCAACCGTCTCGAGAACGAAGCCGACCGCATTCACAAACAGGCCATCGGCCTGCTCTTCGACGAGGAGCGGGATCCGATCATGGTCGTGAAGTGGAAGGAGATCCTCGACGTGCTCGAGGAAGCGACGGACGCGTGTGAGGACGTCGCGAATCTCCTCGAGAACGTCGTGGTGAAGCACGGCTAGCGCATCATGCTGCTGATCGTCATCGGGCTCATCGCCGTTGCCCTGGTCTTCGACTACATCAACGGCTTTCACGACGCCGCGAACTCGATCGCGACCGTCGTCTCGACACGCGTGCTCTCGCCGGGGCAGGCGGTGGTGTGGGCGGCGTTCTTCAACTTCGTCGCCGCGTTCACGTTCGGCACCGCGGTCGCGAAAACGATCGGCAAGGGGATGATCGACCTCTCCGCCGTCAACTTCGCGGTGATCTTCGGCGGACTGATGGGCGCCATCATTTGGGACCTGATTACCTGGTACTTCGGATTGCCGACGAGCTCGTCCCACGCGCTGATCGGCGGCTACGCCGGCGCGGCCGTCGCGAACGCCGGCTTCGGCGCGATCATCGTTTCCGGCTGGACCAAGACGCTGATCTACATCGTCCTCGCGCCGCTCATCGGCATGACCATGGCGCTGGTGCTGACGGTCATCACGCTCAATCTCTTTCGCAATTCGACGCCCGTGCGCGTCGATCGGCTGTTCCGCAAGCTGCAGCTCGTCTCCGCCGCCGCCTACTCCCTCGGCCACGGCGGCAATGACGCGCAGAAGACGATGGGCATCATCTCCGGCGTGCTCGTGACCGCCGGCTACATGAAGACGTTCGACATCCCGGTCTGGGTCATCCTCGCCGCGCATGCCGCGATCGCTCTCGGCACGCTCAGCGGCGGGTGGCGCATCATTCATACGATGGGCAGCAAGATCACGCGCCTGCAGCCGGTCGGCGGATTCGCGGCCGAGACCGCCGGCGCGATGACGCTGTTTCTCGCGACCTCGATCGGCGTGCCGGTCTCGACCACGCACACCATCACCGGCGCCATCGTCGGCGTCGGCGCGACGCGCCGCCTCTCCGCCGTCCGCTGGGGCATCGCCGGCCGGATCGTCTGGGCGTGGATCCTCACGATTCCAATGGCCGCTCTCATCGGGGCGCTGATCTTCTGGTGCGTCGTGCCGTTCCTCGGCAGGTAGAATTTTTCCGCTATACTCGCCGTTTTCCGATCATCAAAGCTGAGGTAAGTTCATGAAACCAGAGATTCATCCGAAGTATCAGCAGGTCACCGTGCACTGCGCGTGCGGCGAGGGCTGGACCACCGGCTCCACTCGCAAGGAGCTCCGCATCGAGATCTGCTCCAAGTGCCATCCCTTCTTCACCGGCAAGCAGAAGCTCGTCGACACGGCCGGCCGTATCGACCGCTTCCAGCGCAAGTACGCGGCAAAGGGCGCGGAGAAGAAGTGAAGGCCTGGCGCGGCGCGGCGAGGATGATCACCGGCGCGTTCAACGCGTTCACGAATGGTCTGACTTCGTCGATGCCGGCCGGAACCGCGGCTGACAAGAACGTCGACATGCTGATCGGCGGGCAGGCCGTGATCGAGGGCGTCATGATGCGCTCGCTCACCGGCTACTCGGTCGCCGTCCGCCAGCCCGACGGCGGCGTGGCCATCCGCAAGGACAAGCTCACGTCGATCGCGAAGAAGTATCCGTTCCTCAAGATCCCCGTGCTCCGCGGCTCGGTGGTGCTGATCCAGTCGCTGGTCCTCGGCATCCAGGCGCTGAACTACTCGGCCAGCGTCGCATCGGCCGGCGAGGAAGGGGAGCCGGAGATGTCGAACTGGGCGATCGCTGCCTCGATGCTGATGGCGCTGGTCCTCGGCGTGGGCCTGTTCATCCTCGCGCCGCTCGGCCTCACGAACCTTCTCCGCGCGTACGTCTGGCCGGAGATGGGCAACTTCGCCTACAACGCCATCGACGGACTGCTGCGCGCCATCTTCTTCTTCGTCTACATCGCCTCGATCTCGCTGATGGAAGAGATCCGGCGCGTGTTCCAGTATCACGGCGCCGAGCACAAGACGGTCTACACGTTCGAGGCGAACGAGGACCTGACCGTCGAGAACGCGCGGAAGAAGTCGACGCTCCACCCGCGCTGCGGCACGAGCTTCCTGATGTTCGTCATGGCCATCTCGATCCTCGTGTTCTCGCTGATCCCCTCGACCTCGCACTTTTTCGTGAAGTTCGGCGCGCGCGTGGTGCTGATCCCGCTCATCGCCGGCCTCGCCTACGAAGTCATCCGCTTCTCCGCGCGCCACCTCGACAGCGCCGCCTGCCGCATGCTCATCACCCCCGGCCTCTGGCTGCAGCGCATCACCACCAAAGAGCCCGACGACAAACAGCTCGAAGTGGCGATCATCGCGCTGAAAGAAGCGCTGATGTACGACGTGATCGAGCCCGAACAAGCCGCCGTCGCTTAGCTGCGCTCCCTCCAATTCGGTGTCATCCCGAGCGAAGTCGAGGGATCTGCAGCCATGTACGAAAAACTCAACGAAATCGAAAAACGCTACGAGGAGCTCAATCGCAAGATTGAGGATCCGTCCATCGTCACGGATGTGAAGGCGTTTCGCGAGACGATGAAGGCGATCTCGGAGATCTCCGACGTCGTCGCGAAGTTCCGCGAGCTGCGCGACATCCGCAAACGCATCGCCGAAGCGCGCGAGATGCTGAAGAACGACGACGACATGCGCGAGCTCGCGGAGCTCGAGCTGGCCGACCTCGAGCCGAAAGAGCCGCCGCTCGAGGACGAGCTCAAGATCCTCCTCCAGCCGAAAGACCCCAACGACGACAAGAACGTCTTCGTCGAGATCCGCGCCGGCACCGGCGGCGACGAAGCCTCGCTCTTCGCCGCCGAAGTGATGCGCATGTACATCCGCTACGCGGAGCTGAAGCGCTGGAAGGTCGAGATGACGGACGCGAACTACTCCTCCGTCAGCGGCATCAAGGACGCCACGCTGCAGATCGAAGGCAACAAGGTCTACTCGCGCCTCAAATTCGAGTCCGGCGTCCACCGCGTCCAGCGCGTGCCACAGACCGAAACGCAGGGCCGCATCCACACCTCCGCCATCACCGTCGCCGTCCTTCCCGAAGTCGAAGACATCGACATCCAGGTCAACGAAAAAGACCTCCGCATCGACACTTTCTGCTCCTCCGGGCCGGGTGGACAGTCCGTCAACACCACCTACTCCGCCGTCCGCATGACCCACCTCCCCAGCGGCGTCGTGGTCTCGTGTCAGGACGAGAAATCGCAGATCAAGAACCGCGCGAAAGCGCTGAAAGTGCTGAAGGCGCGCCTCTACGACATCGAGCGCCAGAAACGCGAAGCCGAGCTCTCCGCCACCCGCAAAGGCATGATCGGCTCCGGCGACCGCTCCGAAAAAATCCGCACCTACAACTTCCCCCAGGACCGCGTCACCGACCACCGCATCGGCCTCACCGTCCACAACCTCCCCGACATCATGAACGGCAATCTGGATGTCGTCGTCGACTCCCTCATCGCCAACTTCCAGGCCGAAAAACTCCGCGAAGCCGTCGAATCGCAGTAAGTCGGTTAAGTCGGGGTCAGGTCTGGAATTTCAACCTTTTTTCCGCAGGCGTCCTCAGGACGGTTCGCCGGGAGCCCAGCCCGGCAACGCCGCCGCCTGCTTCACCCAGCTCGCCATCTGCGCTTCATCGAGCTCGCCCTCGCGGATGTCGACGTGGCGCACTTCCTCCTGCTTGCTCGCGGCGGGCGGGACCGGGCGCAGCGACGAGCCGCGGAAGAAGGTCACCTTGACGTAGTGGGTGAAGACGTGGAACGAGAGGAACCAGCCCTGGCCCTCGATGCCGTAGAACGGCGAGTTCCACTTCACGGCCTTGCGCACGTGGGGCACGGTGCGCACGATGAGCGCGTCGAGGCGCTTCCCGAGGTCGCGCTTCCAGCCCGGCATCGCGGCGATGTACGCCTGCACCGGGGCGTCGCCGTCCGCCTTCGCGATCTGCGGGTTGCCACCCGAGAGAAGGACGACCGCCTTCTCACCGCTTCTTCGCTGGCGAGGCATTCCGGGCCACCGCGGCCTTCACGAGCGCCTTGAACGCGCGCGCGTCGACCTTTTCCCCTTCGTGGATGTCGATCGCCCTTCGCGTGTTGCCTTCCAGGCTGGAATTGAAGAGACCTGACGGGTCCGGGACGCTGGCCCCGTTGGCGAATGTGAGCTTCACGGCCTTTTTGTACGCCTCCCCGGTGCAGACGATCCCGTGGTGCGACCAGACCGGGTTCTCCCACTTCCATTCTTCGGTGATCCCGGGATCGGCCTCCAGGATCAGCTTCCGCATGCGCGCCAGCGTCTCCCCGCGCCATCCCTCGAGGTCGAGGATCCGCTGGTCGATGAGCTGCGAAGCAGGTTTCGCGGTCGCTGGCTCACGGCTCATAGGGGTTCCCTCCTGGGTTTGTCATATTGGCGGCCCGTGGTGCGTGCGTCAACTCGCCGCGTTGGTGCACGAATACCTTTCACAGCGACTTTACGGTCCGTGCATCTGCTCTTGTCCCCGTACGAGGAAACTGGCAATCGCGAAAGGACGGACCATGACCTTCGCGCTCATCGCGCTTCTCGGCACCATTCTCACGACCGCGCAGGCGCTGCTCACGCGCCGCTTTCGCAAGTCGCCGCGGCCGTTCGCGCACGACCTGCGTTTCGTCTCGATCCTGAAGCCCGTCTGCGGACTCGATGACGAGCTCGAGGAGAACCTCATCTCCTTCACGCGCCTCGACGGCATTCGGTACGAAGTCGTCATCTCCGCCGAGGAGTGGGACGATCCTGCACTCGCGGTGGTGGAGCGCGTCCTGCGCGCGCATCCGGACGCGCCGTTCCGCATCGTCGTCGACGCCGGGTCGCGTTCGGGCGTGGTCAATCGCAAAGTCGAGCGGCTGATCGCGGCCGCGCGCGTCGCGAAAGGCGACATCCTTTGCATCTCCGACTCGAACGTGCGCGTGGAGCGGGATGATGTCGCGCGCACGCTCCAGGCGTTCGAGAACCCGCGCGTCGGGTGCGTGTCGAATCTCTTCACCGGCGCGGGCGCGGCCACGTTCGGGGCGACGATCGAGTCGCTGCATCTCCTCGGCTTCGTCGTCCCAGGTGCCGTCATCGCCGATGCGATCGGCGCAGCCTGCGTGGTCGGCAAGTCGATGGCGATCACGCGGTCCGCGCTCGACGCGATCGGCGGATTCGAGCGCTTCCACCGCGTGCTCGCCGAGGACCAGGCCATCGGACTCGCGGTCAAAGCGGCCGGCTACGACCTCGTGCTCTCGCCGGTCGTCGTACGCAACGTCGTCGTGCAGCGCAGCCTGCGGCGCGCGGTCGATCGCCAGATCCGCTGGAACAAGATCCGGTACTCGTTCTCGCATCGCCTCTACGTCTGCGAGCTGCTCGCGAACCCCCTGCCGTTCGCGCTCCTGGCCCCGCCGATGCTGCCGCTGGTGCTCGCCGCGCGCTACGCGCAGTTCGCGATGCTCAACCGCGCGACGCGCGCGGGCATGACGTGGAAGCAGCTCGCCGCCTCGCCGCTGCTCGACCTCATCATGCTCTACGCCTGGTTCGTGCCCTTCTTCTCGAACCGGATCACGTGGCGCGGCTATCGCGCGCGGATCGGGCGCGATACGGAGATGATTCAGATCGCGGCCTGAAACACATACGCCTTGACAAATGTGAGCGTCGGATACATATTCACTTTCATGAATATGACAGAAGCGGTACGCGAAAAGTATGCAGAAGCAGCGCGGTCGGTGAAGAGCGGCAGCAAGGGCGGTTGCTGCTCGTCGGACAGCAGTTGCGGCGATCCGATCACCTCGAATCTCTACGGGGCGGCGGAGACGGCGGGGCTGCCGGAGGACGCGGTGCTGGCGTCGCTCGGCTGCGGCAATCCGACCCTGCTGGCGCAGCTCCACGAAGGCGAGACGGTGCTGGACCTGGGCAGCGGCGGCGGGATCGATGTCCTGCTCTCGGCGCGGCGCGTCGGGCCGATGGGGAAGGTCTACGGCCTCGACATGACCGACGAGATGCTGGCGCTGGCGAATGAGAACAAGCAGAAGGCCGGCGTGGAGAACGTCGAGTTTCTGAAGGGGCAGATTGAGAGCATCCCGCTGCCGGACAACTCGGTCGACGTGATCATCTCGAACTGCGTCATCAATCTCTCGGCGGACAAGGGACGCGTGCTGCGGGAGGCGTATCGCGTGCTGAAGCCGGGCGGGCGGTTCGCGGTCTCGGATGTGATCCGCCGCGGCGAGGTGGACGAGGCGATCGCGCGCGACGTCGAGGCGTGGATCGGCTGCATCGCCGGCGCGCTGGAGGAGAACGAGTACAAGCGCCTCCTCGGCGAGGCGGGGTTCACGGGCATCGACATCGAGCCGACGCGGATTTACGAGCTTCACGGCGGCGCTTTCATGAGCGGATTCGTGCGCGCGATCAAATAGAATCGCGCGCCATGAAGGATCGCATCGACGCCATTCTCCGGCGGAACCAGGCCGAGTATCTCGAGTCCATTCTTCCCCCGCGCGATGCGCTGCTGGAGGAGATGGAAAAGTTCGCGGACGAGAACGATCATCCGATCGCGGACCCGGAAGTCGCGCATCTGATGCGGGCGCTCGTGAGAACGAAGCGCCCGCGTCGGTTGCTCGAGGTCGGCACGAACATCGGCTACTCGGTGATCGTCCTCGGACGCGAGGCGGATCCGGAGTCGGTGATCGAGACCATCGAGATCGATCACAACACGCTGACCACGGCGCGCCGCTTCGTCGCCGATGCGGCGCTGCCGTGCCGCGTGGTCTTTCACGAAGGGGCGGCGCTCGACGTCCTGCCGCGGCTCACCGGCCCCTTCGACTTCGTGTTCATCGACTGCGTGAAGACGGAGTACGAGGCCTACCTCGACGCGCTGCTGCCGAAACTCGAGCGCGGCGCGCTGATCGTGTGCGACAACCTGCTGTGGAAGGGACGCGTCGCCGCCGGCGATCACGATGGCCCGACCGATGCGCTGCGCGCGTTCAACAAGCGCATCGCCACCGACCCGCGGTTGCTGACGACGATTCTGCCGGTGGGCGACGGGACGGGCGTGTCCGTCGTCGTATAAAAAAAGGGCCGCCTGAGAGGCGGCCCTGCACACAGGATTGGTTGGCTTATTTCGCGCCGGTGGACGAGGCCACGGCGGCGGTCTTCACGATGCCCTTGACCGGGATCGTCACGACCGGGTTGACCTTGTCGTTGGTCTGAATCATCACCGTGCCGTCGAGCGCTCCCGCTTTCGCGGCGCGGTCGACCTGCACCGTCACTTCGAACTCGCCCTTGTTGGCGGTCGGGTTGAACGCGACGACGACGCCCGGGACGGTCGACTCGACCTTCGTCACCATGAACGTCTCGGGGGTCTTGAGGTTGTTCGAGCGCAGCGTGATCGTGCGCGTCGCGGCGGTGTCGTTCGGCGCGACTTCGCCGAAGTTGAGGGCCGTCGGCTCGACGCGGAACGGCGGGCGGACGACGCCCGTGACGCTGACCCAGTACTCCGGCTGGTGCTTGGAGTTGGTCACGACGCGGACCTTCTCGGCGATGGGGCCGATGTGCGCGTCGGGGCCGCCGACGGTGAAGTCGAGCTTGTACTGATTCTGGCCGTCGCGGCCGAGGTTCGGCAGACGCTCGAGGCCTTCATTCTTTTTCGTATCGATCTTGATCCAGTCGACCGGCGACTCGATCTTCACGATCTCGAACGGATCGGTCTCGTCGGAGTAGAGGACGACGCTCTGCTTGTCGACGTCACCCTGCAGGAGGCTGTAGCGGACGAAGCCCGCCGGGTACGCCTCGACGAACGGCTTCACGACGGCGGTGATCGTCACCTGCGCGGTCGGAGCGGTCGGATCGTTCGTCTCGAGCGTGATGCCCTTGTTGATCGGTCCGGCGAAAGCGGTCGTGTCGACGTGCGCGGAGACCTTGCCGGTCATGCCCGGCTTGATCAGCTTGTCGAAGTCGGCCACGGTGCAGCCGCAGGTCGGCTTCGCGGCGATGATCTCGAGGTCGGCCGTGCCGGTGTTCTTCACCAGGAACGACCATTCGAGTTTCTCACCCTTGGGAACCGTCCCGAAATCCTTGAGCGGTTCGACGAGCGTGAGACGCGGCACTTTCTGCTCTTCCTGCGCGACGGCGGCAAACGACGCCGTCAGCATGAGAGCCAGCACCAGAGTAGCGGTTAAGAATCGCTTCGACATTGCGCGAAATCCTCCTGTGGGTTAGAAGACCGTTTTGGCCGGCCAGCGATCCGAACATCCTCGCACCGAGGCCAATTCCCTTGTAAAAACATGGTCAAAACGTGGTCAAAGCATGAATCTTGCGAAGTGAACCGAGATGCCTCACCTCACTGAACTACCGGAGATCAAACGGGTTTACCTGATCGGAATCGGCGGCACCGCGATGGCCTCGCTGGCGGGCATGCTCCAGCAGCGCGGCTACGAGGTCGCCGGGTCCGACGAGCACGTCTATCCACCGATGTCGACGTATCTCGAACAGCTCCGGATTCCGGTGCTCGAGGGGTATACGAAACAGCACCTCGAGACGTTTCGCCCCGATCTCGTGGTCATCGGCAACGTCGCCGCGAACACGAATGCCGAGGCGGCCGCGACCGTGGAGCTCGACCTGCCGTACACGTCGATGCCGAATGCGATCTACGAGCTCTTCATCAAGGGCAAACACTCCGTCGTCGTCACCGGCACGCACGGCAAGACCACGACGACGTCGCTGATGGCTTGGCTGCTCGAGGCGGCGGGGCGCGACGTGTCGATGGTCGTCGGCGGCATCCCGCTCAACTTCAATCACAACTTCAAGCTCGGCGACGGGCCGGAGTTCGTGATCGAGGGCGACGAGTACAACACCGCCTTCTTCGATAAAGGTCCGAAGTTCCTTCACTACCGCGCGAACACGCTGCTCGTGAACAACATCGAGTTCGATCACGCCGACATCTACTCCGACCTCGGCGCGATCATTCATGCCTTCCGCCTCGCGGTCGAGCGCGTTGCGTCCGGCGATGTGATCGTCGCGAACGGCGATGACGAGAACGTGATGGGGCTGCGCGGGTCCGCGGTTGCGCGGTGGGTGACGTTCGGCTTCGATCGTTCGTGCGATGCCTTCGCGACCGATGCCGAGGAGCATCCGGATGGAACGGAGTTCACGGCATGGTGGGAAGGGCGCGAGTGGGCGCGCTTCCGGACGACGATGTCGGGCCGGCACAACGTGCTGAACGCGCTCGCGGACGCGGTGATCGCCCGACAGCGCGGCGTCACGGACGAGCTGATTCAGAAGGGCTTCGAGACGTTCCAGGGCATCAAGCGGCGGATGGAAGTGCGCGGCGTCGAGCGCGGCGTGACCGTGATCGACGACTTCGCGCATCATCCGACCGCGATCGCGACGACGCTCGCCGGCGCACGCAAGCGCTATCCGGGACAACGCATCTGGGCGCTGTTCGAGCCGCGCTCGATCTCCTCGTCGCGCAAGGAATTCGAGCCGGGATACATCGACGCCTTCCACGCCGCCGACCGCGTCATCATCGGCCCGATCTTCCACCGCGACCGCTACGAGACGCGCTACGGGCTCGATAAGATGATGTCCGTGCCGGCGATCGTGGAGCAGCTCGACTCCGCGAACATTCCGGTGGTTCAGCTCGACGATTTCGACGCGATCGCGAAGCGCGTCGCCGCCGATGCGCGCGAGGGCGACGTCGTGCTGGTGATGTCGTCGGGCGCCTTCGGCGGCGTGCACGAGAAGATCCTCAGCGAACTGAAGGAATAGGGGCGGGGGCAGGGGCGTTCGTCGCAGCACCATGCACGAACAGAAAGCACACGAGTTGCTGCGCAAGCACAACATCTCTCTCTCGGACGTGAAGGAGCGCCGCACGACGCTTCATCACCTCCGCCACATCGTCCACGCCGAGGAGCTGCCGTTCGACGTCTTCAAAGCTCTGGTCAAATTGCGCCGTTGATTGCATACAATGCGCACCTTCATATGGGTTTTCGCGAAGATGCGCATGCTCTGATCCAGCAGAAAAAGTTCGATGACCTCGAGTCGCTCTGGATGAACCGGATCGAGAGCGACCCGAGCGACGTCGACTCCTTCGTCCACGTCGCCAAGTCGCTGCGCAAGTCCGAACAGCGCGCGCAATCCGACACGCTCCTGGGCCTCCTCGCCGACGTTCTGAAGGAACGCCAGCTGTGGGCGCAGCGCCTCGTCGTGCTCAAGGAAGTCGGGCGGCTCTCGAAGCATCCCGCGCAGATTCGTCCGCAGATCGAGGAAGCGCTGCGCAAGGCCCTCGGCAAGCATCGCAGCTTCGAGCGCGCCTACAAGTTCGCCGCCTTCGCCGATCCGCAGAGCAACCCCGTGGAGCGCGCCGAGAAGATCGAGACCTGGCTGAACTACGACGAAGGCGAATGCTTCTTCATGACCGGCCGCGGCGCCGGCTGCGTGACGGAGCTGAACCCGGAGCTCGGCATCTGCCGCCTCGACTTCGAGAAGGACAAGCGCGTCTCCGTGCCCCTCGGCGCGGCCGCGAAGTTCCTCAAGCCGCTGCCCCAGGGTCACGTGCTGCGCGAGAAGTTCCGCGATCCCGATGCGCTCAAGGCGAGCGCGAAAGAATCGCCGTCGGAGTTCTTCGCGAAGATCCTGCAGAGCTTCGGTCGTCCGATGGTGATGTCGGAAGTGCGCGACGCGGTCATCGGCATCGTTCCCGAGGAGAAGTGGAACTCCTGGTGGACGTCCGCGCGGAAGAACCCGCAGGTCATCACCAGCGGCACCGGCGCGAAAGCGACGTACGCGTTCGCGGGCTCGACGTCCGACGCCGAAGCCGCGATCCGTCGCGACTTCGATCGCGCGGACCCGAAGACGAAGCTCGAGCTCGCGCGCAAGCACAGCGGCCGCAGCAAGGAGCTCGCGGACGCGTTCTCGACCGCGCTCGCGGCGGACGCGGGCCGGCTCGCGCGCGCCGACGTCGCGATGGCGTGGCAGATCCTCACGACGCTGGAGACGCTCCCCGGCTCCTACGAGGCGCCGTTCGAAGCGAACGCGCTCCTCGGCGGCGCGATGGCGTCGCGCGCGGTCGCGGGCATCGCCGACAAGGCCATGCGCGAGAAAGCGCTCGCCGCGGTTCGCGAGAACCATCCCGACTGGCCGAAGGTCTACGCCGAGTCGTTCTTCCTCGATCAGGAGCCGCGCTTCCTCACCAGCATCATGGCCGCGCTCGAGGAAGCGGGACAGACCGAGATCCGCGATCGCCTGATCGACGAAACGCTGCGCTATCCGCGCCGCCACCCGCACGCGTTCTACTGGCTCACCAAACGCCTCAGCGAAGAAGAGACGCTCAGCGACCGCGCGAATTACACGCTGCTCTTCCAGATCCTCGACGCGCTCACGCACGACGAGTTCTCCCCCGTCCGCGCGCGGCTGCGCGAGATGTTCGACAAGGGCGGCCTCGGCATCCGCATCGTGATGTCGCAGGACAACGAGGAGCAGGCGCGGAAGCTCGTCGAGACGCTCGACCGCTACGGCGCGCTCGAGGAGTATCGCCGCGACATCGTCAGGGCCGCCGCGCTGATGAAGTTCCCGCAGCTGCGCGAGCCGCAGGCCGAGCCGGTCTACGCGACCGCGGAGTCGCTGGAGAAAAAGCGCGGCGAGCTCACGCACCTCAAGTCCGTCGAGATCCCCGCGAACTCGAAAGCGCTGCAGGCCGCGCGCGAGATGGGCGATCTGCGCGAGAACTTCGAGTACAAGGCCGCGCGCTCGCGTGCGGAGTATCTCTCCGCCCGCGTCGGCGAGCTGGCCGGCGAGATCTCGCGCGTGCAGGTCCTCGATCCCTCGCAGGTCGACACGTCCATCGTGCGCGTCGGCACGAAGATCGAGCTGTCCAACGGCGACGTCCGCCGCGACGTCACGATCCTCGGGCCGTGGGAGTCCGACCCCGAGCACGGCGTCTACTCGAACCAGTCCGACGTCGCCAAGAAGCTCATCGGCCACGCCGCCGGCGACATCGTCTCGTTCATGGGCAACGACTACATGATCGAGTCGATCCGCCGCTGGAACGAGTAGCGCGCCTTCCACCGCAGTGCCAGCACGATTCCCGCGACGACGAGCGACACAGTCGCGGGGACCGCGTGCTGCAGCCGCCCGTGCGATACCGTCGTCGCGATCGCGCCGAGCATCACGGCGATGATCGTCGCCGCGCCGTAGGGTGCGGTCCGGGGCACGAACAGCAGCGCCGCCGCTCCCGTCTCGATCACGCCGATGGCGATGCGGAACCACACCGGGAAGCCCCAGTTGCGAAACGCCCACGACCACCCGCCGTTCTCGAACAGCTTGCGGATGCCGGCGTTCAGAAACATCGCTGCCAGCAGCAGAGTGAGAATCCACGTCGCGACTTCCCGGAGCACTCGTTTTTTGTCCATGCGCCGCATTGAACGCTCGGCGCGGCCGCACGGCTACAACTGCGTGACGAGCGGTGCATGGGGAGTGACCAACACACGCATACGTCACACCCGCCGGCGCAACGCGGAGCCGAAGGCGCGGCTCGTGGCGAGACGCGTTCCATCGCGCAGCACGACTTCGCGGGCGTCGACTTCGCGCACGCGCTCGAGGTTCACGATGGTCGAGCGATGGATGCGCATGAACTGCGTCGGATCGAGCCGCTCCGCGAATGACTTGATCGTGCCGCGCACGAGGTGCTTCTTTCCGCGCGTGTGCAGGTAGACGTAATTCTCCGCGGCCTCGATCCAGTCGACGTCGGCGGCGTCGAGAAAGAGAATGCGTCCCGGTTCGCGCACGACGAGGCGGGAGAGCGGCGCGCCGCGCAGCACCTCGCGCACGCCGGAGCGATCCACCGTGCGTGTGCCGCGGATGATGCGCACCGCGCGGTCGACAGCGTCATTCAGGCGCTCCTCATCGAACGGCTTCAGCAGATAGTCGAGTGCGTGGACCTGAAACGCGCGCAGCGCGTGCTCGTGGTACGCGGTCGTGAAGATCACGAACGGCAGCTCCTCGTCGTCGAACGCGCCGAGGATGTCGAAGCCGGTGCGCGAGGGCAGCTGGATGTCGAGGAACAGCAGATCGGGACGCGCGCCGTCGATCAACTGCACGGCTTCGTCCCCGTCGACGGCGACGCCGATCACCTCGAGATCCTCGCGCCGCCGCAACAAGCGGACGAGGCGAGCGCGCGCGAGCCGCTCGTCTTCAACGATCAGCGCGCGAATCGGATCCATGATTTCGGAGCGGCACTTCGATATGCACGATCGTCCCGCCGTTCGCCGCCCGCGTCAGCCGCAGCGTCTGCGCCGAGCCGTAGAGATGCTGCAACCGATCGCGCACGTTCGTCAGACCGATCCCGTTCGCAGGCGTCTCGCTGATCCCCGGTCCATCGTCTTCCACATCGATGACGAGGCGATCGTTCTCCTCCCGCGCGCGGATGTCGATGCGCCCGCCGTCGCGGCGGTCGGCGATCGCGTGGCGCACGGAGTTCTCGACCAGCGGCTGCAGCAGCAGCATCGGCACCGCGCGATCGAGCGCGCGCGGATCGACGTCGGTCGAGAAACGCAGCCGCTCGCCGAGGCGCATGCGCTGGATGTCGATGTACCGCTCGAGCAGCGACAGCTCGTCGCGCAGCGACACCTCCTGCTTCCCGCCCGTCTCCAGCGTCGCGCGCAGCAGCTCGCTGAGGCGCATGACCATCCGGTCCGCGGCGTCGACGTCTTCATGCATCAGCTCCGCGATTCCGTGCAGCGTGTTGAACAGAAAATGCGGCTGGATCTGCGTGCGCAGCAGATCGAGTCGCGCGGCGGTGAGACTCGCCTCCAGCCGCGTCGAGCGCAGATTCGCCTCGATCGCCCACGTCACGCCGACGATCAGCCAGTACGCGGCGAGGTTCACCGGCACGTTCACCAGAAGCGAGATCGACTGCGGCGTCATCCCGGCGCCGCGCAGCGCCATGCCGACGATCGCGATTTTCGCGATCGTGATCGCGATCGAGAGCCCCGCGTGCACGGCCAGCCCGCGCGCGTTCGTGCGGAACCGGCGCGCCAGCCACGCCACGAGCGGGTAGAGCAGCGCCCACGCGTACCAGCCGGTGAACGCGAGCACCAGCACGTCGCGCTTCGTGACCCGGCTGCGCGAGTACGAGGAGTCCATCGCCAGCTGTCCGGCGAAGAGGATCGCCACGATCGTCCAGAGACCGAAAACGATCAGGAAGCGGCGCACGCGGACGACTATAGCTGACGTACAATTCCCCGACTTACTGCTCCGGAGGAATCGTCCGAGATGACCTATGTGATTGCCGAGCCTTGCATCACCACGAAAGACACCGCGTGTGTCGATGTCTGCCCGGTCGACTGCATTCATCCGCGGAAGGATGAGGCAGCGTTCGAAGCCGCGACGATGCTCTACATCGACCCCGAGGTTTGCATCGACTGCGGCGCGTGCGAGCCGGCCTGCCCGGTCCAGGCGATCTTCCCGGAAGACCTCGTCCCCGAGCAGTGGAAGCAGTACACGCAGATCAACGCCGACTGGTACAAGAATTCGAGTTGACCTTTGTGATCCAGCTCACTACATTGAGTAGTGCGCGGGTGTATTGTCCACCCGGGTTAAGCAATCGAGCCGGAAAAACGGCAACAAGGGGGCGTAGCGCCCCTTTTTCTTTTGGATGCTCTTTGAGACGTCGGTCGAGACCCTTCAGTTTGCGCCCACCTCGGACCCAACCACGGTAGAGCGGGCGAATGGGCGTGCCTCCGTGGAATTTGCTGAAGCTACCTCTCTCTCTCTGCAACGCGAGCCGGAGGGTCTCGATCGACGCCTCATCACCTGCCTCTGAGCAGTCCGAACAACCCGCGCCCCACCTCTCTCATCGCCTGGCGCGCCACCGTCTGCACCGTCCGTCCCACCAGTTTCTCCATCTCTGACTTTCGCGGCCGCGCCGTCGACGCGCGTCGCGGCGCGCTCTTCCGCCACTCGAAGTCATCGGCCTGCTGCTGATAGCCGTGCTCGTCCGGCGGCGTCTCCGCGCTCTCCGCGAGCTTCTTCTGCAGAATCTCGTGCGCGCTCTCGCGATTGATCGGCGTCGAATACTTCACCGCGATCGCCGACGCCGCGATCACGCGCTGATACTGCGCGTCGTCCACCGCCGTCATCGACGACGACGGCGCGAGGATCTGCACCGTCGCGACGGCGGTGGGAACGCCCTTCGGATCGAGCGCGGTGAAGATCGCCTCACCGATGCCGAGCGTCGTCAGCGACTTCACGATGTCGACGTGCTCGCTCACCGGGAACGTCGACGCCGTCGCCTTCACGTTCTTCGCGTCCTTCGGCGTGAACGCGCGGATGGCGTGCTGCACGCGGTTGCCGAGCTGCGCGAGCACGTCCTCGTCGACATCCTTCGGCGTCTGCGTGATGAAGAAGACGCCGATGCCCTTCGAGCGGATGAGACGCGCGACCTGCTCGATGTGCTCGACGAGCGCGGACGAGGCGTCGGCGAAGAGCTGATGCGCTTCATCGAAGAAGAACACGAGCTTCGGCTTGTCGGGATCGCCGGCCTCCGGCATCCGATAGTAGAACTGCCCGAGGAGCCACATCAGGAACGTGGAGTAGAGACGCGGCTTGTCCTGCACGTCGGAGAGCGAGAGGATGTTGACCACGCCGCGGCCGTTGACCGTGCGCATCAGATCCTGAATGTCGAGCTCCGGCTCTCCGAAAAAGCGCGCCGCGCCCTGCTGCTCCAGCTCGACCATCTTGCGCACCAGCACGCCGACGGTCGCGGGAGCCATTCCTCCGTACTGCTTCAGGTCCGCTTTCCCATCGGTCACGAGGTAATTCAGCACGCCGCGCAGATCGTCGAAGTCGAGGAGAGGCATGTGCCGGTCATCGCAGTACTTGAACACCATCGCAAGGACGCTCTGCTGCACGTCAGTGAGATCGAGCACCTTGCCGAGGAGCACCGGGCCGAACGACGACACCGTCGCGCGCACCTGCGTCCCGTGGTTGCCGGTGAGGCTGAAGAACTCGACCGGAAACGCCTCCGGCGTGAACGTGCGGCCGACCGCCGCCGCGCGCGCGTTGAGGCGATCGTTCGCCACGCCCGGCAGCGACATCCCCGCGAGATCGCCCTTCACGTCCGCGAGGAACACCGGCACGCCCGCGCGCGACAGCTCCTCCGCGATCAGCTGCAGCGTGCGCGTCTTCCCCGTACCCGTCGAACCGGCGATCATCCCGTGCCGGTTCATCATCCGCAGCGGAATGCGCACCGGCAGCTCCGCCGCCGGCGCGCCCTCGCGCAGCACGTATCCGACGTTCACGGCGGGGTCGGTGAAGGAGTAGGCCGCTTTGTAAGTCTCGTCGAAGGTAGTCATGAGTATGGTTTTATCATCGACTGATGAACATCGCATTCATCGGACTCGGCGCCATGGGCTTTCCCATGGCCCGCCATCTTTCGAAGGAGCACCGCGTCACGGTCTGGAACCGGACGCGCGAGAAGGCCGAGCGGCACGCGCGCGAGCATGGGACGGCGCTCGCGAACGACCTCGCCGACTGCGCCACGGCCGAAGTGATCATCACCATGCTGCCCACCAGCAAAGAAGTCGACGAGATCGTCGACCGGCTCCTGCCGCACGTGAAACCGGGCACGCTCTGGATCGACGCGACCAGCGGCGATCCGAACGTCAGCCGCGAGACCGCGAAACGCCTCGCCGAAAAAGGAGTCGACTTCGTCGACGCGCCCGTGACCGGCGCTGTGGTCGGAGCGGAGAACGCTACGCTCACCATCATGATTGGTGGCACCGCCGAGAACTTCGCGCGGGCGAAGGACGTTCTGCGGGTCAACGGGAAAACGCTCATCCACGTCGGCGACGTCGGCGCGGGTCACGCGATCAAGGTGCTGACGAACACGATCATGGGCGCGACGGTGTGGATCACTTCGGAGTGCCTGCTCCTCGCGAAGCAGCTCGGCATCGACATCAAGACCGCACTGGAAGTCACGAACGCCGGCAGCGGCCGTTCGAACGCCTCGGAGAATCTGCTGCCGATGCGCCTGCGCGATCACAACTGGCCGCTCGTGTTCAAGCTCGCGCATCACGACAAGGACATCCGCATCGCCGCGTCGCTCGCGCACCAGCAGCACGCCTCGACGCCGATGCTCGCGCTGACGCAGCAGCTCTTCTCGGCGTCGCTCCACCAGCTCGGCGAAGGGGCGGACTACATCGAGGTGGCGAAGATCGTGGCGAAGATGAACGGCACCAGCTGGGATTAATCATGTCGCTGCGCGTCACCGTCATCATCCCGACGTACAACTGGAGCACGGTGCTGCCGTACTCGATCGGCAGCGTGCTCGATCAGACGTTCTCCGATTTCGAGCTGCTGGTGATCGGCGACGGCTGTACCGATGACTCGGAGCGCGTCGTCGCCGCCGTCACCGATCCGCGCGTGCGCTGGATCAACCTTCCCGCGACCTCCGGCGGCCAGTTCGGGCCGAACAACGAGGGTCTGCGTCAGGCGAAGGGCGAGCTGATCGCGTACCTCGGACACGACGATCTCTGGTTGCCGCATCATCTCGCGTGCGCCGTCGAGGCCATCGACCGCGGCGCCGATCTGACGCACTCGATCCTGCTGGGCGTCGGTCCCGAGGGCAGCTTCCTGCCGCCGTACACCACGCTCGCGCCGCCGACCGCTGTCGTGCATCGGCGCGGCATCATCGACACCGCGGGCGGCTGGCGCGACTTCCGGGAGCTCGATCGCTCGCCGGAGACCGATCTCTGGCAGCGGGCGGTGGCGGCGGGAGCGCGCGCGCAGTTCGTGCCGCGTCTCACCGGCGTCAAGTTCACGGCCGCCGTGCGGAAGAACGTCTATCGCGAGCGGCCGTCCCATGAACAGGCGTCGTGGCTGGCGCGCATCCGCGCCGAGCCCGACTTCGAAATGGTAGAGTTGGCCCAGATCGCCGTTGCATTCAATCGGCAGTTCCTGCCCAACTTCTTTCGGCGGGTATGGCGAATGCTCGGCACGCCTTCTCTCTGGATCCCGTCGCTGAGGCGGGGCAGGGGCGCGCGCATCCGGGCACGGCAACGGTTCAAGGGCGTGGATCACGCGCGGTAACGGAGACCTCATCATGCTGGCTGGAGCACAGAAAGACCCGCAGCTCGTCACCGATGACTGGAAGAAGCTGCAGCCCGCCATCGACGGCGTCATCGTTCACGAAGTCCTGCACGTCCCCGGCAACCAGGGCGTGATCACCGAAATGTACCGCCCCGAATGGGACCCGACCGCGCTGCCGGTCGTGCACATCTATCAGTCGCGCCTCTTCCCCGGCGCGATCGGCGCGTGGAGCTGCCATGTGATCGCGGTCGACCGCCTGTTCGTCAGTCAGGGTCACGTGCGAGTCGTGCTGTACGACGCGCGCGAAGACAGCCCGACGCACGGCACGATCATGGAGCTGCTCGCCGGCGACGCCCGTCCCGCGTTCCTCGTCGTTCCGCGCGGGATCTGGCACGGCCTGCAGAACCTCGGTCCCGCCGACGCGATCGTGCTGAACTTCCCCACGCACGCCTACAAGTACGAGGATCCCGATCACTGGCGCCTGCCGTTCGACACCCCGGAGATTCCGTACACCTGGAGCAGGCGGTAGGACTTCCGTGGCATGACTGCGTGCCCCAACTGCGGCTCGGAACGAACCCGGCGCGGCGGTCACGCGGTCTGGATGGTCTACCTCGCCGTGATCGCCATCGCGATTCCCGCCGTCCTCCTGCTGCGCGTGAACGCCGCGCTCGTCGCCGGAATCATGCTCGCGGTGATCGTGATTGCGCATCTCGTGATCGGCCAGCGCGTCTGCCTGGAGTGCGGCCATCAGTGGCGGGCGTGACCCGCTCGGGATGACAAGTGGCCATCTTCGTGTTAGATGGCCCGCGAATGCCTGAGCCTCAGTACATCCGGAACTTCTCGATCATCGCGCACATCGACCACGGCAAGACCACCTTGTCCGACCGCCTGCTGCAGATGACGGGTGCCGTCGAGCAGCGCGAGATGCACGAGCAGATGCTCGACGACATGGATCTCGAGCGCGAGCGCGGCATCACCATCAAAGCGCGCGCGGTGACGCTGCAGTACAAGTCGAAAAGCGGCCAGGAGTACACGTTCAACCTCATCGACACGCCGGGCCACGTCGACTTCAGCTACGAAGTCTCGCGCAGCCTCGCCGCGTGCGAGGGCGCGGTGCTCGTCGTCGACGCGACGCAGGGCGTGGAAGCGCAGACGCTCGCGAACAGCTACCTCGCGATCGAGAACGATCTCGCGATCCTGCCGGTCATCAACAAAGTCGACCTCCCCTCGGCGGAGCCGGAGCGCGTGCGCGAGCAGATCGAGAACGTCATCGGGCTCGACGCGCACGACGCGGTGCTCGCGTCCGCGAAGGCGGGCATCGGCGTCGAGGAGATCCTCGAGAAAATCATCACCCACATCCCCGCGCCGCAGGGCGACGCCGCCGCGCCGCTGCGCGCGCTGCTCTTCGACTCCTGGTACGACTCCTATCGCGGCGTCGTCTGCTTCGTGCGGATGATCGACGGCGAGCTGCACCGCGGCATGAAGATCAAATTCATGTCGACGGGACGGGAGTACGAGGTCGCGGAGCTGGGCATCTTCACGCCGAAGCCGAAGACGATCGACTCCCTCGGCGTCGGCGAAGTCGGCTTCTTCTTTGCCAACATCCGCGACATCGTGCTGGCGAAGATCGGCGACACCATCACCGAGGCGAAGGCGAATCCGGAACCGCTCCCGGGATTCCAGGAAGTGAAGCCGATGGTGTTCGCGGGACTCTTCCCGATCATCACCGAGGAGTACGAGAACCTGCGCGACGCCGTGGCGAAGCTCAAGCTCAACGACGCCTCCTTCTCCTTCGAGCCGGAGAACTCGACCGCCCTCGGATTCGGCTTCCGCTGCGGCTTCCTCGGCCTGCTGCACATGGAGATCATCCAGGAGCGGCTCGAGCGCGAGTTCAACCTCGAGCTCCTCACGACCGCGCCCGGCGTGCGCTATCGCGTGACGCTGACCAACGGCGACCTGATCGAGATCGAGAACCCGCAGAAGCTCCCCGATCCCGCGAACATCGCGAAGATCGAGGAGCCGTTCTTCGAAGTCACGATGCTGACCACCGACGAATACGTCGGCCCGATTCTCGCGCTGGCCATCGACCGGCGCGGCACGCAGAAGAAGCTCGAGTACGTCTCCGCGAATCGCGTGATGATCGTGTACGAGATGCCGCTGAACGAAGTGATCCTCGACTTCTTCGACAAGCTGAAGTCGATCTCGCGCGGCTACGCGTCGCTCGACTATCAGTTCATCGGCTATCGCGAGAGCGAGCTCGTGAAGATGGACATCCTCGTCAACGGCGAGCCGCTCGACGCGCTGTCGCTGATCGTGCACAGGGACAAAGCCTTCGCGCGCGGCAAGATGCTCGTCGAGAAGATGAAGGAGTTCATCCCGCGCCAGATGTTCGAGGTCGCCCTGCAGGCCGCCATCGGCAACCGCATCGTCGCCCGCGAGACCGTGAAAGCGCTCCGCAAGAACGTCCTCGCCAAATGCTACGGCGGCGACATCTCCCGCAAACGCAAGCTCCTCGAGAAGCAGAAAGAGGGCAAGAAGCGGATGAAGCGCGTGGGGAAGGTGGAGATTCCGCAGGAGGCGTTCCTGGCGGTGTTGAAGATCGACTGAGCCGGTCCAAATAACCTGGCACACTTTCAGCTTTTCGTCGATGTCGAGGGTGGCCATGACGACATCGAAGACAGCATTGCTCGCGCTCGCAGCCAGCACACTTCTCACAACCGCCGACGCAAGTGCGGCCGGCATCGACATGAACGATCCGCGGCGCGCGCTGGGGCGGGAAAACGACGTCCGGGTCGATGCGCAGCTCACCCAGGACACGGTCACTCCCGGCACGGCCATCGCCGTCACCTATCAGATCCAGAACTTCAGCGAGTCCACGGTCGCCGTCGCCGACAGGCTCAACGACGCGAGCTATGACGAAGACTCGCGCACCATCACCATCGGCGTCGGCTCCGAAGTGCCGGGCGACGGCTCGCTGCCGCACCTCGTCACCATCGCGCCGGGCGAGAAGAAGGTGTTGCGCACGGCGGTCACGCCCGTGTTCAGCGCCTCGGCGCTCCGCGCGTCGTTCGCCGCCTCGCCGCGCTACGTGCAGGTCAAGGTCACGATCCTGCGCGACCTCGCGCCCTTTCAGCCGCTGATGCAGAGCTCTTCGCGCGCGCGACTCTCGGACGCCCTCTTCGACCGCTGGATCGAAGCCAGCGACACGATCTTCCTGAACTCGCTCCCCGTCGCATGGACGCCGCGCGAATCGAGCGGCGGCGCCGACGTCTCCGCGGGCCGTCACGCCGCCTCCGGCCGCCGCGCCGGCGGATACTGAGCAGCAATTCAGCAACAGTGCTAAGGTTTCTCCTGTTCCTACAGGAGAAACCCGTGAACCGCTGGCCTGCCGCCCTCGCAGTTGTCTTCGCTGCCTGCAGCACCATCCCGGTCGACATGAACGAGCCTCGCCGCATCGTCGGGACGGAAAGCGCCGTCCGGATCGATGCCGAGATTCGCGGCGAAGAGATCCGTCCCGGCTCGCCGGTGCCGATCACCTACGAGATCACAAACCAGCGCGACGAGCCGATCGCCATCGCCGACATCCTCCCGATCACGACCTTCGACGTCGAGACGCAGACCATCACCGTCAGCATCGGCTCGGAAGTGCCGGGGATGGAGCTGCTGCCGCGGCTGATCTCGATCGCGCCGGGGGAGAAGAAGACGTTCACGGCCGCGGCGCGGATGGCGTTCGCGGTGCAGGCGAAGTCCGCCGATCCGCGGACGCGCTACCCGACGGCGCTGCGCCTCAAGGTGAATTTCCTCAGCGACACGAAGCCCTTCGCGGAGCTGATCGACATGCCGGAAAAAGCGCTCGCCGACGCGAAACGCGCCGACGCGCTTTTCCCGGTCTGGCTGGAGCGGAACGAGGTCGTGTACACGAACGCGATCCCGATGCGCTGGGTCGCGTTCGATCAGCCGGCGATGCCGACGCAGCCGGCGCCCGCCCGTACGGGACGCCGCCGGCCCTGATTCAGAAGCTCTTCGCCGCTTCGGCCTCGTCTTCGTAGACTTCGAAGACCGTGATCAGCTGCGTCACGTGCAGCAGCTCGTTCAGTTTCGCCGGCAGGTGCAGCAGTTTGAGCTTGCCGCCGCGGTTCGTCACCGTGGTGTAGGACCCGACGAGCTCGCCGATGCCCGACGAGTCGATCGTCGTGACCTTGCTCAGGTCGAGCAGGATGTTGGTCTTGCCCGAATTCACCGCGTTGGTGATCACGTCGCGCAATTGCGTGTCGCCCGCGCCGATGGTGATCTTGCCCTCGAGGGCGATGACCTCGACGTTGCCGACGGACCGGGAAGTGGCTTTCATGCTGACTCTCCTTCTTTCGATTTCATGCTTTCGTGCTCGCGATGCCGCTGCCCTTCGTCAGGTTCTTCATCATCACCAGCGACGTGCCGCCGCCGGGCTGAAACGAATAGTGGACCTGATCCATGAAGGTTTTCATGTAGAAGATGCCGCGGCCGCTCGTTTTCATCAGGTTCTGCGGGTTCAGCGGGTCTCCGACTTTCGCCGGATCGAATCCTGCGCCCTCGTCGGAGATGGTGATCTCCAGTTCATCTCCGCTGAGCTCGAAGGTGGCGTTCACTTTTTTTCGTATGTCGAGTTTGTTGCCGTGTTTGATGGCGTTCGCCACCGCTTCGCGAACAGCCATGCCGATCCAGTGCGAGCCATCCTCATCGACACCCGCGTTTTCACAGAGGTGTTCGGCGATCACCTGGACCAGTTCGATGTTCTCGAAGCGGCTGCTGATCGTGATTTCAATACGCTCGCTGTCGCCGCGTTCCATGGACTGAGTCGCGGGGCATTCTAAGTGAACGGAATGGGGGGCGCAAACCGCTCGTTCCGCAAGCGCATGACGCTGCCCAGGCTCTCGCGGCTTTTTGCGCTGCTCCTTCTCGCCGGCTGCACGCAGGCTTCGCCCCTCGCGCCGGGCCTGAAGGCGGTCGAGGAGATCCGCGGAAAGAAGTTCACCGGAGAGGTCCGCAACGTCTCCATCGACCGCACCGATCTCGCGAAACATCTGCGCGAGCAGATGGCCAAATCCGTGCCGTACTCGCTCGACGACTGGGGCACCGTCCTCCGCGCGCTGCAGCTCGTCGACGTCCCGAACTCCGAGATCGTCCCGAAAATGATCTCGCTGTACGAGGCCCAGGTGCTGGCCTTCTACGACCCGCACTCGCACACCTACTACTCGATCAGGCAGATGCCGAAGCTCCCCGACGCCGCCGCGAGCCTCGGCGACCCGAAGATGCTCGAAGAGATGGTGATGGTGCACGAGCTCACGCACGCGCTGCAGGACCAGCACTTCAAGCTCGGCCCGCGCGAGAAGGAGCTGATGCGCGACACCGACGCCAGCCTCGCGTGGCATTCCGTCCTCGAGGGCGAGGCCGTGCTGGTGATGGTCGCGCACATCATGAAGAAGTCGGGCATCGACCTCGGCGAGGCGCTGAAGGACGACGCCATCGTGAAGATGGTCACCAACGCGACCCAGGCCGAGCAGATGATCGACCCCTCCACGCCGCCCTACTTCGCCGAGATGCTGAAGTTCCCGTACCTCGAGGGACTGAAGTTCGTCGTCAAGGCGTACCAGCGCGGCGGATGGAAGGAGCTCGACGCCGTGCACGCGAACCCGCCCCGCAGCACGCGCGAGGTCCTGCATCCCGAGGAGTACTTTGCGCGGACGAGAACCCACGAGCCGTTCGACAACGCAAAGCCAGCCGGCGATGTGATCTCCGTCGAGCACCTCGGCGAGTTCCACTGGCGCTACCTCGTCGGCGCCGACGCCGCGCGCGGCTGGGTGAACGACCGCGCCACGGTCTGGCGCGACGGCCGCGTCGAAGCGCGCACGAAGTGGGAGTCGCCCGAGCGCGCGACCGCATTCGCCGACGCATACTCCGCATTTCTCAAAAAGCGCGGCATCGCCGCAAACGTCGCCCGCGACGGCGTGAACGTCGTCACCACCTACACCGCGAAATGAACATCGACTCTTCCAACATCGAGCAGGACATCAACGACGGCACGTTTCGCCAGAAGCTGCAGGACGAGCTCATCCCCGGCTTTCAGCAGCTCCACGCGTCCGGCGAGCGCCTCCCCCCTCCCTCGTACCTCGCCACGCAGATCGCCGAGATCGTCAACCGCGACGTGGATCTGAGCGCGGAGATGAAGTACGAGCTGTATCAGGAGATCCTCGCCGCCTGCGAGCACGCGCGGGCGGAAGTGCTGGGCGAGCAGTTGCCGTCGTAATGCATCGATGCCACGACTCGGCGGGTGGATGCGAACCATGGATCGCATCTACGTCGAAAGTTTTCGCATCGATGCTAACCATGGATGCATCGATGCGTCAACGCGACCAGTCAATGAGATCCATGGATTGCATCAACGCCGCCTTTTGCCGCGTGAATGCGACAATTTGCCGCATCGATGCGATCCATGGATCGCATCGATGCCATCGTTTATGGCGTGGACGCGGACCATGGTCCGCATCGATGCGTAAATTTTGACGTCGATGAGCACCATGGATCTCATCCATGCCACCGCCCGTCGCAAGAATGCGACGGGGGAGACTTCAATGGCTGGCGGCAGTGGGTGTTCCCGACGTCGTCGCGCTTGCGCGGTCGCGAGGCCGCGAGGGCCGGCATCATCTGCACGAAACGGCGGGCGCAGCGGGCGGTCGCGCGCCCCGCGGAGGAAGCCGCCGGCATTCCTTCGCCACGCACCAACTCGAGCGAGGACCACGTCATCCCCACGGTGCAGGTGCCTGGGTCACCGCGACGTATCGACAACGATGGTCTATACCCACGCCCTTCAGCACGGACGCAGCCCGCTCAATTGAGTTGAATCGTCAACGTAACCGGGACCCTCCCTGCGGCCACCTGAGGAATACATGGCGATTGGCGTGTGATCGTCGCTGCCTACTTGATGTTAGACGGACAACGGAAGTGTCGACTTATACTTCGCGCGGATGGCGAAGCTAAAAACCGTGTTCATTCTCGGCGCCGGTGCTTCGAGGCAAGCAGGCGCGCCGCTGATGAGCGACTTTCTCGATATAGCGACGAGCCTTCGGCGCTCCGGTAGGGCCGGCGCGTATGAATCGCAGTTCGATACGGTCTTTGAGGCAATCGGTGCTTTGCAGCTCGTCCACTCGAAAGCTCGTCTAGATATCCTTAATATCGAATCGGTTTTCGCTGCGTTCGAGTTCGCACAGATCATCAAATCGTTTTGCGGTTACGACCCTGCAAACATCGCGACACTGCCCGATGCTGCACGAGCACTCATAACTCAGACAATCGAGGAAACGGTCCGCTTTCCGCTTGATCACGGTTCACCGCAGGCGCCGCCGCCGTATCCTGCGTTCGCCGAGCTCGTGTTCGGCTTGCGCGAATGGTGCAGACCGGCTCACGATGTTGTAGTTGTCACCTTTAATTATGATTTCGCTCTCGATTTCGCCTTCCGGAGTATCCGCCCCGGAGTCGACTATGGCCTTGACGAGCGTCGCACGCACGCTGACGCGCTACCGTTGCTCAAACTCCATGGCTCGATCAGCTGGGCGGAGTGCTCAGTTGACCGCGCGATCGTCACGCAATCATTCGGCGATTTCATGGCCGGAAAGTCAATCGCCGGTATGTCTGGATCACTGAAGATCGATTTCAGCACTCACTTTCGAAGTCTGAGTCACTGCGGCAATCGTGTGAACGCGCAGCCGATTCTTGTGCCTCCAACCTGGAACAAGTCGTCGTACCATGGTGTGCTAGCGTCCGTGTGGGCGACAGCCGCTCGCGAACTCGCGGCAGCGGACAACATCTTCGTGATCGGCTACTCGCTGCCCGATACCGATGTGTTTTTTAGGTACTTGTACGCGCTCGGAACTGTTGGTAAACATCCGCTCGAACGGTTCTGGGTGTTCGACCCGGATGATACTGGTGCCGTGCACAAGCGATTTTTGTCCCTCCTAGGCCCTGGAGCAGAGCAGCGATTTCGCTTTGTGAAGTATCCATTCGACGCTGCGATCAACGTCATTCGAAGCGACCTCGCCGTGCCAGCGGGGCCGCTGTAGATCGGCCGTCTAACTTTGGCCTGCGGCCGGGAACATAGGTGACAGATCAGACCGGGAACATAGGTTACACCTTGTGACTGTCGTTCGGCGGCTCGACGGCCGATCTTTCGTCGCTGAACACACCACTCCGCGGAGCGTCAGCACCTGAGTTAATTCGCACGATAGACGCTGTCGACACGACGATCGGTTGTTCGATCACGCAGCGGATCCACTGTCGATGCGTCGTGCTCTGCCGCACGTCCCGCGCATGTGAATCAGCCATAGAACTTCATCTCCCGTTCATCGAAGCGCGCGAGCAGCACCGGCCCGTAGTAGAGCGACCAGACGCCGTCGTCGATCTCCTCGAGACCGACCCACTCGCCGCGCAGCGTCTTGCTGGTGAAGATCAGGCCGTTCTTCCAGCGCATCATCCCGTTGTGCCCGACCTTGCGTGTCTCGAGATGACCGGCATACTCGATCGGCGGCAGCGATTCCGTGTACGGTCGCGGCGACGGACGATAGATCGTCGCCGGGCGTTTCTGCCCGAGCGCCTCGTGCGGCCGCTCGTTGTTGTATACGTCACGGAACTCGTTGAAGCGCTTCTGCTGGCGGTCCATCGTCTGGTCGGGCGGATGCGCCGTTTCGGCTTTGAGTGTGCGATGCATCCGCTCGTGCGCGCCGTTCTGTTCGGGGTGACCGGGTACGATGCGTTCGATCCTGATCCCGAGCCGAATCACCACAGCGACAACCTCGAAAGTCTTGCCAGGCCGGGAGATCCGAACGGACTGCCATTGTCCGACAGGATCGCTCGCGGCAGTCCGTACTCACGGAAGACGCGCTCGAATGCACGGCGCGTGTGCGGCCCTTCGCACGACGGATATGCATCGCAGGCGAGCAAATAGCGGCTCACATGATCGACAACCGTCAACGGGTAACAGTAGCGGTGATTGCCGAGGAGGAACTGTCCCTTGTAGTCGACTGTCATCAGGTCGTTCGGTTCAACTGGCTCGCTGCGCACGCGCAGCGGATGTGCGGGCGGCGTACGGCGTTCGCGTGGCTGCACCAGGTTTGCTCGGTGAAGAATGTCGCCGGCCGTGCTCGGCGCAGGCCACTCGATGTGCGGATGCAGCTCCGCGAGTCGAGCAATGATCTTCCGCGGTCCCATATGTGGGAATCGGCGACGAAACGCGGTGATCTGCTCGGCCACCTCGTCGCTCGTTCGATGCGGAATGTGCAGAGGCGCACGCGACCGATTGACGAGTCCTTCATCCCGTCGAGGTTGTGCCGCGCGAGCCATTTATGCAGCTTCTGACGGCTCATGCCGAAACGCTCGGCAAGCTCAGTGATCGTGTAGAAGCCGGTGAGATAGGCCTCGATGAATCGCTCTCGTTCGCGCACAGGACCGGTCACCTCCCATGGCATGACACGCCCTCCCTTCCGGAGGACGAGTGTCACCCATGTGCCCGGTCTGTTCTGTCACCTATGTGCCCGGTCTGTACCGGCAGCTCGGCTGCCGGGCCGGGCACCAGCCCGCCGACAGCTTCACACCAAGTTAGCCCGCGGTTCCCATCATCCGTGCGTACTCGCTTGGCCTTGCACTGGAATGCATGTCTTGGTTTACGATGCGGCATGGACGAGGTTTTGTTTCAAGTATTTGTGAGTCACAGCTCGATCGATCGTGATTTGGCGACATCGTTGGTTGAGCTGATACGTGCGGCGTTGAACATTTCGGCTCGCGACGTTCGTTGCAGCAGCGCCGATGGGTATCGTCTTCCGGTCGGTGTCCATGTCGATGACGCTCTGAAGACCGAACTCCTTGGAGCCGTAGCCTTCGTGTGTTTGCTCACGCCAGCGAGCGTCAGATCGTCCTATGTTTTGTTCGAACTTGGTGCGCGCTGGGGCGCCAACCGGCGGATTTCGCCAGTGTTGGCCAAGGGGTTAGTAGTGAGCCAATTAGCTGGACCGCTCACGGCAATCAACGCTCTTTCGTTAAGTGAACGGCCGCAGGTACTTCAACTCCTCGAGGACCTTGCCACCGCGCTGGGTAGGCCTTTTGAGCCGTTGGGCGCATTTGATTCCATGGTGGACAACGTTGCAACTCTGGCCAGATCCGCAGCGACCTTGGATGCGGTTCCGACGCGTTCTGACGAACAGCCCAGTCTTTCGGCAGAAGAGATGACGATTCTCAACATGATCGCAGAGTCTAGTTCGAACGCTGAGATTCTAGCTCGTAAGCTAGGCGTGCGTGGTGCAAAGGCTGACTTTCACGTGCAGAGGCTTGTTGACGCTGGTCTCATTTCCATCAATAACAAGCACTCTTTCCATCAAGCGAGTGTGCGGATCACGCAGCGTGGCCGCGAAAAGCTCATCGAAATGGGCTTAATGTAGCTGCGAGTCGTCAGACGATTTAGGATCCTTGGCATTCACATGGTGGCCGCCAGTCGCGTACCACCTGTGGCAGTGGCGGTCGGGTGGAGAAACGTGCCGCCGCGCGTTTGCGAACCCTTCGTCGGGCTAACTTCCTTGGTGTAAGCTGTGCGGCCGGTCCCGCATCCCGAAGCCTGGGCGGCGCGGTGGTTGCCGCCAATAACGTTCGAAGAACTGCGTGGCGGACTGCAACCGCCGTGACGCCGTCACGCTGGCGATGACGTAGGCAGCTCGGCTGCCGGGCCGAAGCCAGGCCGCATCAGCTTCACACCAAAGTTCTATGAAAGCGATTGTCAAGGGCGGTTCTCTTCCTTGCTGATTGCTTTTCGGTTTTCTCCTTTGCAATCAGCCCCTTCCGCTTCGAAGCGGACGACGTACGGCGTTCACGGGTGGGCGGTACAGTCTTTGGCCGCTGACTCATCATCGATGCGCCGGGGATTCCGATGGAGACGATTGCAAGCGCTTCGGCGATCACACAATGGTGTCGACCATGGTTCTATCTGAGACTCACGCCGTCCTGCTCGACGTCGTGGACTGAACGCTTCTTCGGGTCATCCGGAGGGGACTATGGTTAGGCGAGTACCTCGGCGTGACTGCTTGCCGGGCAGACTTTGGTGTATGAGACTCTCCTCCGAACCCTTCGCCTCGGAACGACCGCGCCGCATCGAGTGAGCTACCCTCGCCCTCGCCGTCGGTCCCGAGCGCTATGTCGCTTGCATCGTCACTTTTGCCGGATCCCAGAGCTCTCCTTTCTTCCACAGCCGCAACACAATCGACGCGATCTTCCGCGCCAACGTGAGCTTGGCCATTTCTTCGTGAACGCCGCCGGCCACACAGCGGTCATACGATTCCTTCAGTGGCCCCGCCTTCGCTGCCGCCGCATTCGCTGCGCCTTTGAAGACGTTCTTGAGCACTCGATTGAAGTTCCGGTTCAGCCCTCGCGTGAGCGGCGCTCTTTTCCGTCGGCGTACCTTCCCCTCGACGATCTCTCCATCGGCGCTCGAGCGCGTCACCACCGCCAATCCCGCATACGGCCAGAGCTGGCGGCGGGTTCGGAACCGGTACGGTGTGCCGATGATCGCCAACAGCTGCGCAACACGCACTGGCCCGAGGAATGGAATGGCCCGCAGGATCTTCCACCCGCTCTGCCTTCGTGCCTCGGCGATCATCGCCGTGCGCGCCTTCGTTCTGAGCTTCAGCACCGTATCGAGCTGCTCGAGCAGCGACGCCGCTCGGGCTCTCACTCCCCGGTTCTCCAGCTTTGCCAACCACGCTTTCCGCTGCGATGGACGGTAGACGCCCTTGCCCGCGGTGGCCACGGCCCGTCCTCGATAGATCGCCTTCACTCGCAGCATCACCCGCGTGGCATCGTCCACCAGATTCATGTAGCAGCGGACGAGTTCTTTGAGCGTGGCCACCCCCGCCGATCCATGATGGACGGACCTGAGTGCGTTCAGCCGCAGTTGCTCGGACAGCCAGTCGGCATCAATCCGATCGCTCTTGCTCACGGTCTCGCTGCGTCCGCGCACGTTGCAGACCACCACGCGATCCGCGTGGGGCTGCAGCAGATCGTGCAGCCACTGCGCCTGCGTTCCTTCTTCGAAGGCTACGTGCAGCGGCCGGCCGATCCCCTTGACCAGACCCACGATCGCTTTCGCCTCCGTCGGCACGCTCGCGCGCATGCGGATCGCGCCACTCTCGTCCCGTACGGTCGCTACGCTCGTTGCCTGGTGTACGTCCAACGCGAGATACTGAATCGCCTGTTGTTTCATGGCAGCCGTCCCTTCCTTTCGTTTGGTCTTCGACGATTCCAAACTTACAGGAAGGGGCGTGCTTTCAATATGCGTTGGGCCGCGGCCTCACAGGTCGAGGAGATCGTAAGCGAAGGCATCAAAGTATCTGAGGATACGTAAGACCTCCTTACGCCCCTTAAAACGATGCGCCGCATCACTGGCGCGAGAGTAGCTTGCTCGAACAAGTTCGGCAATTACTTGGTCGAGCGAGGAGGCCATTTCTACAACGTCCGTTTCCTTCGATCCTGCATCGCGCTTTGAAAGCACGTAGTGCACACGTTGTTTCTGTGTTGGCCCCGCAGCGTTAGGATCCTGCCTATAGCCTGACCTCTTCTTCACTTCGACGTCGGGGGCGAGAGCGTGAAGAAGCGTACTCAGAATCTGCCGAATCTCGTGCGCAGTTCCAGCCCATGACATACGGTTTTCATCAGCCAAGTCGGACAAGACCTGTTGATAGCTGCGCCCCAAGGGCTCCGAAAGATTGTAGAGTGCTGCGGCCACTGCTGACGTGCTCTGCTCTTGCGCAGTTTCACCGTCGACCGCCCTCTGGCCTGAGGCTTTCGAAAGTCTTGACTTACCCAAAACCTTCAGAACCGGGGCAGGCTCACCCCGCGCGAAATATGCCCATTTGCCGCCAACTTTGGTGCGGTCGAACCTTGCACGCGCCGATTCGGTAAGACGGCCACGAAGGGCATAGTTAGCACTAAACCAGTCGACCATGTTGCCGGCGACTTGGCGTTCGCTCCAGGCTTTGTTCTTGGATTTCGCACGATCGACGAGCGCTCTGCCGGTCATGTCGTTCACCATGGCCGCCACAAGGGCGTCCCGGGCCGCGACCGCGTGTTGAGTTAGCAACTCAGCAATGAGGCGTTCGACTACTGGGATGACGCGTTCGAGCCTGAAGGTGGCCATTCAGAACCTCTGGCATACCGTTGGATTGGGCGAGAATAGCGCAAGTGAGGTCAGGGGCATCCATGATTGTGACGCCGGAATCTCGTCGGCCTAACTTCAATTCTCTAGCGGACAAAATCGCCTTTCCGCAGTGTAGCCCGCACATCGAGCATGGAACCGCTCCGCGTTATTCGACTCATGGCGTGTCGAGGGGGCTGCGCACTCCGCGGGCGCCGTGCCGCAGCACGTGGGTGTAGATCATGGTGGTCGAGACGTCGCGGTGTCCGAGCAGTTCCTGCACCGTCCGGATATCGTGGCCGCGCTCGAGCAGATGGGTTGCGAACGAGTGCCGGAAGGTGTGGCAGGTCACGCGCTTGTCCAGGCCGGCCGCGCGCGCGGAACACTCACGGCGCGCTGCACGACTGTCTCGTGCAGGTGATGCCGGCCCTCTCGCCCGTCCTTGTCGCGCCAGCGCCGGGATGCGGGGAACACCCAGTACCACCGAGGATCCCGAGGCGCCGAGGGAACTTTGCGCGAGATGGCGTCGGGTAGCCAGGGTCTCCCCCCATCCGCACGCCAGATCCTCGTGATGTACCAGTCGCGCGTGGACGATCTGCTCGTGCAGATCGGCCGTGACAGTGGCGGGCAACATGGTCGTCCGGTCGTGTTTCCACTTCGGATCCCGAATGGTCAGCTGTCCGCGCGCGAAATCGACATCTTTGATTCTCAGCGCCAGCGCTTCGAGCAGGCGCAGTCCGGACCCGTACAGGAGTTGGACGATGAGCTTCGCCGGCGGTTCGAGATGGACAATCACGTCCCGCACTTCCTCGACCGTCAGGACGACCGGCAGTCGCTCCGGTCTCTGCGCTCGCACCAGGTCTTCGAGCCACGGCAACGGCTCCTCGAGCACATTCCGATAGAGAAAGAGCAGAGCGGCCAGAGCCTGATTTTGTATGGACGCATGAAAAAGCGGGCGCGCCGTGCGACGCGCCCGCTCCGGGGTTTACCTGGGCACCGCGGTTACGCCGCCGTGTTCGGCGTCGCGACCCTGCCGGCCGCCCTGGCCGCTTTCTCCGCGGCCCTGGCCGCCTTCGCGGCCTCCCGCTTCGCCACCGCCTCGGGCGACTTCCTGCGCGTGCGCCCGAGGGCGCGGCGCATGTCGGCGACGTGCGGCACGAGGCCGGCGTTCTCGCGCCGTTTCGCCAGGCGCTGGGCCAGCGCGTAGACCGTCAGCGCTTCGCTGCCGGCCGCGTTGCGCGCCGAGCTCACGCTGAAGCGGACGAACTGCGCCATCGCCTCGAGCTCGTCCGCCAGCGGACTGTAAGCCTCGGCGTAGCGCAGCAGGTCGCGAATCTCGGCCGGCGTGGCGCCCTCGTCACGCGCGAGCGTCTTCTGGTTCGCGACCGCCACGGCCGTCAACTCGACGAACTCGGGCGGCACCGACGCCGCGTTGACCAGGCGCCACGTCTCCTTCGACGACTCCGGGATGAGGAAACGCGGGATCTGGTCCCGCATCAGCCTCAGCTCCTTCAGGCGCGCCTGCGCCGCCTCGACGTGCGGATTGGTGACTTCGGTGGATACAACTTTCTCGTCTGTGCTCATGATGAAGAGCCTCCTTTGACTCTTTTCGTTCTGTGCGGATGGTCAGTGCAGTCAGACCGAAAAGAGAGGAGGAGCACGTCCCAGGGTACTGCGCCGGGGGACTCTCAGAGCTGCCGGGCGGGGTGTGCGGCGGCGCCTGAGGAGAAGGGGAGCGATGCGATCGTGGACGCGCGGCTGCCGGAGGCGCAGGAACGCGCGTACGGGAACGGGCCGCGGGGCGAGAACGATGCGCGGGCGGGGATCCGCCGGCGGCTCCGGCACGAGGGCGCCGGTCTCGAGGCCGTGCCGAATGCTGCGCTGCAGGGCGGAGACCTCGTACGACGTCTCGACCAGCCAGGAGGTCATGTACTCCCAGCGCTCCGTCGCGGTGGCAACGATCTCGGGGACGTACTCCGCCGTTTCGGGCTCGAGCGCGGCCCGTTCGGTCACCTCCTTGAGATTCCGCACCGCAAAAAAGAGCCGGGCCGACGCATTGACCAGCAGATCTGACGCGTTTTGCAGTTTCCGCGAGGCGCGGACCGGCCGCCTGTGGATGGTCCGTTTGGCGGCGGCGACAGTGCGGAGCGTGGAACCGATCAGCCGAAATGAGGCATACAAGTCGCTGTTGGCGCGGTAGAACGGACGGATCCACCGCCGCCGATCGCCGCGCGGACGGCGCCGGTCCCGGCAAGTGCCGGTGGCGCCCTCAGGCGTCCTTGCGGATCTCTGTCTGTTCGCGCTCATATGCCGGTTTAGCATATTACTGGCGAGGTCTGCCGTTGTCAAGGGGGTGTTTGCGGGGTTGGGATCGATGCGCGAATTGCCGGCATCGATGCCACTCGCCTTCAGCGTTGATGCTGCTTTGGTCCGGCATTGATGCCACAAGGCTTCAACGTCGATGCTGCTTTGTCCGACATCGATGCCGCTCGCCTTCAGCGTTGATGCTGCTTTGTCCGATATTGATGCCACTCGCCTTCAGCGTTGATGCTGCTTTGTCCGGCATTGATGCCACTCGCCTTCAGCGTTGATGCTGCTTTTTACGGTATTGATGCCACCCGCCTTCAGCGTCGATGCTGCTTTGTCCGGTATTGATGCTATCTAAGACACCATCATCGAGGCGTATCCCACAACGTGCCCGTAATCTCCGTTCACGTCGCCGGAGGTCGCGTGCTTGACGAGCTGCGCGCCGGTGGCGCCGAGCGCGTTCGCGGCGACGAGCATCGTCGTCGTGGGGATGAAGCCGCACATCGAGACGTCGTATTCGTCGACGACGCGCCAGAGCTGGCGCGGGTTGCGGGCGAGCACCTGGTCGATCGCGAGCTGGTCTTTGCGCAGGGTCGAGGCCTGGTCTTCGTAGTGATTGAGGTCGGAGCTGGCGAGGATGGCGATGGGCTCGCGCTCCTGCTTCACGACTTCCGCGATCGCGCGTCCGATCTCCTCGGCATAGTCGTAGCGATGCGCGCCGAGGCAGATCGGGACGAAGGTGAAATCGGGAAGGATGCGCTGCAGAAACGGCAGCTGCACTTCGAGCGAGTGTTCCCGCGCATGCGCCTTCGCGTCCTCGGCGAGCAGCGGCGTCTTCGCCATCAGCGCGTCCGCGAGCCGCGAGTCGATCGCGACGTCGCCGAGCGGCGTGCGCCACGCGCCTTCGCGATTGATCGCCGCGAAGTGCCCGGCGCCGGTGTGATTCGGGCAGAGGATGATCAGCCGCCTCGGCAGCTCCGCGAGCGCGTACAGCGCCGCGGCGACGTGGCCGCTGTACATCAGCCCCGCGTGCGGCACGACCGCGCCGATCACGGGCTGCTTTGCGGCCGGGGCCGCGGTCTCCGCGAAACATGCGTCCACCTGGGCGCGCAGCCGCTCCGGCGAGCCTTCGTAGAAGGCGCCGGCGACGGCGGGCGGGCGGATGTTCATCGCGGGAAGCTCGGTGAGTAGAGGACCGCGTTCAGGAACACCGGCAGCGTCGCGCGCCAGAACAGGCGGAAGTGGGGGTCGTCGGCGAAGGTGATGACCTGGCCGCGGCCGAAGGGCTCGCTGACGACGTAGACCGAGCCTTTCACGCGCTCGATCGACTCCGGCCACGCGACGCCGGAGATGAGCGGATCCTTCGCGTCGACGGTGATGATGTTGTCGACCTTGTGCGAGACGGGGAGGAACGCGTTGGTGCCCTCGATCAGCACCGCCGGTGAGCGCGGGACGCCGAAGGTGAGGAACGAGCGCTCGTTCATGGTCGTGCGGAAGGCGGAGCCGGGGACGCGGAAGTCGTTGTAGCGCTCGTCCGCGGCGGTCTTGTCCTTGTCGTCGTCCTTCTTCTTCGCCGGCTCCCAGGGCTTGAGCTTCGAGATCTCGATGTCCTTCTCGCGCAGGAACGCGCTGGCGCCCTTCACGGCGACGATCGTGCCGCCGTCGCTGACCCACGCTTTGATCTTCTCCATGCCGCGCTTGCCGAGGCGGTCGGAGTAGTTGCCGTCGGGAAAGACGAGGACGTTGTACTCGTCGAGGTCGATGTTGCGCAGCGTCTCGAGCGAGAGCGTGCTGTGCGGAATCGGCGTGTCGATGTCGAGCGTGTGCCAGAGCATCCCGTACGACGTCGCGTTCGTGCCCGGACCGCCGACGAGGCCGATGTTCGGCTTCTTCACGTGACGGATCTTCTCGGAGCCGAACGCGGTCCCGCCCATCCATCCCGAGTCCAGCGCGACGGTGCTGACGCCGGCGTCGCGCGCGAGCTCGGTCAGCGTGGCGTCGAGCGTCTCGCGATTGTTGTTGCCCTTGAGGATGACCAGCGTGCCGCGCGCGAACGCGCGATCGCCAACGGTCACCGGGCTGTCGCTGACGCTGAAGTTGACCTTGCTCTCGAGCAGGCGGCCCGCGAAGCGGTAGAGATTCGGCTCCATGCCGTCGACGAGGTAGCCGTACGCGGCGGAACGGAATCCCGGAGATGCGGACTTGCGGAAGTCGGTCGTTCCCGCGACGGGCGCCTGCGCGACCCAGGCTTCGACGTTCATCGCCAGCGGCAGCGACCACGTCGTGAGGTCGTAGAAGTCGTCCGGCTCGTCGGCTTCGGCTTTCTGCCGCTGCTCTTCGACGAAGCCTTTGCTGAACGCGGGCTGTTTCTCGAGCAGCGTGTTCGCAAGGCCGCCGAGGGGCTGGCGCGTCGAGACGACGGCCGTGCCGGCGGGGAAGGAGCGCGACTCGGTGGCGTCGCGCTCGACGCGCGAGGCGCGGATCGTCGCCGGCGCGGAGAGCATGTCGACGCGCACACCCTGGCGCTGCAGGAGCTCGACGAGCGAGTTGAAATTCGGAGAGCCGGGGACGATGAGGAAGGTGTTCTTTCCGCCGTCGATCTGCGCGCGCGCGGCTTCGTGCGTGTAGCGCAGGAGCTGCTCGCGATGCTGCGCGGCGATGCGGATCGTGGTCATCGACGAGGTGTAGTGGCGCTGCACGCGATCGCTCAAACGGAGAATGGTCTTGTCGTCGCGCTCGATGGCCACGCCGGCGCGTCCGTGTCCGCCGACTTCGTAGGTCATTCCGACCGCGCCGTGCAGCGCGGGCCAGGAGTCGCCGTAGCCGGGATAGAAGAGGTCGAACTGCTCGGCGACGAAGAAGGGCCAGCCGCGCTTCGAGAATTCGGCAGCGTTCGCGCGTCCGAAGACGTCGAGCCATTCCTCGACGTCCTTCGGGAGGTTGGCGTTGATCGGCTTGGCGTCGGGCGGGAAAAAGTACGTCGACTGGTAGAACATCTCGTGCAGGTCGACGAAGACCTGGGGATGCCACTGGTTGTACGCGGCGACGCGCGCCTGCGTCTCGCGCTGCGACATCCACGTCCAGTCGCGGTTCATGTCGATGAGGTAGTGGTTGAAGCGTCCGCCCGGCCACGGCTCCTGGTGCTCGAAGGCGTCGGGGTTGACGTTCGGTTTCGCGCCGGCGGTGCGGCGGTACCAGCTGACGTAGCGCTCGCGCCCGTCCGGATTTTCGAGCGGGTCGATGACGACGATGACGTCGTCGAGCAGCTTCGCGGCGTCGGCATCATGCAGGAGCGCCGACGCGACGAGCATGGCCGCCTCGGCGGACGACGATTCGTTGCCGTGCACTCCGTATGCGAGCCAGACGATCGCCGGCGTGTTCTTCGCGATCGCGTCGACGTCGCCTTCGCCGTTCGCGAGCAGCGCGACGTTGCGGCGGATGTCGTCGAGCGCCGCGCGATTCTTCGCCGACGTGATCGCGGCGAGCACCAGCGGCCGGTGCTCGTAGGTCTCGCCGATCTGCTCGACCGTGATCAGCTTCGACTGCTTCGCCAGCTCCTGGAAGTAGTCGAGGATGCGATCGTGCGACGTGAAGCGCTCGCCGATCGGATAGCCGAGGAACTGCTCGGGGGTCGGCTGGGCGGCGGCGGTGAGGGTGATCGCAAGGATCGTGGCGAGAAAGATGGCTCGGGGTTTCATGCGCGGGGGATTGTAAGGCTGCTAGTCTCCTGGTCTCATAGTCTCCTGGTCTCCTGGCTTCCTCTGAGACCAGGAGACTATGAGACTCGGAGACTACTCCGTCACCGCAACTTCATCCTCGACGACGAGGTTCGACTTGGCGTGGATGCCGAGGCGTTTCATCATCTCGTTCAGCGTCGAGGGTTTGAGCTGCAGGAGCTCGGCGGCGCGTTTCTGGACGCCGTTCGCGAGCTCGAGGGACTGCAGGATCATCGTGCGCTCGTAGTTCGAGACGGCGTCCTTGAGCGAGATGCCGTCGGCGGGGACGACCATCGCCGGCTGGTCGGTGCGCAGCGGGTAGCGGAGGTAGTCGGGGAGGAGGTCGGGCGAGATGCGGTCGGCGGTGCAGAGGACGACCGCGCGCTCGATCGTGTTCTCGAGCTCGCGCACGTTGCCGGGCCACGAATGATCCAGCAGGATGCGCATCGCGTCCGGCGTGACTTCCTTCACCTTCCGCTTGTTCTCCTCGGAGTACTTCTGCAGGAAGTGCTGCACCAGCAGCGGAATGTCCTCGCGCTTGCGCCGCAGCGGCGGCAGCTGAATCGTGATCACGTTCAGCCGGTAGTACAGATCCTCGCGGAACCGCGACTCCGCCATCAGCTTGTGCAGGTCGGCGTTCGTCGCGGCGATGATGCGGACGTCGACTTTCATCGTCTCGACGGAGCCGAGACGCATGAACTCTTTTTCCTGGATCACGCGGAGCAGCTTCGCCTGCGTCTCGAGATTGATGTTGCCGATCTCGTCGAGGAAGATCGAGCCGCCGTCGGCGACTTCGAAGAGGCCGCGCTTCGTCGCGATCGCGCCGGTGAACGAGCCCTTCATGTGGCCGAAGAGCGAGGACTCGAGCAGCTCCGGCGGGAGCGAGCCGGAGTTGACGGTGACGAAGGCGTTGCGGGCGCGCGGGCTGGCGTGATGTATCGCCTTCGCGACCAGCTCCTTGCCGGTGCCCGACTCCCCCTGGATGAGGATGTTCGAGCGCGACGGCGCGGCGAGGCGGATCAGGTCGAAGACCTTCCGCATCGTCTCGCTCTTGCCGATGATGTTCGAGAACGAAAATTTGTCCGACAGCTCGGCCTTCAGCCGCTCGTTCTCGCGGCGGAGCAGGCGCTGTTCGAGCGCCTTGTTCACCGTGAGCACGACTTCCTCGTTCTTGAAGGGCTTGGGGATGTAGTGGAAGGCGCCCTGTTTCATCGCCTCGATCGCGCCGTCGATGGACGAGAACGCGGTGATGACGATGACCGGAAGCGCCGGGTTGGAGATGCGGATCGCGCGGAGCGTGTCGATGCCGCTGATGCCCGGCAGCATGACGTCGAGGATCACGAGATCGACTTCCTCGCCATCGAGGACGCTCAGCGCCTCTTCGCCGCTCGCGGCCGCGATGATCTCGAATCCCTCGCGCCGGAGCACGGCGTCGAGCACGTCACGCAGAACTTCTTCGTCGTCGACGATGAGAATTTTCATTGAATGGTGGCCGCGGGCTCATTCTGTTTGCTCGCGGCGGCCGCGCGCGGCAACGCTATCGAAAATTCGGCACCCTGGCCGGGCGTGCTTTCCACGGTGATGTCGCCATCCGAGGCGTTGATGATGCGGCGGCTGATCGCGAGTCCGAGGCCGGTCCCGCCCTGGCCGCGCTTCGTGGTGACGAGCGGCTCGAAGATGCGGCCGATCATGTCGGCCGCGATGCCTTTGCCGTCATCGCGGATGCGGATCGTCACGCGCTCGTCCTCGCTCGCAACGGAAATCCAGATGTTCCCGCCCTCGGCAACGGCATCGCGCGCGTTGAGCAGGACGTTGGTGAGAACCTGCTGCAGATCGTGAACGTTCCCGCGCACGAAGAGTGGAGGACAGGCAATCGTGCCTGTCGGGACAGGCAGGATTGCCTGTCCTCCACAGACATGAAGGTGGATCTGTTTCGCCTTCAGCAGGTCCTCGTGCAGCGCGAGCGTGGAGGCGATGAGATCGCTGATGTTCACCAGCTCGCGCGAGCGCGGGCGGTTGGCGATGAGGTCGAGCAGGTTGTTGACGAGATGAGACGCGCGGAAGGACTGCTGCTCCATCTTTTTCAGGAGCCGATACTTCGGATCGTCGACCGGCATGTCGGCGAGCAGCAGCTGCGCGTACGACGAGATGCCGGTGAGCGGCGTGTTGACCTCGTGCGCGACGCCGGCGGCGAGGAGACCGAGGGACGCGAGGCGCTCCTTGTCCTGCAGCTCGCGCTCGAGGCGCATGCGATCGGTCACGTCGCCGATGACCAGCACGCACGCGCCGTCGGCCACGTCGCCGCCCGCGACGTCGAGCGGGCTCGAAGTGACGGTGACTTCCTTCTCCACGCCGAGGCGATTGATGAAGTGCGTCGAGAGCGTACGTCCGCTCCGCTGCACTTCGTCGTACGGCGGGAAGAGCTCGTACACCGACTCGTACGACTGATCGGCGCCGACGAGATCCCAGAACGCGCGATTCGCGGTCAGCACCGTACCGTCGCCAGAGACCACGGCGATCGCGGAGAGCGAGGACTCGATGATGTTCTCGTTGTACTCCTTCAGCGCGCGGATCTCTTCGAGCTGGCGCCGCAGCTTGCCGTAGAGGCGCGAGTTCTCGATCGCCAGCGCGACCGGCGCGGTGAGCGTGCCGATGAGATGCAGGTCATCGCGCGAGAGCGGCTCTTCGCTGCGCGTGCCGAGGAGGAGCAGTCCCTGGAGCTCGCCGCGGTTGCGCAGCGGGAAGACGTAGCGATAGCCGGCCTGGAGCAGCTTCCACGGCAGCTCGCTCTGATCCGGCAGCCGCGGCGTCGAGAGCATGACCGGACCCTCTTTCGGAATCGTCCCGAAGTCATCGACGACCGCGCGCCGCGGCACCCCATCCTCGGGATCGTAGATGACCAGCGTCTGCCCCTCGCGCGTGTAGAGGTTCATCCGCTCGACGTGCAGCGTGCGCAATCGCTCGCGCATCAGATCGATCAGCTCGTGCACGTCGTGGAACGTCGCCAGCTCCTGCGCGAAGTCGGACATCGTCCGCCGGTGCCGATAACTCTCGCGATAGAGAATCATCTCGATCACCGACTCGATCCTCCCCTTCACCGGAATCAGCACGCCGGCGATCACGAGTCCGGAGGTGAAGGCGAGAAAGTTGCGCTCCATCCCCGAGCGCTCTTCGATGAGCCGCGAGAGCACGACGTTCACCGTGGAGAACGCGATCATGCCGAAGACGAACGTGACGGCGTAGGCGAGGCTCTCCTTGATGATGACCTCGACGTCCCACAGCTTGTATTTGAGGATGGAGACGGCGAAGGCGAGCGGGATCAGTGCGAGCGGCAGGATCGACAGCGTGGTGAAAACGGGGCGGATGGATGCCGAGAACAGGAACGGGATGATGTAGATCAGGAGAAACGGGACGAACCCGACGACGAGCCCGAGGTAGATCCACTTGATCTGCTTCTTCCCCACCGCCGCCGCCTCGCGATACGTGAACGCGAGCGCAACGAGAGCGAGCGTGAAGTAGAGACCGAAGTTCCCGATCTCGAGCTTCTGAATGATCTCCAGCGCGCGCCGCGGAGAGGTGACGGCGACGAAGTTGCCGAACACCAGCAGGTCGAACGCCCAGAGCGCGAGCACGACCGGCGGCACGTAGAGCCATGCGATCCATTTCTTGTCGCGCAGCAGCGGGCGCGGGAAGAGGAGGAAGAAGTTGAGCGCGAGCGGCGGCAGGAAGATGCGCGCCATCTCCTCGATCATCTGCAGGAGCCTGAAGCTCCAGTCGATGTCTCCCGCCGGCGTGTAGACGTAGACGACGAAGGAGAAAAGCGTGACGAAGTAGAAGAGACGGCTCTCGCGCGTTTCCCCTCGAAAGAGCGTGAAGAGTCCGATGGCGAGGTAGAGGAAGCCGATGAAGCTGAGGATCAGGTACGGCGTGTCGATCTTCAGCTCGGGCGCGCGGTACTGAATCGTCAGCCGCTCGCCGCCGCGCACGATGAACATCGGCACGGTCTGGCCGATGCGCCGCAGCGTCTTCTGCACGCGCTCGACTTCATTAGTCGGCGTGTCCGCGATCATCCAGATCGCGTCGCCGGGACGCAGCCCGGCCGCCGCGGCTCCGCTGCCGGGATCGACCGTCTTGACGACGATCATGCCGTTCTGGCGCTGGAAGGTGAAGTCGATGCGCTCGAAGGAGGAACGCTTGCGCTGGAACGAAACGAACGCGCCGAGGACGATGCCCACCGTGAGGAGGGCCAGAAGCGCGTTCGCAAGGACCGATTTGCGCATGGCGTGGAGAGAGGGTCGCATTCAATGCGGGTGCCGCGCGGTTTCCCCGGCTAACCCGTTGATCCATAACGTTGAATGCTCTTCCGGATTTCCGAATGGAGGAAGAGCGGGTACGGTGGGTTGGATTTTGGAGCCCGGAAAATTGGAGGCCGTTACACCGTTACCGGAAACCGGCAGGCGTCGCGGAGGAGGCAGACGTCGCAATTCTCCTTCTTCTGCCTGCGGCTGCAGAGGTCGAGGATGCCGAGGCGGCAGAGGGCGAAGTCGTAGCGGACGGGGTCCGCGGCGTCGAAGCGCGCGAGGCGGTCGGTGAGCGCGCGGGCGGCTTTCCAGTCGGCGGTGGCGCGGTCGTTCAGTCCGAGAAAGGTCGCGATGCGGTGGATGTGCGTGTCGACCGGCATGAGCAGCTTCGACGGGTCGACGAACGTCCAGAGGCCGAGGTCGGGCGGGGTGCGGCGGACCATCCAGCGGAGGAAGAGGTTCATGCGCTTGCACGCGCTGCCGTCGTCGGGGGATGTGAGCAGGTACCGGAGGGCGGGCGTCCCGCCCGCCAGAATTGATGCGACAAAGCGCGCGAGCGACGGGCCGATGTCGGCGTCGTTCGCGTCGTAGCACTGCTCGAACAGCGCGCCGAGGGAGCCGTGTTGCTCGATCGCGCGCGCGAGACGCGCGAGCAGCGCGACGAGGTCGGGCGTTTTGTGGAAGCGATGCGCGAAGCCGGCGAAGCGCCGCGTCGCTTCGCGGCGATCGAAGGACGCGAGGTAGCGATACGGCGACGGCGTCATCTTCGCGAGCACGGCGCCGATGTTCGCGACGATGATGTCGGCGCGGCCGTACGCGAACGCGGCGGCGAGGAGTCCGGCGACTTCCTGATCGAGCGGATCGTCGTAGCGCAGCACGAGCTGCAGCGGGTCGGGCACGATCGTCGAGATGTCGAACGTCGCCGCGAGCGTGTCGAGGCGGTCCTTCAGCACATCCGGACGGACGGGCTTCCGCCGTTTCATGGCTGCCAGCGGACGTCCGTGAACGCTTTCGTCTTCACCGTGATGACGGCGTACGGCGACGTGAACGCCTGCGTCACGATCGCGTCGGGCGGCGGTCCCTGGATCGCGGCGTCGACGACGAGCGTGCTCCCTTCGACGGCCGCGCCGCGCGGCACCACCGACCATCCGCCCGTCGGCTTCGCGCCGGCGAGCAGGAACACGACCGACTCCGTCGCGAAGTCGACCGCGGGCGGTTCGCCGCCGCCGACCAGCGTCGGCCAGAGCCGGCGATAGGTCGCGTCATCCGGCGCGGCAACGGCTTGCGGCGCCTGGGATCTCGCGGCGGCGTATGCGCCGCGGCTGATGGTGCGCAGTTCCACGGGACCTCCGGTGGTTGCGGAAGGAACGGCGGTACAGGTCAGGAAGAGAAGTGCAAGCGCCGCTCTCATGACAGGCGGCAACAGCGGCCCGATTGGAACTGTTCCGGGGTAACGGCGTCATACTCTTTACCATGAAACGCTCGCTCGTCTTCCTCGTCCTTCTGGGCTGCGCTCTCCCCCTGTTTGCGTCCGTCACCGGCATCGTCATGACGTCCGACGGCAAGGCGATTTCGGGCGCGCGCGTGTCGCTGTCCGCGGTCGAGACGTTCGAGGCGCGGCGGGCGCGCCTCCTCTCCGCGACCCCCGAGGGCGTGCCGATCTCGTCGGCGCAGACCGACTCGAAGGGAGCGTTCACGCTCGAGTCGCCGAAGCTGCCGATCGCCGAGCTCCGCATCACCATGCGCGGCTACGAGCCGTGGCAGAGCCGGATCGAGCGCGACGAAGAGGCGGGCGCGATCGTACTGCTGAAGGCGGACATGAAGAGCGGCAGCGTGACCGCGAACGGGAAACCGGTCGCGAATGCGACGGTCGTCGTGAGCTACGGCTCGCCCGAGTACCTCGCGAAGACCGACGAGGCAGGACGCTACGAAGCGCCCGATCCGAAACGCGCCCGCTCGATCTTCGTCATTCACCCTGATTATGGCGTGAGCGAGGAGGTCGCGCAGAGCTTCACCGGCGGCATCAAAAGCCTCAACCGCACGCTCACCGCCGGCGCTCCGATTTCGGGCCGCGTCCTGAGCGAGGACGGAAAAACGCCGATCGCGAAAGCGACGATCCTCGTCGACGGCTGGCCGATGGCGACGAGCGGCGACGACGGCGCGTTCACGATCGCGCGCGCGCCGGCGAAATGGACGACGCTGATTGCGCAGGCGGGCTCGCTGATCGGAACGCGCACCAGAACCTCCGACCAGGCGGTGACGGTGCGCGTCGCGAAAGCGGCGACGGTGTCGGGCCGTGCGCTCGACACGAAGACGAAGCTGCCGGTGCCGGGCGCGTTCGTGCGCATCAACACGCGCGGGCAGCGGATGGCGGCCGAAGGCTGGACGACGCTCACCGACGCGAAGGGCAACTACACGTTGAACGTCGCACCGGGCGCGTACGCGCTCGTGGCGTCGCATCCCGCGTACGAGCTGCGCCCCACGGACATCAGCGTCGCCAGCGGCCAGTCGTCGTCGAAGGAGCTGACGCTCTCCCCGCTCGCGCGCGTGAGCGGCACGGTGATGAACGACGAGCGCAAGCCGGTCACCGCCGCGCAGGTGGCGAGCGTGAACGCGAGCGAGGGACTCGATTTCCAGATGCGGATGATGATGATGGGGCCCGGCAGCGGCCCGGTCGTGTCGGGGCCCGACGGCCGCTTCAGCATGCGCGTGCGCAGCGACCAGGACCTCAAGCTCCGCGCGACGAAGAAAGGTCTGCCGTCCGCGCAGAGCGAGGCGTTCAAGCTCGCGCCGGCGGAGCGGAAGTCGAACGTCGTGATCTCGATCCCGAGCGGGATCGAGGTGACGGGAAAAGTCCTCGACCGCGAGGGCAATCCGCTGTCGGGCGTCGGCATCGTGCCGCAGCTCGCGGCGTCGGGGCAGCGCGGGATGATGCAGCGGATCATGATCGGCGCGCCGGCCTCGAACGATGAGGAGACGACGGTGCGCACGGGAAGCGACGGCACGTTCTCGCTGCGCGTCGCCGAGGGGACGTACGACTTCGCGTTCCGCCGCGAGGGCTTTTCGACGAAGAACGTGCGCGGCAAGAGCGTGAGCGTCGCCGGCCCGAACGTCATCGAGGCGACGCTCGATCCGAGCGTCGAGGTCAGCGGGCGCGTGACGCGCAACGGCGCGGGCGTCGACGGCGTGACCCTCTTCAGCTTCGGCGAAGGCGACACAATCGACACGACGACCGGTCCCGACGGCTCGTTCACGCTCTCCGGTCTCACGCCCGGCCCCGCGCGGGTGATGCTGCGGAAGGAAGATGACCTGATCAACGAACAGCGCACGATCACCGCGCCGGGACGCGACGTCGTGATCGAGCTGCCGGTGGGCGTGCGCGTGAGCGGCCGCGTGGTCGAGAAGTCGACGCGCAAGCCGGTGACGACGTTCCAGGCGGGCGTGTCGATCTCGCGCAGCGGCGGCGGGATGATGATGATGGCTCCGCCGCTGCTGAAGAGTTTCACCAGCGACGACGGCACGTTCACCCTCGAGAACGTTCCCCTCGGCGCGGTGAGCTTCGTCGCCCAGGCGGCCGGCTACTCCGGTGCGCGGATGAACCTCAACGTCGAGGAAGGAAAGCCGATCACCGACCTCGAAGTGGAGCTCGACACCGGCGTGCGTCTCGTCGGCAAGATCACCGGTCCCGACGGCTCCGCGCTTTCCGACGCGACGGTGCGCATCGCGATGATCGGCGGTCCGGGCAGCGTCATGCGCGGCACGGACAAGCGGACCACCACGAGCTCGAGCGGCGAGTACGAGCTCGACGCGCTCGAGCCGGGCGAGGAAACGATCGAAATCGTGCACGGAAAATATCTGACCGAGCGGAAGACCGTGCAGCTGAAGGGCCGCGAGGTGCGGCTCGATGTACAGCTCTCCGCGGGCAACCGCGTGAGCGGTTTCGTGGTGAGTGAATCGGGCGCGCCGCTCGGCGACGCGGAAGTGGAAGCGATGGCCGCGGGCGGGACGATGAAGCGCGGCAAGACCGACGCGAGCGGCAAGTTCGAGCTCGACTCGCTGTCGCCGGCGCGCTATCAGTTCAGCGCCTCGAAGACGGGCTATGCGGAAGGGACGGTGAAGGACGTCGACATCGCCGCCGGCACACCGGTGCGCATCGTGCTGAAGAGCGGCGGCATCATCAGCGGCTTCGTGCGCGGATTGTCGGAGCAGGAGCTGGCGCAGACGATGGTGGAAGCGCGCGGAAACGACGGCGTGAGCAGCGCCGCCGTCGAGCCGAACGGCGCGTTCCGCATCGAGGGCGTGCCGATCGGCACGGTCACGATTCGCGCGATGACGACTGGCCGCGGGCTCGCGAGCCGGAAGTCGTCGACGCCGCAGACGGTCGAGGTCACGCCGGGCGCGTCGCGCCAGCTCGACATCGAGTTCCGCGGCGACACGGTGGTCAAGGGTCGCGTGCGCCGCAACGGTCAGGCGCTCGGCGGCGCGGGCGTGATGTTCATGCCGCGTCCGGGCGGTCCGCAAACGAACGCCAGCGCCAGCGCGGACGAGCAGGGCAACTACAGCGTGAGCGGTCTCGATGACGGCGAGTATTCGGTGCTGGTGACGGACATGCAGCGCTTCACGTCGTACACGACGACGTACGCGGTGCACGGCTCGGCGACGTTCGACATCGATCACACCGCGAATACGCTCCGCGGGCGCGTGGTCGACTCGGCGTCGGGCGATCCGATCGACGGCGCGCGCGTGCAGCTCCGCGCCACGGCCTCGGGCGCGGCGACGATGCGCTTCGCCGACCGCGCGGTCGCGACCGACTCGACGGGCGCGTTCACGCTCGATCTCGTGCCGCCGGGCAACTACGTCGTGACGGCGGACAAGGACGGCTACGGCAACGACGTCCGCAACCTCACCGTGACCGAAAGCTCGACGGACAACGTGGAGCTGAAGCTGCAGTCGAAGAGCGACGGGATTGCGCTGAAAGTGGTGGATGAGCGCGACGGCCGCGCGCTGAGCGCGAGGATGGTGGTGTTCGACATGCAGGGGCGCGTGGTGCGCGAGCAGTTCAGTTTCTTCCCCGGCAGCGAGACGACCGACAACCGTCTGCCGCTTGCCGCCGGCATGTACGAGGCGACGATCACGGCGATGGGCTACGGGACGCGTCAGGTCTCGCTGCGGTCGCCGTCGACGCAGAGCGTTCCGCTGACGCCCGCGGCGCGTCTGCTGGTGCGCTCGAAGCACTCGGCACGGCAGCGCGTGCGCCTCCTCGACGCGAGCGGGAAACCGTATCCGCGCTGGACCGAGCAGCTGCCGCAGACGTTCCTGAATCCGAGTCCCGGCACGACGACGATCGACAACGTCGCCGCCGGCCGCTACACGCTGTTGCTCCTCGGCGACAACGACGCGGTGCTCGACTCGATGCCGGTGATCGTCGGCGCGGGTCAGACCATCGAGCTCGAGATCTAGGGCGAGACTTCTTCTTCGTGATCCTCGATGAGAGGCGGCTCCGGAATCTCCGCGACCGCCTCCAGCGGAACGCGCTCCAGGCGCGGCGGCGCGCCGCTCGAGACGAAGAGGTTCTTCCGGTACTTCTCCAGCCGCTTGAACAGGTGATGCATGTCGTACGTCAGCCGCATCACCGTGCGGCGGAGCTTGTACTTCACGCGGCGAAAGGCGTCGAGATCGTCGCCGCGCAGCGTGGCGAAGAATGACTGGATCTCGGAGATCCGCTTGCGAACCTTCTCCAGGTCCTTGTCCTGAATGTTGAGGAACAGCTCCTGCCCGTCGATCAGCAGCGGCTCGACGCCGCTCATCTGATCGTCGTACCACTTCCAGAGCTGGATCAGATCGATGCGCCGTCCCTTGGAGAGGAAGCGCGTTTCGAGCAGGTCCTGGCGGAAATAGCCGAGGAGCTTGCGGTCGTCGGTTCGGTTGAACTCGTCGTCGGTGAGGTTACGGGTGTTCCAGACACCGTAGCGGATGATGTCGTTGCGCGTGCTGCGCAGTTGCCGGATCACTTCCTCGAGGATCTTGAACGGGAGCTGCGCCAGCGTCTGCGCCTCGGGAAGAGCGCTGTCAGGCATGGCCGGCGAAGGATATCACTGCCCAGGGATCAGGGCAGCGTCCCCCGTGGCGTTGTCGATCAGCGACGCAAAGGCCTGTCCGCGCCCCGCGAGGAACCGCACCACCGCGCGGCCGTTGTCCACGTGCGGCGTGACCGCCATCGACGCGAGACCGCGCTCGGTCTGGAGCTGGCGGCGATCGAGCTCATGCCCCGCGCTGTCGTAAACGACGACTTCCGCGAGCACGGCTTCGTTCGCGGCGATGCCGATGTTCGTGCGATACGCGGCCGAGCTCTCGATGAAGACGAGGTGCTGCTCGACCGGCCCCCGCGGCTCGACGAACGGCACGAACTGGCTCGTCAGGACCGACGTAATCCGCGTCGCGGCGAACACGCGCGGCGGGATGGTCGCGACCAGCACGCCCGCCGCATTGCCGGCGCCGAAGCGCGCCGGCAGGACGGCGTTGTACAGGCCGGGAACCGTGAACGAGCTCAGGACGTCGCCAAAAAAAATCGGAACCGTCGTCGCGCCGGCGAGCGACGTCAGGAGGAGATCGCTGCGCCACATCGCCCCGTTGACGCCGGTCGCGTTGACGGCGGGCGCGATCAGCGTGCGCGCGGTCTCGCGCTCGCGGGTGGCGGGGATGAAGATCGCGTCGCCGGTCGCGTTGTCGATCTGTGAGATGTACGCGCTCACACGCGCCTCGCCGCCGAGCAGCGTGACCGCCTCGAACGTCAACGGCAACTGCACGCGGCTGTATGCGGCGATGGGGATCGCGAGGATCGCGTCGCCGGAGACCGCGCCGATCACGCCGTCGTGTCCCGACGTTTCGGTGAAGCCGATGTTGCGCCGGTGGCCGGGGCCGGAAAAGGACGAGACGATCAGCCGCGGCTCTCCAAACGCCGTGGTCTCGAGATTCGGCGGCACGGACTGGCCGACCGTCCCGCCGTTGACGAACGGCGTGTACGTGCGGCTCATGATGACTACGTCGCCGAGGACTTCGAGCGTCCCGCTGCCGGACGTGTGAAAGACGCTGCGCACGACGTCGTCGTACGCGACGGTTTGTCCCGCCTCGAGGGCGACGTTGACCGCGGAGAAGCTCGCGCGCCCGTCTTCGCCGTCGCGCGTGAAGATCAGCGTCGCGGTCACCGGGGTCGCGCGCGGGTTCGCGACGCGCACGTCGCTCACGAAGAACGTTTCGTTCGCGCCGAAGCGGTGGCCGACGGCGGGGATCATCTGCGTGCGCTCGGCGTGCGGGCGCTGCGCCGCGGGCGCGTCGCCGGCGAACTGAATGACGAGCCCCCACGAGAGCAGCGTGCCGACGTCGCGCGCACGCAGATCGGCGACGCGCAGCTGCCAAACGCCGGCGGCGGAGCGTCCGCGCAGCACATCGAGCGGCTCGGCCGGCGTTGCGTCAACGCCGAACGTGACGTGCAGATCGCGCGTGCGCTCGCCGCCGCTGTCCTTCAGCAGGATGACCGTGCCGTCCGGCGCGACGAGCTCGATGCGCAGGTCGCCGCGCGACTCGTGCGCGATGTCGACGCGCACGAACAGCCGCTCGATCGCGCGCGTGTCGGCGACGGCCAAGCGCGAGACGATACCCGCGGAATTCGCCTCCGGAATCGCGATCGCGCGCTCGCTGCTCTGCACGTGTGTCCACTCGCCGCGCGGCGACGCGACCTCGCAGCCGCTCGCCGCGAAAATGCCGCGCGCCGTCATCACCGCGCAGATCGCCGCCGCATGCGCGCCGCCGTAGAGCAGGCGATCCGCTTCGATCATGCGCTGCGCCATGATCGCGAACGAAGGCAGCGGCGGCGCGCCGAAGACCGATTCGACAAGGATCGTGTCGATGACTGCGCGTCCGTGAGCGAGAAACAGCTCGCGCAGCGCGGACGAAAAAATCTGGCCGTTGCGATGCTCGACGCCCGCGACGTCGCTGGTGTCGTAGCTCGCCATCGTGCGCGTGCTGTCGAGGCGGCGCAGGCAATCCGAGCCCGCCGGATACGCGCACTGCTCCGACGCGTCGTCTTCCCAGCAGCGCGCGTCCCAGTCGGCGAAACAGAAGGCATCGCGTCCCGAGGCGACGCGCTGCGCGTAGTGCGCGGAGAAAGCCATGTAGTCGCCGAACGCTTCGCTGAACGCGCGCGGCTGACTCGCGAACGATCCGGCGAACGTGTTGGGCGCGATCCATTCGAGAAGGGCGTGCCCGTATTCGTGCACCACGAGATCCGCATCCTCGGCGTCATCCGTTCCGCCTTCGCCGAAGAAGAGCGTCCCCGTTCCCACCGACGTTGCCGACGCGAGGAAGAACGAGTTGTCGAGACCGTTCAGCGCGTGCGCGTCGGCCTCGATCGCATACGGCGCGATCGCGCGGCGTCCCGTGTAGCCGAGCGACTGCAGGTAGCGCTGCGTCGTATCGATGTGCGCGTACGCGTTGACGTCCTCGAAGCCGTTGTCGGCGCGGTTGAAGAGCAGCGACGACGCTCCGTCCGGCGGGGCCATGTTCGGTGACTGACGATCGACGAGCGTGACGTACGGCCCGCGCAGCGGTCCGCTCGCGGCGACGTCCTGCAGGTCGACGATGCGGTACGCGGCGTCGGGGACGGCGGCCGCGGAGTCGTTGCGGTCGCGCAGCGAGGGATCGTTGAGCGCGACGACGGGGTTGGGATCGAAGATGCGCGCCGGCTTCGCTTCGAAGTAGAGCGGGACGCGGCGGATGAGCGCGTTCGTTTCGACGTCGTAGTCGTAGGCGATGTTGTCGTGGATCTCGCGGCGAGTCAGGCGGCGATTCACCCACCGCAGGGGTTCCGCAGCGTTGCTGCGGGTGTTGAAAGCGGCAACTGTGTTGCCGCAGTCCATAGTGACATAGGAGTCGGTGGGGATGTCCTGGATGTATTCGCGGTAGCGGCAGTGCGTTGCGGTCAGCGATTCGCGGACGAGCTCGAGGCGAAGGTCGATGACGGCCGCGAGAGCGAGGGAGAGGATCACGTTTGTGCGGCGATGCGCGCCGGGGGATGCATCGCGGGGGCGGCGAGCTCGCTGCCGGGGAGCGAGAAGTAGAAGGTCGTGCCCTGTCCTTCCTTGCTCTCGACCCAGATCGTGCCGCCGTGGCGTTCGATGATTTGTTTCGTGATGTAGAGGCCGAGTCCGAGGCCGCCGTAGTTCGTCGACGAGACCTGGCGGCCGCGATGGAAGCGCTCGAAGACCTGGTTCAGCTCATCCGCGGGAATGCCGATGCCGCGGTCGCAGACGGCGGTGACGAGCGAGTCGCCCTTGTCGTCGATGGCGACGGTGATGTCGCTTCCTTCCGGCGAGTACTTGACCGCGTTTTCGAGGAGGTTGCCGAGGACCTGCTCGAGGCGATCGCGATCGCCGGTGACGACGCGGCCGAGGCTCGGGACGCTGACGTGGAAGCGGCGGTCGCTGACCGCGGTGTGATGGCGATGCACGACGTCGCGCACGAACTGCGCCCACGGAATCGGCTCGCGGCGGATCTCGAGGCGTCCGGTCTCGATGCGGGACACGTCGAGCAGCTCGAGGATCAGGCGCGACATGCGATCGATCTGGTCGAGCGCGATGTCGAGATACTCCTCGGACGTCCCGAGGTCCCCTTCCTTGATCAGCATCTTCGCGAGCTGCGTGTAGCCCTTGATCGACGTGACCGGCGTGCGCAGCTCGTGCGACGCGATCGAGAGGAACTCGTCCTTCAGCCGCGAAAGGTCCTCGACCTTGCGCCGCGCCTCGACCTGTTCGGTGTAGAGCTTCGCGTTCTCGATCGCCAGCGCCGCGCGCTCGGCCAGCACCTCGGCGAGCGGCAGCTTGTCGTCCGTCATCGCGCGATCGGGATCGTTCGCGGCGATCACCAGCGCGCCGATCATCTCGCGGCGCGTGCGCAGCGGCAGGATCAGCAGCGACGCGAGCTTCATCGGCGCGGCGTGATACATGCTGCCGGGATTCGTGGCGTCGAGCGACGGCCGCACGTTCGTGGTCAGCGACGGATAGTTCGTCGAGACCACCTGTCCGATCAGCCCTTCGCCGACGACGAGCGGCTGGCGATAGATGTAGGACCACGCCAGCCCGAGGGACGCGATGTCGCGGTGATAGATCGAGGCGACGCGCAGCTCCTTCGAGTTGCCCGACTTCAGGATCACGGCGGCCCAGTCGCCGAGCACTTCGGCGGTGCGCTCGGCGATCGCCTGCGTAACCCACTCGGGATCGATGTTGCTCGAGAAGAACGCGCCGGCGTCGGCGAGGATCTGCGCGCGCTCGGCCTGCGCCTGCATCTGCTCTTCGAGCGCGCGCCGCTCGGTGATGTCGCGGAACATCACGATGACGCCGGTCGAACGGCCGTCTTCCTGCAGCGGAGTCGCGCTCATCGAGACCGCGACCTTGCTCTCGTCGCGCCCGATGATCACGGTCATGTCGTGCACGGGACGGCCGGTGGAAAGCGCCTGTGCGGCAGGGAGCTCGCCCGGATCGAGGAGACGGCCGTGCGCGTCGCGGAGTCCGTACACTTCGGAATGACGGAAGATCGGAACGCCGACGGCGGACTTGCCGAGGAGGCGCTGTCCGGCGGGATTGATGAAGACCGTGCGCCCTTCTTCGTCGACGAGCATCACGCCGTCGGACATCCCGCCGATGATCGCCTCGGTGCGTTTGCCCTGCCGCGACATCGACTCGTTCAGGATCTGCCCGACGCGCCACGTGGCCATCGCGCCGGCGCCGATGATGGCGATGCCAACGAACACGATCGCGATCATCAGCCACAGCCGCGCATTGGCGATGCTGTCGCCGCGTTCCTTCTGATCCCTGCGGGCGCGTTTGATGATCTCTCCCGCGTACTCCGGCGCGGTGCGCCGCAGCGCGGTCGTCTGGGTCATCAGTTTGCGCGCTTCCGCGTCTTCCTTTTGTTCCTTCAACGCAATCTGCCGCGTCGTGAGCGTTTTGACTTTCTCGTAGTGCGCCCGGAACTCGTCGAGCAGCGGCTGATCGCGTTTGGTCACGTAGTCCTGAGCCTGCGACCAGGAATCCTCGAATTTGCGCGCGGCGTCGTCATGCTGCTGCTGAAATGCGCCGTCGCCGTTGAGCAGATACCCGCGCGCCGCCGAGACCATCGTCGTCAGCGCATCGTCCATCTCCCGCACCGAATCGAGCAGAGGCCGCAGCTGCTGGTTGGTGATGTCCTCCTGCCGCTTCTGCATGCTCAGCACGACGATAGTGAACACCACGCCGGCGGCAGTGAGCAGGGTGAGCCCGGCAAAGGCTCCCCAGAGCATGCGTTTAATGGATGGGGACATCTCTCTTAACCGGGCGCCTCCGTTGCAAAATCGACGCCGACCATAGCGTAAGCTGCTCGAAACAATATACTTCTGTTCCGCGTCCAGTGGAATGGGGCGTGCAAACTTCTCCCGCGGGAGGACCCCATGGCGCTCCGTCCGCTACGCAACGCGACGATTACCTTTGGACTGGTGAGTATCCCCGTCCGTTTCTACACTGCCACGAAATCGGAAGACGTGCACTTCAACCTGCTGCACCGCGACTGCGGCTCGCGCGTGAATCGCAAGTGGTGGTGTCCGCAGCACGACGAGGCGATCACGTACGACGACATGATGCGCGGTTACGCAATCGCGAAGAACCGCTACGTGACGTTCAGCGACGAGGAGATCGAGGCGCTGGAGAGCGACGACAACCGCGCGCTGGAGATTACCGAGTTCGTCGGACTCGAGCAGATCGATCCGGTATTTTTCGAGAAGGCGTACTACCTCGGCCCCGCGCCGGGCGGCGGGAAGACGTACCGCCTGCTCGCCGAGGCGATGAAGAAGCAGCAGAAGGTCGCGGTGGCGCGCTGGGTCAGCGGCGGGCGCGAGCATCTCGTGATTCTCCGCCCGTTCGAAAACGGCCTGATCCTGCACACGATGTTCTACGCCGATGAAGTGCGCGACTTCGGCGCGGTCGACGTCGAGGACTCGCAGGTGCGCGACAAGGAGATCGCGCTCGCGGAGATGTTGATCGACGAGCTGTCGGCGGAGACGTTCGATCCGCTCGCGTATCGGGACGAGTATCGTGAGCGGCTGATGGAGAAGATCGAGGCGAAGTCGCAGGGCGAAACGATCGTGTCCGAGGCAGGCGACGAGCCGCGCGCCGGCGACGTCGTCGACATCATGGAAGCGCTGCGCCGCAGTCTCGAAGGAAAGGGCATCCCGAAACGGACCGCCACGCGCAAGGCACCGAAGCGCGCGACGGCAGCGGCAACGTCGTCGAAGAAACGGAAAGCGTCGTAAGCCATGCCCGACCTTCTGAAGAAATACCGGCAGATGCGCGATTTCGGCGATACGCCGGAGCCTTCGGGCAAGGAGAAGAAGCCGCGCGCGAAGCTGCCGATCTTCGTCATTCAGAAACATCAGGCCTCGCATCTTCACTATGACTTCCGGCTGGAGATGGAGGGCGTGCTGAAGTCGTGGGCGGTGCCGAAGGGACCGTCCTACGATCCCGGCGTGAAGCGCCTCGCGATGATGACGGAGGACCATCCGTACAACTACGCGTCGTTCGAAGGCGTGATCCCCGAGGGGAACTACGGCGCGGGAAACGTGATCATCTGGGATCAGGGCACGTGGGAATTCATCGAGCCGGGCAACGATCCGGTGAAGGCGCTGAAATCCGGAAAGCTGACGTTCCGCCTGAACGGAAAAAAAATGTTCGGTGAGTGGGCGCTGGTGCGCATCCGCGGGCGCTCGCCGAAAGGGAACGAGTGGCTGCTGCTCAAACACCGCGACGAGTTTGCGAACGAAGTGGTCGACGTGACCGAAGTCGCGCCGCGTTCGGTCGTCTCGAATCGCACGGTCGAGGAAGTCGATCCGGAAAAGGTCTGGATCAGCAATCGTCCTATGGCGAGGAAGAAGGCGCCGGCGAAGAAGGCGCGTCCTGTTCCTGCAGCGCCATCTCGAGGAGCTTCCGCTCGGAGTCGAAGCTCGCGCGCCGCAGCGCCGCGCTCAGCTCGACCCACTCCACGTCGTCGACTTCGCTGAGCTGCGGCTCGAGCTCGCCGGCCACATACTCCATCAGGTAGAAATCGACGCGCTTCTGGATCAGCGTATCTCCGGCCCGGAAGAAGTATTCAATGGTGTCGAGCGGTCGGACGATGCGCGCCTCGATGCCGGTCTCCTCGCGCACTTCGCGCAGCGCCGCCGCCTCCGAGGTCTCGCCTTCGAAGACCGCGCCCTTGGGGAGACCCCATCGAGTCCGGCCGCGCGTGGCAATCAATGCAACATGTCGCTGGCCGTCGCGTATGGAGATTACGGCACCGCCGGACGAATGCTCGCTGCGCGTCTTTCGCCTCGGAGGACCCATGTGTCGCTATTTTACGGTGAACGAGCACGCGCTGTCGCCAGCGCTGGTCTGTTCCCGTCAAAAGGCGTACATTGTGGACCGGACGAGTACAACTCTTACACCACGAGCAGAGGAGACGGCACATGGCGGATCCTGCGACCCTGACTCTCGTCGGCATCATCGTACTGGCTGTCCTCATCGTCATCTTCTTCAAGGTCCGGCAGAAGGACCTCATCGGCGCAATCGCGGCCAAACGGCAGGCGGGCTCGCGGATCGTGAGCCGCGCGTATTACGTCGAGGGCATGGAGAAAATCCCCGTCGCTCTTTCGCTCGGCGCCGACGCGCTGTATTACGAGAACCCCGATCTCGAGGCGTCGTTCGACCTGAATCGCGTCGACGAGGTCGAGTACAGCGATGACCTGGCGACGGGCCGGATGCACGACGAAAACCTGACGGTGCTGCGCCTCCGATCCCACGGCCAGGCGTTCGAGTTCCTGCTGGACAAGCCGGACGCGAAGAAGTGGATGGCGCTCCTTCCAGCGAGAGCGTCGGGCGAGAGCCCGGCCGCGCGCGCCGTGTAAGACGCCCGGCGGACTCCGGAATGGCTCCTCGGAGCCCCCTGTTGGAAATCGGCCGCACAACTCGTCGGGGTGTAGCGCAGCCTGGTAGCGCACCTGCTTTGGGAGCAGGGGGTCGGAGGTTCGAATCCTCTCGCCCCGACCATTTTTCTCCGTCCCCGTAGCTCAGTCGGATAGAGCAACAGCCTTCTAAGCTGTGGGTCGCAGGTTCGATTCCTGCCGGGGACGCCACCGGCGCGTCACCTGCCGGCGTAGAGGACGAACGGCGCCCAGTAGCGGGGCCTGCGGTACGCACCCTTCGATCGCACCTGCTTGAGCTTCGCGTCCCGCAGCGCGGTCGCGGGATCGCGTCCCGACTCGATTGCGCGATAAACGTCATCCATCAGCTGTGGCGTGGCGCTGTCGTCCACTTCCCACAGCGCGGCGATGACATTCGATGCGCCGGCGCGCAGGAACGCCCACGCGAGCCCGACCAGTCCTTCACCGGTGTAGGAGCGCGTTCCTGCACCGTGGCAGCTCGAGATGGTGACGAGCCGCGCACGCAGGGGCTTCTTGAGAATCTCGCGCGCGACGAGCTTGTAGTTCCGGTTCGCGTCAGTGCTGAGGATGACCGCCGAATCGAGCGGTCGCCGGCGCGTCGCTACGCCATGAGCGACGAAGTGCACGAAGTCGAAGCTCTGCGGCACTGCGCTCTGGTACGCCGCCGGCGTCGCCGCGGCCTCGCGCAGAACTTTCATTCGGTCCGCAGGAAAGTGTCGCGCGATGATCGCCATCTCTTCGGCGGCATGCGAGAGCGGCGGAAACGCGGAGTTAGCCTGCAGGGGGTTGCCGATGAGCAACATCCGCGGCTTCCGGCTCGGAGGCTCCACACGCCGCGCAAGCAGCTGAATGGAGCTCGCGGCGACGATGTTGACGTCTTCGATCCAGTAGTGTGGCTTCGGCGCCGGCACCACGAGCGTTTCGAAGTTGAGCGCGTGAAGACTGCCGTCCGGAATGACGATGACGCGCGAATCGCGCGGAAGATCCTTCGGAATGCCGAGGAGCTTGTGGAGTTGCTCGCCGCGCGCGCGGGTGAGCTCCAGCGTACCGTGCAGTTCCGCGATCTGACGACGATACGCGTCGACGGCGACCCGAATCGTTTCCTCGGGCTCGAGTGCCGCCACCCGCACCTCGTTCGCCGTAATCCTCCAGACGTACGACCGGCGCGGACCGAGCCAGTACGAAAGGATCGTGGCTCCCTGCTGCGCGGCGATCGCTCTCGGCGAGCCATCGGGTCGTCCGAAACTGATTTCTCGCGCGTCCGCGCGAATCAGCTCGGTGACTGCAAGCGCCTCATTGAACCGGTGATGATCGATCAGAAGATCGACGTACGTGGAGAAAATCTCGGTGGCCGTGTTGTAGAAACTGAATCGCAATTCGCTGGCGATCTTGTTTTTCGTGTCGCGTACGGTCGCGAGCGCACGGCGAAACTGTTCGAACGCCGGTTCGATGCGGTTGCCTTTCGCGAGGACTTCCCCCAGTCGGCCACGCGCCTCCCAAATCGTCGAAGGCTCCTTAGCACGGGAGATGACGCTGTTCAGCTCCGTGACGGCGACATCGATCCTTCCCTCGGCGGCGGCGATCCGCGCGTCGAGCGTCATCGATCGCATCTGCGCCTCGCGCTGGTCGGTCTTCCGCTTCAAGTCGAGCGCTGCGTCATTGAACTTCCGCGCGTCGGCGAACTGCCCCTTCTCGATCGCGATGCTCGCAAGATTGGCCAGTGCAAAGGGCAGCTGAGGGTGTTTCTGTCCATACCGGACGGCTTCGCGGTAGTAGCGATCGGCGGCGGCCCACTCCCGCTTCTGAAAGCGGAGATTGCCAAGTTGAATGAGCCATGCAACGCGTTCCGCTTCGGCTCGAATGTCCAGGGCAATTCTGTAAGCATGCTCCAGCAGTTCGGCGGCATATTCGTAATCACCGGCTTCGATATATCCCCAGCCCAGGTTCCCTTCGATCTGCCCGATGTTCTTCGTGAGCTGGTTCGCACGCGCAAGCGGCAGCGCTTTTTCCCCCCAGTAGACCGACTCCTCGATTTGTCCGGCAAAGATGTACCGAAACTGCAGCGCCATCATCGCCTTCACTTCGTTGACGGCGTCTCCGTACTTTTTCGCGAGTCTGATTCCCTCAAGTGCGTCCGCGATCGCGTGGGTCAGGTCGGGATTCGACACCCCCATCCGCGCGTACAGTTCGGGAAGGACCTGCGGCTGATAGCGAAGCGCCATCTCGCGAGCGTGTTTGATCCTGCGCTGTTTTTCCGCAGGGTCGGTCGCGATGAAAGCGAGCATGAGCAGGCGCCGCACAGCGGGTGCGCTTCGCCTAAGCTCGGCGGGAAGTTCATCGGCGAGCCATTTTTTACCCTCGTCCGGATCTCCGCGGGCGATGAACACTTCGGCGCGCATCACGCGCAGCGAAAAAATGACTTCATCCTGTCTCGAGCCGGCTTGCCGCAGCGCGTCGTCGATCACCTTCTCCGCAGCCGGGTACTCCGCGTGGTCGATGGCCCTTCGCGCGGTGCGCACGGCCTCTTCCGGCGAGAGAGCCGCTGCCGGCGCCACAAGAAACAGCAGCGCCAGCAGCGTCACGAGCCAACGACTAGAACGGGGGACTGCCATTTCCCTCCACCGCGCCCGCGACGACGAACCCGCCGTCGCCACCAAGGGATTCGGGGCCGGACGAACCGCCGGGCTGCAGCTTCAAACGGAACATCCTGACGCGACGGTATCCGGGCCTGAATTCGAATTCGCCGAACCTGGCGAGGCCGACATGCGGGATCGGCAGCTCACAGCCCTGGGACGTCAACATGAGTCGATCACCCGGCGGGTGGAACCCTTTCACCAGCCCGCCGGTGATCGTCTGAGCCCCTTCAGGGACAGCGAGGATGCTCGAGACATCGCCGAACGTCGGCGCGTCGCGGAGCTCGACGTTGACGAACGCGTCGAGAAAATTGCCGTCGACATTGATGCCGTCGTAGTTCAGGGTTAGCTCGAACTTCGGTTCGGTCAGATCCACATTCCGCGTCGACGTCATCCGCGCATACATCGTCCCGATCCGCAGCCGGGGAAAGTCATGCTGGTCGTAGACCGTGAAGTTGTGAATTTGCACCTCGGCGATTGTTTGAAAAACTCCGGGCAGGATCTCATTGCCGGCGACGTGCGTCTCGGCGGAACTGAACGACACCCCGTTGTCGTTATAGCCGTCCGATCTGGCGGAACCACGGCCGCCGCCCGTCGACAGCACGGTGGCGGCCTGACTCGGAATGTCGCTCTGTCTGCCGCCGAACATCACGGCGCCGCCTACTCCCAATGCATTCGCATGGAACAGATACTCAGACATAACTCCCCCTCTTTGGACCTACTGGACCCTTACTGCATTAGTGGCGAGTACGGCTCGGTTGCCATCCGTTCGACCGTAAATCGCCAGGACATAGCTGCCGGCCGGCAACGAGCGCGGCAGCAAACTCACTTGATCTTTCGCCTGCTCCGCCGTCATCGACACGGTCAGATCGACCTTGCCGTCGGTCCTGCGAAGCTGGAACTCGTATTGCTGGTGTTGCCATTCGGGTTTGATGATCACGATCAGCAGGTTGTCCGATGCCCCCGCGCGAAGCGTGGTCGGGGGCGCACCGGGACCGCGACTCTCGCCCGTGATGAACGACTCACTGGCGCGCTCCATCGAGGGCTGCGGCGCAGGGCCCTGGATCCGCGGTATGACGAAAGCGGTGACAACGACGGCTAGCATCGCCGCGACGGCCATGTCCAACGCCCGCTTCCACGCAGGGCGCGGCGGGAACGGAATAACCATCGGTGGAACAGGCTCCGGCTGTGGAACAGGCTTCGGCAGGGCGCGAAGGTTGGCCCTCATGCTCTCGCCGGCGAGGACATCGGCGCCGCAGTCGCGGCAGTCGAAATAGTGCTCCTCGAACCGGTCGCGCTCGTCGTCGCCCATCTCATTGAGGATGTAGCGTGCGACAGCCTGGCTCTGCTCTGCTTCGTGGTGATCCATTCTTACCTCTCGCAGGGATAGTGACGTCTGGCGCGAAAACGTTTCAGGAATCGGGAGGCGGTTCGCATTTTCTGCAATACCGCTTGCGGAAGGCTTTGAGCGCCCGGTGGACCAGGACGCGCAGATACTCACGAGTGACTCCGAATCTCAGGCAGATCTCGTCTTTGTCGGCTTCCTCGAAAAAAACCGCGCGCAGCAGCTCGGAGTCGTGCTCGGGCAGGCTCTCGAGAGTCTCTCGTACAGAACGCCTGGTCTCTTCGGCGACGAGCTCGTTTTCGATATCGAGGGAGCCAGGACAATCGGGGCTCTCGCCGGCAGGGGCGTCGCGCAGCAGGCGGCGATACGTCTCCTGGAGGACGAGGTTGCAGACGGAATTGACATAGGCGCCGAGCTTGCGGCTGTCCTGCAGATCGTCGAGCTTCATGAGAACGCGGAGCAACACTTCCTGCCGCACGTCCTCGATCAGTTCCCGGGAGCTGAGCCTCCGGCGCAGCTTCGCCAGGAGGAGACCGCCAAAATACGTCGAGAAATGCTCCGACACTTGGGGGTCACGCTCCTTGAGACGCCGAACGTAGTCGTCGTCAAAGGGAAAACGTTCCATTTGGATGTAGCTCTTACTTTACTGCAATTCCGTCGGGGCGGCGGGCCGGAGTTACGCCGGTTTGCGGAGACGGGCCAGCGCCTGGCGGACCGCCGCGTGGGCGATCGCGACGTCGACGTCGCGCTGCAGGACGGGCACGTAGCGGCTGGTGAAATCGGCGTCGGCGGCGCTGCCGAAGTAGCGGTCGACGCGCGCGGCGATGGCGTCGGCGTCTTCTTTCGTGAAGTCGACGCGCACCATCTCGTCGATGTCGACGATGAGCGACGTCAGCGGCTTGAGCCATAGGAAGTAGGGATCGTCGCCGAGGAGCTGGAGGAGATGGCCGGGGCCGGTGATCGGCGCGACGGTCGCGGCGTAGTCGCCGCGCGCGGACTCGATCAGCGAGCGATGGAGCGGGAGGAGCTGGCGCGAGATTTCGCGCAACGCCTCACGGAGCTCGGCGCGCGCGGCGTCGTCGGGCGTGTGCATGGTGCGCGCGAAGAAGTCTTCTTTCCGCATGCAAAATCACGCCTCCACGGTTGGCTGGGGAAGGGTGGGTCAGGCAGTAGCCAACCGTAGAGGCCGTGAAAGCGTTTGCTGCAAAAGCTCCCAGGAGCCACAAGGATACAGCCGCAAGTGACATGCCGCAATGGCCTTCGTTCGCCCCTTCGTCTCTCTTGCGGCGCCCTCCGCACGCGCATACAATGCCGCGCCGCCGCCGGAATGCACCGTGGCCGGAGGCGGTTACGTTTCCCTGCTCGCACCCATAGCTCAATTGGATAGAGCATCTGACTACGGATCAGAAGGTTAGAGGTTCGAGTCCTCTTGGGTGCACCAATGACGATCCAGCACGGCGGGCTTCGGCCCGCCGTCGTATTCTTTGACAGATGAGTCAGGCGCAGTGGCAGGAAGCAATGTCCGAGGCGCTGGAGCTTGCACGCGCGGCCGCGGCTGCCGGAGAGATTCCGGTGGGCGCGGTGATCGTCGATCGCGACGGTCGCGTGATCGGGCGGGGCCGGAACCGGCGGGAGTCGGGCGATCCCCTCGGGCACGCGGAGTTGCTGGCGATCGCGGAAGCGGCGCAGGCGATCGGCGACTGGCGGCTGGAGGGGACGACGATGGTCGTGACTCTCGAGCCGTGCGCGATGTGCGCGGGAGCGCTGGTGAATGCTCGCGTGGAGCGATTGGTGTTCGCGGCGCACGATCCGAAGGCAGGCTTCTGCGGCTCGCTCGGGAATCTGGTGCAGGATGCGCGTCTCAATCATCGGCTCGTCGTGGAGACGGGGTTGATGGAGGAGGAATCGCGGTCGCTGCTCCAGGAGTTTTTCCGAATGCTGCGCCAGCGGGACAAAACGGAGAGGTGGCAGAGTGGTTGAACGCGGCGGTCTCGAAAACCGTTATACCTTTACGGGTATCGGGGGTTCGAATCCCCCCCTCTCCGCCGCCGGCACGGCCGGCAGCGCTGGTTGGCATAGCCTTTTTGTGTGCCTACTAACAAGGCATTATTTACGTTGACAATTAAGATCCACGGAGAGATGGCCGAGTGGCTTAAGGCGCACGCTTGGAAAGCGTGTGTACGTTAATCGCGTACCGTGGGTTCGAATCCCACTCTCTCCGCCACTCACGCAACATGGTCCACTGGGATGAGCCCGGGTCCTGTGCAGCAGGCGCACCGAACCTCGTCAGGTCCGGAAGGAAGCAGCGATAAGGTGCTTCTCCTGCGTGACACAGTTCGGCCTGGGCTCTTCCGAGTGGACTGATAAACTCCCTCTCCAATGTCCTACCAGGCGCTCGCGCGCAAGTACCGTCCTCAGACCTTCGCAGACATCGTGGGACAGGAAACTGTCGTGCGGACGCTGCAGAACTCCATCAGGGACGGGCGCATTCATCATGCGTATCTCTTCGCCGGCGTGCGCGGCGTGGGCAAGACCACCGCGGCGCGCATTCTCGCGAAGGCGCTGAACTGCGAGCATGGGCCGGCGGCGGAGCCGGACAATACCTGCACCATCTGCCGAGAGATCACCGAGGGGATCGATCTCGACGTGCGCGAGATCGACGCCGCGACGTACACCGGCGTCGACAACATCCGCGAGCTGCGCGACGTCACGCAGTTCCATCCCGCGCGCGACCGCTATCGCATCTTCATCGTCGACGAGGCGCACATGCTCAGCGCGCCGGCGTGGAACGCGCTGCTGAAGCTCATCGAAGAGCCGCCGCCGCACGTGATCTTCATGTTCGCGACGACGGAGATGCAGAAGGTGCCGGCGACGATCATTTCGCGCGTGCAGAAGAATCAGCTGCGCAAGATCACGCTCGAGGATCTCATCGGACGGCTCGCGCAGATCTGCAAGGCCGAAGGCATCGACGCCGATCGCGCGGCGCTGGAGATCGTGGCGCGGCGCGGCGAGGGGAGCGTGCGCGATGCGCTGTCGCTGCTCGACCAGGTGATCGCGTTCAGCGGCAGCACGGTCCGCGCGGTCGACGTCAACACGATCCTCGCGCTCTCCGACACGACGTTTTTCGCACGCATCGTGACGCTGATCTCCGAAGGCGATCACGGCGCGATTCTAGAAGCGCTGCAGGAAGTGTCGGACAGCGGACGCGATTTCAAGATGCTCTACCGCGACCTGCTGAACTTCGTGCGCAACCTGCTGCTGCTCGCCGGCGGCGCGAACGAGGCGATGCTCGCCGCGTCCCCCGAGGATCTCGTCACCACTCGTTCGGTCACGCAGAAGTTGTCGTACACGGATTTGCTGCGCATCGCGAACCTGCTGCTGCGTGACGACGAGACGGTGAATCGCGCGGAGCACCAGCGCCTCGCGGTCGAGATCGCGCTGCTGAAGGCCGCGACGTTCCCGCGATTGAAGGCGGTGGAGGAAGTGGTGAGTGGAGGAGCGGTGGTCTCTCGGACTGCGGTGGCGAAGCCACCGCTTTCTAAAGCGGCGGCTCTGCCGCCGCACTCCGAAAGTGCCGATGCGTTCCTCACGCGCCTGCAGAAAGCGCGTCCCCTGCTCGCCGGATACGCGGCGGCGGCGAAGTCGTTCGTGAAAGACGGCAACCGCCTCGTCTGGACGTTCGAGGACCGCGATCTCGCGCAGCCGCTGCTCGACGAGCGCAAGTCGCTCGAGGAGCTCGCATCCGAGGTTTATGGCACGCGCGTCGAAGTGGCGATCGAGACAGCGGCGGAAAAACCGTCGGGACGGCGCGCCGAGGACAAGCCGTCGGCGCTGCGCGACGATCCCGTCCTGCAGTCGTTCCAGCGGCACCTCGGCGGTGAGCTGATGAAGGAGAAACGATGAACATCAAACAGCTGATGAAACAAGCGCAGCAGATGCAGGAGCAGATGCAGCGTCAGATGTCCTCGATCCGCGTCGAGGGAACCGCCGGCGGCGGGATGGTGAAGGCGGAGATGTCCGGCAACAAGGAACTGCTCTCCATCACCATCGACAAGGAAGCCGTCGACCCCGACGACGTCGAGATGCTGCAGGACCTCGTGAAGGCCGCGGTGAACGAGGCGGCGCGCCGCGTCGATGAGGAGATGAATTCCTCGATGGGCGCGATGACCGGGGGGATGAACATCCCTGGCTTCTAAATGACCGCGCCGCCACTCGCAAATCTCATCAACGAGCTCACGCGCCTTCCCGGCGTCGGCGGCAAGTCGGCGGCGCGTCTCGCGTATCACATCCTCAAGCGTCCCGCTTCCGAGGCCGAGGCGCTGGCGGCGGCGATCCTCGACGTGAAACTGAAGATCTTCCGCTGCTCGGTGTGCAACAACATGACGGACATCGAGCCGTGCGCGATCTGCTCCGACTCGCGCCGCGATCCGTCGGCGATCTGCGTCGTCGAAGAAGCCTTCAACATCCAGACGATCGAGCAGACGCGCGACTTCCGCGGCGTCTATCACGTCCTCCTCGGCGCGCTCTCGCCGCTCAAAGGCATCGGCCCGCAGGACATCGACGTCGGCGGCCTCATCAAGCGCGTGCAGCGCGGCGAGGTGCGCGAGGTCATCATCGCCACGAACCCGAACGTCGAAGGCGAAGCGACGGCGCTGTACATCGCACAGCAGCTGCGTCCCACGAATGTCCGCACCACGCGGCTCGCATTCGGACTCCCCGTCGGCGGCGATCTCGAATACGCGGACCAGGTCACGATGGCAAAAGCGCTCGAGGGTCGCCGCGAGATTTGAGCGCAACTGTGCTATACATTTGCGTCCCGTCCACGGGCGCAACGCGAAAGAACAATGGCCGCTCCTGATCTCGTGATGTACGAGGAGGAGTACCAGCAGATCAAGGACATCCTTCACCGTCTGCAGGTCGACTCCAACTCGAAGATCGTCTTTCTGGTCGATAAAAACGGCCAGCAAATCGCCGTGCAGGGTGACATGCGCGGCGTGGACGCGACGTCGCTCGCGTCGCTGACGGCCGGCAACGTGGCCGCGACCGACGGTCTCGCGAAACTCATCGGCGAGAAGGAGTTCTCGATCCTCTTCCACGAGGGGGAGCGGGACAACATCCACATCTCCCTCGTCGCGCAGCGGGTGATCCTCGTCGTGATCTTCGACGAGAAGTCTTCCCTCGGGCTGGTGCGTCTCCGCGTCAAGAAGGCTTCGCAGGAGCTCGAGCGGACGTTCGAGGTGCTGCTGCGGAAATCGGAGGCGGATCGCGGCTCGATGAACCGCTTCGACTCGCCGTTCGCTGAGATCACCGACGAAGACATCGACAGCCTGTTCAGCGAATAGGGCTATGACGTTCATCAACTACGCGGCGCGTGAGATCAACTGCAAGATCGTCTATTACGGACCCGGTCTGTGCGGGAAGACGACCAATCTGCAGTGGATCTACGACAAGACGAATCCGCAGGCGAAGGGCAAGCTGATCTCGCTGGCCACGGAAACGGACCGCACGCTCTTCTTCGACTTTCTCCCGCTCGATCTCGGCACCGTGCGCGGATTCAAGACGCGCTTTCACCTGTACACGGTTCCGGGACAGGTCTTCTATGACGCGTCGCGCAAGCTGATCCTCAAGGGCGTCGACGGCGTCGTCTTCGTCGCCGACTCGCAGGAAGCGCGCATGGAAGCGAACGTCGAGTCGCTGGCGAACCTCGACAAGAACCTGAAGGAGCAGGGCTACGAGCTGAAGTCCGTCCCGTACGTCCTGCAGTTCAACAAGCGCGACCTGCCGACCGCGCTTCCGCCCGACGAGATGTACCGCCAGCTCAACTTCAAGGGCGAGCCGACGTTCGAGGCGGTGGCGATGAGCGGCACCGGCGTGTTCGATACGCTGAAAGCGGTCGCGAAGCTCGTGCTGACCGAGTTGAAGAAGAAATAGCCGAAATGGATCCGCGTTACCGCGCGCTATTCAACTCCCAGTTCACTCCTGAGCTCTACGACCGCTACCAGCGCGATCTCGAGCGCCGTCTCGATTGCACGTTCGAGTTTCGCCTCGCCGAGACGCCGCTGTTTCTCCCCGAGGACTTTACGCGGCGCGCCGTCGAAAGCGCGCAGGCGATCGTGGCGCAGCTTTCGGAGCCCGCGCTGATCGAGAAAATGAAGGCGGCGATTCCGGAGCGGTGGAACACGCCGGGGATGGACGCGCTGCCGAATCTCTCGCAGGTCGACTTCGCGGTCGTCCGCGAGAACGGGACGCTCGTGCCGAAGCTCATCGAGCTGCAGGGATTCCCGTCGCTCACGTCGTTCCAGATCGTCCAGCGCGATGCGTGGCGCGACGCGCTCGCGACGCTGAACGGACTCGATCGCGACTGGTCGTGCTGGTTCTCCGGCTACGACCGCGCGTCGTTCCTCGAGCTCGCGCGCCGCACGATCGTGGGCGACCACGATCCGGCGGAAGTGATCCTGATGGACCTCGATCCGCCGCGGCAGAAGACATACCCCGACTTCGCCGCGACGAAGCTGCTGTTCGGCGTCGACGCCGTCGATCCGACGACGCTGACGAAGCGCGGCAACCAGCTGTTTCGCGGCAACACGCGCGTGCGGCGCATCTACAACCGCGTCGTCTTCGATGAGCTGATCAGCAAGGGCATCGAGCTGCCGTTCGACTATCGCGAGGAGCTCGACGTCGAATGGGCGCCGCATCCGAACTGGTACTGGGTCTGGTCGAAGTACTCGCTGCCGTTCCTGCGGCACGAGTCCGTGCCGCGCGCGACGTTCGTCTCGGAGCTCGAGGCGATTCCCGATGATCTCTCACGCTACGTGCTCAAGCCGCTGTTCTCGTTCGCCGGCGGCGGCGTGAACATCGAGCCGACGCGCGCGGACGTCGAGGCGATTCCGGAAGCCGACCGCCACGCGTGGTGCCTGCAGGAGAAGATCGAGTACGAGCCCGCGCTTCAGGCCGCGGGCGGCGGCGGCGTGAAGATCGAGATCCGCCTCATGTTCCTCCGCCCCGACGACGAGTCGAAGCCGATCCTCTCGCAGAACCTCATCCGCCTGTCGCGCGGAAAAATGCTCGGCGTCGACTTCAACAAGCAGTTCACGTGGGTCGGGTCGAGCGTCGGAATCCACTAACTCGTCGAGTGGAACTTCACCATCCGCCACTGCCAGTACGGCGTCTGGTCCTTCGACCCGATGTGTCCGTACGGATAGCCGCTGAATGTCTTCTCGCCGTTCTGCGCGGGAATGCGGCAGGTCGACTGGCCATACACGATCGTGCCGTAGCCGATCACCTCATCGGCGCTCGACCAGATCGTGTAAACGAACGAGCCCTCGTAGTGACTCGCGGACGCGAGGTCGACGAGAAACGCCGACACGCCGTACGGTCCGAAGCCACCGACGAGATAGCCGGGATAGAAGCCGTTCGTCGAGCCGCACGTCGGCGTCGTCGGTCCGCTGAGATAGCACGTCGTGAGGCCGCGATTCGCGCCGGCGATGCCGACGAACGCATCGACCGAGGACGTGAGCGCGCTGCCGAGGTTGTAGCTGCCGCCGGCGAGCGAGTCGTTCGCCGCGCCCCCCTTCACCACCTTGCGCATCAGCGTCACGCCCATCGAATGCGTGACGATGTCGACCTTCGACGCGCCGGTGTACGCGAGCACCGCCTGCACGAACGCACGCAGCCGCGTGAGATGCGCCTTCGAGTGATACTGCTGCGAGGAGAACGCGGCATTCGCCGGACCCCACGTCGTCGCGTACAGCTCCGCCGAGGTGTAGCCCTGCGTCTTGAAGTACTCGATGCTCGCCCGCCAGCCGGTGAACGCGGACGAGCCGGTACCGATCGCGGAGTCGGAGTTGCCGTGGATGAAGATCACCGGCTGGTTGACGACCGCCTGTCCGGCGACGGAACGGCCGCCGTAGCTGCCGCCCGGCACGTCGGCGCGGATGAAGTCCTGAGACGCGTAGCCGTTTGCCGTGAGCCAGTTGCGAAAATCGGTGCTGAGGCCATACGCGGGATCCGACTCGAGTTGCGCGCTGGCGGCGACGGCGACGAGGAGCGTGAGTAGAAAAAGGACGGCAGTACGGATATGCATCGTCCGCGCATTCTGGCGTAAAAAGTGATTGCCTGCAAAGCTGGATGGAGACGCTCAGCAAACTACGCGCGGCGGCCGCGGAGTGCCGCGCGTGCCCGCTCTGGAAGTGCGGTACGCAGACGGTGTTCGGCGAGGGGAAACCGCGCTCGCTGATCGTGTTCGTCGGCGAGCAGCCGGGCGACAGGGAAGATCTCGCGGGACGGCCGTTCGTCGGACCGGCCGGCGCGCTGCTCGACCGCTCGCTCGAGGAGGCGAACATCGATCGCGCGAAGGTCTACCTCACGAACGTCGTCAAACACTTCAAGTGGGAGCCGCGCGGCAAGCGGCGCATTCACAAGAAGCCGAATGCGGCGGAGATCGCGGCGTGCCGTCCGTGGCTCGACGCCGAGATCCGCGTGATCCGGCCGCGCGCGATTATCTGCCTCGGCGCGGTCGCGGCACAGGCCGTGATCGGCCCGAAGTTTCGCGTGTCCGTGCAGCGCGGACAGTTCGTGGAGTCGGAGCTCGCCGAGTACGTGACCGCGACCGTGCATCCGTCGTCGATTCTGCGCTCGCCGTCCGACGAGGCGCGGCGCATCGAGCGCGCCCGCTTCGTCGCCGACCTCAAAAAGATCCGGAAAGTGATCGCGGCTGCGGCTTAGGGATTGCCGCAGCGGCGCTCGCGCAACTCCCGTTGCAGCGCCTCGCCGAGTGCCGTGAGATCGGCCGGCATCGGCAGCGGGTCGTCGATCCACGCCGTCTTGTGCGTCTTCCCGCCCGCCTCGATCGTCAGCGCGTACTCAAACCGGTCGCAGCACGGATTCTCCGGAACGTACGACGCGCGCCACGTCGCCGGCCTCGCATTCGCGAGGAGTGCGTCGAACCGGCGCAGGTCTTCGTCGGTGATGTTCGACGTGCAATCACCGACGGTCGCCGTCCCGTCGGAGTCCATCCGGATCGTTCCCATCCCGCGCCCGGTCACGCCTCCGCTGGTCGCGAGCTCGAGTTTCCACGGCCGCTGCAGCGTTGGCGACGATGACGACGACGTGGGGGACGTCGGCGTCGAGCAGGAGACGAACAGCGCGGCGAGGAGCAGCCATTTGCGTGAAAGCATCCGTCCATTCTCCATGTTGTAGAAATTTCGCGCAAAACATCACGAAATCATGCGATTTCTTGCACGTTCCGAAGTGCGCGTTTACACTCACTTCACCACACGAATGAGCGTCCGAACTGACCTTTTCCCGCGCCTCTCCTGGCGACCGCGTCCTGGGAAAACAAGAGAAGGAGCAGGCTAGTGATGATTATCCCGACAGACAAATTGAAGGCTGCCGAGACCGCGCTGACGCAGATCGAGCGTCAGTTCGGCAAAGGCTCGATCATGCGGCTGGGGGCGAAGGAGTTCGCCGCCGTCAGCTCGATCTCCACCGGCTCGATCGGCGTCGACGCCGCGCTCGGCATCGGCGGCGTCCCGCGCGGCCGCATCGTGGAGATCTTCGGACCGGAGTCGTCCGGCAAGACCACGCTCTCGCTGCACATCATCGCCGAGGCACAGAAGACGGGCGGGCTGGCCGCGTTCATCGACGCCGAGCATGCGCTCGACGCGGAGTACGCGAAGAAGCTCGGAGTCGACATCGACAACCTCCTCGTCTCGCAGCCCGACTCGGGCGAGCAGGCGCTGGAGATCGCCGAGGTGCTGGTGCGCTCGGCGGCCATCGACGTGATCGTCATCGACTCGGTCGCCGCGCTGGTGCCGCGCGCGGAGCTCGAGGGCGAGATGGGCGACCACCAGATGGGTTTACAGGCACGATTAATGTCGCAGGCGCTGCGCAAATTAACAGGCGTCGTTTCGAAATCAAAAACGTGCCTGATTTTCATCAACCAAATTCGCGAAAAGATCGGCGTCATGTTCGGCAACCCGGAGACCACCACCGGCGGCCGGGCGCTCAAGTTCTACTCGTCGGTCCGCCTCGACATCCGCCGCACCAGCCAGATCAAGGAAGGCGAGGAAGTCGTCGGCTCGCGCGTGAAGGTGAAGGTGGTCAAGAACAAGGTCGCCGCACCGTTCCGCCACGCGGAGTTCGACGTCGGCTACGGCGAGGGCATCTCGAAGACCGGCGAGCTGCTCGACATCGGCATCGAGAACAAGATCATCGAGAAGTCCGGCTCGTGGTTCTCCTACGGCGACGTCCGCCTCGGCCAGGGCCGCGAGAACGCCAAGCTGTTCATCCGCGAGAATACCGATCTCTCGAACGAGATCGAGCAGAAAGTCCGCAAGTTCCTCGGCATCGGCGGCCCCGACCTCACGGTAATCGAGGGCGGCGAGCCCGCGACGCCGGCGAAGGCGGAGCGGATGGTTCGGAAATAGTTCGCCACCCTCAACGGGCGCGGATCGTGATGTCGCCTCCGATGCTGGAGAGGCGGACGCGGTTCGCGCCCGATCCATTTCTGCCCGTGCCCTTCAGAACGACCGTCCGTTTGAACCAATGACGGCCCTTCGACTCGGTGACGCTCAGCGGAAAGTCGCTGATGATCCGGTGCGGCTCGTCGTCGTCCCGCTCGAGCTCGATCTCGAACTCGGCGCCGAAGTTCTTCGGCAGGACCACCTCGACCTCGCCGCCCATCGACGAGATCCGAATCCAGCGATCGGTCCCGGCGCCGATCACCTCGACGTCAACGTTGCCGCCCATCGTGCCGGCGTCGATCGAGCCCGTGAGCCGGTCCACGCGGATGTTGCCGCCCATCGTTTTCGCGACGACGACGCCCGCGGCGCTTCGCACCTCGATGTCGCCCCCCATCGTTCGCAGCGTGGCGCCATGAGGCGCGCTCGACACCTCGATGTCGCCGCCCATCGTGTTGCGCGTGATCTTCGAGTCCGCGGCGCCGGCCGCCGGAACCAGCAGAATCAGGAATGCGAGATACTTCATCGGTTTTCCCCCGTTGTCGTACTAACGATTCCTACGGCTCGCGGGTTAACAGGTTTTCATGCGGCTCGATCAGGCCATCCCTCAACGCTATCCGCAGCTCTCGCGCCGCAAGGCGCGCGAGCTCATCGCGCAGCGCCGCATCCTCGTCAACGATCGCCCCGTCGGCGTCGCCTCGCGCGAGGTGAGCGCGAACGATCGCATCACCATCATCGAGGACCTGCCCACGATCGACGTGCTGCGCGAGACGGCGGACTGGCTCGCCGTCAACAAGCCCGCGGGACTCGCGACGCAGCCTGCGCGCGACCGGAAGCAGCGCTCACTCGAGGAGCTGCTGCGCGTGCAGTACCGCGAGCTGTACGTCGTGCATCGCATCGACACGCAGACCAGCGGCGTGGTGGTGTTCGCGCGGACGCGCGACGCGGCGGCGCGCTTGTCGGAGCTGTTCGCGTCGCGCGAGATTCGCAAGACGTATCTCGCGGTGATCGAGGGCTCGATCGAGCATGAGCTGACGATCGAGTCGCCGATCGGCGGCAGGGACGCGCACACGATCGTCCGTCCGCTGCAATCCCTCGGCGAGACGATGCTGGTCGCGGCGGAGATCCGCACCGGCCGCACGCATCAGATCCGCATCCATCTGAAATCGATCGAGCGCCCGGTCGCCGGCGACCGCCGCTACGGCTCGACGCTCGACGCGCCGCGGATGCTGCTTCACGCATGGAAGCTCGAGCACGCCTCCCTCGGCGAGTTGATCGCGCCCCCGCCGGCCGACTTTCCGTCGCTCTGATACGATCCGCGCCGATGGAACAGACGGTGATTCACGCCACCACGGTCATCTGCGTGCGGCGCGACGGACAGGTGGCGATGGCGGGCGACGGTCAGGTGACCGTCGGCAACACGGTGATGAAGCACAGCGCCGCGAAAGTGCGGCGGCTGTATCACGACAAGATCCTCGCCGGCTTCGCCGGATCCGCCGCCGACGCCTTCGCGCTTTTCTCGCGCTTCGAGGCCAAGCTCGAGGAGTATCGCGGCAACATGGAGCGCTCGGTGGTCGAGCTGGCGAAGGACTGGCGGATGGACAAGTACCTGCGCCAGCTGCAGGCGATGCTGATCGTGGCCAACAACGAGCGCGCCTATCTCGTCTCCGGCACCGGCGACCTGATCTCGCCCGACGAGGACGGCGTCCTCGCGATCGGCTCCGGCGGACCGTACGCCCTCGCCGCGGCGCGCGCGCTGATCAAGCACACCGCGCTGCCGGCCGCGCAGATCGCCGAGGAGGCGATGCACGTGGCCGCGGAGATCTGCATCTACACGAACGACAACATCAAGGTCGAGACTCTCTGATGGTCATCCAGCTTCCCGCGAACACCGACGAGCTCCTGGTCAACAACGCCGAGCGCCTCACGCCGAAGGAGATCGTGCGCGAGCTCGACATCTACATCGTCGGCCAGCGCGCGGCGAAACGCGCCGTCGCCATCGCCCTCCGCAATCGCTGGCGCCGGCAGCAGCTCCCGGCCGAGCTGCGCGACGAGATCGCGCCGAAGAACATCATCATGATCGGGCCGACCGGCGTCGGAAAAACCGAGATCGCGCGCCGTCTCGCGCGACTCACCCGCTCGCCGTTCATGAAGATCGAGGCCTCGAAGTTCACCGAAGTCGGCTACGTCGGCCGCGACGTCGAGTCGATCGTGCGCGACCTGACCGAGATCGGCGTGAAGCTCGTGCGCGACGAGAAGAATCGCCTCGTGCGTGAAGCCGCGGAGCGCAACACGCGCGAGCGCATCCTCGACATCCTCCTCCCCGACTCCCGCCCGCCGCGCGCGCGTCCCGCATTCGTCTCCGCGCCGGAGCCGGAAGACTCGAACGTCGAGACGCGCGAGAAGCTCGGCCGCTGGCTCGACGAGGGAAAACTCGACGAGCGCGAGATCGAAGTCGACGTGAAGGAGCAGCAGTTCCCATCCTTCGAGATCTTCACGCCGCAGGGCGTCGAAGAGATGGGCGTGAACGTCAAGGACATGCTCCCCGGCCTCTTCGGCGGCCGCTCCAAGCGCAAGAAGATGCGCATCGGCGAAGCGCGCGAGCTGCTTGTGCAGGAAGAGGCCGAGAAACTCGTCGACCAGCAGAACGTCGCGCGCGAAGCAATCGAGCGCGTGGAACAAAGCGGCATCGTGTTCCTCGACGAGATCGACAAAATCGCCGGCCGCCAGAGCGCATCCGGCGGCCCCGACGTGTCACGCGAAGGCGTGCAGCGCGACTTGCTCCCGATCGTCGAGGGAACGACCGTCAACACCAAGTACGGCATGGTGAAGACCGACCACATCCTCTTCATCGCCGCCGGCGCCTTCCACGTCTCGAAGCCTTCGGATCTCATCCCCGAGCTCCAGGGCCGCTTCCCCATCCGCGTCGAGCTCGAGTCCCTCACCGAAAACGACTTCGAGCGCATCCTCCGCGAGCCCAAAAACGCCCTCACCACGCAATACATCGCCCTCCTCGGCACCGAAGGCGTGACCCTCACCTTCACCGACGACTCCGTCCGCGAAATCGCCCGCTACGCCGCTATCGTCAACGAAAAAACCGAGAACATCGGCGCGCGGCGGCTTCATACGATCCTCGAGCGGCTGTTGGATGAGTTGTCGTTTGATGCGAGCGAGATGGGGGGGCGGGAGGTGGTCGTCGACGCTGCTTATGTTTCTCGCGTTCTTGCGGATGTGGTTAGGGATGAGGATCTTTCTCGGTACGTGTTGTAGGCGCATGGGCTCATAGGCGCATGGGCTCATAGTGAGCTACCATTTGCGCTCCACACGACGCGTCGACTCGTTTTCGGCCGCGCAATCATGAAGAATTCATTTCGTGGGCTCTACGTGTGGGAGGCGTCCGTCGATCTGGCGGTTCGAATCATCGCTCTTGCGGATCAGCTGGTGGCGCGCAGACGATTTGCAATCGCTGACCAGCTCGTGCGAGCTGCGTTGTCTGTCCCACAACATCGCGGAAGGTGAAGGGCGTTCGACGACGAAGGATCGACGCCATTACCTGGTGCAGGCACGAGGCTCTTTGTACGAGCTCGAAACACAGCTGGAAGTCGTGACCCGCGCGAAACTGGCGAAAGATGTCACGGGCGTACGAACGCTGATGGCGAAGATCGGTAAAGGCCTTTCAAAAATGATCGATCACCGAGACCAACTATGAGCCTATGAGCCTATGAGACTGTCTTCCTAAACGCCCTCGCGCTCGCCAGAATCAACACAAACGAGATCGCGAGCAGCGCGAAGACGGGCTCCCAAAGGTCCGCGAACGTGGCGCCGCGGATGATGATGCCGCGGGCGATGCGGATGAAGTGGGTGGCGGGGAGGATGTAGGAGATGACGCGGAGGGGGATCGGGAGGGAGGCGATGGGGAAGATGTAACCGGAGAGCAGGACGGAGGGGAGCATGATGCCCATGGCCTGTTGCATCGCTTCCATCTGTGAGCCGGCGCGGGAGGAGATGAGGAGGCCGAAGGAGAGGAGCGCGAGAAGGTAGACCGACGACAGGGTGAGGAGCAGGATCACGCTGCCGTTGAACGGGACCTGGAAGAAGACGCGCATCAGGATCAGGACGATCACCAGCGTTCCGTAGGCGACGCCCATGTAGGGCAGGATTTTTCCGAGGACGACGGCGAGCGGCGAGACGGGCGTCACCATCAGCTGCTCCAGCGTGCCGCGCTCGCGCTCTTTCACGATCGCAAACGCGGAGAGGATCGTGCCGGAGAATGTGAGCAGGATCGCGATCAGGCCAGGGATGAGCAGGTTCGCGCTGCGCATGTCGGGGTTGAAGAGCATGATCGGATGGGCGTCGATGCGCGGCTCTCCGCGCTGTCCGATCAATTCGCGAATTGCGTTCTGCAGGACGACTCCGTTCGCGGCCGACAATGCCTGCGACGCGACCGTCGAGTCCGAGCCGTCGATCAGGACCAGCACGTCCGCTTTGCGTTTCGCCGCGAGGTTGCGCGCGTAGTCCGGCGGGATCTCGATTCCCACCTGAGCTTCTGCAGAGACGATCGCGCGCTGCAGTTCCGCGCGCGAGGAGACGTAGCCCTTCACTTTCAGAATCGACGTCGCGCCGAACTGTTCGACGAGTCGCCGGCTTTCCTGCGTGCGGCTCATGTCGAACACGACCGTCGGGATGTTCTTCGCGTTCATGTCAATGACGCCGAACAGGACCAGCTCGAAGATCGGCACGGCCAGCGCGAACATCAGCGTCGTGCGGTCGCGCAGCATCTGCGTGACCTCTTTGCGGAAGACGGCCGTGAATCCGTGCATCATGACGCTGCCGCCTCGAGCTCCGCGGCCCGCACCTCGGTGAGCCGCACGAACACGTCCTCCAGCGTCGGCGCGATGTCGCGCACGACGACGGCGCTGATGCCGAATGCCTCGAGATCGCGATCGATCGTTTCGTTCGTCACCGGCTCATCGACGAGCAGATGCAGCGACGTGCCGAAGATCGTCGCCGCGTGCACGTACGGCAGCGTGCGCGCCGACGCCATCAGCGACGCCACGCCTTCTTTGCACTCCGCCTCCACGCGCCGCATCCCCTTCGGCGTGACTTCGGGCATGGCCTTGAGGTCCGCCGGATGTCCGCTGACGATGAGGCGCGAGAGATAGAGATACGCAACCGTGCCGCAGCGCTCGGCCTCGTCCATGTAATGCGTGGTCACGAACATCGTCACGCCGTCGGCGGCGAGTCCGAACAGCAAATCCCACAGCTCGCGCCGCGCGACGGGATCGATGCCCGCGGTCGGCTCGTCGAGAAAGAGTACGCGCGGCTGATGCATCAGCGCCGCGGCGAGCGCGAGGCGCTGCTTCCATCCGCCGGACAGCGCGCCGGCAAGCCGGTCGCGATACGGCGCGATGTGGGTGAGATCGATCGCCCACTCCTTCCGCTCGTTCCGCTCCGCTCCCTTGAGTCGATAGATCGAGCTGAAGAAATCCAGGTTCTCGTCGACGGTGAGATCGCGATAGAGCGAGAAGCCCTGCGAGACGTAGCCGATGTGGCGGCGCACTTCCTCCCCTTCCGCCTCGACGTCGAGACCATCGACGGTTGCGTGTCCTGCCGTTGGAGCGAGAAGACCGCAGAGGATGCGGATCAGCGTCGACTTGCCGGAGCCGTTCGGGCCGAGGAGACCGAAAATGTCGCCGCGTCGCACCTGCAGCGTCACGTCGGTGAGCGCGCGGACGCGGCCGAAATCCTTCGTCACGCCCTGCACGTCGATGCCGATCTCGCCGTTCATTCGACGCGCCCCTTCACGCCGAGATCGACTTCCGCCGCCATCCCCGCCTTGAGGCGCGGATCGGGTGCGAGCACGACCTTCACGCCGAACACCTGCTCGGCGCGCTGCGCGCGCGTCTGCACGTTGCGCGGCGTGTACTCGCCCGCGCTCGAGACCGACGCGACGCGCGCGGAAAACCAGACATTGGGGAACGTATCGACGCGCACTTTCACCGGCATGTTCACGCGCACCAGGCCGAGGAGCGTTTCGGGAACGTAGATGCGCACCCACAGCTGGTCGGGCTCGAGGATCTCCGCGACGGTTTGATTCGGCGCGACGATGTCGCCGGGACGCAGAGCGAACGACTGAACCACTCCCGACACGGTCGAGCGGACGAGCGTCTCATCGCGCTGTTTCATCAGCGTCGCGTGGCGGCGCTCCTGCTGTTCGAGCTGCGCGCGCGCGGCGGCGATGTCTTCCTTCCGTGTTCCCTCACGCAGCACGCGCAGGTCCGCGGCCGACGTCTTCGCCTTCGTCGCCGCGTTGTCGAGCATCTCCTTCGAGGCGATGCCGGCCGAGTACAGCGCGGCGAAGCGGCGGCGCTCGCGCTCGTCGTTCTCCGCGATCGCCGCGGCCTTGCGAACTTCCTCGTCGCGCGGACCGCGAAGCGCCTTGTCGAGATTTGCGCGCGCGGCGGAGATCGCCGCCTGCTGTTCCGCGAGCTGCCGGTCGAGCGTCTCGGTCTCCAGCGTCACCAGCACCTGGGCGGCGGCGACGCGCGAGCCTTCATCGACGTGGACGCGGGTGACGCGTCCGCCGACGAGCGAGCCGACGTTCACCGTCCGCGCCTCCAGCGTCCCGGCGAGGACGAGCGGCTTCGGTTCCCGCTGCCTTCGCGCGTACAGCGCCGCCGCCGTCGCCGCGGCGAGGAGCACGATCGCGATCGCGACGCGGACGAGGACGTTTCGTTTTCGGGGCAAGAGCACCTCCGGTCCAGAGATCGATCAGCGCGTCGAGATAGCTCGCGAGCGGATAGCCCGGCGTGACGCCGAGGATGTGATGGATGAAGACGTACGACTGGAGCTGGCCGAGGAACAGCAGGGCCAGCGCGCGCGGATCGGCGCGGCGGACGACGCCGGCCTCGATCGCGCGGCGAAAGTACGCGGCGGCGACGCCCAGCACGCGGCGCGGCGGCGTGTCCTCGTGTTGCGTGTCGAAGGGAACGACGAGCGTGGTCTGCCGCGAGGCCTGATGCATCTGCACGGCGATGGCGGGGCGGATCATGGTGCTGACGAAGGGGACGAACTGCTCGGCGAAGCGGCGGAGCACGAGGCGCGGATCGGCGGTCGCGTCGACGCGCGCGAGCTCGTCGACGAAGGGCGGGATGACGAGGGAGCGCGAGCTCATCGCCGCGGTGAAGAGGTCCTGCTTGGTGCGGAAATGGCGAAGGATCGCGGCCGGCGTGACCTTCAGCTCGGCCGCGATGCCGGCGAGCGTGGCGGCGGCGAAGCCGCGCTCGGCGAAGGCGGCGCGCGCGGCTTCGAGGATCTGATCGCGGGTGATACGAGGAGGACGGCCCATCGTTAGTAAATAAACGTATGTTTACTAACGAGGTTTGTCAATGGGGGGCCGAAGCCCCCCGGAGAGAGTTAGAACGAGACTTTGGCGGCCAGCTGCATGATCCGCGGCCCGTTCGACACCGTCGGGAACCGGAACGTCGAGAGCGGCGTGAGCGTGTTCGTCGCCAGGACGTACGAGTAATACGCGCGATTGACGTTGCTCACGTTCGAGGAGTTCAGCAGGTTGAACACTTCGGCGATGAGCTGCAGCCGCGCGAAGCCGAAGTTGATGTCCTTCGTGATGCGCGGGTCGACCGAGAACTGGTTCGCCAGCCGGAACGAGTTGCGGCGGAAGCCCGGCGCGATGTCGTTCGCGGCGTTGCCGTCGGTGTTCAGATCGGCGCTGACCGTCGGCGTGAACGGCTGGCCGGTCTGATAGCTGATGATGCCGCTGATCGACCAGCCCGACGCGAGCGCGCGCACCCAGCCGCTGCGGACGTTCTGCGCCTCGCCGATCGACCAGACGCCGCTCATGACGATGCGATGGCGCACGTCGTTGTCGCCGTAGGTGTAGTCAGCGTCGAAGTTGCCCGGATCGGAGACGAACTTCGCGTCGTCCGTTCCCGGCACGACCGCGGTCGCATCCGGCTTGTTGTCCTTCACTTCCGAGAACGTGTAGGCGACGCGTCCCTGCCAGTTGCCGGAGAAGCGCTTCTGCAGGTCGACGGTCCAGCCGTTGTAGCGCGAGCGCGCGCTGCTCTGAAACTCGATGATGCGCGCGAAGTTGTTGAAGGGGCGGCCGGTGTACTTCGTGTACGAGACCGAGCCGCCGGTGGAGAGAATCGAGCTCGTCGCGGTCGGAGCGCTGATGTTGATGTCCGCCGAGCGCGTGAGGTCTTCGCCCTTCACGTACTGATACGTGAGGCCGACGAGGACGTCGTTCGTGATGGCCTGTTCGACCGAGAGACTGCCCTGATGCACCTGCGGGTTCTCGTAGTCCTTGTCGAACACGAGGATGGTCGGCTTCGGAATCGTGGCGCCGGTCGGAATCGAGGTGTAGACATTCGGGTACGCCGGAATGAGGCTGCCGGTGAAGTTGATGGTCTGGACGTTGATGCCGTTGTTCGAGTGCGCGGTGCCGATCACGATCGCCGGCGTGCGTCCGTAGAAGATGCCGTAGCCGGCGCGTACGACGGTGCGTCCGTCGCCGCGAGGCGTCCAGGCGATGCCGACGCGCGGTCCGATGTTGTTGCCATCCTCAGGGACGAGCGACGTGTCGATGCCCGCGGCCGCGAGCTCGGGGTCGGGGTTCTTCACGTCGGGCTGCGCGATGTTCTGCTTGTCGTAACGGAGGCCGGCGTTCAGCGTCACGTTCGGCATTACGTGCCACTCGTCCTGCACGAACAGGCCAACTTCGGTCATGTCGGGATGCGTCGTCGCGCCGGTCGTGCCGGGGCCGGGGAATGCCTGGAGGAAGCGAAAGGCTTTCCCCGTCGCAAGATCGCCGAGGCTGTTGAAGCGATAGGTGCCGGCGAAGTTGCCGGGAAAGTAGTTGAGGATCTTGTCGCGGCTGACGTCGAAGCCGCCCTTCACCGTGTGCTTGTTGAGGAGGTACGTCGCGGTGTCGGCGATCTGCGTGCGCTTGATCGTCGTCTCGCGCGGGCTGAACGTGTTCTGTCCGAAGCGGATCACGAGGTTGCTGTCGTGGAAGACTTCCGTCTCCGGCGCGGAGATGTTCGCCTCGCCCGGCTCGCGGTCCTTCGCGTACTGCGCGCGCACTTCGTTGAAGAACGATGCGCCGGTAGTGGTGCTGAACACGCCCGACAGCGTGTCGGTGTTCACCAGCGAGTTGCCGGTGTGCTCGACCGAGTGCTGCGGGTTGCCGTTCTCGTAGTTCTCGCCGGCGAACTCCTGGCGGTTGTAGCGCAGCGAGAGATGCGTGTTCGCCCACAGCTCGTGATCGGTCTTGAGAAGGTAGACGTCCTGGTCCTGGCGGCGCTCGTAGTCCGCGGCATGCTGGTTGACGATCGCCAGACCGGCGGCGTCTTCGGGCGTGCGCAGCGTGAGCGCGCGTCCGGCGGCGAGGATGACCGGGTTCGGCAGGTCGTTGCGCTGCGCGTCGTAGTTGAAGAACCAGAAGTGCTTGTCGCGGACGATCGGGCCGCCGGCGCTCGCGCCGTACTGGTCGAAGTGATAGAAGTTTTTCACGCGCGGCGGGCTCTGAATCGTGTTGATGAAGTCGTTCGCGTTGTACTTCTTGTCGCGCAGGAAGTAGAAGAGCGTGCCCGTCAGGTCGTTCGTGCCCGACTTCGTCACGACGTTGATGACCGCGCCGCCGGCGCGGCCGTACTCGGCGGAGTAGGAGTTGGAGTTGACCTGAAACTCCTTCACCGCGTCCTGCGAGAACTGATACGGCGCGCGGCCGGAGCCGGTGCGCCCGAGGGCCTGGCCGAAGAAGGTGTTGTCGTTGTTCGCGCCGTCGATGACGAGCGAGTTGAGCGTACCGCGCTGGCCGGCGAAGCTGATGTCGCCGAGGCGGACGTCCTTCACGACGCCGGGCGTCGTGAGCACGAAGTCGATGAAGTTGCGGCCGTTCGTCGGCAGGTTCTGAATCGCCGTTTCATTCACGACCGAGCTGACCTGCGTCCGCTCCGTCTCGATGAGCGGCGCTTCGGCGGTGACGGTCACGGTCTCTGCGACGCCGACCTTCATCACGAAGTTCATCACCACGTCGGTGCCAATGTTGACGACGACCTTTTCGCGCCGTACCGGCTGAAAGCCCTCCAGCTGCGCCTCGACGCGATACACGCCCGGCGACAGCAGCAGCTGGTACGCGCCGGCGGCGTTGCTGACGGTCGTGCGCGTGCCGCCGGTCGCCGCGTTCGTCGCGGTGACGGTGACGCCCGGAAGCGCGCCGCCGGAATCATCGGAGGCAGTTCCGGAGATCGAGCCGTTGCTGCTTTGCGCGAGGAGGGGGAGAGGGAAGAGAAGGCACACGACGAGCAATGCGGAGAGACCGCGAAGACGCATAAAGACTCCTTCGATTCGGTTGGACGACGTGCGTCAAGAATATCATTGCGCCATGGCCATCGCGAGCGTGAACCCCGCCACCGGAGAGACGATCGCGACGTTCGAAGCGCTCTCCACCGCGGACGTCGAACAGAAGCTGCAGAAGTCCATCGAGGCCTTCGCCATCAACCGCGATCGCTCGTTCGTGCAGCGCGCCGAGCGGATGTTCCGCGCCGCCGAGCTGCTCGAGTCGCGCGCGCCCGACCTCGCGCGGACGATCACGCTCGAGATGGGCAAGCCGATCGTTGCCGCGATTGCGGAAGTCCGGAAATGCGCCACGGTCTGCCGCCACTACGCGGAGCACGCGGAGCGCTATCTCGCGGAAGAGCACATCGCGACCGACGCGCGCGCGAGCTACGTGCGCTTCGATCCCCTCGGGCCGGTGCTCGCGGTGATGCCGTGGAACTTTCCGTTCTGGCAGGTGTTCCGTTTCGCCGCGCCCGCGCTGATGGCGGGCAACGTCGGACTGCTCAAGCACGCCTCGAACGTGCCGCAGTCGGCGCTGGCGATCGAGGACCTCCTGCGCGAGGCGGGATTCGATCACGGCGAGTTCCAGACGCTGCTGCTCGGCGCCGAACAGGTTGCGTCGCTGCTCGATGACGAGCGCGTGAAAGCCGCGACGCTGACCGGCAGCGAGCCCGCTGGCGCGAGCGTCGCGTTGAATGCGGCGAAGCGCATCAAGAAGAGCGTGCTGGAGCTCGGAGGCAGCGATCCATTCATCGTGATGCCGTCGGCCGATCTCGAAGCCGCGGTGAAGACCGGGATCAAAGCGCGCATCGTGAACAACGGACAGTCGTGTATCGCCGCGAAGCGCTTCATCGTGCACGAGGACGTCGCCGCGGAGTTCGAGCGCCGTTTCGTCGCGGCGATGGAGGCGCTGCGCATCGGCGATCCGATGGACGAGGCGACCGATGTCGGCCCGCTGGCGACGCCGCAAATAGTGAACGATCTGGAGAAGCAGGTCGATGCGAGCGTCGCCGCCGGCGCGAAGCTGCTCACCGGAGGGAAGCGCATCGGCGAGCGCGGAAACTTCTTCGCGCCGACGGTGCTCTCCGACATCCCGCCGAGCGCGCCCGCGTTCGCGGAGGAAACGTTCGGTCCCGTCGCCGCGCTGTTTCGCATGAAGGACATCGACGAAGCGATCCGCCTCGCGAACGCGACGCCGTTCGGCCTCGGCGCGAGCGTCTGGACGAACGACGACGCGGAGCGCGATCGCTTCGTGCGCGAGATCGAGTCGGGCCAGGTCTTCGTCAACGCGATGGTCGCCTCCGATCCGCGGCTTCCGTTCGGCGGCGTGAAGCACTCCGGCTACGGCCGCGAGCTCGGCGTTTACGGCATCCGCGAGTTCGTGAACATCAAGACGATCTGGGTGGCGTAGGCCGCTCGAGCTCGAACGGCCACGACCCGGCGTCGATCGCCTCGGCGCTGCGGACGCGGAACACGCAGCGGCCGTCGCCGTTCTGGAACTTTTCCTCGCGCTCGACGCGGACGCCGAGGAGACGCGTCAAGGCGTTCGTCGAGACGCTGCAGAGCGCGGGGCGGCGCATAGCGGTGTTGTAGAAGGGGCAGTTGCGCTCGACCAGGCGGAAGTCACCATCGACGTGCTCGATCTCCATGTACGGATCGTCGGCGAGATACCAGTTCTTCAGCGCGTCGACGCGCTTGGCGAGCGGAAGGTCGCGCAGCGACGGCGCGACCGACTGCACGCGATCGTCCGAGACGCGCGCCAGCACGCGCATCGTCGCCTCGGGGCCGAATTCGTCGCCGATCGCGTCGATCACCGCGACCGCAAGTGCGTCGTAGTACTTCGGGAAAAGATGATCCCCCGCCGCACTGAGTCGGTACGTCGTCGCCGGACGCCCCGTGCGCGCGACGTCCGTCCGCCGCTCGACGCTCGCTTCCACCCAACCCTCGCGATGCAGCTGCAACAGTTGCTGCCGCACCGCCTCGCCCGTGAGCCGGAGCTCGATCGCGAGCTGCGCGATCGTGCCGACGCCGCGCTGCTTGAGCGCGATCAGAATCGCGCGGCGGCTCTCCGGAACCTGGTTGATCGTGATGATGGCGTCAGCCCCTTTTGTCTGAAGGGGCTAACCAATCCAGCGCTCCGTGTCATCCCGCGTTCAGCCGCAGCGCCGGGCGGCCGTACTGCTGCGTCGCCCATCCGAGGATCACGCCGACGATGGCGCCGGGCAGCATGATCTCGAAGTAGTACTTGCCCTGCATCGCCGCGACGATGTACGCGAGCACGAGCCCGACCACGAGCCCGAACGCGATTCCGGCGCCGACGCTCTGCACCTTTCGCGCGAACCAGCCGGCGGCCGCGCCGGCGATGATGCCCTTGATCGTCGAGCCGATGATGATGCCCATCAACATCGACCTCGTTTCGGGCGTGAACCACGCGGTCGCGCCGTCGATGGCGCCGAGCACGGCGCCGAGGATCAGTCCCAGCAGTACTTTGTTCATTGCAGTATCCCTCCGTCGATCCTGTTCAACGCGGTGCCCGAAATCCTTTAGCGGTGCGTCCACAGCAGCACGATCGCGCGCATCAGCAGGTACGCGACGACCAGCGCGACCAGCGCGCGATGGCGACCGAGCCAGCGCACGCCGCGCTCGGCGATGTTCTCGCGGTACGCGCTCACCGGCAGTCCGTCGAGGTGCTGCAGCACATCCTCGCCGAGCAGGCGCGCATCGGCGTAACGCTCGCTGCCTTCCACGGCCATCGCGCGCAAACAGATCGCGGCGAGCGGCCGCGGGACGCGCTCACTCGACTGGCGCAGCAGAAACAGCAGGATCGCGCCGAGTGCGTAGACGTCGGAGCGCGCGTCGGACTCTTCGCCGCGCGCCTGCTCCGGCGCCATGTAGCCGGCGGTCCCGACGATCACGCGCTCTTCGGCATGATCCGCCGCGCGGGCAACGCCCCAGTCCATCACCAGCACCGCGCCGAACTCGCCGACCATGATGTTCTCCGGTTTCAGATCGCGATGCACGACGCCGTTCGCGTGCGCGAACGCGACCGCTTCGCACAAACGCGCGAAGAGGCGGAGGACGTCGGTGCGGCTGCGACCCGCGCGCACCCATTCATCGAGCCGCGCGCCGCGCACGAGCTTCATCGTGTAGTAGAGCCGCCCGTCGGCCAGGACGCCGACGTCGTGCACCGGCACGATGCCGGGATGCTCGAGCCGCGCGACGATGCGCGCCTCGCGGCGCAACCGATCGACGTCGCCGAGGATGACGCTGCACACCTTCATCGCCACCGCGCGATCGAGCTCGCGATCCCACGCCTCGTACACGACGCCCATCCCGCCGCGCCCGACCTCGCGCACGAGCTCGTAGCGCGTGCCGCTGAGGTCCGGCTGTTCCGCGACGTCGCGCAGCCGCGCGACCGCATCGTCGGAGAGCCACGTCATCGCGGAATCCCGAGGAGCGCGCTCGCTTCCGCGCGAAACTCCTGCTCCGTCGCCGTCACCTCGCGCAATGCGTCGAGCACGATCTCGCGAAACTTTCTGCGCGCCGCCGACAAGTCGTTCGTGACCTTGACCTCGCTGACGCCGAAGCGCTCCGCGAGCTCGCGATACGAGACCGCGCGGTCGTCGTCGAGGTCATACGCCTCGAAGACCGCGAACTGCGTTTCGCTGCACCGCGCGCGCAGCCGCTCGACCGCGAGCGCGAACACGCTCCGCACCCACTCGCGCTGGAAGTACTTTTCGGGCGTGACCGAAGTCGCCGCCTCGCGCCCGATCTCCACCTCGGCGGCATCGAAGTCGAGATGCACCTCGCCGCCCCCGCGCTTCAACCGCTGCCCCGCTTTCCATTCGTTCGCCGCATGCCGATCGAACAGCAGCCGCAGAAACGTGCGAAAGCTCGCCTTCGCCGCGTCGTACCCCGCCAGCGATTCCTTCTCGAACGCGCGCACGAAAAAGCCCTGCGTCAGATCTTCCGCGTCTTCGCGCGTCCGCCGAAACGCGACCCGCGCGTATTTGTAGAGCGGCTTCCAATAACACGCGAGCAGCGTATCGAACGCCCGCGCGCGCTCTGCGACGTCGGCACTCGCAAGCGCAACGATCACGCTGCGCCGGGTGGTGGGAAAGGGGGCGATGCTCATGTGGACCGAGCATCAAGGGTACACCGTGATGGTGCCGCCTGGCTCCGGCAGTAGGACTCGAACCTACGACCCGCGGATTAACAGTCCGCTGCTCTACCAACTGAGCTATGCCGGAGTACTGGCAAGTGAGAGGGCGCGGAAAATAGCACCGCGGTCTACCCCCGTCAACTACGCTCGGAGGGCAGGCGGGCGGTAGAACGCCCCGCGGTACGGAGCGATTCCCGGAGGCGGTCCAGCATCACCGCCTCGTCCTCGTACTCGATCAGCGTGATCCCGCGGTCGCCGGAGAGCATCGCGCTGCAGCGCTTCGTGTATTCGCGCCGGTAGAGGCAGATCACGGGGATCCGGTTGCGATAGCGTGCGGCGGCGATCTCGTAGCCTACGCCGTGCGACGGAGTCGACACCTCGGCAACGAGCACATCCGCCTCGTCGACCCAACCCATGTCGCGGTCGAAGATGAAGCGCGCGTCCAGCGCATCGCCGCCGTCGGTCACGTGCTCCGCGGCGACCGAGCCGGCGAGCACGCGATACCCGTCCGCCTCCAGCGCCGCGACGATCCGGCCGTAGAGCCCGACATCCGCGCGGCCGCCGGTGATCGAGCCGGAGAAGTAGATCGTCGTCGCCACGAGCGGCAGTCTACAATTCGCGCCGCATGTCCCGCGAGATCGTCATCAACGCGACGCGCCACGAGTCGCGCATCGCCGTGCTCGATGAGGGACAGGTCGTCGAGCTGTGGATCGAACGGACGCGGCATCGCACCATCGTCGGGAACATTTACAAGGGCCGCGTCACCAAAGTTCTGCCCGGCATGCAGTCGGCCTTCGTCGACCTCGGACTCGAGCGCGACGCCTTTCTCTACGTCTCCGACGTCATCGAAGACCTCGAGGAGTACGAGAGCGAGGCGCCGGACGAACTGCACATCGATCGTGCCGCGGACGATATCCAGCCGCATCGCGCGGAGGCGTCGATCGCGGACCTCCTGCGCGAGGGGCAGGAGATCGTCGTCCAGGTCTCGAAGGACACGATCGCCGGCAAGGGCGCGCGCATCACCAGCCACGTCACGCTGCCGGGACGCTTTCTCGTCTACATGCCGACCGTCAATCACATCGGCGTCTCACGGCGCATCGAGGACGAGGCGGAGCGCGCGCGGCTGAAGGACATCCTCGAGCGGATCCGCGGCGGCAATCACGGCGGCTTCATCGTGCGCACGGCCGGCGAGGGACGCGGCGAGGAAGAGTTCCTCGCGGACCTGAAGTACCTCACCGAACTGTGGGAACAGATCAAGCGCCGCGCGGAGAAATCATCGGCGCCGACGGCGATCCATCACGACCTCGATCTCGTGCTGCGCACGATTCGCGACGTGCTCTCGCCCGAGTTCAAGAGCGTATGGGTCGACTCCGTCGATCAGTACCAGCGCATCGTCGAGTTCCTCGATCAGATCCAGCCGCAGCTCGTGCCGCGCGTGCGGCTCTTCCGCCGCGAGGAGCCGATCTTCGACGAGTTCGGGATCGAGCCGGAGATCGCGAAGGCGCTGAAGTCGAAGGTGTGGCTGAAGTCGGGCGGGTACATCGTCATCAATCAGACCGAGGCGCTCGTCGCCATCGACGTCAACACCGGCAAGTACGTCGGAAAGAAGAATCTCGAGGAGACGGTGTTCCGCACCAACCTCGAGGCGGCGAAGGAAATCGTCCGCCAGATCCGTCTCCGCGACCTCGGCGGCATCATCGTCCTCGACTTCATCGACATGGAAGACACCGCGAACCGCCAGCGCCTGTTCGAGGCGCTCGAGACCGAGATCCGCAAGGACCGCTCGAAGACCAAGATCCTGCAGATCTCGGAGTTCGGGCTCATCGAGATGACGCGCAAGCGCGTGCGGCAGAGCCTCGAGCGCTCGCTGACGCAGGCGTGTCCGTACTGCGGCGGGAGCGGGCGGATCAAGTCGAACACGACGATCGCGATGGAGATCTGGCGCGAGCTGATGAAGCTGCGCGACTACCACGAGGGGCAGGACGTGATCGTCCGCGTGAACCCGATTGTCTACGGCACGCTGCACACCGGCGACCCGATTTTCGAAGAGGTGGAACGGACGATGGGGGTGCATCTGGTCTTCAAGCCGGACGAGACGCTGCACCACGAGCAGTTCGACGTGATGAAGATCTAAATCGGTGCCTTCGTGTAGATCTTGCGCGGCGGCGGCTGCGCCGCGTCAAGGTACAGCCGGTCCTCAATCGCAAACGCGAGGAGGAAGGCGACGATGCTGAGCACGTAGTTCGCCGCCGTGCAGAACTGATCCCACGCGGCCAGCGTCTGAAAAACAGCGCAGCCCAGCAGTGCCGCACTGAGAAATATAACCATCGCAGCCCACATGTAAGAACCCGACTTCCGCGTAGGCCTTCCCGGCAGCGTCTCGCGCGAGAGTTCGACGGCACTCCACAACGCGGCATCCGCTTTGAGGAAATACTCGCGGATGTTATTGATGATTCGGAAGTGCTCCAGTTGCGCGGCGCGCATCCGGCCGAGGGCGCGGACCACGAACAATCCGATCACGCCGAGCGTGAAGGTGAGGATCGGAAGCGACGCGCCAAGCTGCTGGGAAGCCGTCTGCTGCTGGTCGCCGCTCTTGACGAACAACCCGAGGCCGGCGAACGTGATCGTGACGAACGCCCCGTAGAACGTCGAGATCTTGTTGCGTAGCTCGTCGACCGCAAACGTCAGCTCGTTCGCCGAGTCATACTCCTTCAGCAAAAACGTCTGCTCATCATTCACATGGCAATTGTCGCCGAAACCGGCGGCGCCCGGCACGTCGCATGCAGTAAACGGACGGTCGCCGTGGAAGAAAGCTTTGCAAATCTCGCCGCGTTCCTGAACAGTCTGGATGCCGAGGGGGAGCAGAAGTTCGAGCTCTCTCACTCCCTCGTGATCATCTGTCCCGACTGCGGGAAAAACATCGCCTTTCGAGGGCGATGCCCGAAGTGCGCCGGCAACAGCTGGATCCCGGCGGGCCACTCCGGCGGCATTTTCGAGCAGACGAAGGCGCAGCGGCTGCGGAAAATGATCGGCGAGGAAGCAGAGGACACGCTCACGCGGCAGGCGACGGAGCCCGAGCTCGGGACGACTTAGGGATCCAGCCCTTCGCGCAGATACTCCTCCTCGACGAATTTTCGGAAGAGCTCCTCGTACTCCGGCGTGCCCGCGCGCGGCGCCTGACGCGCCATCGCGGCGATGCGGCGTCGCGCGCTTTCCTCACGCTCCTCCTCGCGGCGCAGCTCGTCGGTGAGCGCGTGCGCCATCGCCTGACGGACCACCTCGCGGTCCTTCAGGAGAATGACGGAATGCGAGCGCGCCAGCGCGTCGAGCAGCTCGCGCGCGAGGTGATTCAGGCGATCCCGCGACGGGCGGACCATAGTCTCGATTCTAGTGCACGGGTTCTTCGCCCGCGGCTTCGTCGGCACTCTCGGGATTGTCGGGACCTTCGGGGCTGTCCGGGCTTTCGTCTTCAGGCTGTTCCTTCTCCACGACCTTGACTGCCGCGACGACGGTGTCGCTGTCGTCGAGGTTGATCACGCGCACGCCCTGCGTATTGCGTCCGATCGAGCGAATCGTATCGACCGGCGTGCGGATCATCATCCCCTGCTCGGTGATGAGCAGCACCTGGTCTTCGTCCGACACGTGCGCGATGCCGGCGACACTGCCGTTGCGCTCCGTGGTCTTGATGTCGATTACGCCGTAGCCGCCGCGATGCTTCACCGGATACGCGGACACCGGCGTGCGCTTGCCGAAGCCCTTCTCCGTGACGGTGAAGATGTAGCCGCGGGCGTCGCCCGTGACCTCGACGACCGCATCCGGCGCCGTCTCTTCGGTCTCGACCTCGTCCTCGCTGTCGTCGGTGATGACGCCCGGCGGCAGCACGTCCATCTCGACGACGTGATCGGCGTCGCGAAGCGAGATCGCGCGCACGCCGGCGGCGCCGCGTCCCATCGGACGCACTTCGGATTCGTTGAAGCGGATCACGCGTCCGCCGTACGTGCCGACGAAGATGTCGGAGTTGCCGTCGGACAGCGCGACGCTGTGCAGATCGTCGCCTTCGAGGATGTCGATGGCGATGATGCCCGTCGCGCGGACGTTCGAGAACGCCGCGAGCTCGGTCTTCTTGATCTTGCCGCCGCGTGTCGCCATGACGACGTATTTGCCCTCGGTGAAGTCGCGCGTGGTGAGCAGCGCGCGCACGTTCTCGTTCTGTTCGACCGGGAGCAGGTTCACGATCGCCTTGCCGCGCGCGTTCGTGCCCGCCTCCGGAATCGCGTGCACCTTCAGCCAGTACATCCGTCCTCGATCGCTGAACACGAGCACGTAGGCGTGCGTCGACGCGACGAACAGGTGCTCGACGATGTCCTCTTCCTTCGTCTGCATGCCGATGCGGCCCTTGCCGCCGCGGCGCTGCGAGCGGTACAGCGACAGCGGCGAGCGCTTGATGTAGCCGCCGCGCGAGACGGTGATGACCATGTCCTCGTCGGCGACGAGGTCTTCGATCGAGATCTCCGTCGTGTCGGGCACGATCTCCGTGCGGCGCGCGTCGCCGTAGTTCTCTTTGATGTCGCGCAGCTCGCCGGCGATGATCTGCAGGACCAGCTCGTCCGAGGCCAGGATCTCGCGGAGGCGCGCGATCGTCGCGAGCACTTCCTGATACTCCTGCACCAGCTTCTCGCGCTCGAGGCCGGTCAGGCGCTGCAGACGCATCTCGAGGATCGCCTGCGCCTGAACCTCGCTGAACGACCAGCGCGCGATGAGGCCGTCCTTCGCTTCCTGCGGCGTCCGCGCGGCGCGGATGAGCGTGATCAGCTCGTCGAGGACGTCCAGCGCCTTGACGAGGCCTTCCAGCACGTGCGCGCGCTCCTCGGCCTTGCGAAGGTCGAAGCGCGTGCGGCGGACGACGATCTCCTTCCGGTGCTCGATGAAGTGCCGGAGGATCGTCGGGAGGTCCATCACCTCCGGCTTGTTGTTGACGATGGCGAGGAAGATGATGCCGAATGTCGTCTGCATCTGCGTGTTGCGATACAGGTTGTTCAGCACGATCTCGGCGATGGCGTCGCGCTTGAGCTCCACGACGACGCGGATGCCTTCGCGGTCCGACTCGTCGCGCAGATCGGAGATGCCTTCGATGCGCTTGTCCTTCACCAGCTCGGCGATCTTCTCGAGCAGGCGCGCCTTGTTCGTCATGTACGGCACTTCCGTCACGACGATCTGCTGCTGGTCTCTCTTCTTCTGCGTCTCGAAGTGCGCCTTCGCGCGCACCTGGATGATGCCGCGGCCGGTCTCATACGCCTGGCGGATGCCTTCGAGCCCGTGAATGAAGCCGCCGGTCGGGAAGTCGGGACCGGGGATGACGGTCATCAGCTCCTGCCACGTTGTCTTCGGGTTGTCGATCATCATCAGGCAGGCGTCGATCACCTCGCCGAGGTTGTGCGGCGGGATGTTCGTGGCCATGCCGACGGCGATGCCCGAGGAGCCGTTGACGAGGAGGTTGGGGTACTTCGCGGGGAGCACCGACGGCTCGGAGAGCGAGCCGTCGTAGTTCGGGACCCAGTCGATCGTTTCCTTGTCGATGTCGTCCCGCATCAGCTCTTCGGCGAGCTTCGTGAGACGCACCTCGGTGTACCGCATCGCGGCGGGGTTGTCGCCGTCGAGCGAGCCGAAGTTGCCCTGGCCGTCGACGAGGCGGTAGCGCATCGAAAAGTCCTGCGCCATGCGAACGACCGTGTCGTAGATCGCGCTGTCGCCGTGCGGATGGAACTTGCCCATCACGTCGCCGACGATGCGCGCCGACTTCTTGTAGGCCTTGCCGGACGTGTTCCCCTGCTCGTACATGCCGTAGAGGATGCGGCGATGGACGGGCTTGAGGCCGTCGCGGACGTCGGGCAGCGCGCGTCCGATGATGACGGACATCGCGTAGTCGAGATACGACCGGCGCATCTCGTCTTCGATGTTGACGGGGACGCGCGCTTCGTTGAAATTCGGGTAATCAGTATCTGCCATGGATTAATGTATGAATTAAACGCGACAATTAAATGTCGAGGTTTTTTACGTCGAGGGCGTTGTCCTGGATGAAGAGGCGCCGCGGCTCGACTTGGTCGCCCATGAGGATCGTGAAGATCTCGTCGGCTCCGACGGCGTCCTCGATCGACACCTGCAGCAGGCGGCGGGTCTCCGGATTCATCGTGGTGTCCCACAGCTGCTCGGGGTTCATTTCGCCGAGGCCTTTGTAGCGCTGGATGGTGAGCCCCTTTTCGGCGAGCTTGTAGATCTGCTCGAGCAGGCCGTCGATGGTGGTGTAGACCTTCGCGTCGTCGCCATGCTTCACGCTGTACGGCGGGAGGCCGAACGCGGAGAGCTGCTCGTGCGCCTTCGCCATCTGGCGGAACTCGTACTGCCCGAGGAGCTCGGTGTTGACGACGACCTTCTTGCCGCTGCCGTTGCCGGTGGTGATGAACTGCAGCACCGGCGTCTCGGTCTCTTCGTCGGTCAGCACGCGGACGTTCTCGAAGCCGGCCTTCGCCAGCGCGCTCTGCACGGCCCGCATCTTCTCGTCGTCGGCGAAGGCGGTGCGGTCGATGAAATGCTCGTTCGCGAGCACATCGAGCGCCGCGCGCGGAACGCAGCGCGTCGCGACCTTGTACGCGTGGCTGCGATACTCCTCCATCCGCTGGAGCATGTTCATCAGCGCCTCGCCGCGGACGCCGATGCCGCCTTCCGGCGTGATCTCGACCGACTCGGCGATGCGTCCCATGAGGAAGCGCGACTTCTCGCCCTCGTCCTTGAGGTACGTGTCCTTCTTGCCCTGCGAGACTTTGAACAGCGGCGGCTGGGCGATGTAGAGATGGCCGCGCTTGATGACTTCCTGCATGTGCCGGAAGAAGAACGTCAGGATCAGCGTGCGGATGTGCGATCCGTCGACGTCGGCGTCCGTCATGATGATGATCTTGTGATAGCGGAGCTTCGCGATGTCAAAGTCGTCCGTGCCGATGCCCGTGCCGAGGGCCGTGATCATCAGGCGGATCTCCTCGGAGGAGAGCATCTTGTCGAGACGCGCCTTCTCGACGTTGAGGATCTTGCCCTTGAGCGGCAGGATCGCCTGGTAGCGGCGATCGCGTCCCTGCTTCGCGGAGCCGCCTGCTGAGTCTCCCTCGACGAAGAAGATCTCGCAGAAGCGCGGATCGCGCTCGGAGCAGTCGGCGAGCTTGCCGGGGAGCGACGCGGAATCGAGCGCGCCCTTGCGGCGCGTCAGCTCGCGCGCCTTGCGCGCCGCTTCACGCGCGCGGGCGGCGTCGATGATCTTTTCAGTGATGCGCTTCGCCTCGCGCGGGTTCTCCTCGAAGTACTCAGCGAGGCGCTCGTTCACGACCTGCTCGACCCATGTCTTCACGTGCGACGAGACCAGCTTGTCCTTCGTCTGCGACGAGAATTTCGGGTCGCGGATTTTCACGGAGACGACCGCGGTGAGGCCTTCGCGGATGTCGTCGCCCTCGAGCGAGATCTTGAGCTTCTCGAGCACGCCGGTGTCGACGACGTACTTGTTGACGGTGCGCGTCAGCGCGCCCTTGAAGCCGACGAGGTGCGTGCCGCCGTCGGTGTTTTTGATCGTGTTGGTGAAGCAGTAGATGTTCTCGGCGTAGCCGTCGTTCCACTGCAGCGCGATCTCCACGCCCTCACCGTCTTTTTCATCGCGGATGAAAATCGGCGGCTCGTGCAGCGGGATCTTGTTCTTGTTCAGGTCCTGCACGAACGAGACGATGCCGCCCTCGTAGCAGAACTCGTGATGCTTCTCGGTGCGCTCGTCGCGGATGGCGATGAACACGCCGGAGTTGAGGAACGAGAGCTCGCGGAGGCGCTGCGAGAGCGTCTCGTAGTTCATCTCGGTGACGGAGAAGATTTCCGAGTCCGACTTGAACGTGACGCGCGTGCCGCGCTTCGGGGTCTTCTCGCCCTTCTCGATCGGCTGCATCGGCAACCCGCGCTCGTAACGCTGGCGATAGATCGAGCCGTCGCGATGGATCTCCAGCTCCAGCCATTCGGAGAGGAAGTTCACGACCGAAACGCCGACGCCGTGCAGGCCGCCGGAGACTTTGTACGAGTTGTTGTCGAATTTTCCGCCGGCGTGCAGCTCGGTCATGATGACCTCGGCCGCCGAGCGTCCTTCTTCCTTGTGCATGTCGACGGGAATGCCGCGGCCGTTGTCTTCGACGGTCACGGAGTTGTCGACGTGGATCGTCACCGACACCTTGTCGGCGTAGCCCGCCAGCGCCTCGTCGATCGCGTTGTCGACGACCTCGTAGACCATGTGATGCAGGCCGCTGACGTCATCGGTGTCGCCGATGTACATGCCGGGGCGCTTGCGCACCGCATCGAGTCCTTTGAGGACTTTGATGTCTTCTGCTGTGTAGTTTTCTGCCGCCATCAGGACATCACTTTCCGGGATTCATTCGCGGGTGAGTGGGCGCCGTCACGGCGGCCGAAATCGCGAGAAATGTCACCGCGCTGGAGAACGCCAATTGTATCCGGAAAATTGCCTTTCCGGCCCCTTTTCAGGAGAAATCGCGGGAAGACGTAACTCGTCCGTTTTCAAAGGTTAGGCGGCGGTGCGGACCGGCCGTCAGCGCGTCGAGGAACGCCTCTTTGGCAGTGGTGGCGAAGACCTGCGTCGATACCGGCAATTTCGTCAACAGATCGTGCAGGATCTCGAGGTCGAGCTCGGCATCGATGTCGTCGAGCAGAAACAGCGGCGCGTCCTCCTGGCGGCGGCGAAACAGCTCGAGTTTCGCGAATTTCAGGAACAGCACGATCATCTTCTGCTCGCCGCCCGAAAGCACCTCGGCGGCAGGCCGTCCGTCGACGAGGAACTCGACGAGATCACGCTGCGGGCCAGAGAGGGTCATGCGCGCGCGGATCTCGTCGCGGCGCCGCTCTTCGATCGCGCTCGGCCTGTACGCGATCTCGACGTTCGCGACGTGATACGCGTGACGATGGATGATCGTGGTGAACGCCGCCCCCAGGTCGTTCGTGTACGCGGCGCGCGCGTGATGCACGACTGCCGCGGCGACCGCGAGCTCGTTGTCCCACGCGTCGAGCGACGCCGGCGACTGGCGCCGCGCGGCGATGTCGGCGAGGAGCGCGTTGCGCTGCTTGAGCACGCGGGCGTAGCGCGTGAGCTGTTCGAGATACGCGGGATTGATGCTGGCCACGCCGCGATCGAGAAACCGCCGCCGTTCTTCCGGCGCGCCGCGGATGACGTCGAGCCGCGCCGATGAGTACGCGAAGACACTCATGGCGTGCAGGTACATGGGCAGCGTGACTTTTTCTTCGTTGACCATCAGCACGCGGCGCTTCGTTTCGCCGATCTCGACGCCGACGGAGAGCGTTTTTTCGAGCGCGTCGCGCTGCAGCACGCCGCTGACGAACACGTTCGACTCGCCGAAACGCACCACGCTCGCGATCCGCGACGTGCGGAAGGACTTCGTCGTGGCGAGGAAGTAGATCGCCTCGAGCAGGTTCGTCTTCCCCTGCCCGTTGCGGCCGGTGAGGATACTGGTCTTTTCGTGAAACGCGATTTCCGCGTGAGCCAGGTTGCGGAAGGACTGAGGCGTGATGGTTCTGAGGATCACGCCAAACGCATCGGCATCACGACGTACAGGTAGTCATACGGCAGATCCTCGCTCGTCGACGCCGGCCGGCCGATGCACTGGCTGTTCTCGTCCTTGCAGTCCAGCGACACGCTGGGCGTGTCGGTCGCGGCGAGAAAGTCCATCACGTACGCCGCGTTCAGCCCGACGAAGAACGGCTGGCCGGCGTAGTCGATCGGCACGGTCTCGCGCGCGTCGCCGAGCTCGGGATTCGTCGATGACACGGTCAGCTTGCCGGGCGAGAAATCGAAGCGGACGGCGCGCGTGCGCTCGTTCGCGACGAGCGAGATGCGCTTGATCGTCGACAGCAGCCGCTCGCGATCCACCATCACGTGACGGTCGTTGTCGCGCGAGATGACTTCCATGTAGTTCGGGAAATTGACGTCGATCATCCGCGCGAGCAGACGCCGGTCGCCGGCCTCGAAGAAGAGCTGATTCTCCGAAACACCGAACTGCACGTTCCCCTCCTCGCCTCCCTCCAGACGCAAAATTTCGTCGAGCGCTTTGCGTGGAATGAGAATCGTGAGGTCCGAGCCCTTCTTGCCTTTCGCACCGGTAATGCCCGACGGAAAGTTGATCAGCGCCATGCGATGGCCGTCGGTCGCGACCATCTCCATCTTGTTCGGCTGGATCTTCAACAGCGCGCCGTTGAGCTGGAAGCGCGTCTCTTCGTGCGTGATCGCGAACTTAACCTTCGCGACCATCGTCTTCAGCTCGCCGAGGGGGATCGTGAATCCTTCGGCGACGTTGACGGTCGGCAGCGTCGGGTAGTCTTCGGCGGGGAGGCCGAGGAGACGGAACTTTGCGGTTCCGGACTCGATGAGCATCGAGTTGTTCTCCTGCAGCGTCATGTGCACGTCTTCGTCGGGCAGCGAGCGGACGACGTCGAAGAGGCGCTTCGCCTCGATCGTGACTCCGCCCGGAGTCGTGACGCGCGCCCCGCAGGAACTGAGAATCGTCACATCGAGATCGGTCGCGGCGATCTCCAGGCGGCCATCGGCGGCTTTCAGAAGGACGTTCGAGAGGATCGGTATCGTCGAACGCTTCTCGACGACCCCCTGGCAAAGCTGGAGTTCCTTCTGAAGATCCGCTTTTCCGACGGTCAGCTCCATGTGGCCTCTTCTTTCAAACCAACGCTTGTTCTTTTGTAGTGGTAGTAGCAGGCGTTGCGGATATCGTCTGAATCCGACGCAAAGATCTCAAAAGTATAGCAGTCCCGCTCCGAGGAAGTTGTGAGTCTCTCGGCGGAAAAGCGCTTCGGTTTTCCGGTCTTTTCCGCAGTTTCGGGCGATCGTCGTTCGGCTCTGAAAATCATCCTCATCTTTTCCATGGGGGAATCCGCAGGCGCTGCGGAAAGATTCATCGGAACTGTTTCTGCAGCGATTCGACGGTTCGGGCGAACTGCTGATCGCTGTCCATCATCTTCCTGATCTGTGTGACGGAGTACATCACCGTCGAGTGGTGCTTGTCGTTGAAGAGCTTTCCGATCTCCGGGTACGAGAGGTCCGTCAGCTCTTTGCACATGTACATCGCGACCTGCCGCGGAAACGCGATCGTCTTCGCGTTGCTCTTCGCCTTGATGTCGGTGACTTTCAATCCGTAATGCGCGGCGACCACGCGCAGGATCTCGGTCGGCGTGATGGGCTTGTTCTCCTTCGAGAGCACGTCCTTCAGCGCTTCCTTCGCGAGATCGATGTTGACGGGGTTGCCGGTGAGTGACGCGAACGCTGCGACGCGATTGAGGTGTCCCTCGAGCTCGCGGATGTTCGAGCGCACGCGCTCGGCGATGAAGAGCGCGACGTCGTTCGGCAGCTCGACCTTCCGGTCCTCGGCCTTCTTGCGCAGGATCGCGACTTTGGTCTCGAGATCAGGCGGCTGGATGTCGGCCGTCAGTCCCCATTCGAAGCGCGAGCGCAGCCGTTCTTCAAGCGTGGGGATCTCTTTCGGCGGACGATCGGACGTGAACACGATCTGTTTCTGCGCTTCGTAGAGCGCGTTGAACGTGTGGAAGAACTCTTCCTGCGTCCGTTCCTTGCCGGCGATGAACTGGATATCGTCGAGCAGCAGCGCATCCAGGGAACGATAGCGATCGCGAAACGACTGCATGCGGTCGTAGCGGATCGACGAGATCAGCTCGGTGACGAAGTTGTCGGCGGACATGTAGGCGATCTTCAGTCGTGGCCGCAATTCACGAAGCTGTTGTCCGATCGCCTGGATGAGGTGGGTCTTGCCGAGTCCCGCGCCGCCATAGATGAAGAGCGGGTTGAAGGAGCCACTCGGATTTTCGGCGATCGACTTCGAGGCGGCGTAGGCGAGCTGGTTGGAGTTGCCGACGACGAAGGTGTCGAAGCGGTAGCGAGGATTGAACGTCGCGGTGGGCAGCTCCTCCTTCGGAGGCGCGATCGCCGTCGGCAGGTCGTCATGGCCGAGGGCGTCGACGAGGAAGTGGACCTGAATGCGCTCCTCGGCGATCTCGTTCAGGAGGCCGCGGATCTGCGCGCCGAAGCGCTCGCGGATCTCGTCGACATATCGTTGCGAGGGTACGGCGACGTCGAGGGTATCGCCTTTTCTGGCGACGAACCGCGTCGGGGCAAGCCAGTTCTCATAGTCGGATCGATCAACGACCTGCTCGATTCTGGCGAGGACCTCGCTCCAGGTATTCATTTGGGGGGAACGGGTGTATCTCCTTGAGAATCCACAACTTTTCCACAGTTGTGGAAATTTGCGGCTCTCTTTGGGGGGAGCGAGTCTAGCATAGGGTCGTGGGGTGGGGAAGGGAGAATTTTGGACTGGAATAACCCCCTTGCGGCAGGGCGTTTGCGCGCACGGCCTGAGGACCGAAGTGGACCTTCGCGTTGACCCCGTGTCCCTCGCCATCTATACTCACCGCTTTCTTTTCAGAGGGTTAGGAAATGGCATCGAAGCGTACATTTCAGCCGAACAATCGGCGCCGCAAACGGACTCACGGGTTTCTGGTCCGCATGCGGACGAAGGACGGACAGGCCGTCCTCTCGCGCCGCCGCCGCAAGGGCCGCAAGCGCCTCGCGGTTTAGGCGCTCGCGGTACTCCGGTGGAAGCCGCACGGTCCGAGGCTTTACCGAAATCGAAGCGGATCGCGAAGCGTCGCGACTTCCTTCGAGTCTATGAAACGGGCCAGAAGATCGTTTCCCGCTACGTCGTTCTATTCTTCGCCGCAAGCGAGCTGCCCCATTCGCGGATCGGGATCACGGCGACGAAAAAGCTCGGGAAAGCCAACATTCGCAACCGTTTGAAGCGATGGACCCGGGAGGTTTACCGGCGGCAACGCGAGCCGCTGGGTCTCGATGCCCTCTCGCTCGACGTCGTCGTCAATGTCAAACCGAACGCGGCCTCCGCGTCGTTTCAGGACTATGGCCGCGATCTCACGCGTGCGCTCGAGCGCGTTGCGGGCAACCGGGCGTGACGAACCCCGTTCGCGCCGCCGCATTGATCCTTCTTCGAGCCTACAAGCGCTTCATCTCGCCCCTGCTCCCCCCCATGTGCCGCTTCGAGCCGACCTGCTCGATGTATACGATGCAGGCGGTCGAGAAATACGGCGCCCTGCGCGGCGTCTGGCTCGGCATCCGGCGCCTCGCGCGCTGTCACCCGTTCAATCCTGGAGGTTGGGACCCGGTCCCTTGAAATGGAAAAGAGAATCTTTCTCGCAATCGTGATCTCGATCGCCCTGCTGTGGGGCTGGGCGGCGCTCGCGCCGAAACTCTTCCCCGAACTGGCGAAGAAACCGGTGCCGTCGGCGAAGCCCGCAATCGAGAAAACGACGACTGCCGTGCCGTCCGCAACTCCGGCGCCGGCAAAAACCGCCACCGTCCCGGCGATCGTTCCCGCATCCACCGCGCCGGTGAAAGCCGAGCGCGTGCTGCTGACGGTGATCGACAAGCCGGAGTACCGCGCCTTGATCAGCAACCGCGGCGCGCAGCTCGTCTCGTTCAAGCTGAAAAAGTACGCCTCCAAACACTCGAAGGAACCGGTCGAGCTGGTAAAGGCGCGCGAGCCGCAGCGCACCGACTATCCATTCAACATCGAGTCGAGCGATCACGCCGTCGCAGAGCGTCTCAACACCTCGCTCTGGTCCGTGAATGAGCGTCAGGAACGCGCGAACCGCGTGATCGAGTACCGCTTCTCCGACGGGCGGCTCTCCGCGACGAAGACGTTCACCTTCACGACCGATCCGTACCTCTTTCAGTTCTCCACGTCGATCGTGCCGTACGTCCCGTACCGCGTCGCGATCGGACCCGGCATCCGCACGCTGGAGCCGCAGGAAGAAGACACCCGCGTCGTCACGACGGGCAACGGCATCGTCGAAGTCGACGGCAAGTTCAAGATCATCCCGCGCGAGAAGGGCGACAGCGTCCACATCTACCAGCCCGTCGAGTACATCGGCATCGCCGACAACTACTTCCTCAACGTGCTGCGTCCGTCGCACGGCGGGCAGGGCGTGCTGCATCGCGCCACGTTCACCGATCCGAAGACGAAGAAGAAACGCCTCGACATCTACGCCGCCGTCAACGCGGCACCGGACGGCGTCGTCTCCGGCGACTCGTTCTTCGGTCCGAAAGAGACGAAGCTCCTCGACCGCTACGGGTTCGGCGACGCGCTGCAGTTCGGCTGGTTCGGCGTCATCGCGCGCTTCCTGCTGCAGGCGCTCGTCTGGATCAATCAGTACACGCACAACTACGGCTTCGCCATCATCGTCCTGACGATTCTCATCAAGACGATCCTCTATCCGCTGCAGCACAAGCAGACCGTCTCGATGAAGAAGATGCAGCGCGTGCAGCCGAAGATCGAGGCCATCAAGGCGAAGTACAAGAAGGCGCGCACCGATCCCGATCAGCGGCAGAAGATGAACGTCGAGACGATGCAGCTGTATCAGAAGGAAGGCATCAACCCGATGGCGGGCTGCCTGCCGCTGGTGCTGCAGCTGCCGATCCTGTGGGGCTTCTACAACCTGCTGTCGCAGGCGATCGAGCTGCGCGGCGCGCCGTGGATTCTCTGGATCCGCGACCTGTCGGAGAAGGATCCGACGTACATCCTGCCGATCCTCATGACGGCGACGATGTTCCTGCAGACGTACATGATGCCGGCCACCGGCGACCCCGCGCAGCGGAAGATTTTCCTGATGATGCCGCTGGTCTTCGGATTTCTTTTCAAGGACTTTCCGAGCGGACTCGTGCTGTACTGGCTGGTGCAGAACATCTTGACGATCCTGCAGCAGTGGATCATGAATAAGTGGTGGAAAGATCATCCCGTTGAAGTGCAGGACGACAAATGAGCCAGCGTTTCGAAGGTCGTAATCTCGAAGAAGCCCTGGGGCACGCATCGGAGACGCTCGGCGTGGAGCGATGGCAGCTGACGTATCACGTGCTGCTCGAGAAGCGCGGCTTCCTCGGCGGCGTGAAGCGCGTCGTCATCGAAGCCGACAAGAATGAGACCGCGCCGCCGCCCGCCGCGTCCGCACCACCGGTGTCGTCGAGTGGTGCGCGCGTCGCGCGCGCTCCCGAGGGCGCGCCGGAGGCGCGCACCACTCCGCGTGGCGGCGGAGGCCGTGGACGCGAGCGCGGACCGCGCCGTGACGGCGGTGGCAGCGGTGGCGGCAACGATCGCGGCCGCGGACGGCGCGGGGGACGTGGGCGCCATCAGGACAGCGAGCTCGTATCGGGCGACTTCGAGAAGTTCATGGGAGAAGTGCCGGAGCAGGGGCCGGAGTCGGACGAGACGCGCGCGGTGCGCGAGTGGTGCGACGACGTCATCGCGCTGGCGCGGCTCGACCTCGTGACGCGCAGCGAAGAGAACGACGAGCGCATCGTGATCCGTCTCTACGGCAGCGACGCGAAGCGGATGATCGATCGCCACGGCGAGCTGCTCGACGCGCTGCAGGTGCTGGCGAACAAAGCGCTCACCGGGCGCCGCGTCGAGAAGGACATCGAGCTCGACTGCGAGCAGTTCAAGGACAAGCGCGTCGCGGAGCTGGGCGAGCGCGCGAAAGAGATCGCCGATCGCGTGCGCCGCGACGGACGCGAGGAATTGCTGCCGGCGATGACGCCGATCGAGCGGCGCATCGTGCATCTCGCGCTGCAGGATGATGCGGAAGTGACGACGGTCTCGCGCGGCGAGGGCTTCTACAAACGCGTCGCGATCGTGCGCCGCGATGCGGCGGCGGCGGCGGCACCGGAGCAGTGAGCGCGACGCTCGAGACGATCGTCGCGCCGGCGACTCCGCACGGCCGCGGCGCGCTCGCCATCGTCCGCATCGACGGCCCCCTTTCCCTCGGCATCCTGATGTCGCTCTCCCGCAGCGCCTCCGCGGCGGTGCGCCACGCGGCGCTGGTCGAGATCCACTTCGGCGATGAGCGAATCGACGAATGCATCGCCATCCGCTACGAGGCGCCGCATTCGTTCACCGGCAACGATCTCGTCGAGCTCACGCTGCACGGCAATCCGCTGATCGTCGAGCGCGTGCTCGATGCCTGCGTCGCGCTCGGCGCGCGCATCGCCGAGCCGGGCGAGTTCACCGAGCGCGCGGTGCTGAACGGGAAGATGGATCTCGTGCAGGCGGAGTCGATCGCGGACCTGATCAACGCGCGCACGACGCTGCAGGCGAAGTTGTCGCTGTCGAATCTCGAGGGCTCGCTGAGCCGCAAGGCGACGGCGATCCGCCAGACGCTGCTCGATGTCATCGTGCGGCTCGAAGCGGCGCTCGACTTTTCCGAGGAGGGGTACGAGTTCATCACGCGCGCCGATGCGCGGGCTCGCGTCGAAGGTGCGCTGCGCGACACGAACGCGCTTGCGGAGACGTACCGCCGCGGCCGCGCGACGACGGCGGGCCTGAGCGCGGTGATCCTCGGCAGGCCGAACGCCGGCAAGTCGACGCTGCTCAACCGCCTCGTCGGCAGTGACCGCGCGATCGTGACGCCGATCCCCGGCACCACGCGCGACATCGTGCGCGAGACCATCGAGATCGGCGGCCTGCCGGTGACGCTCGCCGATACAGCCGGCCTCCGCGCGAGCGCGGACCTCGTGGAAGGCATCGGCATCGAGCGCGCCCGCGAAGCCGCGCGCAACGCCGACATCGTGATGTACCTCGTCGACGCAAGCACCGGCTTTACGGATGATGACGCTCGCGAGCGCGAAGTACTTGGTGATGACGTACTACTCGTCTACACAAAGAGCGACCTCGCGCCCGTGCCGTCAAGCTCGATCGCAATCAGCGCCGTAGCCGAACACGGCATCGACGACCTGCTCCGGCGCCTCGATGAGCTCGTCCGCGAGCGTTTCGCCGCACCCGAAGGCGCGCTCGTCAATGAGCGCCAGCGCCTCGCCGTCGCCGAGTGCGATGCCGGCCTGCGCGCCGCGCTCGCCTCGATAGATGGCGGCCTCGACGGGCAAATGATCGTCGTCGACCTCTACCGCGCCGCCAACGCCCTCGGCGTCCTCGTCGGCGCGATCACCCGCGAAGACGTCCTCTCCGAGATCTTCGGAAAGTTTTGTATCGGGAAGTAACGTTCCACGTGGAACATGCAGCACCACTTCGACATCATCGTCATCGGCGGCGGCCACGCCGGGGCTGAAGCCGCCCGCGTAGCGGCGCGCGGTGGCGCTCGCGTGGCGATGGTGACGATGCTGCGCGACGCGATCGGACGGATGTCGTGCAACCCGGCCATCGGCGGCCTCGCCAAGGGCAACCTCGTGAAGGAGATCGACGCACTCGGCGGTCTCATGGGAGAGGCCACCGATCGCGCCGGCATCCAGTTCAAGGTGCTCAACCGCTCGAAGGGACCGGCGGTACAGGGTCCGCGCGCACAGTGCGACCGCGACCTCTACGCGGCGGCCGTGCAGGAGATCCTCGCCGCGGAGCCGAACCTCACCATCATCGAAGGCGTGGTGTCGAAGCTCGACGCGCGGAACGTCATCCTGCAGGATGGTACCACGCTGCGCGCGCGCGCGGTCATCGTCACGACGGGGACGTTTCTCCGAGCGCTCATGCATTCCGGCGAGGTGAAAACCACCGGCGGCCGTTTCGGCGAGCCGTCAGCGGAGACGCTCTCCGACTCGCTTCGCGCGCTCGGCCTCCGTCTCGGCCGCCTCAAGACCGGCACGCCGCCCCGCGTCGACAAGACCACCGTCGACTACACGAAGCTCGAGATTGCCCCCGGCGACGAGCATCCGCGCCCGTTCTCGATCCTCACCGATCGGCTCGAACAGCCGCAGATCCTCTGCTGGCTCACCTACACCGGCGCGTTCGCACACGACCTCATCCGCGCGAACCTCCACCGCGCGCCGATGTACTCCGGCCAGATCCAGGCCGCCGGGCCGCGCTATTGCCCGTCGATTGAAGACAAAGTCGTCCGTTTCGCGGAAAAAGAGCGCCATCAGGTGTTCGTCGAGCCGGAAGGGCTCACGCATCCCTGGCTCTACATGAACGGGATCTCGACCTCGCTCCCGCCCGACGTGCAAGACGCGGTCATCCAGTCGCTGCCCGGTTTCGAGCAGGCGAAGATCGCGCGCTACGGCTACGCGGTCGAGTACGACTTCGTCAACCCCGAACAGCTCGACGCGACGCTGCAGGTCCGCGGCGTCGACGGCCTGTTTCTCGCCGGCCAGATCAACGGCACCTCCGGATACGAGGAAGCCGCCGCGCAGGGTCTGCTCGCGGGCATCAACGCGCTGCAGTCCATCCGCGGCGGCGAGCCGGTGATGCTCCGCCGCGATCAGGCCTACGCCGCGGTGATGATCGATGACCTCGTGACCCTCGGCACCGAGGAGCCGTATCGGATGTTCACCTCCCGCGCGGAACATCGCCTGCTCCTCGGTTGCGACTCGGTCTACGAACGGCTTTCACCCGTCGCCGAGCGCCTCGGCATCCTCAACGACGAGCGGAAGCGCCGCATCGACGCCCGCGTCACCCGCATGCGCCGCGCGTTCGCATTCGCCGAAACGGAGCTCCGTCCCGATCGCGAAACGAGCGCCTGGCTGCGCGACGCCGACCTCGAGCTGACGACGCAGACGACGATCGCGAAGCTCACCCAGCGTCCGAACTTCGATCTCGCCCGCTTCACCGGCGCCGCCACCGTCGCGCTCCCCGACGTCGCGGCCGCTTTCGGCGCGCTGACAGAGGAGGAGCGGGAAGGCGTCGTGAGCCAGCTCCGCTACGCCGGCTACATCGACCGCCAGCAGCGCGAGGCCGCGAAGATGCAGGAAGACGACGAGCTGGTGATCCCGCGCACAATGACCTACGCGCTGCCTGGCCTCTCGCGCGAGATGGTCGAGAAGCTGACCCGCGTCCAGCCGATGTCCCTCGGCCAAGCCGCGCGCATCCCGGGAGTGACGCCGGCGGCGGTGGCGATCGTGCGGATGCATTTGCGCCGGGGACGGAGGAGGTTCGAGGTGCGAGGTTCGAGGGAAGAGGCGGCGGAAACACCAGGTCTTCTCCCTTCGTAATTCGAACCTCGAACCTCGAACCTCATGGACACACGCATCGAGCGATACAAGTCCGAACTGCTGAAGTGGAATCAGCGCGTGAACCTCATCGGCCCCGAAGCCACCCAAAACCTCGACGCCCATATCGCCGAGGCGCTGTTTGCGGCCGAAGCGCTGAAGCCGGCAGGCGAGGTGCTCGACTTCGGCTCGGGAGGCGGGTTGCCGGCGATTCCGATGGCGATCGTGAGTCCCGAGGCGCGGTTCCATCTCGTCGAGGCGGACCAGAAAAAATGGGCGTTTCTGAAGCATGTCGTGCGGGAGTGCGGATTGAACTCGGTGGTTTACGGTGATAGATTGGCGCGCCTTTTGGGGCGGCTTCCCGCAAATCTCCGGTTTTCGCTCGTGGTGTCTCGCGCGGTGGGGAATCCCGAGGATTGGGTGCCGTCGCTGAAGGACCACCTGGAGGACGGCGCGCGGATCGCGCTCTTCCAGGGAACACCCGAAGTACCGGAAATCGCCGGATTTACTAAGGAAATGGCGGTTCCGCTGCCGCGGGGCGAGTCCAACTACCTCGTTTTGCTGATGTTCCACGTGGAACACTGATCGATGGCCAAGATCGTCTCGCTCGTGAATCAGAAAGGCGGCGTCGGAAAAACGACGACGGCGATCAATCTCGCGGCCTCGCTGGCCGCCTGCGAGCGAAACGTCCTCCTCGTCGACCTCGACCCGCAGGCGAACGCCACCTCCGGTGTTGGACTCCCGAAAAACGACGAAAAATCGATCTATCCCGTCCTCACCGACGGGATGAGCATCCGCGAGATCATTCGCCCTACCGAGCTGCCGAACTTTCACGTCGCTCCGTCCTCCGTCGACCTCGTCGCCGCCGAGCTCGAGCTCGCCGACGCCATCGGCCGCGAGTTCTACCTCCGCAAGGCCCTGGCGGAGGTCGCGAACGAGTACGACTACATCCTCGTCGACTCGCCGCCGTCCCTCGGCCTTCTCACCATCAACGGCCTCACCGCCGCGCATGCGGTGCTCGTCCCGATGCAGTGCGAATACTTCGCGATCGAAGGGGTGGCGCAGCTCGTCAACACCGTCGAGCGCGTCCGCGACATGCTGAACCCCGGCCTCGAGATCGAAGGCATCGCGCTCACGATGTACGACGAGCGGATGAACCTCGCGCGGCAGGTCGCGGAAGAGGTGCGGCGTCACTTCGGCGACAAGGTCTACAAGACGGTCATTCCGCGAAACGTTCGCCTCGGCGAGGCGCCATCGTTCGGGAAACCGATTATCCTCTACGACATTCGCTCGCGCGGCAGCGAGGCATACATCAACCTCGCCAAAGAGTTCATCCAGCGCGCGGAGACAGCTGGAGTATGAGCACGCAGAAGAAAGCGCTCGGCCGAGGCCTCGGCGCCCTCATCCCGTCGCGCGCGGCCGAGACGGCGCCGCCTGCTGCTGGTCTGGCCGAAGTGCCGATCGAGCAGATCTCGCCGAACCCCTATCAGCCGCGCAAGACCTTCAACGAAGCCTCGATCGACGAGCTCGCGCGCAGCGTCCGGGAGCACGGCATCGTCCAGCCGCTCGTCGTCACACGCACCGGCGACAAAAAGTACCGCCTGATCGCCGGCGAGCGACGCTTCCGGGCGGCGCAAAGAGCTGGACTCGGTAAAGTACCGGTCGTCATCAAGGAGATGACGACCGACAGCGACACGCTGCAGATCGCGCTGATCGAGAACATCCAGCGCGAGGACTTGAACCCGATCGAAGAAGCGCACGCCTACCACCAGCTGCACGAGGAGTTCGGCCTCACGCAGGAAGAGATCTCGAAGCAGGTGGGGAAGGAACGCTCCACGATCGCGAACTTCCTTCGCCTCATGAAGCTGCCCGAGGGCGTGAAGAAGCTGCTCGCGTCGGGACAGCTCTCGATGGGACATGCGCGCGCGATCCTCGCGGTGGCGTCGCCGAAGAAGCAGGAGCAGCTCGCCGAGCGCGTCGTCAAACGCAACCTCAACGTACGCCAGACGGAGATGCTGGCGGCGGAGAAATCCCCTCGGGCCGCGGAGCCGGAGAAAGAGAAGGACGTCTTCACCCGCGACGCCGAAGACAAGCTGGCAAGAACTTTACGATGCAAAGTCGAGATCGACCGGAAGCGGCGCGGGGGAGTGATCCACGTGCGGTTCGGGAGCGAGGAAGAGCTGATCCGGCTGGTCGATGAATTGATGGGGAGACGCAGATGAAGGGCAAAAGCGGTGAACTGAACGGATTCCTCGATCGCGGCTCGTCGTTCAAGGGCGAGCTGGAGTTCGAGGACACGATGCGCATCGACGGAAAGTTCAACGGCAAGATCACGTCGAAGAACGAGCTGATCGTCGGCGAGAGCGCGCACATCGAAGGCGACGTCCACGTCGGCCGCGTCGCCATCAGCGGCACCGTCGTCGGCCGCATCGTCGCCGACCAGCGCGTCGAGATCCATCGCAACGGCAAGGTCTACAGCGACATCGACACCCCCGCGCTGGTGATCGAGGAAGGCGCGATCTTCCAGGGCAACTGCACGATGGGAGACCGGAAGGCCGCGGGGAACGTGACGAATATCGCGGCGAAGGCTTGACCGTGTAACCATTCACAGCCAGCCGCGAGCGCGCGCAATCATCACGATCACCTCGGGGATCGTGAACTCGTCTTCAGGCCCCAGCACATCCTCCCACTTCAGGTCCCACGCGGCGGACATCTGCTCGGGGCGCGTGGACTCGGTGAAATTCAGCTCGCAGATGTCGCCGATGAACTTGCGGCCGTCGCGGAGGGGGAGGCCGAACGTGCGGCAGACGAGGGGGCGGTGCTCGTACATCATGCAGGCGCCCTCGTCGTCGAGATTGGGGCACGGCGTCGCCTGGGTGCGATCGAAGAACGCCTCCTTCTCCTCCGGCGAGCACTCGCGCAGGTTCGGGTGGGCGCTCGACTCCACGATCTCGAGGGAGCGGCGGATGATCTTCTGCCGCCGCATCGGGTGCAGCTGCTCGAGCCCCTCCGCGATCACCGGCACGTCGCCCGAGCCGATCTCGAAAAGGCCGTAGCAGCAGAGAGAGCATCCGCGTCCGCACTGAAGATTCTGCGGCTGGGTTCGCATCACCGAATCGAAGTGTTCGTCGGCGCGCGCGAGGATGGCCCGGTAGCTTCCACTGACTCGTGACAAGGTGTTTCTCGTTGTGGTATACAACGCCCGCTTTTCGGGGATTTCCGCGTGCCTGGATCCCTCCCGCCGCGACCTGAAAGGCAGTGATTCCCGACAACTATGCAAATCAACCTGATGCCCGATTACTCTCTGCTCGCGATCATGGTGATCTTCATCATCAATTACCTGATCGTGCGCGCATTCTTCCTCAAGCCGATCAACACGGTACTCGAGGCGCGCGAAACGGAGACCCGGTCGGCCGAAAAACTCTTCGAAGAGTCGCTGGCGCGCTTCAAAGACGCCACCGAGCAGATGGAAACCCAGCTCCACGCCGCGAAGCGCGAGGCCGCGCAGCTGCGCGACCGCTTCCGCGGCGAAGCGGGGACGCAGCGCCAGCAGATGATCGAGCGCACCAGCGGCGACGCGAAGCAGATCGTGGCCGAAGCCGACAGCAAGCTCACGCAGGAAGTCGCGACCGCGCGCCAGAAAATCGTCACCGACTCTGAATCGCTGGCGCGCCTCGCCGCCGAGCGCATCCTCGGGAGGGCGGTGTGATGCGCAGACTCCTCCTCGTCTTCCTCCTCGTCCTCACGCCCTTCGCCTTTGCGCAGGAGCATCCGCAGGAAGGCGACGTCGCGCACGGCGCGGAGAAAGCGGCGCACAAAGAAGCGCATCCGACCGAGGATCACGGCGCGCCGGGACACGCCCGGGAGAAAACGTTCGGCATCCCCAACTGGATCCTGAAGACGGTGAACATGCTGCTGTTCATCGGCGCGCTCGTCTACTTCCTGCGCAAGCCCGTCGCCACCGCGATGGCGGAGCGCCGCGAGTCGATCAAACGCGCGGCCGAAGAAGCGAAGGAGCGGCGGGTCAAAGCCGACCAGCTCGCGGGCGACATCCAGGCGCGGCTCACCGCGATCGAGGGCGAAGTGCGCGCGATTCACGAGCGCGCCGTCGCCGAAGGCGAGCGGCAGAAGCGCGAGCTCGTCGCGGCCGCGGAAGCGGAAGCGGCGAAGATCCTCGCGCAGGCGCGAAACGAAGTCGACAACCGCCTCAAGCACGCGAAGCACGAGCTGACCGAATACGCCGGCCAGCTCGCAGCCGAGCGCGCCGAACAGATCCTCCGCGAAACGATCACCGACGACGATCAGAGCCGTCTCTTCCAGGACAGCCTGCGTCAGGTCACCGAGGTGCGGTCATGAGGATTCGACGATTCGCGCGGCCGTACGCGCGCGCCATCATGGACGCCGCCGGCTCGCCGCAGAAGGCGAACGAGATCCGCGGAGAGCTGATGCGCTTCGCCGCGGCGATGCACAGCGCGGCCGACCTCCGCGACTTCTACGCGAACCCCGCGGTCGATCAGGCGACGAAGCTCGCCGTCACGCAGAAACTGGCCGCGCGGATGAAGCTCTCCGACCTCGCCACCAGGACGCTCGACGTGCTGGTGCGCAACCATCGCATCAACGACCTCGACGCGATCCTCACGGCGCTGGCCGCCTACGTGAACGCGTCCCTCGGCATCGCCGTCGCGGAAGTGCAGAGTGCGAAGAGCCTCACGCCCGACGAGATCGCGCAGCTCGCGGAAACGCTCAGCAAAAAAGTCGGCCGGAAAGTGGAGCTCGACATCCGCACCGACCCGGCGCTCCTCGGCGGCTTCGTCGCCCGCATCGGCAGCGAAGTGTGGGACGCCTCCGTCGCCGGAAAGATCAATAAATTTCGAGAGTCATTAGCGTAACGAACATCCCGTAAATATATGTCGTCGCCATTACTGGAGAACTCATGGCTGCCGATTTAAAAGCAGAAGAAATCACAGAGATCATTCGTCAGCAATTAACCGGCATCGGCCGCGGCATCGACGTCAGCGAGGTCGGCACCATCACCTCCATCGGCGACGGCATCGCCCGCGTCTACGGCCTCGAGCGGGTCATGTCCGGCGAGCTGATCGAGTTCCCGCACAACGTCACCGGCCTCGCCCTCAACCTCGAGGAAGACAGCGTCGGCTGCGTGCTCCTCGGCGACTACTACGCGCTGAAGGAAGGCGACCAGTGCAAGCGCACCGGCCGCATCATGTCGGTGCCGGTCGGCCCGGCCATGGTCGGCCGCGTCGTCAACGCGCTCGGCATTCCGATCGACGGCAAGGGGCCGGTCAACACGACCGAGTTCTACCCGATCGAGCGCCTCGCCCCCGGCGTCATCGACCGCAAGCCCGTCAAGGAGCCGCTGCAGACGGGCCTCAAGGCCATCGACGCCATGATCCCGATCGGCCGCGGACAGCGCGAGCTGATCATCGGCGACCGCCAGACCGGCAAGACCGCCGTCGCCGTCGACACGATCATCAATCAGAAGGGGAAGGACGTCATCTGCGTCTACGTCGCGATCGGCCAGAAAAAGTCGACCGTCGCGCAGATCGTGAAGACGCTCGAGCAGTACGGCGCGATGGACTACACCATCGTCGTCAACGCCTCGGCCTCGGAAGCCGCGCCGCTGCAGTACCTGGCGCCGTACGCCGGCTGCGCGATGGGCGAGTACTTCCTCTACAACGGCAAGCACGCGCTGCTCATCTACGACGATCTCTCCAAGCACGCGGCGTCGTATCGCGAGATCTCGCTGCTGCTCCGACGCCCGCCGGGCCGCGAGGCGTATCCCGGCGACGTCTTCTATCTCCACTCGCGCCTTCTCGAGCGCGCGTCGAAGCTGTCCGATGACAAAGGCGGCGGCTCGCTCACCGCGTTGCCGATCATCGAGACCCAGGCCGGCGACGTCTCCGCGTACATCCCGACAAACGTCATCTCCATCACCGACGGACAGATCTTCCTCGAGACGGACCTCTTTCACTCCGGCGTCCGTCCCGCGATCAACGTCGGCATCTCGGTCTCGCGGGTCGGCGGCTCGGCGCAGGTGCGCTCGATGCGCTCGGTGTCCGGCACGCTGCGTCTCGACCTCGCGCAGTACCGCGAGCTCGCGGCGTTCGCGCAGTTCGGCTCCGACCTCGACAAGGTCACGCAGGCGCAGCTGAACCGCGGCAAGCGACTCGTCGAGATCCTCAAGCAGGGGCAGTATCAGCCGCTGCGCGTCGGCCTTCAGACCGCGTCGGTGTACGCGGGCACGAAAGGCCTCCTCGACAACCTCGCCGTCGAAGCGGTGCGGCCGTTCGAGGCGGCGATGCATCAGAACCTCGTCGACGAGCACCTGCAGCTCGTCGAGCGACTCGAGACCGCGCCGAAGTTCGACTCCGACATCGAAGGCGAGCTGCGCAAAGCCATCAGCGATTTCAAAGAGCAGTACGTGAAAGATAACGCCAACGTCCTCGCGGCGTAACGACCCATGCCCAGCACGATCGATCTCAGACGCCGGATCCGCAGCGTCAAGAACACGCAGCAGATCACGAAGGCCATGAAGATGGTCGCCGCGGCGAAGCTGCGCCGCGCGCAGGAGCGGATGTTCGCCGCGCGGCCGTATGCCGCGGGGCTGCGCACCATGCTCGCGTCGATCGCCACGCGCGTCGACATCACGAAACATCCGCTGCTGCAAACGCGCGAACAGGAGAACAAGGTCCTGCTGCTCGTCGTTACCGCGGACCGCGGCCTCTGCGGCGCGTTCAACACGAACGTCATCCGCGGCGCGCTGAACGCGATCGCGGAAAAGGGCTGGACGGAAGTGCACCTCCTGCCGATCGGCAGCAAGGCGTACGGCTTCTTCAAGCGCCGCCAGTATCCGATCCGCCGCCACGCGACGCAGGTCTATCAGGCGCTGTCGCTCGAGACCGCGCGCGAGATCGCGAAGGACCTCACCGACGACTTCGTGAGCGGCGAGTTCGATGCCGTCTACGTCATCTACAACGAGTTCAAGTCGATCATCGCGCAGAAGGTGACGCTCGAGCGGCTGCTTCCGCTGACGGGCGAATGGGACAAGCCGCAGGAGCAGGAGATCGAGTATCTCTACGAGCCCGCTCCCGAGGTGATTCTCAACGAGCTGCTCCCCAAACACATCGAGTTCCAGCTCTACCGCGTGCTGCTCGAAAGCGCGGCCGCGGAGCAGGGAGCGCGCATGACCGCGATGGAGGCGGCGACGAAAAACGCCTCCGACATGATCAGCTATCTGACCCTGACCTATAACCGCATCCGCCAGGCGCACATCACGAAAGAGATCATCGAGATCGTGTCGGGCGCGGCGGCGGCCGAGTAAACGGAGAATTCATGGCAGCAACTGCAACCGAAACGGCAACGCAGCAAATCGGCAAAGTCGTGCAGATCATCGGCCCCGCCGTCGACATCGAGTTCGAGGAAGGCCACCTTCCGGCGATCTACAACGCCATCCGCGTGCTCGACAACAACGAGCTCGGGAAAGTTCCGATCGACGTCGTCGTCGAAGTCGCGAACCACATCGGCGAGAACCAGGTGCGCTGCATCGCCATGAAGCCGACCGATGGAATGGTGCGCGGCATGAAAGCCATCGACACCGGCGCGCCGATCTCCGTTCCCGTCGGACGCGAGACCCTCGGCCGCATCCTCAACGTCCTCGGCGAGCCGGTCGACGAGCGCGGCCCGGTCAACTCCGAGCATCGCTGGTCGATTCACCGCGAAGCGCCGCCGTTCGACGAACAGGCGACGTCGATCGAGATGTTCGAGACCGGCATCAAGGTCATCGACCTCCTCGAGCCGTACACCAAGGGCGGCAAGACCGGCCTCTTCGGCGGCGCCGGCGTCGGCAAGACCGTTCTCATTCTCGAGCTCATCACCAACGTCGCCAAGCAGCACGGCGGCTTCTCCGTCTTCGCCGGCGTCGGCGAGCGGACGCGCGAAGGCAACGACCTCTATCTCGAGTTCCAGGAGACCGGCGTCATCACGCCCGGCGATCCGTCGAAGTCGAAGGCCGCGCTGATCTACGGACAGATGACCGAGCCGCCGGGAGCGCGCCTGCGCGTCGGCCTCACCGGCCTCACCGTCGCCGAATACTTCCGCGACTCCGAAGGCCAGGACGTGCTGCTCTTCATCGACAACATCTTTCGCTTCACGCAGGCGGGATCGGAAGTGTCGGCGCTGCTCGGACGCATGCCGAGCGCCGTCGGATACCAGCCGAACCTCGCGACGGAGATGGGCGAGCTGCAGGAGCGCATCACCTCGACGAAGAAGGGCTCGATCACCTCGGTGCAGGCGATCTACGTGCCCGCCGACGATCTCACCGATCCCGCGCCGGCGACCGCGTTCGCTCACCTCGACGCGACCACCGTTCTCTCGCGCCAGATCGCGGAACTGGGGATTTACCCGGCCGTCGATCCGCTGGCCTCCACGTCGAAGATTCTCGACCCCCGCATCCTCGGCGACGAGCACTACAACACCGCGCGCGGCGTCCAGGCCGTGCTGCAGAAGTACAAGGACCTCCAGGACATCATCGCCATTCTCGGCATCGACGAGCTGTCGGAAGAAGACAAGGTCATCGTCGCGCGCGCGCGCAAGATCCAGCGCTTCCTCTCGCAGCCCTTCTTCGTCGCCGAGCAGTTCACCGGCATCAAGGGACAGTACGTGAAGATCGCCGACACCATCCGCGGCTTCCGCGAGATCGTCGACGGCAAGCACGACGACATTCCGGAACAGGCGTTCCTGCTGCAGGGCACGATCGAGCAGGTGCTCGAGAAGGCCGAGCAGATGAAGCGCGAGTCGGCGTAGGACGAAACGAATGGCCGATCTCCCGACGAAGCTGAACCTCACGATCGTCACGCGCGAGCGGAAGATCGTGGAGACGCAGGCCGACGAAGTGATTCTGCCGGGATACGAGGGCGAGCTCGGAATCCTTCCGGGCCACACTCCCCTGCTCGCGCTGCTGAAGATCGGCGAGCTGCGCTATCGCACCGGCGCCACCGTGAACCGGCTGGTGATCTCGTGGGGCTTCGCCGAAGTGCTGCCGGATCGGGTCATCGTCCTCGCGGAGCGTGGTTTCCTGCCGGCGGAGATCGATCGCAGCGCCGCGGAGCAGGATCGGCTCGCGGCGGAGAAGGAGCTGCTGTATCTCTCCTCGCACGATCCCGAGTTCGCGGTCGTCGAGGCGCGTCTCGAGGAGTCGATCGCGATGATCAACCTCGGCCGCGACCACTGACCTCCATCACGGACCTGATCATGGACCCCTGGCTCGAGACCTTCGCACGCGCGAACTTTCGACGCAGTGCCGATACCGCCCACGACCTGAAGACGCCTCTCAACGTCGCGGTGCTGAATCTGGAACTGCTGCGGATGCGCCTCCGCAAACTCGTCGGCGACGACGACACGAAGGTCACCGAGTACACGCACGCCATCGAAACGGAGCTGCGCCGGCTGGGAACGATCTTCGACTCGTTCTTCCTCCTCTCGACGCCTCCGAAGAACGACGAGCCGCCGTCGAACGTCGACATCGCGGCACTCGCGGCCGAGGCCGGTTTCGGCGCCGCCGTGAGCGAGCCGGCGATCGTTCTGGCGCATGAGGCGAGAATCCGGCAGGCGCTGAAGCTGTTCCATGAAAATGCGCCGAAGCTCTTTCGCGAGGAAGACAGGCGATTCCTCGTGCGCCGGGACGGCCCGACGTTCAGCATCAGCATCACCGGCGCGCCCGAGGCGCCCGAACCGGAGCTCACGAAAATTTTCAAGCTGTACTACACCGACCCGCAGGGAGCCCCCGATCCGTCGCTCGCAGTTGCGCGGCTCATCGCCGAGACTTATGGTGGAGAGCTGAACGCGACGGAAGATCGTGGTAACGTCTCTCTGCGGCTCACGTTTCCCCTGGGAGAGCGATGAAAAGAGTCCTGATCGTTGATGATGATCGCGCCACCAGTGCGGGCATGGCCGACGTCGTGGAAGAGTGGGGCTACGAGCCGGAAGTCGCCGACACGGTGAAAGCCGGCTGGAACGCCATCAACAAACTCGTCCCCGACGTGGCGATCGTCGATCTGAAACTTCCCGACGGCTCCGGCCTCGATCTGCTGCACCGCGTCAAGGAGACCTTCCCCGACATCTCGGTCATCATCCTCACCGGCCACGCGACGGTCGATTCCGCCGTCAAAGCGCTCAAGGTCGGTGCCGAAGACTACGTCACCAAGCCCGTCGATCTGCCGCGACTCCAGGTAATCCTGAAGTCGGTCGAAGACAAGCAGATGATGAAGCAGGAGATCCTCGAGCTTCGTCGTCAGCTGCAGAAGATGGGCGCCCTCGGCCATCTCGTCGGCAAGTCGCCGAAGATGCAGCGGCTGTTCGAAGAGATCGAGATGGTCGCCAACACCGACGCCAACGTCTTCATCGTCGGCGAGTCGGGCTCGGGCAAGGAAGTCGTCGCGAACACGATCCACTCACTCTCGCGGCGCCGCAACAAACCGTTCATCGCCTTCAACTGCGGCGCGATCTCGCCGACACTGATCGAGTCCGAGATCTTCGGACACGAAAAGGGCGCGTTCACGAACGCCATCAAACAGCGCGAGGGCTACTTCGAAGTCGCCAAGGGCGGCACGGTGTTCCTCGACGAAATCACGGAAATGCCGATCGAGCTGCAGGTGAAACTGCTGCGCGTGCTCGAAGAGGGGAAGTTCCGCCGCGTCGGCGGCAACCACGAGATCAACATCGACGCGCGCATCATCGCCGCGTCCAACCGCGATCTGCAGAAGGCCATCACCGACGGCAAGATGCGCGAGGATCTCTACTACCGGTTGAACGTGTTCCCCATCGAAGTGCCGCCGCTGCGCGAGCGCCTCGAGGACATCCCGCTGTTCTCGCACTTCTTCCTGCAGAAGCTGAACGAGACCGAGGACAAGAACGTCGAGAAGATCGACGCAGACTTCGTCGAGGCGCTGCAGGCCTACGAGTGGCCGGGCAACGTGCGCGAGCTGCGAAACGTCATCAACCGCGCCTTCATCATGGCGCGCACCGACACGCTGACCGTCGACTGCCTGCCCGACAAACTCGCCGGCAATCGCCGCAAGCGCTCCAAGAACAGCGTCACCATCCCCCTCGGACAGCCGATGGACGAGGTCGAGCGTCTCGTGATCGAAGAGACGCTGAACATGACCGACGGCGACCGCCGCCGCACCGCCGAAATCCTCGGCATCTCCTACAAGACGCTCTACAACAAGACCAAGAAGTACAAGTCCGCGGGCGTCGATGGAGACGAGGACGAGGAGTAGGAAGCTCTACCAGAAGTAGCGTTTCTGCGCACTCCTCCGCTCTCGTGATAGGAATATCCCGAGTCGCGATCCGCATTCGGGACGTTCCGCAATGGCCAAAAACCTCGTCATCGTCGAGTCTCCCGCGAAAGCGAAGACGATCAACAAGTTCATCGGCAGCGACTACGTCGTCAAAGCGTCGGTCGGTCACGTCCGCGATTTGCCGAAGAGCGAGCTCGGGGTCGACGAAGAGACATTCGAGCCGACATACGAGGTGCTCGAGGGCAAAGAGAAGGTCGTCAGCGAGCTGAAGGCCGCCGCGAAAAAGGCCACCACCATCTATATCGCCTCCGACCCTGATCGCGAAGGAGAGGCGATCGGCTGGCACGTGATGAACCTTCTCGGCGGCGACGCGAAGAAGGTCCGACGCGTCCTCTTCCACGAGATCACGAAGAAAGCCGTCAACAAAGCCATCGAAAATCCGGGCGAGATCGACATGAACAAGGTCAACGCGCAGCAGGCCCGGCGCGTCCTCGACCGTCTCGTCGGCTACAAGCTCTCGCCGCTGCTGTGGGACAAAGTTCGCCGCGGCCTCTCCGCGGGACGCGTGCAGTCGGTGGCGATGAAGATGATCGTCGACCGCGAGGAAGAGGTCAAAGCCTTCGTCCCGGTCGAGTACTGGTCGTTCGCCGCGAAGCTCGCCGCGAACGCGCCGCCGCCCTTCACCGCGAAGCTGTCGAAGATCGACGGGAAGAAGGCCGAGGTCCCGAACGAAGAGACCGCGCGAAAGATCGAATCCGCGCTGAAGAGTGGCAAATACGTCGTCACCGAAGTCGCGCGGAAGGAAAAGAAACAGTCCGCGGCGCCGCCGTTCATCACCTCGACCCTGCAGCGCACCGCCTACAACCGCTTCAAGTGGCCGGTGAAGCGGACCATGCAGGTTGCGCAGAAGCTGTACGAGGGCAAGGAGCTCGGCTCCTTCGGCTTCGCCGGCCTGATCACCTACATGCGTACCGACTCGGTGCGCATCAGCGATGACGCGCTCGCGGAAGTGAGATCTTATATCTCCGCGAAATATGGTCCTGATATTCTTCCCGATAAACCGAACGTTTATAAGGTCAAAAAAGCAGCACAGGCCCAGGACGCGCACGAAGCCATCCGTCCGACGTCGATGGAGCTCGATCCCGAGAAGATCAAAGACTTCCTGACGAAGGAAGAGTACGGCCTCTACAAGATGATCTGGGACCGCTTCGTCGGCTCGCAGATGAAACCCGCCCTCTTCGACGTCACCGACGCGGATATCACCGTCGGCAACCTCACCCTCCGCGCCTCGGGCGAAGTGCAGAAGTTCGCCGGCTTCCTTGCCGTCTTCCAGGACGCGCCGGGCGAGGACGACGAAGAAGACGAGGAGAAGAAGAACGAGAAAGCGCTGCCGCCGCTGAACGAAGGCGACATCCTCGAGCTGCTCGATCTCGACACGAAACAGAACTTCACCCAGCCGCCTCCGCGCTTCACGGAAGCGACGCTCGTGAAGGCGCTCGAGGAGAACGGCATCGGCCGTCCCTCGACGTACGGCCAGATCCTCACCACCATTCAGGCCCGCGACTACACCTACAAGCACGACGGGAAGTTCCACCCGACGCACCTCGGCACGCTGGTCGTGACGCTGCTCAAGCAGTCCTTCGGAGACATCATCGACGAGAGCTACACGGCGAGCCTCGAGGAGAAGCTCGACGAGGTCGAGGAAGGCAACATCGAGTGGAAGGACCTGATGAAGGAGTTCTCTGGCAAGTTCAGCGCGGACCTCGTGCGCGCGGCGACGGAGATGACTCAGGTCAAGGGGACGGGACTCGAGACCGAGGAAAAGTGCGAGAACTGCGGCTCGCCGATGGTCATCAAGTTCGGCCGCTTCGGCGAGTTCCTCGCCTGCTCGAACTACCCGGAGTGCAAGACTACGAAGGAAATGGCGAAAGGCGACGCCGCGGACGCGACGTCGGACGACGAGCAGATCATCTGCGACAAATGCGGCAAGCTGATGGCGCTCAAGCGCTCGCGCTTCGGCCAGTTCTTCGCCTGCACCGGATATCCCGACTGCAAGAACACGAAGGATCCGAAGCTGATGAAGGCGGCCGCGAACCTGCCGAGCGAGCCGCAGCCGCCATGCGAGAACTGCGGGAAGGAAATGGTCCTGAAGAGCGGCCGCTACGGCCCGTTCTACTCCTGCTCCGGCTACCCCGACTGCAAGACCATCCGCAAGATCGGACGCAAGTCCGCGCCGCCGAAGCCGACCGGCGTGAAGTGCCCGAGCTGCAGGGAAGGCGATCTCGTCGAGCGCATATCGCGCCGCGGCGTCTTCTACTCCTGCTCGCGGTATCCGAAGTGCGAGTTCACGCTGAACAACCGCCCCGTTCCGCGCGAGTGCCCGAAGTGCCACACGCCGTATCTCCTCGAGAAGGAGACCAAGCGCGAGGGTCACATCGAGTACTGCAACAACCCGGAGTGCGACTACCGCGCACCGATCGCGGCGCCCGTCGCGGCGAACGAGTGAGCGTCGACGACCCGATCGAGATGAAGCAGTGGCGCGCGACGCCGGCCGTCGAAGGCCGCGCCGCCACCGAGCAGGACGTGGATGACGGCCGCGCCGTCTTCGCCGTCGACGGGGAGCCAGTCGCGATCGATCTCCCCGCCTGCGCCATCGTGCGCGAGGAAGGCGTCGGCGAGCCGACGCCGGTGATCGTGATCCAGGCCGAGCGCATCGAGGACGGCACCGTCGCCGTCGGCTTCCGCCTCCTCGACGGGGGCTCCGGCATCGCCACCCTCGACGACGTCGAGTTCCTCAGCGAGCCGGACGAGCGGTTTCGTTGACCGTGTCATCCTGAGCCGCGAAGACGGCGAAGGATCTCGTGCGAATCAGGAGATCCTTCGGCGTCTACGCGCCTCAGGATGACAGTAAATCCCGCACCGGCGGCGCGATCAGGTCGTAGTCGATCAGGAACGTGTCGTGTCCGTTCGGCGAGATCATGGCCTCGTGGCGCACGTCGAGGCCGAGCGATCGCATCGCCGTCGCGACGCGCTCCGTCTCGGCCGGCGGAAAGAGCCAGTCGGTATCGAACGACACGAGCAGCGACCGCCCGCGCCAGCGCGCGAACGCGGCCTCGAGACTGCCGAACTGCTCCTCGAGATCCATCTCGTCCATCGCCGCCTGCACGCGGATGTACGAGTTTGCGTCGTACAGCGCGGCGAACTTGCGGCCCTGATACTCGAAATACGAGTCGATCTCGAACTGGCGCGTGCTGCCGCGCCGGCGGCGTCCGAACTTCTTCTGCAGCGAATGCGCGGAGAGATACGTCATGTGCCCGAGCATGCGCGCGACCTGGAGGCCGCGCAACGCTTCGGGATGATCGTAATAATCGCCGCCGTGGAAGCGCTGATCGGCCTCGATGATCTTGCGCCCGAGGATGTGCCACGCGATTCCGGTCACCGGGACGGCGGAGCCGGTGGCCATCGCGATGATCGAGCCGGCGGCTTCGGGGTACATCGCCGCCCACATCAGCACCTGCATCCCGCCGAGCGAGCCGCCGGCGATCGCGTGCAGACGCTCGATGCCGAGGTGCGCGATCACGAGCCGCTGCGACTCCACCATGTCCTCGATCGTCGGCCACGGATACTGCGACCCGTAAGGCTTGCCCGTCGCCGAATTGATCGACTTCGGCGCGGTCGTGCCGAACGGCGACCCCGGCAGGTTCACGCAGACGACAAAGTACTTATCCAGATCGATCGGCTTGCCGTAGCCGACGAGGCCATCCCACCAGCCCGGCTTCTCATCCGGCGACTCGGTGTACTTCCCCGCGGCGTGCGCGCTCGCGGACAGCGCGTGACAGACGAGGATCGCATTCGATCGATTGGCGTTCAGCCGGCCGAACGTTTCATAGACGATGCGGAACGGCGCGATCGTCTGCCCGTGCGTGAAGCGAAACCCGTCCGGCAGCACGAGCTCCCGCGGGGGCTCGCTGATGAACGTATCGTCCGGCATGAGGCCGGGAGTTTAGTGCGGCGCCTTCGGGACCACAATCCAGAGGATGACGTAGACGATCGTCCCGGGAAACGCCGCGGAGAGGATCGAGACGAGAATGTAGAGAAAGCGCACCCATCCCGGGCTCCAGCCGAGCCATTCCGCCAGGCCGCCGCAGACACCGCCGAGGATCTTGTTTCGCTGGGATCGATAGAGGGGCATTGGTCTTAGTCTCCGAGCTCACGTTTGAGCTGTCCCTCGTAGATACGGCGAACCTCGTCAATTGTTGAGATCTGGTCGGGTTTCTTGTCGTCGCGGATGCGCACGATGCGCGGGAAACGGAGCGCGTAGCCCGATTTATGGCGCGACGACTCCTGAATGCGATCGAACGCGATCTCGAGCACGATCGTCGGCTCCACGCGGTGCACCGGCCCGTGCTGCTCGATCGTCGTGCGCCGGAAGTGCTCGGTCATCTCCGCGATCTCGACGTCGGTCAGGCCCGAATACGCCTTGCCGATGTTCACCAGCTCGCCGTCGCGCAGCACCGCGAACGTGAGATCGGAGAGCACGCTCTTCCGCTTGCCGTTCCCCCACTGGGCATACGTCACCACGCAGTCGAGCGTCGCCAGCGCCTTCTTGTACTTCAGCCACGACTTCCCGCGCCGCCCCGGCGTATAGATCGACTCCGGATCCTTGACCACCAGCCCTTCGTTCGCGCGCGCCCGGGCGCCGTCGAACAGCTCGTCGACATGCGCGGCGTCGCGAACGGCGCTGGCCTCTGTCATCCTGAGCCGCGCAGACGGCGAAGGATCTCCTGCGATGACGCTGAGTCGTGCGAGCCGCTCGCGCAGCGGCAGCTCGAACAGCGCCTCGCCGTCGAGATACAACAGGTCGAACGCGAAGTAGACCACCGGCGCGTCGCGCAGCAGCTTGTCGTTCACCTGCCGCCGTCCGAGGCGCTTTTGAATGGTCGCGAAGGGCAGGATGCGATCGCTGAACGCGACGATCTCGCCGTCGAGAATCATCGGACGCCCAAGCGCGCGCGCGGCGGCTTCGATCTCCGGAAAGCGATGCGTCACGTTGTCGAGCGTGCGCGAGTAGATGCGCACCTCGCTGCCGTCCGCGTGAATCTGCGCGCGGATGCCGTCGTACTTGTCGTCCGCGATCGCATCCGCGCCGAGCGCCGCCACGATCGCCGCCGGGTCTTCCTCCGGCTGCGCGAGCATGAACGCGAACGGCTGAAAGAGCGCCATCTTCGCGCTCTCGAGCGTGTCGCTCTTCGCGAGCAGCGCCGTCGCGCCGATGTCGCCGGTGAACATGTTCGCGCGCCGCACCGCCTCGAGGCTGCGACCGAACGCCTTCGCGATCGACGCTTCCACGAGTCCTTCGACGAGACCGATGCGCAGCTCGCGCGTCAGGATCTTGACGACGTAGCGCGCGCCCTGCGCGTCGACGCGGCGGAACAGCTCCGCCAGCAGATCCTTCTTCGCCGTGGCCCCCTGCGTCTCGGCGATGCGCTCGAAGAACTCGCCGAGCTCCGTCAGCGTGATCGTGCGCGCCGGCTCATCGGGGAACGACTCCGCGATCGTGTCGCCGGGATCGGCGTACTTCGGCCACGGCTCCCACACCTGTTCCACCGTCCGCCCGCTCACCTCGGCCACGGCCTCGCCGATCGCCGCTCCGCCCACCCCTGTCACCCGCTCCTCGCGGCGAGGAAACGGCGAGCCCGAAAAAAACACGACGGCGCGCTCGAGCGACGCATCGTCGAGGCTTGCGAGGAAAGCGGACAAAATCCGCTCCTTTTCGCTCTTCTTCGTCGTCGCGGCGACGGCGTTGGCTGTCAGCGTGAAGTCGGAAAGCATGGAGTAGAATCGCGCGCCATGAAAACGAAAGTCACCGTGGTGGGAGCCGGCAATGTCGGCGCCACCGTCGCCCAGGGAATCGCACTGAAGGAGCTCGCCGACATCGTACTCGTCGACATCGTGGAGGGTGTACCGCAGGGGAAATCGCTCGACCTGATGGAGACGGCCCCGGTTGAGAAAAGCGACTCCATTCTGCGCGGCACGAACAACTATGACGGCACCGAGGATTCCGACATCGTCGTGATCACCGCCGGATTGCCTCGCAAACCGGGCATGAGCCGCGACGATCTGCTCTGGAAAAACGAGGAAATCGTGGCCGGCGTGACCGCCGAAGTCGCGAAGCGCTCGCCGAACAGCATCATCATCGTCGTCTCCAATCCGCTCGACGCGATGTGCGAAGTGGCGCGGCGCGTGTCGAAGTTCCCGCGCGAGCGCGTTCTCGGCATGGCCGGCGTCCTCGACTCGGCTCGTATGCGAGCCTTCATCGCCATGGAGCTCAACGTCTCCGTCGAGAATACCCACGCCTTCGTCCTCGGCGGGCACGGCGACACGATGGTCCCGCTGCCGCGTTACTCGACCGTCGCCGGCATTCCGATCACGGAGCTCATCTCCGAAGAGCGCATCGCCGCCATCGTCGACCGCACCCGCAACGGCGGCGCCGAGATCGTGAACCTCCTCAAGACCTCCGCCTGGTACGCGCCGGGCGCTTCGACGGTCGAGATGGTCGAGGCGATCCTGAAGGACAAGCGCAAGATCCTCCCCTGCGCCGCGTTCCTGCAGGGCGAGTACGGCTACCACGATCTCTTCGTCGGCGTCCCGGTCAAACTCGGCCGCAACGGACTCGAACAGATCATCGAGATCGAGCTGCTGAGCGACGAAGCGGAAGCGCTGAGGAAATCCGCGGACTCGGTGAAGGAGTTGGTAGAGAAGCTGAAGACCCCGGCATGAAGAAGCTCGTCATCGACATCGAGACCGTCGGCATCCCCTGGGACGAGCACGATCCCTACGTCCGCGAATACCTGATCAAGGGACTCTCCGATGGCGATGCCGAGGAGGCGCGCCGTGCCGGAGGGTTGTCGCCGTTTCGCGGCAAGATCGTCGCGATCGGCGTCATCAACATCGAAGACGGCCGCTCCTGCGCGCTCTATGAAGTGCCGGGCCAGCTCGATGTCAGGACCGAGAAGGCCGGCTTTCGAACCTACATCTCCGGCACCGAAAAGCAGATCCTCGAGAAATTCTGGGGCTTCTTCGAGAGCGACTCGCGCTTCATCTCCTTCAACGGACGCCAGTTCGATGGACCGTTCCTGATGATCCGCTCGGCGATCAACGGCCTCATTCCGAAGCGCGACCTCGTCGGATACCGCTACGGCTTTCACCCGAACTGCGATCTCCGCGAGGCGCTCAATTTCTTCGGCACCGTCAACGCGCGGCAGTTCAAGTTCAACCTCGACCTCGCCTGCAAGGCCTTCGGCGTGACGACGTCGAAGAGCGAGGGCATCGACGGCCGCTCGGTCGAGACGTGGTATCGCGCCGGCCGCCATCGCGAGATCGCCGACTACTGCCTCGAGGACGTGCGCGCGACCGCGGAGCTGTACGACAAGCTCGCGGCGACGCTGCTCATCTTCAACAACGACTTCCGGACCACGGAAGAGAAGGACCAGCGTCAGAAGCTCGCCGACCGCTCGGCAATCCAGATCCCGATGCTCCCGATGCTGAGCGACGAGAGCTCGTTCATTCAGTCCGTGACCGAGACATCGCTCACCCTCGCCTCGTCGCTGGACGTCGCGACGGTGGAAGAGGTCCTCGCGAAACACCAGGCCGCGATCCTCGAGAAGCTCGCCCCCGCCGCGGACCGCGACGACGACGCGCTGTAGCCTACAATCCGCGCGTGCACGTCTATCGCGCACGCGTCTTCACGCCGGTGGCCGACCCGTTCGCGAGCGCGATCGAGTCGTCGTATCGCTATTTCGAGCGCGGCTATCTCGCGGTCGATGACGGCGGACGCATCGCCGGCGCCGGCGACTGGGCGGAGAAGCCGGAAGGCGAGGTGGTCGACCTCGGCGAAGACGCACTGATCACGCCCGGCTTCATCGACACGCACCTGCACGCGCCGCAGATCGAGATGATCGGCTCCTACGGCGGCCATCTCCTCGAGTGGCTGAACAACTACACCTTTCCGACCGAGCGCAACTTCGAGGATCCGAAGTACGCGCGCCGCGTGTCGCGCGCGTTTTACGAGGAGCTGCTGCGCCACGGCACGCTCTGCGCGCTCATCTTCTCGACCATTCACCGCGAAGCCACCGACATCCTCTTCGAGGAATCGGAGGCTCACGGATTCCGCGGCGTCATCGGCAAGGTGATGATGGACCGCAACGCGCCGGAGTACCTGCTCGATCCGACGCCGCAACAGTCGTACGACGAAAGCCGCGCGCTGATCGAGAAATGGCACGGCCGCGGGCTGCAGCGCTACGCGATCACGCCCCGCTTCGCGCCGACGTCGACGCCGCAGTTGCTCGAGGTCGCGGGCCAGCTGAAGCGCGAGTTTCCCGACGTCTGGGTGCACTCGCACATTTCCGAGAACCCGCACGAAGTGCAGTGGGTGCAGGAGCTTTTTCCCGAGGCCGAGTACGCGGACGTGTACGACCGCTACGGCCTGCTCGATCAGAAAACCGTGCTCGCGCACGGCGTCTGGCTCACCGAGGAAGAGCTGGACCTGCTCGCACGCCGCGGCTCGCGCATCTCGCACTGCCCGAACTCGAACCTCTTTCTCGGCAGCGGCCTGTTCCGGCTGGGTCACACGCTCGAAGCCGGCGTCATCGTCGGCCTCGGCACGGACATCGGCGCCGGCACCACGCCGTCGATGTTCAACGCCATGGCCGACGCGTACAAAGTGCAGCAGGTGCAGCACGTCTCGCTCAGCCCGTTCCAGCTCTGGTATCTCGCCACCCTCGGCGGCGCCCGCGCGCTTTCGCTCGACGCCGAGACGGGAAGCCTCGAGAGCGGCAAGTCCGCCGACTTCCTCGTCATCGACCTTCACGCCACGCCGCTGCTCTCCCTCCGCACCGCGCGCGCCTCCTCGCTCGAGGACCTGCTCGCCGGGCTCATCTTCATGGGCGACGATCGCGCGGTGAAACGAAGCGTAATCGCGGGCCGGATCGTCTCAGAGAGGGCTTAGGCGCGCGGTTTGCGCTGATGACTCGGAGATGGAGGCGTTTATGACTCGAAACCTGCGGATTTCAGCGATTTCCGCGCTTCTCGTGCTGGTGGCGGTGTCCACTTTTGCGCAAAACAATCCTGACTGGCGGACGAATCAGGGGATGTCAGGTGCACTCGTCGGCGAAATCATCGACGTCGACTCCGGCCGCGGGCGGCTGCAGGTCGAATCCGACGACAGCAACCGCACGCGTTTCACCGTCGAGACCGACTCGATCTCGACGCAGTTCTTCGGCTTCGGCTCGATCATCAGCGGCAAGCCGGAGATCTTCACCGGGTCGAAAGGCTTCTCGAACGTGCGCCTCGGCGACCGCGTCGAAGTGCGCGGCTCCAGCCGCGCGGGCGGCATCGTCCAAGCCTCGGCGGTTACGCTCCTCGGCCGTGAAGTCGCCGCGAGCCCGACCGGCGTCGGCCAGACGCGCACGCAGACCAGCGTCGCCACGCCGGCGCAGCAGCGCGAGTCGGCCACGGCCACCGCGGGTACGGTCGACGGAACGATTCGCCAGATCAACGCGAACGACGGCCGCATCGTGATTCAGAACAGCGCGCGGCGGATGATGACCGTGCGCACGTATCGCAACACGCCGGTCGTCTATCGCAATCAGACCTATCAGGTCTCGAACCTCGAAGTCGGCGACGAGATCCGCGTCGTCATCGATCCGAACAACGCGCAGTTCGATGAAGTTACGGCGCGGCGCATCGAAGTGCTGCGGTCCGTTTCGGACAGCGACAGCACGAACCGCACCGGCGGCGTCGTCACGATGCTCGAGGGAAGCGTCACGCGCACCGAGCCGGGACTCGACTACGCGTACGTCGATGACGGGCGCGGCGAAGTGCGCGTCGACATGAGCAATGCCGAGGACGCGAACGGCGCGCGCATTCACGCGCGTGACGTGCGCGCGGGCGACCGCGTCGAGATCGCCGGCAGCTTCAATCGCGTCGGCGACATGTTCCTGGCGTCGACCGTGCGCTTCGCGGGCGGTAGTACCGGCGGAAGCGGCAGCCGCGTCGACGTGCGCGAGCCGGCGTCGTACGCCGTGGTGACGTTCACCGCGACCGTCACGGAAACGCTCGAAGACGCGGCGACCCTCGGACTGCGGGACCGCGACACCAATCGCGCGGCGCGGCTGTGGGTCACCGACGACTTTCTCGTGCGGATGAAGAACAACACCACCACGACGACCGCGTCGACGCTGCGCGTCAACGACGTCGTACTGGTGAAGGCATTCCGCGACTACGATGGCAACCTGATCGCGCAGACGATCCGTCTCCGGAACCGCTGAGGCTGACGTGATTCGAAGGTGGAATAGTTATTCGCAGCTCGGTGTCGGTAGTCGTGCAATGCCGACACGCGAGCTGCTTCCGGGGGTCACCGACGCTTCCTGTCCGCCGCCCGTCGTCTGCGATGCGCACGCCGCGCTTCGCAGGGCGCGTAACCGCGCCTACGTGCGCGACGCGATCACGCTTTCGCTGTTCATCGCCGCCGACGCGCTCTTCATTCACTGGCCCGAGGCGCGGCTGCCGTTCGCGAATCGCGGGCAGTCGCTGACGCTGTTGTGGGCGATGAACGCGCTGCTGCTGACGGACCTCTGGCTCGTTCGCGCGCTTCCGCGCTGGTGGGCGCGCCGCATCGCGGCTACGTGGTCTCGGTCGGAGCGGGAGAAGTTTCTGGGTCGCCGCCCTTCATGATCACGAACTTCTGCAGCAGCATGCCGACGAGCACCAGCGCGACGGCGAGGAAGAAGAACGAACCGACGCGATAGAGCCCGCCGAGGCGCGCGAGGTCGTGCAGGAAGCACTTCAGGATCGTGACCAGCAGCAGCCCCAGCGCCGCGATCCGCGATGCGCGCGCGTGCAGCACGATCCCGCCGACGAGCAACGCGATCGCGAACGCGGCCCAGCAGACGGTGTACGTGAGGTCCTGCGCGAGCGACGACGAGAAGAGGCTGAGCTCCGTGTCGTAGTAGTCGGCGATCTGCAGGTTCATGAGGAAGAACAGCTCGATGATCGCCGCGGCCGCGAACGGTCCGCGCCACGCGCGCGCAAAATACGCTGCCGCGAACATCGCGGCCGCGGCGGCGAGATACGCGTAGCGATCCTCGTATAGCGATGAGTCGAACAGCAGCCAGCCGAGCACGACGACCGCGAGTCCCCACCCCCACGCGAGCAGACCGCGATGCGGGATGCGCGTGTACAGCCACGCCAGCGCCGCCGCCTCGAGCGCCCACGCGACGACGATCCACTCACTCGCGAACTGCATCGGAATCGCGGCGGTGATGAACGCGAGCGCGGTGCCGCCGACGAGCGCGAGCCGCGCGTCGACGCGCTCGATCTTCAGTAAACGCCAGAGCAGGACAACCAGCACCAGCGCCAGCGCGAGCGGCAGCAGGCCGATCACGTCCTTCATCCCGAGGACTTCGAGCGGGTTCCAGGCGCAGAAGAAAAAGACCGCGCTGGCGAGACAGGCGGCGAGGTGCGGCGCGAGCGAGCGCTTCACGCGTGCGCCCAGCAGAAGCGCGTAGCCAACGAACATGCCATATGGCACGAACGCAAATGCCATTTGCGCACCGGCCGTCGGCATCCTCGCGGTGAGCATCATCGCGATGTAGAACGGAATCGCCGCCACCGCGAGCCAGTGACGCTCGAACAGCCATGCGATCAGCAGAATTGACGCGAACAGCAGCGTGTGCGAGATGAGGAGAATGCGCAGCGGAGGCGCGATCGTCATCAGCGCGATCGAGGAGAGCGCGATCGTGGTCGCCGCGAGCAGCGGCTTCGCCTTCAGGATCGCGACGACGAGGACCGCGGCGAGCAGCGCGAGCATCGTCCCGGTGAGCGTGAGGTCGTGCGCCCGCTCGCGGATCGCGAGGCCGGTGAAGGCGAAGAAGAGGAACGCCGCGGCGTAGCTCGTCTTCACGAGATAGAGCGCGACGAAGAGCGCGAGCCACAGCAGCGACCACGGCCACGACTCGTGCGTGTACGAGGCGGAGAGCCAGATGAAGAACGTGACCACCGTCGCCGCGCCGCCGAGGTAATGCAGGTATGCGGGACCGCGCCACTGCGCGATCGCCGCGAGCCCCGCGGCCATCAGCAGCAGGAACCCGAACAGTACGTTGAAGCGCGCGCCGTACTCCGGCACGACGGCGGTGAAGAACGCGAAGATCAGCGGGAGCACCGCCGCGGCCTGGGCGATGACGCGAAAGATCCGCTGCCGCTCGTCGGCGTGCCGGTCCCACAGCGAGCTCACGCCGACCAGCGCGAAGACCGCGAAGATCCCCGCGGCGATCGGAAGCTGGCCGGTGGTGAGAAACTCATCGATCCATGCCCACTGATAGAACGCCGTCAGCGCGACGCTGAGCGCCGTCAGCAGCGGCCAGCGCTTCCGATACGCGATCCATGAGATGCCACCGTTGAGCAGCAGCAGATACGAGAAGAGCGCCAGCGGGCGATTCTCATTCGTCGAAAGCAATGCCGGCGTCGCGAAGCCGCCGACGAGTCCGAGCAGCGCGATGAACACCGAGTCTCGCCGCGTCGACAGATACACCGCGGCCGCCGTGACCAGCAGCATGCCCGCGAAGGCGACGGCCGCCGAAACGAGATGCCACGTGCCATGCATCGCGAACAGCGTCGCGTACAGAATCGCGACCCCCGCCCCGAGCATCGCGTTCGCCGTGAAGCGATAGTTCCGCGCCACCCGCAGCTCGCACACGACCAGCAGCCCCGTTCCCATGATCAACCCGAACGCCGCGCGCACCGCCGGCCGCAGCCAGCCATGCTCCACGGAGTACTTGAACAGGAACACCGCCGCGAGGACGAGCGCGATGCCGGCGATCCAAGAGAAGAGTTTGATGCCGATGAAGGATTCGAAGTTGTAGTTGGTGGGTGGTGATGGGTGGCTGGTAGTTGGTGGCTGGTAGTTTGGGACTTGCGGCGGAGGCGGAGGTGCAGCTCGCGCGGGTTCCGGCTCGGGCGCAGCAGCCCTAACTACCGGCAACGAATCGCTAACTACATTGCGCGAGAGCCTCTGCTCGAGCACCCCCACGCGCTGCCGTGCCGAGATCGCGACGATGAGCGCGATCAGGGCAACGGCTAGCGCGAGAGCGGTGAGCACACTAGGTTTCGCGGTGGGCCAGGAGTTTCTCGCGGCCCGTCAGGTAGAGCAGGATGATGAGAATCGCGAACGGGATCAGCGACAGCGCGTCGGCGGCGCCGCCCTCGAACATCGGGTTCCGCGCCGAGAAATCGGCAATCCGCTCGTTCAGCCCGCGCATCGCCGGCACGCCGGCGAGGAAGGCGATGATGATGCCGGCGATCGCGCCGCCGGCGATGTAGCCCGACGCCATCAGCACGCCCGGGCTCTTGTCGCCTTCCGCCACGAGCTGCTCTTCGGTCAGGTTCTTTCCGGCGTGCTTCTTCGCGATCCACTTGTCGACCGCCCAGCGAATCAGGCCGCCGATGAGGATCGGCGACGACGACGACAGCGGCAGGTAAACGCCGACCGCGAACGCGAGCGACGGAATGCCCGACAGCTCCAGCACCACCGCGATCATCACGCCGAGGAGCACGAGACCCCAGGGAAGCTGCCCGCCGAGAATCCCCTTGATGATGTACGACATCAGCGTCGCCTTCGGCGCGTCGAACTTCGGCACGTCCTGCCCGTTCGGCAGCTTGCGGATCGTACCGTTGATGCCGGGATCGACGTAGTACACCGGCTTCCCGCTGTCGTCGACGAGATACTTCTCCGCGTTGCCGCCCGAGGCGTCGTTGCGGAACCAGACGTTGTACTCTTTCGTGTCGGTGCCGCCGTTGAGCAGCGCGCCCTTCACGTGATCGCGGCCGTGATAGTCCTTCGGGTCCGCGACTTCGCCGGGCTGCGCGTTGCCGGCCGAAACGCCCGCGGGCGCGCCGCCGACCGGCACGTAGACCGAGCCTGCGTCATTGAGCTTGAGGAGGATCGGTCCGAGCACCAGCGCCGAGGCTAGCGCGCCGATGAGGATGGAGATCTGCTGCGCCCGCGGCGTCGCGCCGACGAGGAAGCCCGTCTTCAGGTCCTGCGACGTCGTGCCGCCGTTCGATGACGCGATGCAGACGATCGCGCCGATCGACAGCGCGGTCACGAAGTACTGGCTACCCGTCCACCGCAGGATGACGAAGCAGAGGCAGGTGAGCAGCAGCGTCGCGACTGTCATGCCGGAGATCGGATTCGACGACGAGCCGATCTCGCCGGTGAGCCGCGAAGAGACGGTCACGAAGAGGAAGCCGAAGATGATGATCAGGATTGCCGCGGCGACGCGCGCCGCGATGCCGGTGCCGCCGACGTAGAGCGGGTTCGAGAACGCGATGACGAGGATCAGCGCGATGATGCCGATCAGCACGACCTTCATCGACAGATCGCGGTCGGTGCGCGGCGTGGCCGCCGTCTCTTCCGCCGTCTTCGTGCTCGAGAGATCGCGCAGGCCGCCTCGAATGCCGTGCCAGATGATCGGCAGCGAGCGGAAGACGCTGATGATGCCGCCCGCCGCCACCGCGCCCGCGCCGATGTACAGCACGTAGGCGTTGCGGATCGCGCCGGGACTCATGTCTTTGATGAGCGCCGTCGCTTCGGGCGCGAGCGGTGCGCCGAGCGACGCGCCGAAGTACTTGATCATCGGGATGAGCACGAGATACGCGAGCACGCCGCCCGCGCACATGATCGAGGCGATGCGCGGTCCGATGATGTAGCCGACGCCGAGGAGCTCCGGCGAGATCTCGACCGAAACCGACGCCGCGGTGAATGGAGGTCCGAACACTTTCTCCGGCACGTCCTTCCATCCTCGGAAGGCGATGTTGATGGTCTTGTAGATCAGGCCGATGCCGAAGCCGGTGAAGATCGTCTTCGCGCTGGTTCCCGCGCCGCCGAGCGCTTCCTGCTCGCGCTTCGCTTCTTCCGAAGCGGCCGCGCGCGATTCATCGCTTGCGCCGGCTTTCAGCACTTCCGCACAGGCGGTGCCTTCGGGGTACTTGAGGATGCCGTGCTGCGCGACGATGAGTGCGCGCCGCAGCGGGATCATCATCAGGATGCCGATCAGGCCGCCGAGGATCGCCACCAGCATCACGCGCGTGATCTCGAGGTCGAAGCCGAGGATCAGGATCGCCGGCATCGTGACGCCGACGCCGAACGCGATCGACTCGCCGGCGGAGCCCGCGGTCTGCACGATGTTGTTCTCGAGGATCGTGGCGTTGCGCGCGCCCATCTTCGAGAGGATGCGGAACAGCGTGATGGAGATGACGGCGACCGGGATGGAGGCGCTGACCGTGAGGCCGACCTTCAGCACGAGGTACAGCGACGACGCGCCGAAGATCATGCCCAGGATCGTGCCGACGATGACCGCGCGCGGCGTGAGCTCGCGCAGTTTCGTCTCGGGCGCGATGTAGGGAGTGAAGGGGGGCGGACCTTCTGGTTTCCAGCCCACTACGTCCGGAAGTCCCTGCGGGACAGAGCTCATGCGGTTCTCCTTCGCGGCCGATTGTATAGGAGTGCGGCGGCGAACCCGCTCCGCTCAGGCCGCGCCCGCGACCGTTCGTGACAACTGCAGATAACGCCCGGTAATCGAGCGCGCGTTCGCGGCGATGTCGGCGGGCGTCCCGACCGCGAGGAGCTCGCCGCCCATGTCGCCGCCTTCGGGACCGAGATCGATGACCCAGTCGGCGTCTTCGATGAGCTGCGTGTTGTGCTCGATCACCAGCACCGAGTTGCCGCGGTCGATGAGGTCGCGGAAGGTCTTGAGCAGCACCTTCACGTCGGTGTGTGCCAGGCCGGTCGTCGGCTCGTCGAAGAGGAAGAGGCGCGGCTTCTCGCTGTTCGCGGCCTCGCAGAGGAACGACGCGAGCTTCAGCCGCTGCGCCTCGCCGCCGGAAAGGGAGTCGGTCGACTGGCCGAGGCGGAGGTAGCCGAGTCCGACGGAGCGGAGGGCGTCGAGCTTCTTCAGCAGCGCGCGCTTCGAGACGAAGAACTTCGCGGCCTCGTCGACGGTCAGCTGCAGGATGTCGTTCACGTTCTTTCCCTTGAAAGTGACGCGCATGACGTGCTCGCCGAAGCGGCGGCCGTCGCACTTTTCGCAGATCACTTCGACGTCGGCGAGGAACTGCATGTCGATCGTCACCGTCCCCGCGCCCTGGCACGTCTCGCACCGCCCGCCCGTCGTGTTGAACGAGAACATCCCCGCCGTCACGCCGTTCAGCTTCGCCGCGGTCGTTTCGGAGAGCAGCTTGCGAATCTCGTCCCACGCCTTGATGTACGTCGCGGGATTCGAGCGCGACGACCGCCCGATTGGCGACTGATCGACGAGCTCCATGTCGTAAATCAGCTCCGTCCCCTCGATCGCGTCGACCTTGCCCGTCTCGAGTCCCGCCACTCCGCGCACGTCGCGCCTGTAGCGATTGAAAAGGCAATTGCGGATCAGCGTCGACTTGCCGGAGCCCGAGACACCCGTCACAGCGACGAGCTTGCCGAGCGGGATCTCGACGGTCACGCCTTTGAGGTTGTGCTCGCGCGCGTTCACGATGCGGATGACCCCGAACCCCGTACCCCCTTCCTCGGCGTCAGGGGTACGAGGCATGGGGTCAGGAGCTTCGTGGCGCGCCGGCCCCGCATACAACACCTCTCCCCCGAGCTCCCCCGCGCCCGGCCCCAGCTCCACGTGATAGTCCGCGCCGCCGATGATCGTCGGGTCGTGCTCGACGACGATCACGGTGTTGCCGGCGTTTTTCAGCCGTCGCAGCACGGTCAGCAGCCGCTCGCTGTCGCGCGCGTGGAGGCCGACGGTCGGCTCGTCGATCACGTACATCGTCTCGGTCAGCGAGCTGCCGAGCGCCGCGGCGAGGTTGATGCGCTGCGACTCGCCGCCGGAGAGCGTGCGCGTCTGGCGGTCGAGCGTGAGGTACGACAGGCCGACCTCGTCGAGATACACGAGGCGGTTCACGATCTCGCGGCGGAGATGGCCGGCCAGCGACTCTTCCTGCTTCGACAGCGGCAGGTACTCCCAGAAACGGCGCGCGCTTTTCACATCCATCGCGAAGAGCTCGCCGATCGTGATCTCGCGAAACTTCACGTGATTGACCACGGTCTTCAATCGCGAGCCGCGGCACTGCGGACATGGCTCGTAGCTGCGGTACTTCGCCAGCTTCACGCGGACGTGGATCTTGTACTTTTTCGTCTCCAGCCACTCGAAGAAGCCCTTGATCCCGTACCACTTCGCGCGGCCGTTGTAGAGCAGCTCCCACTCTTCCGGCGTGAGGTCCTGGATCGGGACGTCGAGGCGGAGGCGATATTTCTTCGCCGCCTTTTCGAGATCATCGTAGCAGTCCTCGTAACCCGCCGAGTTCCACGGCGCGACCGGCTTCTCATCGAGCCGCAGCGCGCGATTCGGAATCACCTTCTCCAGGTCGATGCCGATGATCCGTCCGTAGCCCTGGCAGTTCGTGCACGCGCCGAGGGGCGAGTTGAACGAGAACATGTGCGGCGTAGGCTCGAGGAACTCCGTTCCGCATTTGTTGCACGCGAAGTGCGAGGTGAAGCGGTGACTGAGCCAGCCATCCTCGCTCTCTTCGAGCACGTTCACATTGCCCTTCGAGAGCTCGAACGCCTGTTCGATGGCCTCGGTGATCTGCGATCGCCGCTCTTCTTCGATGCGCAGCCGCGTGATCACGAGCTCGAGCGAGGTGAACGTCTTCGTGTCGACGTCGTTCAGGTCGCGCACTTCGCCGCCGATCCACGCGCGATAGAAGCCGGCCTTGAACAGCTGTTCGAGCACCATCGCGCGGTGCTGCGGCTCGAAGAACACGGGCGCGAGCACGACCGCTCTTTTGTCCTTCAGCGTGGCGAGGATCTCCGCCGTGATCGAATGCGGCGATTCCTTCCGCACGACGACGTGGCAGTCGGGACACCAGGTCTCGCCGCAGTAGCTCATGAAGAGGCGGATGTGGTCGGCGAGCTCGGTGGCGGTCGCGACGGTGGAGCGCGCGTTCTTCACCGAGTTCTTCTGTTCGATGGAGATCGCGGGCAGGATCCCGTCGATCTCGTCCACGTCCGGCCTGTCGATTCGCTCCAGGAACTGCCGCACGTACGTCGACATCGACTCGACGAACCGCCGCTGCCCCTCGGCATAGAGCGTGTTGAACGCCAGCGACGACTTCCCCGAGCCCGATGGACCGGTGATCACCGTCAGCTGCCGCTGCGGGATGTCCACCGAGACGTTCTTCAGGTTGTGCGTCCGCGCGCCGCGGATGGAGATGGTGCGAAAGGGCATTCGAGTGGAGAACGTTTGCGGGGCGGGTTGTCATCCCGCCGCGGTCACTTGAACGACAGCGGATCGGGGACGGGAGGTTTTGCCTGTTGTGACCGCGAACGGCATCGTGGACACCTTACAGTGAGCCTCATGCGCGTCGTCCTCGCCCTCCTGCTGCAGGCCGCGACCGCGTTCGTCGGCGTGAACGTCGTGCCGATGGACAGTGAGCGTGTGCTGATCGGGCAGACGGTCATCGTCGACGAAGACCGCGTGCAGACGATCGGCCCGGTCGCGGACGTCGAGGTTCCCGCGTACGCGCGCGTAATCTACGGCCGCGGGCGCTGGCTCGTGCCCGGCCTCATCGACATGCACGTGCACGTGCGCGCGGTCGATCTGCCGCGCTACGTCGAGAACGGCGTCACGACGGTGCGCGATCTCGCGGGGCTCGACAGCGTGCTCGCGGTCAAACAGTCGAGCGCATTGGGTCCGCGCATCTTCGTCGCCAGCAAGCTGCTCACCGGCCCGAACGCGCAGAACCCGCCGTTCTCGTTCGTCGTCACGCGCGCGCAGGACGCGCAGTCGGTGGTCGACGCGCAGCTCGCGCGCGGCTGTGACTCGATCAAGGTCTACGACGATCTCTCGCGCGAGGTCTACGACGCGCTCGTGAACGCCGCGCACGCGCGCGGCGTGAAGGTCGCCGGACACGTGACGCAGCGCGTCGACGTGCGCCACGCGATGACGATGCAGGACTCGATCGAGCACCTCAGCGCGTACCCCCTCGGCGACGCGAATCGCAATCGCGAGCTGGCGATCGCGTCGCGCGACGCCGGCGTGTGGAACTGCCCGACGATGGTCGTGTTCACGCAATGGGTCACGCGTGACATGGCGCCGGCGGAGCGCCAGCGTTTTCTCGATGACCGCCGCGCGCTGCTGACGGCGCTCGACGAGGCGAACGCGCGCATCCTCGCCGGCACCGACGCCGGCTATCTCGTTCCCGCCGGCGTGTCGCTGCACGACGAGCTCGATGAGCTGCACGCCGCCGGCCTCACTCCCTTCGAAACCCTATCCGCCGCCACGCGCTCCGCCGCCGAGTACCTCGGCGATTCCTCGAGCGGCATCATCGCTCCCGGCTCGCGCGCCGATCTCGTGCTCGTCGACGACAACCCGCTCGAGAACCTGGCGACGCTGCGCCGCCCCGCGGGGGTGATGCTCGACGGACGCTGGATCTCGTACGAGCGCCGCCGCGCCGCGCGGCATTAAATGCGGATGCCGTGGCGCTGATAGAAGTTGTAGTCGCCGAGGCGTGAGCGGAGCTTGTCGACGACTTCCTGCGGAATGCGCACTTCGTCGGCGGCGACGTTCATCTCCACCTGACGCGCGTTCTTCGCGCCGGGGATGACGGTCGAGACGGCGTCGTTCGCGAGCACGAATCGCAGCGCGCCCTCGGCGAGCGAGCGAGCGGTGCCGCCGATGATCGACTTCGCCTCGTCGACGCGATGGAGCACTTCCTCGAGCCGCTTCGGCGTCAGAAAGTTCTGGCGCACGTCGTCGGTCGCGAACGTCGAGTCGGGCCGGAACTTGCCGGTGAGCAGTCCCGATGCGAGCGGCACGCGGGCGATAATGCCGTAGCCCTTCTCCTTCGCAAGCGGCAGCAGGTCTTTCTCCGGCGCCTGATTGAGCACGTTGTACAGGACCTGGAGCGTGTAGCCCCAGCCGTTGCTGATGATCTCGAGCCCTTCGTCGGGCGTTGTGACCGAAACGCCCCAGTAGCGGATCTTTCCCGCTTCCTGCAGCCGGTCCATCGCTTCGTGGATGTCGTCGCGCCGCAGCTCGTCGAGCGTCGGATTATGCAGCTGATAGAGATCGATGTAGTCCGTGCGCAGCCGTTTCAGCGAGCCGTCGACCGCGTGCGAGATGTGCGCGCGGGAGAAGTCCTTCATCAGCCGGCCTTCGCTGTCGCGCGAGACGCCGACCTTCGTCGCGATGACGGCTTCCTGCCGCCGCCTCGAGAGCACGATCCCCAGCAGCGACTCGCTCCGCCCGAAGCCGTACGAGTCCGAGGTGTCGAAGAACGTGACGCCGAGCTCGCGCGCGCGCCGGATCGCTGCGAGTGACTCCTCATCGTTCGTGCGCGCCCACCCGAGCGGCGTCCCGCCGACGTCCGCGCGTCCGCCGATGGCCCACGCGCCAAAGCCGATCTCCGAGACGCTGATGTCGGTCTTGCCGAGTTTTCGGAAATGCATCGCTACAACCTCACCTGCCGCACCTCGATCATCTCGCGATACGAGCGCAGGAAGCTGAGCGTTTCGGTATCGAGCGGCGTGTCGACGGTGATGATGGCCATGGCGCGTCCGCCGGTGGCGGTGCGGGCGAGATTGTATTCGGCGATGTTGATCTCGCGGTCGCCGAGGAGCGTGCCGACCTTGCCGACGACGCCGGGGACGTCGCGGTTGATGATGTAGATCAAGTGCCCTTCCGGCTTGAATTCGACGCGATAATTATTCACGGAAACGATGCGTTGATTTCTCTCATGAAAAACAGTGCCTGAAACGCATACTTCTTCGGTGGCCGACGACGCGCGGAAGGTGATGAGGTTCGCGTAGTCGCGCGGCGTCGGATGCATGGTCGAGCCGGCGACAATGCCGCGCGTCTGTGCGATCGGCTCGGCGTTCACGAAGTTCACCGACTCCGCGAGGTGCGGCGAGAGCACGCCCTTCAGCGCGGCCACGGTGAGGATCTTCGTCAGCCGTTCCTCGATTCCCCACAGCTCGACTTCGGTGCGGTTCACCGGGCCGTTGATGATCTGCGCGGCGAAGAGGCCGAGTTTTTCGGAGAGCTTGATCAGCGGCGCGGCGTCGGCGTCGGAGAGTCCCTCGAACGGGAGGTTCACCGCCGACACGAAGATCGAGCCGCGCAGCGCCTCGATCACCATCTCCGAGGTCTGCACCGCCACGCGGTCCTGCGCCTCGATCGTGTTCGCACCAATGTGCGGCGAGAGGATGGCGTTCTTTGCGTTCAGCAGCGGGTGGTCTTTTCCGGGCGGCTCGTCCTGATAGACGTCGACCGCGGCGCCGGCGAGCTTGCCGCGATTGAGCGCGTCGGCGAGCGCGGTCTCGTCGTAGATGCCGCCGCGCGCGATGTTGAGCGCGACCGCGCCGTCCTTCATCTTCTCGATCTCCGCCGGGCCGATCATGCCGCGTGTTTCGTCGGTGAGCGGCGTGTGCACGGTGACGAAGTCGGCGGTCTCGAGCAGGCGATCGAGCGAGGCCTTCTCCGCGCCGACTTTCTCGAACGCGGTGTCGGTGATGTAGGGATCGTAGGCGATGACGTTCATGCCGAACGCGCGCGCGCGGATGGTGACGCGCGTGCCGATCCTGCCGAGGCCGATCACGCCGAGCGTCTTGCCATTCAGCTCGACGCCCATGAACTTCGAGCGCGTCCATTCGCCGCGTTTCACGCTGGCATGCGCCTCGGGGATGTTGCGGCAGAGCGCGAGCAGCATCGCCATCGTGTGCTCGGTCGCCGACATGATGTTCGCGGTCGGCGCGTTGATCACGAGGATGCCGCGCGCCGTGCACGCGTCGACGTCGACGTTGTCGAGACCGACGCCGGCGCGGCCGATGACGCGCAGGCGATCGCCCGCGCTCACCAGCTCCGGCGTCACCGCGGTGCCGCTGCGTGTGATCAGCGCGTCCGACTCCGCGACCGCGCGCAGCAGGTCCTCGCCCTTGAGGCCGGGACGGTAGTCCAGCTCGACGTCGGCCGCGTTGCGCAGGATTTCGAGGCCGGACTCGGCGAGCGAGTCCGTGACGAGCGCGCGGAACTTCGTCATCCTCGCGCCACTTTCGCCAGCTCGTTCAGCATCGCCTCGACGTCCTCGACCGGCATGTCGCCCATGTGTCCGATGCGGAAGGTGGTGTCCTTCCATTGCCCGTAGCCGCCGCCGAGCGTGTAGCCGCGCTGGCGCATTTCGGTGCGGATCTTCTCCGCGCTCATCGCCGGCGCGAGCGCGGTCACGGTATTCGACGCGTACGCGGGATCGCCGGCGAGCTTCGCGAACGACGCGGTGCGATCGTGCGTGAGCTCGCGCATGCGGCGATGCCGCGCGAACCGCGCCTCGAGTCCTTCGCCGCGGATCATGTGCTCGAGCTGTTCCGCGAGGGCGTAGAAATGCGCGATCGACGGCGTCGACGGCACGCTGTTCTCGTCCGCCTTTTCTTTGTAGGGGATGAAGTCGAAGTACGTACCGCGATACGGATGTTTCTTCGCGCGCGCCAGCGACTGCTCGGAGGCCGCGACGACGGTGATGCCGGGCGGCAGGCCGATGCACTTCTGCACGCTGGCGAGGCAGACGTCGAGGTTCCACTCGTCGAACTGCATCGGGATTCCGCCGAGGGCCGAGACCGCGTCGACGAGCACCAGCGCGTCGGGCGCTTCCTCGCGCACGACCGCCGCGAGCTGCGCGACGTCGTTCGTCACGCCGGTGGAGGTCTCATTGTGCGTGATGGTGACGGCGTCGTAGTGCGCGCGGTGGTGGCGCGCGAGATGATCGCCCAGCGCCTCCGGGTCGACGGCGTTGCCCCAGCCGGCGTCGAGCCGGTCGACCTCGTACCCGAGGGACTCGGCGATGCTGTACCACCGCTCCGAAAACGCGCCGCAGGTCGTGACCAGCACGCGCCGCGCGACGCAGTTCTCCAGCGCCGCCTGCATCACGCCCGTGCCCGACGCCGTCATCACGAACGTGTCCTTCGCCGTCCCGAACAGCGGCTTGAGATCGGCGTTGATCCGCGCGAACAGCTCGCGGAACTCATTGCTGCGATGCCCGATCATCGGCCGCGTCATCTGCGCGAGGATCTCGGGTCGGACCCACGTCGGTCCGGGGACGAAGTATTTGCAGCGTTCGGTCATGGCTCGAGCAGGTACGGCAGCACCGCCTTCAGCGTCGGTTGCGTGACGTACACCTCCGCATTCTCCCGCACTCTCGCCCTTTCCTGCACGCCTCCGAAGCCGATGAAGAGATCGACGACGGGTTTGGTCTCGAGATCGGTGACGCCGTCGCCGATGAACGCAGACCTTCCTTTCGAGCGCGAGAGGATCGCGCGGACGAGCAGCTCCTTCCCGCCGGAGCGCGCGAAGAGCGAGCGTCGATCGAAGTCCGCGTACGTGCCATCGTCGTGAAACTGCAACGCCACGGCGTGCACGGCGCGCGCCGGAATGCGCAGCGTCTCCGCGAGCGGCGCGATCGCCTGCGCGACTCCGGCGGTGACGAGCTGCACGTTCGCGCCGGCAGCCTGCAGCGCCGCGATCGTCTCCTGCGCGCCATCCACGATCGACGCGCGATAGCGCTCCGCGAGCGCGGCGATGTCGGCGCGCGACGGGCGAATGATCTCCAGCCGCCGTGCGTACACCTCCTCGACCGAAAGCTCCCCATTCATCGCCGCCACGGTGAGACGGACGATCTCGAGATTGCCGGCGGCGAGCACGTCGATGCCCTCGATCGTCACCAGCGTGGAGTCGACGTCGAAAAAGATGTGCTGGTATTTCGCCTTCACGCCGCTTCTCGCCGGACGATTTTGAGCAGATCGGAGAAGCGCTCGAGAAAGTGATCCGGCTCGGCGGCGACGAGCTGCTCGCGCGACGACGAGCCGCTCGCGACGACCGCGGCGTCGATGCCGCTGTTGCGCGCGGCGCAAACGTCGATCGGCATGTCGCCGACGAACAGCGCTGCAGACGGATGGCAGTGCACCGACTCCAGCGTGACGAGCAGATGCCGCGCCTCCGGCTTCCGCGCGCCCGCGAGATCGGGGCCGACGATCGCCGCGAAGTGCCGCGAGAGCTCGAGAAAATCCAGGATCTTCTTCGAGAAGAACGTCGGCTTGTTCGTGCACACCGCCATCTTCACGTCGAGCTCCGCGAGACCGTCGAGCGTGGACTCGACGTCCGCGAGCACTTTCGACTCGTGGCAGCAGATCTCGTCGTAGCGAGACTCGAACGCGACCTGCACGCTGGCCGGGACGTCGGTGCGCTCGAACGCGCGCTGCAGCAGTCGCTCGATGCCTTCGCCGACAAACTCGCGGATGCGCGCCGGGCTCAGGTCGCCCAGTCCGTGCGTGCGCCGTGCGTGGTTCACGGCCTCGGTGAGCGCGCTGTAGGAGTCGACGAGCGTTCCGTCGAGATCGAACAGCACAGCACGGTAGCGAAGGGCAATCGCGGTCATTTTCGAGCCGTCGATTCTACGCCCGGGTCACACTGTTCGCGTTTTTGCAACCGTCGGCGAAGTGCCGTCCGCGTATGCTCGTGAGCCTCTGTGATGAAAAAACTCCTGCTATGCGTCGCGTTTGCGTCGATTGCGCTTGCCCAGGGAGCGACCCAGGAAGCGACGAAACCGCTGTCGATCGCGATCGAACCGCTCGGCGATGTCGACCAGGGAGTCGTCGTGAGCGTGTCGTTCCGCTTCGCGAATGCGCCCGAGGTGGCGCCGGAGACGCCGCTGTTCCTGCAGGGATCGTTTCTGCAGAACGGGCTCGTGATCCGCAACTTCCGCATCCCCGTCCCGCCCGCGCAGCGCGAGCCGATCCGCACCATTCAGACGTTCGCCGAGGGCGAGGGCGAGATCGAAGTGCGCCTCGTCATGCCGGTCGAAGAGAGCTCGCCGGTCATCGTCTACAAGACCTCGGAGAAGTTCACGTTCGCGAAGACGAACAAGCTGTACGTCGCCGGCGAGCATGACGGCGTCGAGGGTATTTTCGCGGAAGGCGTGATCCCGGAGACCGTCGGCGCGGTGCGCATCATCCCGCCGCGGCGCGACGTCGCGCCTAACCTCTTCATCGTCAACGTCGAGACCGATCCGATCGTGAAGCGCGTCGAGTTCTTCGTCGACGGCAAGAAAATCATCGCCCGCAACGCGCCGCCGTACAACGCGGAGCTCGACCTCGGCAAGCTGCCGAAGCGCGTCGAAGTGCGCGCCGTCGGCTACGACGCCAGGGGACGCTACGTCGACGCCGACTCCTTCGTCGTCAACGAGCGCGAGACGCCGCTCGAGGTGAAGATAACCCGCGTCGTCACGCCCGACGGCGTCGCGCATTTCAAGCTCAGCATCCAGAACCCGAAGGGGACGAACTTCCGTAGCGTCATCTTCTACGGCGGCGACAAGAAGCTGCACGAGTGGACGCACCCGCCGTACGCGATCGACATCCCGGTGGCGCGGCTCGCGGGCATCGAGTACGTGCGCGCGTCGGTCACCGACTCGACCGGCTACGAGGCCGCGGACCTGCTGTTCCTCAATGGCGATCGCTACATCGAGCAGATCGAGGTGAACCTGATCGAGCTGTCGGTGTCGGTCACCGACGCGACCGGGACGCCGATCACGAACCTCGAGCAGAAGAACTTCACCGTTTTAGAGAACCAGAAGCCGCAGACGATCACCAGCTTCAACTTCGCCGCCAACCTGCCGATCTCAGTGGGCGTGTTACTCGATCACTCCGGCAGCATGGAAAAGCGGATCGAGGACGCGCACACGGCAGCGCTGGAGTTTTTCCGCGCCATCATCAAACCGAAGGACCGCGCCTTCATCGCCGGGTTCGCGAGCGATCCGACGCGCAACTCGCCGTTCGTTTCCGACCTCTCGATTCTCGAGGCGCAGGTGAACGGGCTGCCGAAGGCGGGCGGCGGAACGTCGCTGTACGACGCCATCGTGACCGGTCTCTATCGCTTCCGCGGCATTCAGGGGCGGAAGGCGCTGGTGGTCATCACCGACGGCGAGGACACGACGTCGCGCCTGTCGTGGGACGACATGCTCGCCTACATCCGCGCGTCGCGCGTGCCGGTGTACTTCATCGGCATCGGGTTCGGATTCAGCGGCGGCCTGTCCGGCGGCGGCCTGAAGACGCTCGCGGCGGAGAGCGGCGGCGTCGCATACTTCATCAGCAACGTGAAGCAGCTCGGCGAGGCGTACAAGCAGCTGGAGAAGGAGCTGCGCACGCAATACCTGATCGGCTACGAGGCCGAGAGCTCGAAGAAGGATCTGGCCTATCGCCCGATCCTCGTCAAGGTGGACCGTCCCGATGCGAAAGTACGCACGATTCGCGGCTACATTCCTTAGCCTCGCGGCGCTCAGCGCCTCGGCCGCCGATCTGCGTCCCATGAAGGATCCGGCGAAGATCGCGGGCGTGTTTCCGCGCGCGGCGCAGCTGCGCCTCGTCAACGTATGGGCGCTGTGGTGCGTGCCGTGCGTCGCCGAGATGCCCGACCTCCGCGCGATCGACGAAACGTTCGGCGCCGAGGTCGCGATGGCCGGAGTCTCGATGGACGATATGCTGCCGGATGCGTCGATGAAGCCGGTGGCGGCGTTTCTCGACAAGAACAAAATCGCGTTTCCCAACGTCTATTACACCGGGAACCTCGACGACCTCGGCGACTATCTGAAGTTCAGCGGCGAGATCCCGATCACCATCGTCTACGACTCGAAGGGCAAAGAGGTGTGGCGCCATCAGGGCCGCATCAATCGCATTCAAACGATCGCGCGGCTGCGCGAGCTGCTGAGGAGAAAGCCATGAGAAAACTTCTGTTCATCGTCACTCTGCTGGTCGCGAGCACCGCCTGCGCCGGCGAACAGGCCGCCGTCGGTCCCCAGGTCGCCATCGGCGCCCAGGCGCCCTCGTTCACGCTCGTCAACGCGCTCGACGGAAAGAGCGTCGCCATGAAGCCCGCCGACGGCAACCTGAAAGTCGTCGTCTTCACCTGCAATCAGTGCCCGTACGCGAAGGCGTTCGAGCCGCGGATCATCGAGATCGCCAAGCGCTTCGGACCGAAGGGCGTGCGCTTCTATGCCGTCAACCCGAACGACGACGCGAAATACGAGATCGAGACGCTGGCGAACATGAAGGCGCGCGCGACGGAGAAGGAGTATCCGTTCCCGTACCTGAAGGACGGCGACAGCGCGATCGCCCGCGCGTACGGCGCGCGCGTCACGCCGCACGCATTCGTGATCGACGGCACCGGCGCCGTTCGCTATCACGGCTACGTCGACGACTCGGCGAAGCCGGCGGAGCGGAAGACGACCGGCCTGACCGACGCGCTCAACTCGCTGCTGAACGGCCGCGACGTCGCGAACGCGGAGACGCGCGAGTTCGGCTGCACGATCAAGTGGAAGAGCTAAAGCGTTAGCCGCGCGTAGGCGCTGCGCAGCATCGTCACGCGCTTGACGTAGTTCCGCGTCTCTTGGAAGGGGATGGACTCGATGAACTCGTCCATCGGCTTCGACGGCGCGGCGCGGCGCCACTTCATGACGTTGCCCTGTCCGGCGTTGTACGACGCGATGACGAGGTACTGGTTGTCGCGGAAGAGGTCCATCAGCATCCGCAGGTGGAACGTGCCGAGGCGGATGTTCACCTCGGGATTGGTGAGGCGCGAGTCGGAGTAGCTGATGCCGAGGCGGCGCGCGTGCTCCTTCGCCGTCGGCGGCATCAGCTGCATCAGCCCCGTCGCGCCGACGCGCGACTTCGCGGCGGGGTTGTAGTAGCTCTCCTGCAGGATCAGCGCGCGCGCGAGGTTCGGGTCGAGATTGCGCTCCTTCGCGCGCTCCTCGATCGTCTCGCCGTACTTCAGCGGGTAGTACATCCGGAGAAAGTACGCCGGCACCGAATCCTGCTCCGCGGTGGCGAGCTGCGGCCACGCGCGACGCAGCGACGTATACATCGCCAGCTTGTTGCCGGCGGCGTTGTGCACGTCCGCCATCAGCGCTTCCGCGAAGCGGACGTTCGACGGGTTCATGTTCCTGCGGAGCTCGAGCGACGCGTCGCCCATCGCGGAGAGCGCGGTCAGCTCGTACGCCAGCTCCAGCTCGTCCGGCATGTCCCTGTCGGCGAGCTCGGCCCAGTCGGGACCGCTCTTCTCCAGCGGATTCCCGTTGATCGCCGCAGGCTTCGGCGCTCCGCGCGCGACGGAGTGCTGCGCGTAGAGATCGGCGTACGGCGCCGAGGCGAGCTTGCGATAGATCGCCGCCGCTTCTTCCTTGCTGCCCTGCCGCTCCACCGTGCGCGCGTACCAGTAATCCGATTGCCGCCGCACGTTCGGATGCTTGTAGGTGTCGGCGATGAAGCGGAACAGCTTCTTCGCCGTCGCGAGATCGCCGCGCGCGTAGGCCGCCCACCCCTTGTCCCAGAAGTGCTGCAGCGCGGGATCGGCGTTGGGATCGCGCTTCACGACTTCGGGGACGAGCTCGAGGATGTACGGGTCCTGATTCTTCGCCTCCGCGCGCGCGATGAGCGCGTTCAGCGTCTCGACCCGCAACGGATCGTCGATCTTCAGCGAGAGCAGGTCCTTCAGCCGCTCGCTCGCGAGCCGGTCGTACTCGTCCTTCTTTTTCTTCTTCGCGAGATCGACCAGCTTCACCTGCTTCGTGACGGTCTGATACTTCGGCTTGCTCACCGTGCGGCGTTTCTTCCCCTTGCCGACGCGCACCTTCGTCGTGCCGACGCGTTTCTTCTCCTTTACGTTCTTGATCACGATCGGGTTGATCGACGCGGAGAGGATCGCGTAGTTCTTCGCCGTGTATCGCAGCGCCGGGATCGCGACCTTGAACGCTTTCGCCGTGAGCGGCTCGAGGATCTTGTTCGAGTCCTCGTAGCGGCGGACGTAGTGCATCGCCATGCCGCGCTGCAGCTCGATCTCTTCGCGCATGTGCGGCGCCGCCGGCGCGAGCGCGGTCAGCTCTTCGAGCGCGGTCTGCGGATCGGCGCTGCCGATGAGCGCAACCGCGCGCTCGATGCGCTCCGAGGCGGTGAGCGGCAGCGGGTCTTTGTCCGTCGTCGCGGTGAGTGCGCGGACGATCGCGAGCGCTTCCTTCAATTCAGGCGCACGAGGGTTGTAGATGACGATTCTGCGCGCGAGGTACAGCGCGCCGGGAACGTCGCCGCCGTTCAGCCGCGCGCGCGCCGCGCCGAGTCGCGCGGTGGCCGCCGACGCGGGAAGCGTGTCCTTGCGACGCGCGAGCGCCGCACCGACTTCGCCGGCGTGATGCCAGTCGCCGCTCTCGGTGTAGTAGGTCGCCAGCCGGTTCGCGACATCGTCCGCGTGGATCATTTTCGGCGAACGGCTCCAGAGCTGTGCGAGCGTTCTGCGCTCACCGCGCGGATCGCCGGCGAGCTGCTGGCCGTTGGCGAGGTAGTAGAGCCGGTACTCCTCGACCGCGCGCGTGCCGAAGTCGAACGAGGAGAACTGCCGCACCGCCTCGGCGCCATCCTTCTTCTTCAGCGCCGCGACTCCCGATACGAACACATCGCGCAGCTTCTGCAGATCGGGAGGCGCCGCCGGCTTCGACGGCACGTCCGCTTCCTCCGCCGTCTGCATCCGCGGCCCGAGCTTGTAGTACGCCGTGACCGCCACCAGCCCCGCGACGACGAGCGCGATGACGGTGACGAGCAGCCAGCGTTTGCGGAGAGAGCGAAGCACGCGTTACTGCTGACTGCGAGAGAGTTGCCAGTGCCTACAAACCCAGCGACTCCGCCTTCCCGTCCGCCAGAATCCTCACCAGCTCGTCGTAGAAGTAGTTCGACACCTTCCGCACGTCGTCGCCGATGCGCTCGTCGTACATCTGGCGGCTGCGGTCGATGTCTTCCTTCAGGCGCTCGTAGAGGTCCTTGTTCCGGCGTCCCTGCTCCACTTTCGTTTCGTTGTAGAGCTTGATCTCCGACACGAGCAGGCGCGCGAAGCGGCGCGCTTCATCGTGCTTCTTCGCGTCGTCGCTCTGCGGGCCGCCGCTGCCGCCGCGGGCGAGGTTCGCCGGCGGGACGTATTGTGTCGAAGGCCGATCCTCGGCAGGCGGCGCCGCGGGAGGAGGAGGTGGTGGTGGCGGAGGCGGAGCCTTCGTCTCGACCGCCGGCACTTTCGCAGTCGCCATGCCGCCGCCGAAGTCCTCGGCAGAAGGCACGTTGAAGTCGGGGCGCTGCGCGGCCATCATCTCGCGCAGCTGCGCCGCGTTGATCGCGACCGTTCCCGCGTCGGTGCGCGTCGGAATCGCGGGTGCCGGCGCAGGCGCGGGTGCGGGTGGTGGAGGGGGCGGCGGAGGCGGCACAACCGGGATCGGCTGCTGCACCGTGGCTTCGCCCGCGCCTTCGGTGAGACTCGGCGACGGACTCTTCTTCCGAATCGCGAGCGTGTCGACGAGCAGGCCGGTCGTGAACACGAGCAGCTCGATTGCGGAGGGATCGAACTTGCTGACGTCATCCGCCACCGCGTCGACGTAAACCGCGGCCGCGATCTTGTCCTTGATCACCATCGGCACGAGCACCGCGCGCTCGGAGCCGGCGACGCCGAGGCGGGTCGCGAGGTTGTTCCCGTCCCACTGCACGACATGCTCCGCGCGGATCACTTCGTCCAGCTGCGGGATGAGACCGGGCATCGCATTGAAGCGCTTCACCGCCTCGTCGTTGCCGCCGTGCGCGGAAAACCCGATGCCCTTCCAGCCGCTGAACGTCGACTCGCCGCGCAGGATGAACAACGCGGCGCGCGAGCCGAAGCGCAGGCTCTGTTCGAGCAGCGCGTTCAGCACGTCGACCTGCGACTTGCTCTGCTCGATCGCCTGAACCGCTTCCTTCAGCGTGCCGAGGCTGGCGCCCGCCGGAGCGGCCGCAGGCGGACGCGCGGCTTCGATGCCGGCCTCCAGCTCGCCGATGGATCGCTGGATGTGCGGCAGAAAATTGATGGAGTTGACGTCGGCCTGAACGCTCTGGAAGGCTGCCTTGAGCTGTTGATCGACGGCGATGCGGACGTCCTCGATGGACGAGCGAATCTCGTCCACCATCCTCTCGATCGACTCACGAACGTGAGCGTCGATCGAGCCCGCGACTTCCTCGCCCCGCACCGCCATAAATCCTCCGGATGCTGTAGGTTGCCGAACGCTGAACGTCTGCTCAGCGGCGTCGGCGATTATCGGCTTCGCTCTCTCGCACTGTCAAGGAAACGAGTCCGCATGCTACCGTGTCTTCGTGCGGAGTTTCGCGCTTATTTTCGTTCTCGCGGCGCTGCTCGCGGCCGGCTGCCGCGACCGCGTGGCCGAGCCCGATCATCAGTCGGAGTGGCGCGAGGTCCTGCGGCACAAACAGGCCGCCGCGCACGCGCAGGCGACGCCGCAGCAGAAGCAGGTCTACGCCGACTCGGTGGCCGCGTTCGTGACGAAGCATCCGAACCATGGCCGCGCGCGCGAGGTGTGGCAGCGGATCCAGCTCGAGTTCGCCGCCGATCTCGTCGCCATCGGCCGGCATCAGGACGCGATCCGTTTCTATCGCGCCGTCCTCGCGCACGATCCCGCGAACGATGTTGCAAAGCGCGGACTCGAAGCCGCCGCCGAGCGGCTCGCCGTGACGCGCGCGAAGCTGCTCGCGCTCGAGAAGGGGATGTCGCATCGCCAGGTCGCCGCGATCCTCGGCAAGCCGATTCCCGGCTGGACGGTCAGCACGCGCCGCACCGGCGCGCTGATGGAGGCGTGGTACTACCGGACGCACGGCGGCGGCCTCGCGGCGGTCTATTTCCGCAACGGAGAGGTCCTAGGCGCCGAAGAAACTTCGCATGCGCCCCTCGGACGGCTCGGATCTTGAAATCGGGCTCGGCCGCGCAACGTTGCAAGTAACGCATGCCCATCTACGAATATCAGTGCACGGAGTGTGGTGAGCGGGCGGAGATCATCCAGAACTTCTCCGATCCGCCGCACACCATTTGCTCGAACTGCGGCGGCGCGATGAAGAAACTCTTCTCCGCGCCGGCGATTCAGTTCAAGGGAAGCGGGTTTTACAAGACCGACTACGCGTCGAAGAGCTCCGCTCCGCCTTCGACTTCGAAGAGTGAATCGGGGGAAACGAAGACGGAGGCGAAGTCCGAGTCGAAGTCCGAGACGAAGGCGGAAACGAAGTCCGAAACGAAGAGCGAGACGAAATCGGAGTCGAAGACCGAAACCAAATCCGACAAGTGACCCATGTCCATCTACGCTGAAGCGAAAGAGATCAAGCGGCGCGCGGATACCGTGCTCGAGGAGCTCTTCCGTTCGCTCTTCGAGGAGATCGATACCGACAAGCTGCGCCTCGAAGTCGACGCGATGCGCGTCGCGGCGCCGGACTTCGTGGCGCGGCAGCACGCGCGTACGCTCGCGCGCCGCACGGCGATCCGCTGCGCCGCCGCCGGCGCGGTGACGGGCCTGCCGCTCGGCCTCGCCGCGATCGGTACGCTCGGCGCGGACCTCGCGTATCTCATCTACCAGCAGTTCCGTCTCATCCTCGGCATCGCCGCGGTCTACGGGCAGGATCTTTCCCAGCGCGAGCGTTTCAACGAAGCGCTGTCGTGCATCGCGTATGCGACCGGAGTCGGCGCGGGCAAGCAGGGAATCGCGCTCCTCGGCTCGGCGTCGCTCATCGAGAAAATCAGCGCGCGCGCGTTCCGCGAGCAGCTCACGAAGCTGATCCCGTTTGTCGGCATCGTCTCCGGCGGCGCGCTCAATTACGCGTCGGTGTACGCCGTTTCGCGCGCCGCGATTCGCTACTACGAGTCGCGCGTCGATCCCGATGTGGCCAACGAGATCTGGGCCGAGGGCGACCGCGAGCACGCCTGACCGCAACTGTAACGCGGCGTTGGAATGCACGCCGCGGAGCCTCGGTTTGACGCGGTGACCAGCATGCCAAAGTTCGAACACGAGTCGCAGGCGGAAGTCCCCTCCGCATTCTTCGATCGCAGGCGCCTCCGTCGTGTTCGCATGATCGTCGAGCTCACGCTCAACCTGATCAGCAGCGATCGCACGGTGTCGCACCGCGAGGCGCGCTGTCTCGTCGAATGCGCGCGCAAGGCCATCCTCGAGCTCTTCCCCGGATTCGAGAATCGGTACGAGCGCTCCGTCGAGCCGCACTTCATGCGCGTGCTGCAGCAGCGCTGGCCCGTCGAAGAGCTGAGTTATTCGAGCCCCTTCGAAACGGTCAACTAGCGCGCCGCATCCGGCACCACTCCCCGAATCTCCCACTGCTCGAGCTGCGCGCGTGAGAACGCCTCGCGCCGCGCGAACACCATCCCCGCGCGATCGAACGCGATGAGCGCCCACTGCTCGCGCGGCCAGTACGCGAGCGACGCCGGCATCTTCATTCGCTTCCGCGTCACGCCGTTCAGGACATCGAGCGGAGGACGATATTCGTCGACCGCGAGATCGACGCGATACCTGCGCAGCAGCGCGCGCCACGCGCGCTGATCGGTGCGCGCGCGTGCGTACTCCGGGATGAATGCGCGATACAGCTCATTGCGCCCGTCCGTGAGCGCGCGCCGCTCCGGATAGAACGACCAGATCAGAAACCCGCCGAACTGATCGGGGTTGTATACATTCCCGCGCAGCCCGCTCTCTTTCAATCGTGCGACCGCCTGCAACGGAAAGCGCGACGGCGAAACGCCGAGCCGGTGATCGCCGCGAATCGCGACGAATGCGATCAGCACGATCGACGCGGCGTACTCGATGGCTCGCGGGATCGCACGCATCGACGGCGCGACGAGCAGCGGAAACGCCGCGAACCAGAGCGGCTGATTGCGCACGTGCCGCACCGCGAGAAACGCGAGCAGCAGCGAGAGCAGCACCCGTCCCGGATCCTCGCGTTTGACCGCGAACACGACGGCTGCGATGACGATCGACACATACAGCAGCGGAAACGTCAGCGGCGCGCTCGGCAGCCACTCCGCATTCACGAACTCGCCGCTGCCGACGAATGTCAGCAGCCGCAGCGGCGCGAGGACGCCGTGGATCGCGTACGGATTCACGAGCAGCGCAACCGCGCTCGCTGCTGTGATCGGCACTTTGCGCGCAAACAGCAGCGCGATCACCGGCGCGAGCAGCGCCGACGGATGCACGTTGATCCAGAGCACCGTCAGCAGCGCGTACAGAATCCAGTTGTTCTTCCGCGCCACCGCAATCGCCAGCACGACGAACAACGCCGCGACGCCCGATGGCCGCAAGTCGATCACCGGCATCGCGCCCGCAAACGCGAGCGAGGTGAGAAGAAGGCTCTGCGAGAATCGAAACACGAGCGTGAAAAGCGCCGCGATGAACAGCGCGCGCAGCCACGACAGGCCTGCCACTCCGAGGACACGCTCGAAGCCGTGCAGCACCACCTCGAACAGCCACTCACCGTTGACCCACGCGCCGCGATCGCTCGCGACCGCAAACGGATCCGTCAGCGGCAGCGCCCGATGTTCGACGATCCACCGCCCCGTCGCGAGATGCCAGAAAAAGTCGTAGTTGCGAATGGGTCCAATCGCCGCCAGCGCGATGACGACAAAGAGCGCGAGCGGCAGGAAACGTCTCACCGGAGGGGATGATACTGCGTGACTGCGTGACCGCGCGACCGCGTGACCGCGCAACCGCCGCTACAGCTGATCGCTGAGCTTCATCAGCTCGACGTCGCCATTCACGGTCACGATCTTCAGCCGGTGCTGTCCGCCGTTCACCTCACCCGACACGCGCCGGCTGCCCGGCTGCGAGTGGATGCTGAGCGGGAACGCGGCCTCGAAGTCGCCGTTCACCTGCGCGAGATCGACGGTGAATGACGCATCGTTCGGCAGGAACGCCTCGACGCCGCCGTTGACCGACTTGAACTTCGCGCCGTTGAACGCGCGCGTGAACTTCGCGCGCACGCGGCCGTTCACCGTCGTCGCGCTCAGCTCCTCGGCGCCGGTGACTTCGACGTCGATCGTGCCGTTCACCGACGACGCTTCCGTCGCGCCCTCGATGCCGCGCGTCACCACGCGTCCGTTCACCGTGCCCAGGTCGAGCGACACAGTCGGCGGCACTTTCAGCACGTAGTCGACGGTCGTGTGGTCGCGGTCGAACATGAAGTGGAAGCTGAAGCCGCGCTTCTTCTCGCGCCGCCCGATGCGCAGCGTGTCGCCATCGAGCTCGGTGTTGAACAGCCCCTGATTCTCCGCCTCCGAGCGCGGCCGCTTCCGTCCGCGCACCGTGGCCTCGAGCGAGATCTTGTCCGTGTTCGCCGCTTCCACGCGAACCGTGCCGCTGACTTCGAACACCTTGATCTGATGGATCGCGGCGGCTGGCCAGGTGCGGCTGATCATCGTCGTATGCCGCGGTCCGACGATCGATTCCCGGCCGCACGCGCTCGCGAGAAGGAGCGCGGTGAGAAAATAAACATTACGAAGACGGCTGTTCATACGACACCTGCAGTCTCGTTGTACGACAATCGGGCCGAGAGGTTTCATTGGACAGCTCCCAGACCAGACTGCTGCGAATTGCCGCGTTTCTCGTCGATGCGCTGACGATCTCGCTGATCCTGATCCTGCCGGGCGCCGCGATCAGCTACGGCATGACCTGGACCGGCTCTCCGCGCTGGATCCAGCTCGTCTGGTGGGTCGTCCTCGGCGTCCTGATGCTGGCCATGCTCTTCCGCGACGGCTACCGCGGCCGCTCCCTCGGCAAACAACTCCTCGGCCTGCGCCTCCTCACTCCCAAAGGCGAGCACTGCGGCTGGGGACGCTCGCTCGTCCGCAACTTCCCGCTGGTGGTTCCGGGCTGGAACCTGATCGAGATCGTGCTCGTACTGGCCGGGCGGCCGCGAACGGGCGACCGGCTCGCGCGAACGAGCGTCACCGAAGAGTGAGCCGCAGCTCGCGCAGCCGCAACCGGAACGCGTCGACCATCGACTCCCGCACATCGAACGCGAACACGTTCTCCTCGCCATATTCCTCGCCGGCGAGCAACACATCCGGCGGATGCACGAGCCGATAGACGTTGCCGAGGGAGTCGAACGGCACGATCACGTTCACGCGCTCGTACAGGTAGCGATCGACGACGACGGCCGCGCGTAGGGTCTCCGCGGCCGTGTCGCGATACGCGCGCGACAGCCCGCCCGTGCCGAGCTTGATCCCGCCGTACCACCGCACGACCACGACCGCGACGTCGCGCAGTTCCGCGCCCTCGATCGCCGCGAGGATCGGCTTGCCCGCGGTGCCGGACGGCTCGCCCGCGTCGGAGCTGCGCGCGCGATGCTCCGCGAGCAGGCGAAACGCCCAGCAGTGATGCGTCGCATCGAACCACTGCTTCTGCATCCGCTCCAGCTCCTCGAAGAACTGCTCCTCGCGCGTCACCGGGATCGCGACGCCGAGGAACTCCGAACGCTCGATCTTCACGCGATGCTCCACGCGACCTGCGATCGTCCGGTAGTGATCAGACATTGCGAAACGCCGAGACGTTGCGATTGCCGCGCAGAAAAAAGCGAAGCGGCCACGCCGCGGCGTCGCCGGAGTTGTCGACGCCGATGCGCGGACTGACGGCGATGTCGTCCTCGCGCACCTCGATGTCGCGCGCGGTCAGATAGAGCGTGTCGCCGAGGAGACTCTCGCCGTCGAGACGGCGATCGATGTCCATCGCCATGCAGATCTTGCCCGGCCCGTTCATCAGCTCCGAGTCGCGCTTTGCCTTCGGCCGCCGCGCGCGCATCGACTCGACGCCGCGCAGCGGCTCCGCCCCGCGCAACAGCACCGCCTCCGCGATGTCCGATTCCTGCGTCACGACATTGAGGCACCAGTGCATGCCGTAGGTGAAGTAGACGTACGCGTGTCCGCCCTCGAGATACATCGAGCGATTCCGCTCCGACCGCAGCCCGCGACGCGCGTGGCTCGCGAGGTCATTCGCGCCGAGGTACGCCTCCGTCTCGACGATGCGCGCCGCGAGCAACTCGCCCTCGAGCCGGCGCCACAGCACGCACCCGAGGAGCGCGCGCGCGACGGTGACCGTGTCGTGGAGGTAGAAGGAGCGCGGGAGTTTGCGGCGAGCCCTCATCGCCGATGCGTCAGCGCATCCTCCGTAACGTGCCTTCCGATGATCTCCAGCAGCTCGCGATGCACGCCGGGAGACGCGCCGACGATGTTCCCCCGCTCGAGCCAGCGCTGTCCGCCCGAGAAATCGGTCACGACGCCGCCCGCTTCCGTCACGAGCAGCGATCCTGCCGCCACGTCCCACGCCGCGAGATGCATTTCGAAGAATCCGTCGAACACGCCGGCAGCGGTGTACGCGAGATCGAGCGCCGCCGATCCCGCGCGGCGGACGCCTTTCGAGATGCGGATGATGGCCTCGAAGATCCCGACATATGCGTCGACATACTCCTGCGCGCGAAACGGAAAGCCCGTCGCGAGAAACGACCCCTCGACCCCGTCCTGCGTCGAGATGCGCATGCGCTGCCCGTTGCGAAACGCGCCCGCGCCCCGCTCCGCGGTGAAGAAGAGATCGCGCAGCGGCTCGTAGATCACGCCGGCGACGGTCTCCCCGTCCTGCTGCAGCGCGATCGACACGGACCAGATCGGAAAGTGCTGCAGATAGTTGGACGTGCCGTCGAGCGGATCGATGATCCACTTCCGCATGCTCGTCCCCCCGCTGCGCCCGCCTTCTTCGCCCAGAAACGCGTCAGTCGGATGATGCTCCGCGATCGACGCCACGATCGCCCGCTCGCTCTCGCGATCGGCCGTCGACACCCAGTCATTGCGCGCCTTCAGATCCGCGTCTTCCTTGCCGAGCTGTTCCCAGTACCGCAGCAGGATCGCCGCCCCGCGGCGCGCTGCCTCCATCGCGACTTCGACGTCCGTCATTGGGGCGGGATTGTAGGGGAAAGGGGCAAGAGGTACCCCATGCCCCATGCCCCATGCCTCATCCCCCTTTCCCGCAAGACACTTTTCCGTTACTCTGCCCTTCCTTCCATGAGCATGAGAAGTTCCCGCCGGCGCGGAAGCTCCGCGGAGGTCGCGGATGCGCGCAGATTTGCGTGGGATCGTGCTCTGCTCGCGACGCTGCGCCATTCGACGCTGCCCTGGGAGGAGTCGCTCGCGGTGACGCCGCTCGCGGACGCGCGCGAGCTCGGTGCGCGCGACCGGCTCTCGCTCGTCGCGCAGTTCGCGGCGCATCAGGCGCTGCTGCAATTCTCCGGTCTCGCCGATGGCGAGCTCGATCCGGCGGAGTGGGCGGTGGTGCAGAAACGCGGGAGCGACGTGCGGCTCGTGCGGACGTCGTCGCGTGCGGTCGATCCCACGGACGCGCCGCCGGTGCTCACCCTCGCGCAGCAGTTCGCGGAACATGTCGGCGCGACGCTCGACATCCTGCAGCAGTCGTGGGCGCGCGCGGACGCGATCTATGCCGAGGCGTACCGGCGGCTGACGAGCGGCGCGGCGGCGGATTTGCGGTGGACGCGGCGTTCGGCGTGCGGCTCGATCGCGGCGCCGGGGCCGGAAGGGCTGCGCACGCTGACGCTCGAAGACGGGCGGTTCGCGTACGACGACGAGGAGTGCATCGCGTCAGTGGAGCGATTCGCGGAGCACGTCATCGTGCTGCGCGGCGCGTCGCCGCTGGAGCGTTACTCGGCGCTGCGTGCGCTCGACTTCGAGGAAACGCTCGACGTCGCCGCGGTGGCGGAGCGCATCCTCGCGGCGACGTCGAACGCGCGTCCGCTCTTCGTGCTCGCGGATGAAAACGCATTCGATGCGGCGTCGCGGCAGGTCGTCGAGCTGCTGATTCATGCGCGTCACGGCGCGTGGCTCGCGCGCAGCGGCGGCGAGCCGTTGCCGGCGACGCGCTGGTTCGTGGTCTCGCCGCGTCTCGCCGCGCGGCGCGCGCTCGAAGCGCACATCGAAGGCCGCGAGTGGCTCGAGCAGTTCACCGACTCCGACGCGTTTGCGGCGTATCTCGCGCACGGCGACGTTCCGCCGGCGCGCGTAATGCTGCCCGCGCTCGCGGAGCCCGCGCGGTCGTGGGTCGGCGCACTCGCGCTCCTCGGCACCCGCATTCCGTGCGCGACGGCAAGAGCGTTCCTGGGCGAGTTTCTCTTCCACGGCGCGCTCGAGGATTTGCTCGTCGACGGCGTGACGTCGATCGACGGCGACGACTTCGTGTTCGCGAGCACGGAAGCGGCGACGCTCATCCCCGCCGCCTCCCTCCCCGCGATCTCGCGGCTCGCCGCGCCGCATGCGGCCGGCGTCCGCGCCGCGCTGCTCTGGCTCGACGGCGGCGAGGCGGCGCAGGCGTCGGAAGTGCTCGAGCAGAGCGAATGGAACGACGCGGAGTCGGTGGTCGCCGATCTGCGGCGCGTGCCGCTCTCGATCCTCACGCCTCCGCTCGCGCGCCGCTACGCGCACGCGCTCATCGACTGCGGCCGCTATCGCGACGCGCGCGAGATCGCCGCGCTGCTGGAGGGCGAAGAACGCGAGCTGGTGCTCGCGCGAGCGGAGCGGCGCACCGGCGACTACGCGACCGCGCTCGCGCGGCTGGAGCGGATGGGGCCGACGCTGCTGCATGCCGAGGTGCTGCGGCTGGTTGGCCGGTACGAGGATGCGGCGCGGGTGCTCGACGCGTGTGACGGAGACGGCGTCGCGTACGAGCGCGCGGTGCTCGCGTTCGACAGCCGCGGTCAGATCGATCGCGCGTGGATGGGCGACGACTATCTGTCGCTGCGCTTCGCGACGTATCTCGCGCTCGAGCGCGGCGCGTATGCCGAAGCGTCGGAGTCGGCCGCGGCATCGCACCGGCTCGCGCGCTGCGTCACCGAGAGAATCGACGCCTCGCTCGATCGCCTGTTCGCGATCTTCTCGGCAGGCGAGTGGGATGCGGCGCGCATCGCCGCGGTCGAAGCGCTGCAGGAAGTCGAAGAGACGCAGGGTGATCGCGCGGCGGGCGGCATCCTCTTCACGCTGGCGTGGCTCGCTGCCGACAACGGGCAGTGGGCGCACGCGTCGCAGCGCCTCGCGCGCCTCCGTCACTACTACGCCGGCACCAGCGACGACCTGCGGCTCACCGAGCTGCAGCTGCTCTCCGCGCATCTCGACTTCTCGCGCGGCAAGCTCGCCGACGCGAAACGCGCGGCCGCCGCGGTGATCGACGCGAATAATCTTCAGATACGCGAGGCCGCGGCGCTGATCCTCGACGAGATCGATCTCATCGAAGGCGCGAAAACGCCGCTGCGCTCGACCGGCAAGTCGGGCAATGTCGAGCTGACGCGCCGGCACGAGCGCCTTCGCGCCGGCGAGCGCGCGACCGCGTTCGAGCTCGCGCTCGATCCGCGACCGGTCGCCGCCGACGCGGAGCTGCGAGTGCTGCGCACGGCCGCGCTGCGCGAGTTCCCTTACGCGTCGCAGGATTTCGACGCGCCGTGGTGTTTAGCGACGCGCAATCGCCTCGGGCAATGGCACGCGATCGGGTCGCATCAGCCCGAAGACTTCGACGAGGTCGACGGAGCTCCGGACTGGATCGCGTGCGGCGAGCGCGAGCTGCTCTACGTCGAAGGCTGCTCGCGCTGGAGCGCGGAAGGGCGCGACGCCGTCGCCGCGATTTTCCGCACGCGCTCCGAGAACCAGCGGCTGCATCGCATCCTCGAGCAGGAGGAAAGCGCGCGTCCCGCCGCGCATCCCGGTTCACTCGAAGGCATCGTCGGCGACTCTTCCGCGATGCGCGAGGTCTGTTCGCTGGTGACGCGCATCGCGCGACGCGACGTCCCGGTCTGCATCCTCGGCGAGTCGGGCACCGGCAAGGAACTGATCGCGCGCGCGATTCATCGCCACTCGCCGCGGCGTCCGAAGCCCTTCACCGCCGTCAACTGCGCGGCGCTGCCGGAGAACCTCATCGAGAGTGAGCTCTTCGGCCACGTGCGCGGCGCGTTCACGGGCGCCGATCGCGATCGCGCGGGACTGATCGAGACCACGGACGGCGGCACGCTGTTCCTCGACGAGATCGGCGAGATGCCGCTCGGCGCGCAGGCGAAGCTGCTGCGCTTCCTGCAGGAGGGCGAGTTCCGCCGCGTCGGCGATACCAACAATCGCTCCGCCGACGTGCGCATCGTCAGCGCGACGAACCGCAAGCTCGAGACCGCGGTCGAGGAAGGGCGCTTCCGCGATGACCTCTACTATCGAATCCGCGGCGTCGAGGCGCTGATGCCGCCGCTCCGCGATCGCGCCGGCGACATCCTGCTCCTCGCGTCGCACTTCCTTCGCGGCGAGCGTGAGAAGCATCGCGGCGGTCCGTCGATGCTCTCGCCGGACGTCGAGGCGATCTTCAACGCCTACGCGTGGCCCGGCAACGTGCGCGAGCTGCAGAACACGATCCGCGCCGCGCACGCGATGGCCGGCGAGGCCAAGCAGATCGAGCTCGAGCACCTTCCCGAGCGCCTCCGAGCCGTCGCTCCCGCGCGCGTTTCCGCCGGCTCGTATCAGGACGCCGTCGCGCGGTTCAAGCGCGAGCTGATCGAGCGCTCGCTCCTCGAAGCGAGCGGAAACCAGAATCGCGCCGCGGCGATGCTGAAAATCTCCCGCCAGGCGCTCGCGTATCAGATCCGGGAGCTGGGGATCATGGTGGCGCGGTGAGCCACCATTTGCCACTTTGCGACTTCTTTCCGCGCCGAAACTCCTAGAATCGCTGTATATGCGCCGCAAGGTCCTCCTGGCCGGGCTGGTGATTCTGGCCGGCTGCACGCTGTACAACGAAGTCGCGGTAACCCCGCTCAATCTCCTCCCGACGAACATCGAGCGCGGTTCCGATCTGCAGTCGATGCTGCGCAAGAACGATTACCTCCGCGCGATCGAGATGGCCTCGGTCGTCGACGGGCGTCAGAACCGGAACGCCGCCGATCTCGGCGCGCTCGGCAGCGCATACCTCGCCGCCGGCCGCTACGACGACGCGCGCGAGCGGCTGCGCGCGGCGCTCGATCTCGATCCGTTTCGAACGACCTACGCGCAGATCGCGTGGGACCTCTCGCAGGTCGAGTACCTCGCGAACAACTACGAGTCGAGCCTCGAGTGGGCGCAGATCGCCGTCGAGCGCGGGCTGAACGTCCGCAAGTGGCACATGGACTATCTGACCGCGCTCTCGAAAATCCCGGTCTACGAGTTCTCCGGCGCGACGCGCGAGCGACTCGGCTTCCGCTTCGGCAAGCCGGAGGTTCCGCGGATCAACGTCAAGCTCCACGGCACTCGGGAAGTCGAGGGGATCGTCGACTCCGGCGCGGTGCTCTCGATCATCTCCCGCCGCCTCGCGGACTCGCTGCCCGTCAGGCAGCTCGGCACGTTCGAGGGAACGTTCTACGGCCTCCTTGGCGAGCCGATTCAGGTGAACTTCGGCATGGTCGACCAGCTCGAGCTCGGCGACATGGTGATCCGCAACGTGCCGGTCGCGATCATGCCCGACGACAAGATGCGGTTCCTCGTGAGCAAGGACAAGCGCATCGAGTTCCGCATGGATTTTCTCCTCGGCTCGAATCTGCTGAAGGAGTTCCGCCTCGAGCTCGACTTCGGCGCGCATCGCGTCACGTTCACCAAGCTCACGGCCGCCGACCGCAGGCCCGATCCCGATCAGAACCTCTTCTTCCACGGCTTCCGCCCGCACGTGCGCGGCGCCGTGAATCGGCGCGGGTGGTATCTGTTCATCCTTGACACCGGCTCCGAGATCACGTTCCTCAATCAGTCGCGGCTCAAGTCGCTGCCCGTGCAGCTCTTCGGATCGGGCGCGCATTCGGCGACGCTGCAGGGACTCGGCGGCGCGATGAAGCATGGCGCGAAGCTGGAGAACGTCGAAGTCGGCGTCGATCGCTGGGGCGGCAAGTTCAAGACGCTGCCGATGTACACGTCCGACGAAAAGGAAATGGCCTTCGGCATCATCGGCCAGAACTTCCTCAAGAACTTCGACGTCGTGATCGACTTCGGCCGCATGCGCGTCGATTTGAATCGACGCTGACCGTCATTTTTTCTTTTTCTTCGCCGCCCAGCCGTCGACGATCCGCTGCGGGGTGCGGCTGAGCGCGAGCGCCTCGGGCGGCACGTCCTTCGTGATCGTCGAGCCGGCGCCGACGTACGCGCCGCGGCCGATGCGCACGGGCGCGACGAGCTGCGAGTCGGAGCCGATGAATGCGCCGTCTTCGATGATCGTCGTGTTCTTGCGCACGCCGTCGTAGTTGCAGGTGATCGTGCCCGCGCCGATGTTCACGTCCGCGCCGACTTCGGCGTCGCCGATGTACGACAGGTGCGACGCCTTCGCGCCCTCGCCGAACACCGCCTTCTTCGTCTCGACGAAGTTCCCGACCTTCACCCTGCGCCCGAGCTTCGTGCCCGGACGGAGATGCGCGTACGGCCCGATCGACGCCTCGTCCTCGATGATCGCGTCTTCCGCGACCGTGCCGGTCTTCACGTGCACGTTGTCGCCGATGCGCACGTTCGTGAGATGCACGCCCGGCTCGATCACGCAGCCGTTGCCGATCGACGTCGAGCCCTCGATCGTCGCGAATGGATAGATCACGGTGTCCGAGCCGATCGTGACCATCGAGTCGATGACCACCGTCGCCGGATTGCGGAACGTGACGCCTTCGCGCATCAGCCTCTCGATCACGCGCCGCTGCATCTCGGAGTCGACCTGCGCGAGATCCGCGCGCGAGTTCACGCCGAGGGCTTCGACCGGATCGTCCGCGACCACCGCGCCGACGCGATGGCCCTGCTCGCGCAGCGCGGCAATCAGATCGGTCAGGTAATACTCACCCTGCGCGTTCTCATTCGAGAGGTTCTGCAGATTGTCGAAGAGATGCTCGCCGCTGAAGACGTAGATGCCGGCGTTCACCTCGCCGATGCGCTTCTCCTCGTCCGACGCATCCTTCGCCTCGACGATGCGCGCGACGCCGCGGTCCTCATCGCGAACGATGCGCCCGTACATCGCCGGATCCGACGGATTCATCGTGAGCAGCGTCAGCGCATTGCCGTTGCTCTCGTGCTCCGCGATCAGCCGCTCGAGCGTCTCGCGGCGTGTCAGTGGCACGTCGCCGGAAAGGATCAGGACGCGCTTTCCCGCCGCGTCGATGTGCGGCGCGGCCTGCAGCACGGCGTGACCTGTGCCGAGCTGCGGCTCCTGCACCGCGAAACGCGCGCGTTCGCCGACCGCGCTCTGCACCGCATCGCGCTGGTGTCCGATCACCATCACCGGCGGATTCGACGACAGCTCGCCGGCGAGATCGAGCACGTAGTCGATGATCGGCCGCCCCGCCGCGCGATGCAGGATCTTGATGGTTTTCGACTTCATCCGCGTGCCGAGGCCGGCGGCGAGGATGATCACTTCGAGGTTTTCGTTCATGGGTCGCGTCTCATTCGCTCGAGCGTTCGCCCGTAGCGGTCGTACAGCCGGAACATGGTCTGTGCCAGCGCGGCGGGGTCGTGGCGCACGTAGTTGCCCTCGGAAATGATGTCGCCGAAGAACGGCGTGACGCCGAGCTCGCGCACCGCCTCGAGGTCGAATTGCACTGGATGCTGGTTCATCGATTCGTACGAATGCAGGATTGACTCCGACGGCCGGCGTCCGTTGATCACCATCACGTCCACGATCAGCCCCGCGTGCTCGATGATCGCGCGGAGATGATCCTGCGCCGCGAAGCCGTCGGTCTCGCCGGGCTGCGTCATCACGTTGCAGATGTAGACGCGCAGCGCGCGCGAGGCGCGCAACGCGTCGGCGACCGGTTTGATGAGCAGGTTCGGGAGCACGGACGTGTAGAGCGAGCCGGGACCGATCAGGATCAGGTCCGCGTCCGCGAGCGCCTTCAGCGCGCCCTCGGTGGGTTGCGCGTCGGACGGCTCGATCGCGACTCGTTTGATGCGCGCGTGCCGCGTGATCGTCGGAGGCGCCTCGCCGATCACCGAGCCGCTGATCTCCACTTCGCCGACGAGCTCCGTCCCGTCCTCGAGCACCGCGCGCAGCCGCACGTCGTCGAGCGTCGACGGATAGATCGAGCCGCGGATGTTCAGGACCTCCGACGCCGCGAGCACCGCCTTCTCGAAGTTGCCGGTGATGTCGGTCATCGCCGTCAGCAGGAGGTTGCCGAGGGAGTGGCCTTTGAGCGCGGAGTCGGTGTCGAAGCGATAGGCGAAGAGCCGCGAGAGGAGCTGTTCCTCCTCGGCGAGTGCGACGATGCAGTTGCGGATGTCGCCCGGCGGCAGCATCCCGAACTCCTTGCGCAGCACGCCGGAGCTGCCGCCTTCATCCGTGACCGTGACGATCGCGCCGAGCTGCGAGATCGACCACGTCCCGACGCCGTCGACGTAGCTCTTGAGCCCTCGCAGCAGCGTGGAGAGCCCCGTGCCGCCGCCGATCGCGACGAGATTCAGTCCGCTGGAGAGCATCGCGGCGCGATTCTATCGCGCGGGCTCGCGCCCTCGGATCAGCCGCTCGAGCTGAAACCGCAGCGGCGCGAGCAGCGTGTAGTGCGAGGTGAGGCGGCTCTGGCGCTCGTTCTCGCCGCGGAAGAGATCGCGCATCGTCGTCGCGCGCTCGCCGTACCACGACGGCGTCACTTCGCCGCGGTCCCGCTTCTCGTCGAGCACCTGCATGATGTGATCGCGGTCGATGATCTCGGGATGATGGTTCACGCCGAGGAAGCGCGGCATCGTGCCGCCCGGGTCGCGCGCCAGCTCGATCATCGTCAGTCCCGGGCTGCCCACCGCATCGAACGCGATCGGCAGCGATCGTCCCGCCGACTCGAGCACGAGATCGAAGAGCCGGTTGTCGACGACGCGGAAGTGCTGGCGATCGGGAAGCTCGCGCGCGAACTGCTCGAACCACGGATGCTGCAGCGCCTCGCGCGACAGGCGATTGAGCGGCATGCCGCTGCTCTTCTCCTCGCGCAACTCCGGCTTCGCGACGCCCGACCAGCGGCACACGAGTCCGAACGAATGGCAGACCGCGAACAACGCCGCCGTGCGATGCGCGAGGATGTCGTCGAAGAGCCGGAACAGCGGCGCTTCCCACGCCGCGTCCTCGCTCACGCCCTGGCTCCACTCGCTCTCCCCGTCGTTCAGCCGCGGATCGAGATGCCCCGGCCCGCCCGTCCCGAGGTAGAGCTGAAACCGGCCGTTCGGCGAATCCGGAATCGCATTCCGCCGCCGCACGTCATACGACAGCACGCGCACCTTCACACCCGCGCGCACCAGTTCCTCGCGCAACTCCGCTGCGATCTCCAGCACCGCATGCACCAGCGCGTCATGCCCGACATTCGGCCAGAAATGATTCATGTCCAGCAGCGCCACGTCGATCCGATCGCCCGCCGCCGGAGGCACGGAGTCCTCGATGCGAACGTACTCGAAGTAGTCGTGCGGCTTGTGAATGTCGTGGCGTTCCATCGGCTGGTGGCGACTTATCAAGGGTTGTGCCGTCACATGACTCCGTATTCCGTCTCGGCCACGATGTAGTCGACGACGTCGCGCAGGTCGTTGCGTTGCGCCCAGGCGCGGAGCTGGCGGTCGGCGCCGGTGCCGTGGCGCATGATCTCGCGGGCGTAGTAGACCTCTTTGCGGGAGCCGAGCTCGTCGACGACGTCGTCGACGAATTCGAGCAGCTCGTCGAGGAGCGCGCCGTACGGCACTTCCTCTCGCCGGCCGAAGTCGATCAGTTTCGCCTCGCAGCCGAAGCGCGCGGCGCGCTGTTTGTTCTCATTGAGCAGCGAACGGCGATAGAGACGCCAGCCCATGTTCTGACGGTACAGCCGATACAGCTTCACCGTGATCGCCTGGAAGAGCGCCGCGATGCAGATGGTCTCGTCGACGCGCATCGGCACGTCGCAGATGCGGTACTCGAGCGTCGGGAAGAACGGGTGCGGACGGACGTCCCACCAGATCTTCTTCGGGTTATCGATGGTGTTCGTGGCGACGAGGATGCCGACGTACTCGTCGTAGTCGCCGACCGTGCGGAAGTAGTCGGGGATGCCGGTGCGGGGGAAGCGCTCGAAGACTTTCGCGCGGTAGCTTTTCCAGCCGGTGTTCTGCGCGCACCAGAACGGTGAGTTCACGGAGAGTGCAAAGACGTGCGGGAGGAAATAGCGCGCGGCGTTCATGATCTGCAGGCGCGTCTCGAGGTCTTCGATGGCGACGTGCACGTGCAGGCCGAAGATGAGGTTTGCACGCGCGAGCATCTGCAGCTCGTACACGATGCGGTCGTAGCGCTCGTTCGAGGTGATCGGCACGGTCGACCAGTGCGAGATCGGGTGCGTGCCCGCGGAGGCGATGCGCAGGCCGCTCTCGCGGACGAGCGTGATGATCTCGCGCCGCAGCCGCGTGATCTCGCGCCGCGCCTCGGCGATGTTGCGGCAGATCGGAGTCCCGACTTCGATCACCGGGTCGTGCATCTCCCGCTTGATCTCGTCTTTCAGCCGCTTCTCGCCCTCGGCGAACATCTCCTGGATGTGCGACTTCAGTTCACGCGAATCGGGATCGATGACCTGGAACTCCTCTTCGATCCCAAGAGTGAAAGTCGGTTCGGGCATGGGCGAAAGGATACCGCGTTAAATCGGCTCCACCGGGTCCTTCGTCGGATTCATGATCACCGGCCAGTTGCCGGTGAGCTCGAACTTCTTCTCGCCGCGCACCATCGCGATCAGCACCTCGGCCATGTTCTCGACCATCCAGTCGAAGTTCTCCTGGCCGACCGAGGAGAGGTCGGCGTCGGGCGCGCAGTTCATGAAGTCGATCGCGTACGGCACGCCGCCGCGCACCGCGAATTCGACGGTGTTCATGTCGTAGCCGAGCGCCGCGCAGAGCGCGAGCGCGTCGCGGCGGATGCGCTCCTCGAACGCGGGAGCCATCGGCGGCGGGTTCTTCACGTACCGCTCGTGGAAGGGCGACTTCGGGTCGTAGGCCATGATCTTCACGCGCTCGCGTCCGAGGACGTAGCAGCGATAGTACGACTCGAAGTCGATCGCTTCCTGCGCCATCATCGCGAGGTCGCGGGTCTGGTCGTACGCGTCGAAAAACTCGCGCGGGTTGTCGACCTTGTACACGTCCTTCCAGCCGCCGCCGTACGCCGGCTTCATGAACACGGGCCAGCCGAGGTAGGCGAAGACCTCGTCCCAGTTCACCCAGCGCATGTTGCGGAACGACTTCGCCTCGGTGTTGGGCGGGAACATCTTGTGTGGCAGCAGCACTGTCTTCGGCACTGCGACGTTCGCGGCTTTCGCGACGAGGTTGTCGAAGAACTTGTCGTCGGCCGACCACCAGACCGGGTTGTTGACGATGCGCACGCCCGAGGCCATCGCGCATTTCACGTATGTGCGATAGAACGGCACCTCGTGGCTCATCCGGTCGAGGATGAGGTCGTACTGGAAGACGCCGTCGTCCTTCACGTACGAGATCTCGACCTGCGCGCCCTCGACGTCTTCGCCGCCGCGCTCGTTGATCGCGTTGATGAGTGCCCACGGGAAGGTGTCTTCCATCCCGAAAAGAATCCCAATCCTCTTTTTTCTCATGACGGCGTGATCGTATAGCATCACGGGCCATGTATCGCGATCACGTCAAATGGTGGAGCCCTTCTCTCAACCGCGAGATGGAGTTTCTCTGGTTCGGCAAGTTCGGCCGGCCGGTGATTCTCTTTCCGACATCGGCCGGACGCTATTACGAGAACGAGGACTTCCATCTCGCCTCCTCGGTCTCCGACAAGGTCGATGCCGGCGAGATCCAGCTCATCCTCGTCGACACGGTCAACGACGAGAGCTGGTACAACAACGACATCCATCCGAAGCACCGCGCGCTGCGGCATGCGCAGTACGACTCGTATCTTCGCCACGAGCTCGTGCCGTACATTCACAACCGCGCGCAGCGCGGCGATCTCGCCGTCTACGGCGCGAGCTTCGGCGCGTATCACGCTTCGAATTTCGCGGCGCGCTATCCCGACGTCGTCAGCCGCGCCATCTGCTTCTCGGGCGTCTACGACATCCGCTCGCAGCTCGACGGATACTGGGACGACACCTGCTATTTCAACTGCCCGCTCGTCTACATCCCGAACATGAACGAGGAGTGGGTGGGCAAGCTGTCACGGGTGGAGTGGGTGATCGCGACCGGCGAGCACGACTCGATCGTGGACAAGACCCGGGAGTTCTCGGGGATCCTGTGGTCGAAGGGGATCCCGAATCACTCCGAGATCTGGCCGGGCGTGTTCGGCCATGACTGGCCGTGGTGGCGGGAACATTTGCGGCGGTTCGTGTGAACCGCCGCAAATAAACGTATCGTTTTAGTGTGACTAGTTACTCGCGCGCTTTTTCGCCATCATGTCGCGCAGCGAGCTCGCGGGGATCGAGCCCTCGATCAGGATCGAGTCGTCCTTGCGCGACACTTCGAAGCGGCGCAGGACGGAGACCATCTCCGGCGACTTCTCCTTGACCGCGAGGCGCATCGCGGAGAGCGCGCCGCGGGCGGTGTCTTCGATCAGCTCGAGCGTTTCCTTGTCGCTCGACAGACCGAACGCGCCGAGCTCCAGCGCGTCGCCGGTGTCGGTCGCCCAGACCGCGAGGGTGGAGACGGTCTTGAGCGCCATGGAGAGCGCTTCGCCCGCCTGGCCTTTGCCGGTGTGGATCTGGCCGCCCTTGGTCAGGCGCGCGGCGCGCGTGACGTCGACGAGCGCCCATGCCGTGGCGTTGCGATTGACGCGCGCGAGGTCCATGCCGAGGCCGTTCGCGGCGCGGAAGGAGGTGCCGCCGTTCGCGCGCGCTTCGAGCGCCGCGACGACCGCGCGCTCGGTGCCGGCGATCACCATCGACGCGCTCAGAAATGCGACCGCGCCGTGGTCGTGATCGTTGTCACCCTTCTCGGGCGTGATGAAGTACGCGCCCTTTTTGATCGCGCCGCGTGCGGCGATCGCCGTCGAGAGGCGCTCGACGTTGAAGCGCCCTTCGGCGATCACCAGCACATCGGCATCCGAGCCGAGGTTCGTGCGCGGCGACGTCGCCACGACCAGCACGTCGACGTCCTTCAGCGGCGAGAGTCCGGCGTCGGTGAGGAACTTCTCGGCCTCGCCGTCGGTGCTCATCTTGTCGGTCTGTTCGAACAGCATGGAGGAGAGCGGGCTGCTGCGCATGTCGCGCAGCTTCACCATGCCGACCGTCACGGCATTTGCCGGAACGAGCGACAGCGCGTCGTCCTTCGCAAACGCCGGCACGGCCAGCGCGAGAACCGCCACGAGGATTACGGCGATGCGGAACAACGGGGTACGCTTCATATTTAAAACTCCTTTTTGGTGAAAAGCCATGACGCCAGTATAAGACATGCGATGCCGAATGCGGCAGTGGTGAGAAACGGAGCCGGGGTGAGGACGCGGAGCACGCGCTCGGGCATCTGGTCGCCGCCGACGAGGGCGATGACGGCCTGTCCGAGCTCCGCGCTCTTCGGGAAGATCCAGTAGAGCGACTTGATCATGAAGGCCTGCCATTCCTTCGAGACCGCGGCTTCGATCCTGTCGTGCGTGGCCAGCATCAGCCCGAAGAAGAAGATGCCGTACGAGGTCATGATCGAGACCGCGGTCGACGAGGTCACGACGCCGACGAGGAAGGCGAACGCGAGCAGCACGGCGATGATCAGAAAGATGATCGTGGCGCCGAGGAGGAAGCGCGGATGGAACACGTGCGTCTTCCACGCGACGATGAGCCAGATCGAGCCCATCAGGTAGATGACGTTGCTGCCGGCGAGGATCAGCCCCGCGAAGTAGCGCGAGAGCAGCAGCCGCACGCGCGAGACGGGGCGCGAGAGGTAGAGATCGATCGTCCCCTTCTCCTGCATGCGGGGCACGAGGTGGGCGGTGGCGAAGATCGCGAGGAACGTGCAGATGAAGTAGAGGAAGACCGAGAACCCCGACTCGAATCCGAGGACGAGCTTCTCGATGCTGATCTCGTTGTTGCCGCCCATCTGCACTTCTTTGCCGAAGAGCTTCGCGCCGGCAAGCGCGCCGTCGACGATGTCGAGGTTGATCGCGGAGGCGAAGATGATGATGAAGAGCGTGGAGAGAAAGAAGTAGGCGAGGAGCGTCCACCGAGCGGCGGCTTCGCGCATCACGTCTTCGATGTTCGCAAGGAGGACTTTCACTGGACCGATACCTCCTCGGCGCGAATCAGGTCGACGAAGACATCTTCGAGCGTGGAGCGCACCGGCGTCAGTTCATTCAGCATCCCGCCGCCCGCGCGCAGGCGGTCGACGAGCGCGTTGAGGTGCTGCACGTCGGTGACGGAGAGGACCATGTGTCCGTTCACGCGCTCGACGCCCGCGCCGGTTTCGCGGAACGCGGCGACGAGACTCTCGTCGACCGGCGACGCGACCATCTTGTAGGTGGCCTGCTTGCGCGTCAGCTCTTCGACCGAGCCGAACGCGGCGACTTTGCCTTTGCGCAGCATCGCCACGCGATCGCAGGTCAGCTCGATTTCCGACAGCAGGTGCGAGTTGAGCAGGACGGCCGTGCCGCGGCTCGCTTCCTCGCGCAGCAGGTCGCGGATCTCGCGGCGGCCGACGGGATCGACGCCGTCGGTCGGCTCGTCGAGCAGCAGGACCTGCGGCTGGTGGATCATCGCGCAGGCGAGACCGAGGCGCTGGGTCATGCCTTTCGAGAACTTCTTGATGCGCACGTCGGTCCACTGCGACAAGCGCACGCGCTCGAGCAGCTCCGGGATGCGCTTCTGAATCGCGGAGGTCTCCATGCCCGACATGCGGCCGAAGATCGACATCGCCTGGCGCGCGGTGAGGTAGTTCGGAATCTTGTGGCCTTCCGGGAGATAGCCGACGCGGCGGCGCGACTCCGGGTCTCGCACCGGGAGTCCGCACACCGACGCGCTGCCCTCGGTGGCGTGCGTCAGGCCGAGGAGGATCTTGACGGTCGTCGTCTTGCCGGCGCCGTTCGGGCCGAGCAGCCCGAACATCTCGCCTTCACGGACGGAAAAGTCGATTCCGTCGAGAGCCGTGATCTTTGGCTTTCCAAACGAGGACCGGTACAGCTTTTTGAGGCCCGAGACCTCGATCAGCGTGGTCATACGACCAAGATACGGCTGGCCGAGAGGAAAGGTTGCGAACTTTTACCGCGCCGCGGCGGTCACATGCACCGCCTGCAGCCGTTTCTCGACCGAGTCCCAGTCGACGTTGGAGAGGAACGCCTCGATGTACTTCGGCCGGTCGGCGGGCTTGTAGTCGAGCAGGAACGCGTGCTCCCACACGTCCATCACCAGCAGCGGGACGAAGCCGGCGATGTTGCCTTTCTCGTGCAGCTCGATCCAGTGATTCGAGACCGTGCCGTTGGCGGGATCGAGGTAGCAGATCGCCCAGCCGACGCCGCGCATCTTCCCGACGCTCGTGAAATCGGCCTTCCAGATGTCGTACGTCGGGAAACTGCGCTCGACCGCCTCGCGAAAGTCCGACCCCTTCGGCGCGTCCGGACCGCCCTGCCGCTTCATGTTGCCGAAGTAGTACTCGTGCAGGACCATCCCGTTGTACTCGAACCCGAGCCGCCGCGTGAGCTCGGAGTACGCCGGCATCTCCTCCTGATCGACCTTCCCATCCTCGAGCATCGCCGCGATCTTCTCCGTCAGCGTGTTCGTGTTGGTGACATACCCCTCGTACAACTTGAAGTGCATCTCGAGCGTGCGGTCCGAGATCCCGCTGAGCCCGGAAAGGTTGAACGTTTTCGCTTTGTAGACTTTTCTATCCATGGGGGAACGTGCTTGCAATCAGCGCGCGCAGCGGAAGGTGGCGTGGACGTAGGGGTAATTGGGGCGGAACCAGTTGCGGAAGGAGCGGCGGATGAGCTCGACCGGGGTGATGGGGGACGCGCCTTTGAGGATGTAGTGGGCGTTGTCGAAGAAGTCGGCGGAGTAGACGAGATACGAGGGCATCGGGGTGAAGCCGGGGAAGCCGGCGAATGGGGTGGAGGTCCATTCCCAGCCGTTGCCGGCGAGGTCGTGGACGCCCCAGGCGCTGGCGCCGGCGGGGTAGGAGCCGACGTCGACGGGGTCCCAGGACTGGAAGCCGAAGTTGCCGCGGGTGGCGTCGGGCGGTTCGTCACCCCAGGGATGTTCGCGCTCGTCGCCCGAGGGCGTGCCGTAGGCGGCGCGGTGGTATTCGGCTTCGGTCGGGAGGCGCGCGCCTTTCCAGCGCGCGTACGCGGTTGCTTCCTCGTGCGTGACGTAGACGGGCGCGTTCAGCGGAAGCGGGACGAGCTCGAAGATGCCGCGGCGGTGCCATTCGCCGTCGACGCGCTTCCAGAAATGCGGCGGGTTTGCGCCGGTGGCTTCGACGTACGCGAGGTAGTCGCCGTTGGTGACGTTGTGCGCATCGATCTCGAAGGCATCGACGTCGACGATGAGCTCGGGGAACTCGTTGTCCCAGCCGAAGCGGCCGTCGCGGGGGGCGCCGAGGGTGGCGCGGCCGGCGGGGATGGAGATTGGTGGAGGACAGGCAATCCTGCCTGTCGGGACAGGCAGGATTGCCTGTCCCCCACTGATCGGCAGCTGGTGGAGGATGTAGAGCAGCGTTTCCTGATGCATCAGCTCGTGCTCGATGATCGTGTACGTCGCTTCTTCGTCCTCGACGTTCTCCTCCGCGAGCGTGCGCTCGATCAGCTCGTCGGCGGCGCGGCCGTAGGCCTGCACGTCGTCGCGCGCGGGCCAGGCGTCGGTCGGGTTGCGCACCGCGTCTTCGCTCTCGGGGTCGATGCCGCGCTCGAACAGCGTTTCGAGTTTCGAGTCGATGCCTTCGAGCCCGAGGGTCATCTTCGCCAGCGTGTTCACGGAGAAGACCGGCAGATGCCCTTCGTAAAACACGATCGGGTTGCGCAGCGAGATCGGGCGCTCGTAATACGCGCCGGGCGGGACGCGCTCGAACAGCGCCCGAGTGCGCGCGCGCGTCGCGCGATACCACGCGATCAGCGACTCGCGCGTGACGCCGGCGGGAAACGCGTTGTGGCGCATGGCCGGTGATTCTATTGCGTCACGAGCACGCCCACCGGGACTTCCACGACGCGGAACGGCATCCGGTCGGGAAACGCGGCGGACAGCACCGGCATCGCGACGTTGTACACCGGCGCGTTGCCCTTCGTGCGGCCTTCGGCGGAGCCGCGATGCGCGTGGCCGTGGAAGACGGCGTTGACGCGATAGCGGTCGAGCGGCTCCTCGAGACGGCTCGAGCCGAGGAACGCGATGATCTCCGGCGGCTCGCCTTCGACCGTCGCCTGGATCGGCGAGTAATGCAGCACGCCGATCTTCTGCGGCGTGCGCAGGCGCGCCAGCGCGGCCTCGAGCTTCAGCGCCTCATTGATCGCCTCGTGCACGAAGTCCTTGATGATCTTTTCGCCCCACGCGCCGAGCGCGCGGCGTCCGAAGCCGCCCGCGAATCCCTTCACTCCTGCGAAGCCGACGCCGTCGATCTCGTATGACGTGCCGTCCAGCACGACCACTCCCGCGTCGGTGAGGATCTCGGTCAGCTCCTTCTCCTGCCCCGACTCGCAGTCGTGATTGCCGAGGACCGCGAGCGTCGGGATGCGCAGCGACGACGTGATCTCCTTCGCCAGCACCTTCGCTTCCTCGATCGTTCCGAAGTCGGTGAGGTCGCCGCACATCAGCAGCACATCGGCGTTCTCACTCACCTGCGCGAACAACGGCTGAAACGCGCCGGCCGAATTCTTCTTCACGTGAATGTCGGCCACCGCGGCGATGCGAAGAGTCTCGCGCATCATTTCGCTCCGTCGACCTCGATGCCCTTGGTCCAGCGCGCGATGTCCTCATCCGACATCGTGGCCTCGACCACACGCGCGTCTTTGTAGCCCCAGTCGTTGATGTCCTTGAGGTATTGCTGCCGCGAGATGATCGTGCCGTAGCAGACCTTCTCCTGCGCGTCGCCCTCGTCGGTCTCGCGGCGCATGCGCCCCAGCAGCTCGTTCATCACCCACTCCGGCACGCGCGAGCGGTCGGACGGATAGATGAAGCCGAAGAGCACGAGATGCGCGAACAGCGCGCGCCAGTACCTGCCGAAGCGATCGAGCAGGCGGCGCCAGTCGAGCTCGGGGCCGACCGCGCGAATCACGTGCGCGACGTCGGCGCCGTCGTAGCGCTCGCGCTCCATGATCAGCCCCTTCGACCAGATCATCTCCTCGGCCGGAATCAGCTCGACGTCGACGCCGAACACTTTCTCGCGGACGGCGTACTTGAACCACGTGTCGTCGACGCGCGCGACGCCGTTGCCGGCGCTGTAGATCAGATCGACGAAGTCGTCGCCCTGATACGCCTTGCCGAGCCAGTGCGGAAACATCAGCTCGGTCTTGTAGCCCGCCTTCTTGAACGCCCACTCCGCGCGCGGATAGTCGTCCTGGCGGATGAAGACGTCGAAGTCCTTCGTATGGCGCTCGATCCCGGTGTAGCGGGCGAACGCGTACGCGCCTCCGACGAGGTGCGGAATGCCAGCGTCCTTCAGGATCGAAAGCGCGTGTCGGTAGAAGCGGAGACTGCGTTCGTCGAGGACAGGCAGCGCACTCATGAACCCGGAAAAGTGCAGGTTCGGTGCCGCTGAGAACGCGCGGATCAGCGGATGCGATCGATCATGATCGTCGAGTCGGTCGAGAGCCGGACCTCCGGATATCCGTCGCCGATGCGCACCATCTTCCGGTTCGGATCCCAGATCGCTTCGTTGGTGATGTTACAGATGATGCTGCCGCCGCCGCCCGCGCGCGCCTCGATGGTCGGCACCTGCGCGTCATCGACTTTCAGCGCGATCGCGCCGACCTGCGACGTCGCCTCGACGCGGCCCGAGACGCGGTCCAGGGTGATGCCGCCGGTCTGCGTCTCGATCCTGAAATCGCCCGACGAGCTCGCAACGGAGATCCCGCCGCCGGTCGTCCTCGCGGAGACGCGGCCGCTGAGATTGCGCAGCGCCACGCCGCCGTTCGTCGCGCGCACGTCGAGCTTCGCGCGGCGCGGCACGTAGAGGATCATGTTCGCCCACCACGTCTGATTCGTGTCGAGCGACGGTCCCTTCGCGCTGATCGCGCCGTCGTGATGCGAGACGTTGATCGAGTCGAGGACCTGCTGCGCGTGCGCCTTCGACTCCGCGAACGCGGTGCGGCAGACGATCAGCCGCGCGTTCGGGCGGTTCCAGCCGCGCACCGAGATGCCGCCGTCGGCGCCGGCATCGACGCGGAGCTGGTCGACGCCCGCCAGCGAGATTTCCCGCTGCTCCTGCTCATTCACCTCGGCGGGCAGATTCGTGATGGTCGTCGAGAAGAAGTGCGCGCAGTCTCCCGCCTCGGCGGCGGAATGGTCCTGCACTCCGCCGACGATCTGCCGGTCGGCCGCGAATACAGGCGCGGCCAGCAGCACGATCAGCGCGGCTCCGAGAAAGGCTCTCATGGCTCTTGACAGTCTATATACGTTACGAACCACGAAACGTTAGGTTTCGTTTCCGTTTTCTCTGGCAATCGTTGTGCACGTCGCCAACCGCATGGCAAAAGCGACGACGAAGAAGCCGGCTGCGAAGAAGCCCGATGCGAAGAAGAAGGCTCCGGCGAAAAAGAAACCGCGGCGGAAGTGGTCGGCGAAGAAGAGCGGCGGCGTCAACTAAACTGCGCGCGTGATCCGCGAGATCCGCCGCTATCCACCCGTCGCCTTCCCGCACGAGGATCGCCCGCACGGCGCGCGCGTCGAGCATCGCGACCGCATCCAGTCGCTGAATGTCGACGCGGCCGCGCTCGCGGAAGCGCTGCGCCGCGCGGTGCGGGGCGAAGTGCGGTTCGACGACGGCTCGCGTGCGCTCTACGCCACCGACGCCTCCAACTATCGCCAGGTCCCGATCGGCGTCGTGCTGCCGCGCGATGCCGCCGACGTCATCGCCGCCGTGGAGCTCGCGCGCAAATTCGGCGCGCCGATCCTCGGCCGCGGCGCGGGGACGAGCCTCGCCGGCCAGTGCTGCAACGTCGCGGTGGTGCTCGACATGTCGAAGTACATGCACCGCATTGTGGAGATGAAGTCGGAGATGAATCCGCGGCGCGGGTTCGCGCGCGTCGAGCCGGGCATCGTGCTCGACGATCTGCGGCGCGAGGCGGAGCGGCACACGCTCACCTTCGGCCCTGACCCCGCGACGCACGCGCAGTGCACGCTCGGCGGGATGATCGGCAACAACTCCTGCGGCGTGCACTCGATCATGTCGGGCAAGACCGTCGACAACATCGAGGCGCTCGATGTGCTGACCTACGACGGCGTGCGCATGAACACCGGCGCGACGAGCGAGGAAGAGCTTGCGCGCATCATCGCCGGCGGCGGCCGCCGCGGCGAGATCTACGCGGGCCTGAAAAAGATTCGCGATCAGTACGCCGATCTCATTCGCGAACGTTTTCCACGGATCCCCCGCCGCGTCTCCGGCTACAACCTCGACGAGCTGCTGCCGGAGAACGGCTTTCACGTCGCGCGCGCGCTCGTCGGCACGGAGTCGACGTGCGTGCTCGTGCTCGAGGCGACGGCGCGCCTCGTCTACAGTCCGCCCGCGCGCGCTCTCCTGGTCCTCGGATATCCAACCGTCTACGACGCCGCCGATGACGTGCCGCGCATCCGCGACTTCGGCCCCATCGGGCTGGAAGGCTTCGACGACCTGCTCGTGCGCGATCAGAAGCACAAGGGTTTGAATCCGCACGGACTCGCGCTGCTGCCGCCGGGTGCCGGCTGGCTGTACGTGGAGTTCGGCGGCGAGACGCTCGAGGAGGCGACGGCGAAGGCGACGCGGCTGCTGCAGACCGTCGACGCGACGTCGGCGCGGCTGTTCGACAACGCGTCGAAGGAAGCGCGCTTTCTGTGGGCGGTGCGCGAGTCGGGACTCGGCGCGACAGCGCACGTGCCCGGCAAGCCGCTGATGTGGGAGGGATGGGAGGACGCGGCGGTCGCGCCGGAGAAGCTCGGCGCGTATCTGCGCGATCTCCGCAAGCTGCTCGACTCGTACGAGTACGGCGGCGATCTGTACGGCCACTTCGGCGACGGCTGCGTGCACACGCGCACGAATTTCGACATGACGTCGGCGGCCGGCATCGCGAAGTTCCGCGCCTTCATCGACGAGGCCGCGGATCTCGTGGCGTCGTACGGCGGGTCGTTCTCCGGCGAGCATGGCGACGGGCAGGCGCGCGCGGCGCTGCTGGGAAAGATGTTCGGGCCGGAGCTCCTCGGCGCGTTCCGCGAGTTCAAGGCGCTGTGGGATCCGGAGTGGAAGATGAATCCCGGCAAGGTGGTCGCGCCGTACGAGCCGGACGAGAACCTCCGCCTCGGCAGCGGCTACGCTCCCTGGTCGCCGAAGACGCACTTCCAGTTCACGGAAGACGAGGGGCGGATGAATCACGCCGTCCTCCGCTGCGTCGGCGTCGGCAAGTGCCGCCGCCTCGACGGCGGGACGATGTGCCCGAGCTATCAGGTGACGCGCGAGGAGGAGCATTCGACGCGCGGCCGCGCGCGCCTGCTCTTCGAGATGTTCGAGGGGAAGGCCGTGCCTGCCGACTGGCGCAACGAGGCCGTGCACGATGCTCTCGACCTCTGCATCGCCTGCAAAGGCTGCAAGGGCGACTGCCCGACCGGCGTCGACATGGCGACGTACAAGGCCGAGTTCATGTCGCACTACTACGCCGGGCGCCTGCGCCCGATGCCCGCGTACACGATGGGGCTCATTTACTGGTGGGCGGGACTGGCGTCGAAGATGCCGGCGGTGGCGAATGCGCTGATGCGCTGGATGAAGCCGTTCAGCGGGGTTGCGAAGCAGAGGACGATGCCCGTGTTTGCGCGCGAGACGTTCAGAGAGAGGTTCGAGGTTCGAGGTTCGAGGGAAGAGGGGAGAGGTCGTGTCGTCCTCTGGACCGACACCTTCAACAATCACTTCCTCCCCGACACCGCGATGGCCGCGGTCGAAGTGCTGGAGCGCGCGGGTTACGACGTCACCATTCCGCGCAAGCGCGTCTGCTGCGGGCGTCCGTTGTACGACTGGGGGTTCCTTGGGCGCGCGAAGAAGCTGCTGCGCGAGACGCTCGATGTGCTGCGGCCGGAGCTCGACGAAGGGCTGCCGATCATCGGGCTCGAGCCGAGCTGCGTGTCGGTGTTTCGCGATGAGCTGCTGAATCTCTTTCCGAACGATGCGTACGCGAAAAAGCTCGCCGCGTCATCGATGACGCTCAGCGAGTTTCTGATTCGCGAGAATGTGCCGCTGCCGACGTTGCAGAAAAAAGCGATCGTTCAGGCGCACTGTCATCACAAGTCGGTCATGCGCTTCGACGCCGAAGAGGCGGTGCTGCGGAAGCTCGGCCTCGAGCTCGAGCATCCCGACTCCGGCTGCTGCGGGATGGCGGGCGCGTTCGGGTTCGAGCGCCGGCATTACGACGTCTCGATGCGGATGGGCGAGCGGGTGATCCTGCCGCTGGTGCGCGAGGCGGCGGACGATACGCTGATCATCGCGAACGGCTTCAGTTGCCGCGAGCAGCTCGAGCAGGCGACGGGACGGAAGACGTTGCATCTCGCGGAAGTCCTGAGGATGGCGCAATGAAACGCATCCTCGGCCATCCGATCCATCAGATGCTGATCGTCTTTCCGCTCGGCCTCCTGGCGACGTCGTTCCTCTTCGATCTCGCGTGGGCGGTGACGGGACGCGCGGAGCTGGCGAACGTCGCGTGGTGGATGATCGTCGCGGGGGTGATCGGCGGCGCGTTCGCGTCGCTCTTCGGCGTCATCGACTTCCTCGCGATTCCGCGCGGCACGCGCGCGCGACGGCTCGGCGCGTGGCACGGCGGCGGAAACGCGATCGTCGCGCTGTTTTTCGCGGTGAGCCTGTTCGTGCGGCGCGAAGCGCCGGAACATCCGGAAGCCCTGGCGATCGCGCTGTCAGGACTCGGCGTCCTGCTGTCGGTGCTCACCGGGTGGCTGGGAGGCGAGCTGGCCGACCGGATCGCGGAGAGTGGAACGGCGGGCTCGGAGCCCGCCGTTCGAACAGATCGTTAGAGGCGATCGCGATCGCGGTTCGCGAACGAACCGCCGTCGTTCACATCGTCGGAACGATTCGAGCTCGGGCGCTCCTGCGGCCGCTCCTGGAAGCTGCCGCCGCGGCCGCCGCCGGCTTCGAAGCCGCTCCGCTCCTCGTTCGCCTGGCGAACGAACGGCTGAGAGCCGGTGCTGAAATCGGTGTTGCCGCTGCTGCTGACGGGGGTGGGGTTCGCCGCTGCCGCGCGCGCGCGCGCTCCGCGGCTGTGGCCGCCTTCGCGGCCGATCGCGGCCATGTGCGCACGGTCGCGGCTGACGGCTTCGCCGCCCTTTCGGCCCGCGACGCGGGCTTCATCGGATGTGAATTCGTGAGCGGTTCCCTTGGAATGCGCAGCGCGCCCGCCCTTGCTCGCAATCTCACGTTGCTTTGCCGGATCCATCGACGCAAAACCGCGCTTGCTCGTTGCCATGAGTTTGTCTCCTTCGGGGTTGATTTCCAGTATCAGTGTCGGGACTGCCAAACCTCCGTGTCCGCCTTACTGTCGAGCACGAAGCGTGCCGGTGAGCGCAACCGTTGCGAGCACGCGATTTGCGTTTCCCGCAGGCCGATGACCTCACTTTCTCTCTGGAACGCCACCGCCGCCACTCCCGCCCGCGATCCGCTCCGCGGCGAGATCGAAGTCGACGTCGCGATCGTCGGCGCCGGCATCACCGGCCTCACCGCGGCCCTGCTGCTGCAGGAGCGCGGACGAAGCGTCGCCGTGCTCGAGAAGGCGACGGTCGCCGGCGGCGAGAGCGGCAACACCACCGCACATCTCACCGCCGCCATCGACGCGCGCTATCACTACGTGCGCCGCAAATACAGCGCTGACGACGCACGGCTGGTCGCCGAAGCGAGCAACGCGTCGCTCGAGAAAATCGCGGAGCTCGTGCAGAAGCACGCCATCTCCTGCCGCTTCCGCCGCGTGCCGGGATATCTCTACACCGAGCATCGCAAGTCGGTCGCGGAGCTGAAGAGTGAGCTCGTTGCGGCGCGCGAGGCGGGACTCGACGTGCAGTGGACGGCGTACGTGCCGCTGCCGTTCGAAACGCGCGGCGCGATCGTCTTCGCGAATCAGGCGCAGTTCCATCCGCGCGAGTATCTGAACGCACTCGCCGACGTCGTCACGCGCGGCGGCGGGCGCATTTACGAGCGCACGCTCGTCACCGGCGTGAAGGAAGGCGAGGTCACGACCGAGGAGGGGCGGGTGAATGCGGGCGCGATCTTCATGGCCACCGACGTGCCGATTTCCGGATTCACGCACGTCTTCACGAAGGTCGCGGCGTATCGCACGTACGCGATGGCGTTCGAAGTCGAAGGCGAACATCCGGATGGCCTGTTCTGGGACACCGCCGATCCGTATCACTACACGCGCTGGCAGGAGACCGACGAGGGAACGTTCCTCATCGTCGGCGGCGAGGATCATCGCGTCGGCGAAGTCGACGACACCGACGCCTGCTTCGCCAAAGTGCTCGCGTATGCGCGCGATCGCTTCCGCGTGAAGAAGCCGCGCTATCAATGGTCGGGACAGGTCATCGAGCCGCACGGCGGCCTGCCGCTGATCGGCGGCTCGCACGACATCTTCATCTCCACCGGCTACTCCGGACAGGGGATGACGTTCGGCACCCTCGGCGCGATGCTCATCGCCGACGAGATCACCGGCGTGGAGAACCGCTGGAAGGACGTCTTCAGCCACACGCGCGCGATCCCCGACATGACCGCGCGCGAGTTCATCACCGAGAACATCAAGTTCCCGAAGCACCTCGCCGCCGATCGTTTGACGAAGCACGACGTCGAAGGCGAGAGCCCGCTCGACGTGCGCGCAGGCGACGCGAAGATCCTCGAGGTCGATGGAAAGAAGGTCGCGGCGTATCGCGACGACAGCGGCACGCTGTACTGCGTCTCGCCCATCTGCACGCATCTGAAGTGCGACGTGGCGTGGAACGGCGCCGAGCGGACGTGGGATTGTCCCTGCCACGGCTCGCGCTTCGCGCCCGACGGCGCGGTGCTGCACGGCCCCGCGCACACGCCGCTGGAGCGTATACAGTTGGAGGATGAGTAAGGCGTCCACTCAGGAACGCGAAAACATCATCCGCGACGACGTCCGGGACCTCGAGCGGCTCGGATACGCGCAGCAGCTCTACCGCGAGATGGGAGGCTTCTCTAATTTCGCGGTCTCGTTTTCCATCATCTCCATCCTCACCGGCGCGGTGCTGCTGTTCGGCTACGGACTCAAATACGCCGGGCCGCTCGTCAACTCCGTCGGCTGGCCGCTGGTGAGTCTCATGACGCTCGCGGTCGCGGCGTCGATGGCCGAGATCGCGTCGGCGTATCCGACCGCCGGGGGCCTTTACTTCTGGGCGTTCCGCCTCGGCGGGCGGCGATGGGCGTGGATCACGGCGTGGCTGAACATGATCGGGCAGGTTGCGATCACCGCCGGGATCAACATCGCCGCGGCGATCTATCTGATCGGCATCTTCACCCGCTCCGCGACGAGCTGGAACTTCCAGCTCCTGATCATGCTGCTGATCCTCGTGCCGCAGGTCGCGATCAATCTGTGGGGCATCCGGCTGACCGCGCGCCTCTCCGACATCAGCGTCTGGTGGCACATCGGCGGCGTGCTGCTGATCGTGATCCTGCTGGCCTTCCTCGGCACGCATCACAACTCGCTCGCGTTTCTCTTCTCGTGGCACCCGGTCGCCTCGCCGCCCGAGCCGGTGCTCGCGATCGGCGAGGCCACGTTTCCCTCCCCGCTGTTCCGGCTGATCCCCGGACTCGCGAGCTTCTACGCCGCGTCGCCGGTTGCGTTGTTTTTCGTGCTCGCGCTGCTGCAGGCGCAGTGGACGTACACCGGCTACGACGCCTCGGCGCACATGGCCGAGGAGACCGTGATGGCGCGGCTCAACAGCGCGTGGGGCATCGTGCTCTCCGTTGGCGTCTCCGCGATCGCCGGCTACGTCATGCTGATGGCGCTGACGTGGTCGATCCCGCGCGGCGACGTCGCGGCGACGGCGAACGATCCGTATCCGGTGCTGTACATCATCTCGAACAACCTCACGCCGTTCCTGGCGAACGTCATCGCCATCGTAATCGGCGTCGCGATGTGGCTCTGCGGCGTGGCGTCGGTCACGTCGATGGGACGCATGTGGTACGCCTTCGCGCGCGACGACGGGATTCCCGGCTCGCGCTGGCTGAAGCGCGTCGGCGGAACGCATCACACGCCGGCGGTGGCGATCGTGGTGACGTCGCTGCTGAGCGTCGCGATCTGCGTCTACGCGTCGGCGTGGTTCGTGGTGACGTCGATCAGCACGATCTGTCTCTATCTCGCCTACGGCATCCCGATCTGGCTGAACTTCCGCAATCGCCGGCGCGGGTCGGGCGAGTTCATGACGAAGGAAATCGCGCCATGGACGCTCAGTCGCTGGTCGACGCTGCTCAATGTGATCGCGATCGCGTGGATCGCGCTGATCACGATCGTGTTCATGCTGCCGCCGAACGAGCTGGTGCTCTGGACGATGGTCGCGGTCGCGGTGGTGTTGACGCTGTACTGGCAGCTGAGCGCGAAGCGGCGTTTTCGCGGACCGCTGGTCCGAGAATAGAATGCCGGGGCACAGGGTTGTTGCGAAGCCAGCCAAGCCGGAGAGATGGGTGAGTGGCTGAAACCAGCGGTTTGCTAAACCGCCGTAGGGTGTAAAGCTCTACCGAGGGTTCGAATCCCTCTCTCTCCGCCAGGCGGCACGCCCTCCCTCCTTGACCCCGGACCCCCGGCGTCATACCTTAAGACGGTACTTCCATCCCTGTCGCCCCCTTCGCCCCGAGAGAGAGGAGAAGCCCATGACCAGGAGATCGGCCCGCGCTGTCGTCGTCCTCATCCTTCTCGCCGCTGTATCCACATCCATCATCGCCCAGACGAAGAAAGCGGTCCGCGAGCGAGTCGCGAAAAACGCAGTCCGCTCGATGATCGGACAGAACGCCGTCGTTCCAACGAGTTGTGCGAACACCGGCGACGAGTTGCGCCCGCCGACGCCTCTTCACGCGGATCGCAGCCACAGCCTCAGCACGACCTTCGACGTCGTCCAGGAGCCGCGGAAGGTTCCGGTCTACACGCAGGTGAACGGCGCGTGGACCTGCGTGGACACGAATTTCAACCTGCGCATGTACAAGGATCCGGAGACCGGCATCGCGAAGTTCCCCGGCCCGACGCTGCATCTGCGCCGCGAGAGCCCCAACTACACGCCGGGCGACCGCTGGAGCGTCCTGCTGCAGAACCACCTGCCGAAGTCGAATGAGGACTGCGTGTGGGCGGGAGCGGATGGAAAAGGCAGCGGCACCTGCAACTGCTCCGATCCGAACAATCTCCCGCAATGCTGCAACGACACGACGACGCCCAACGGCATGAACTGCATGCACGGCGACAACACCACCAACCTCCACTTCCACGGCACGCACGTCTCGCCGCAGAAGCCGCAGGACTGGGTGCTGCTGCAGCTCACGCCGTACGGCACGCCCGCCGGCAGCACGATGCACGGCAACTCGAACAACGAGATCTCGGGCGAGTTCCAGTACGCCGTCGATCCGCTGCCGGACAACCAGTCCGAGGGAACGCACTGGTATCACCCGCACAAACATGGCTCGACCGCCGAACAGGTCGGCAACGGCATGGCCGGCGCGATCATCATCGAAGGGCCGTTCGACGACTGGCTGCAGCAGAACTACAACAACCGGCTGCGCGAGAAAACGCTCGTCGTGCAGAACGTCCACGACCTGAACTTCACCTCCACCGCGGCGGTCACGCCGATCCCGCTGATCAACGGACAGCTCACGCCGCAGATCACGATGTACCGCGGCGAAGTCCAGCGCTGGCGGTTCGTGAACGCGAACATCGACGCCGACGCGCAGCTCATCATCGACTTCGACGGCGTGGACGACACGAGCGTCGAGGCGAGACAGATCGCGATGGACGGCGTGCAGTTCAGCCCGAAGAACTACCAGTGCCAGCCGATGCTCGACTCGACGCCGTGCGACGGGCAGAACAGCGATCTCAAGTTCATGTTCTCGCCCGGCAACCGCGCCGACTTCCTGATCAAGGCGCCCAACGTCGTCGGCGAGCTCTTCGTGCCGTATGACGTCTTCGGCGCCGTCGACGATCAGGGCACGCGGCCGAATCGCGATCCGCGCGGCGGCTCGCGCAGCGCGCGCCAGGTCCAGGTCGCCCGCACGAAGGCCGCGCTCGAAGCGGTCGCGCCGGGAGCCGCGCAGCCGGCGCTGCTCTCGATCAACGTCATCGACTGCCCGGTCCCCGGCGGCTGCATGATGGACTTCCCGGCGACCCTTCCCGATCTGCCGCACTTCCTCCGCCCCATCGTCCCGAATCGCCCGACGCAAACGGTCCAGTTTCAGGTGATGAACACCTCCGGCCAGCCGCAGAAGAATCCCGCGCCCGCGGGCATCTTCGGGATCATGGTGAAGGGACAGAACAACGACAAGCTGATGCAGTTCGACGACACCTGCGCGAACTTCACCGAGCCGCTCGATCCGGACGGCGGCGAGGAATGGCACATCTCGCAGAACGGCAATCGCAACGGCAAGCCATTCCACGTCTTCCACATTCACATCAACCCGTTCCAGGTCGTGAGCACGTTCGACTTCAACAACAACAAGATCGTGTATCCCGAGCCGATCTGGCAGGACAGCATCACCCTGCCGAACAACACCAACCCCACCGATCCGAACAATCCGAGCACCGAAGTCGTCCTGCGCCAGCGCTTCGAGGACTACACCGGGCTCTATGTCCTCCACTGTCATTTCCTCGGCCACGAAGACCGCGGAATGATGCTGACCGTGCAGACCGTCTGTCCGAACAAGCCCGACTCCTACAGCGCGACCTCCACGACGCAGAAGGAATGCACGTTCAACCAGTACGTCCCCGCCGCGCCTCCCTGCACGGCGAAGACGGTGGCGAACGCCCACGGTCATTGACAGATGTGATCCCAAAACAGATGTCATCCCGAGCGTAGCGAGGGACCCGGGCGGGTGGGGCACGAAGGATGTGCCTCGCTCGCCCCGCCCGCACAGGTCCCTCGCTCCCGCTCGGGATGACATAGCGGCCCGAATCTTGCTGGATCACTGGGACCCATGACGATCACGCAGGAAACGGGCACTTCCCGCGGCGGCTTCGACCATGTCGTGCAGTTCTACGAGGAGGAGGAGTTCCTCTACTCGCGGGTTGCCGACTTCCTGATGGAAGGCATCTCGGCCGGCGAGCCGGCGGTCGTGATCGCGACGCCCGAGCATCGCGACGGCTTCCGCACGCTCCTCGACCTCCCCGGCGACTTCGGCCGCGTGCTGTACCTCGACGCCCGCGAAACGCTCTCCGCGTTCATGCTCGACGACATGCCCGACGCGCAGCGGTTCATGCAGAGCGTCGGCACGGTGATCGCGCGCAACGCCGCCGGCGAGAATCGCGTCCGCGCGTACGGCGAGATGGTGGATCTCCTCTGGCGCGACGGCAATCCCGACGCGGCGCTCCGTCTGGAGGAGCTCTGGAACGACCTCGCCAGGCGGTATTCGTTCTCGCTGCTCTGCGCCTACCCGATCGGAAACTTCTACAAGGAAACAGACCTCCGGCTGTTCCAGGAGATCTGCGGGCGTCATACGACCGTCGTTCCGACCGAATCCTGGGTGGCCGCCGACGAGGAAGCGCGACGCCGCGAGTTCAGCGCGCTGCAGCAGCGCGCCGAAGCGCTGGAGACGGAGATCGCCGCACGCCGGCGCGCCGAGGAGAGCAACGCGTTTCTGCTCGAAGCCTCGAATGCGCTCAACCGCTCGCTCGACTACGACTCGCGGCTGCGCGAGATCGTCAGCCTCGCCATCCCGCGCCTCGGCGACTCGTGCGCGGTCGACGTCGCGCGCGAGGACGGGAGCCACACCCCCGCGCCGCGGATCGTGGGCGAGACTTCGATGGTCGTTCCGATGATGCTGCCCGATCGTTTCGTCGGCACGCTGACGTTCACCGCCGCCGAGCCGCGATACTCACCCGACGATCTCGCGCTGGCGGTCGAATTCGCGCGGCGCTCGGCGGTCGCCCTCGAGAACGCGCGCCTCTACCGTCTCGCGCAGGACGCGAACCGCACCAAGGACGAGTTCCTCGCCACGCTCTCGCACGAGCTGCGCACGCCGCTCACCGCGATTCTCGGCTGGGCGCGCATGCTCACCCTCGGCGGCCTCGACCCGCAGACGCAGCACACCGCGTTCGAGACCATCGAGCGCAGCGCCCGCACGCAGGCCACGCTCATCGACGACCTGCTCGACCTCTCCCGCGTCGTCACCGGAAAGCTGACGCTGCAGACTGAGCTCGTCGACCTCTCCACCATCATCGCCAACGCCGTCGCGACGCAGAGCCTCGCCGCCGAGGCGAAGGGCATCGCGTTGAACGTGCAGACCGGCGAAGGGCGCGCCGTCGTCATGGGCGATACCACGCGGCTGCAGCAGATCGTCTGGAACCTGCTGTCGAACGCGATCAAGTTTTCCGACAGCGGCGCCAGCGTGACCATCGAGCTCGAGCGCGATCCCGACCGCGCGCGCATCATCGTGCGCGACGACGGCCGCGGCATCTCCGCCGACTTCCTGCCGCACGTCTTCGAGCCGTTCCGCCAGGCGGACGGCGCGAGCACGCGCAGGCACGGCGGTCTCGGCCTCGGCCTCGCGATCGTGAAGTATCTGACCGAGCTGCACGGCGGCACCGCCAGCGCGAGCAGCCGCGGCGAGGGCCGCGGCGCGACGTTCATGGTCACGCTGCCGCTCGCGCTGCGCCGCAACGACGAAGTCACGAAGCCGGTGCGCGACGAGATCATCGACCTGCGCGGCACCACGGTCCTGCTTGTCGACGACGACGCGCCCACGCGCGATCTGGTCATGGCCATGCTGCGCCGCTGCGGCGCGGACGTCTGTTCCGCCGACTCCGTCCCCGCCGCGCGCGAGCTGCTCTCCACGCGCACGCCGCACGTCATCGTCACCGACATCGCCATGCCCGGCCACGACGGGTACGCGCTGCTGGATCACGTCCGCTCGCGCGCCGACCGCATCCCGGTCATCGCGCTCACCGCCTCGCCGCCATCCGACGACGGCTCCGACTTCGCGGCCTGGGTGCGGAAGCCGATCGATCCGTTCCAGTTCGCGCGCGTGGTGGCGACGCTACAGCAGCGCGCGTAATCGCTCGTACCCCGCGCGGCTGACCGGCACGCGCGTGCCGTCCTTCATCACCGCCACGCGGCTGTCCTTCGCGTACGGCTCGACGCGGTCGAGGCTCTCGAGGTTCACGAGATAGCTGCGATGCACGCGCACGAAGCGCGAGGGATCGAGGAGCTGTTCGAGCTCGCCGAGCGTCTGCTGCTTCACGTGCTTCTCGCCGCGCGAACAGACGTGCACGTAGTCGTCCTGCGCTTCGATGTAGTCGATGCGCTGCACCGGCAATACCGTGATGCTCGCGCCGTCGCGGAAGGCAATGCGCTGCAGCGGCTTCTTCGCCATCGCCGCGGCGCGCGCCGGCTCGGGAGCGCCGAGCTGCACCATCTGTTCAGCGTGGGCGATCACTTCTCCGAATCGCGCGGCGGTGAAGGGCTTGAGCAGATAGTCGACGGCGTGCACCTGGAACGCGCGGATCGCGTATTCGTCGTACGCCGTGACGAAGACGACCTTCGGCTTCGGATCGAGCAGGTCGAGCACCTCGAATCCGTCCAGCTTCGGCATCTGGATGTCGAGGAACAGGAGGTGCGGCCGATGCTCCGAGACCGCCTTCACCGCCTCGTACCCGTTCGCGCACTCCGCGACGATGCGGAACTGCGGATAGTCGGCGAGAAACTCGCGCACGATCGCCCGCGCCGGCTCCTCGTCATCCACGATGACGACGTCGATTACGTCCATAGGATCAAATCCATGGCAGCACCAGTTCGACGCGAAATCGATCAGTCTCGTTGTCGACCTCGATGCGCGCGAGCTCGCCGTAATACGCGCCGATGCGGCGGCGCGTGTTCGAGAGGCCGATGCCTTCGCCGCGGCTCGTCGGGCGGTCGGGGTCGCAGCGGTTCTCGACCCGAATGTGCACGCGGTCTCCTTCGCGCGCCGCCGCGATCCGCACCACGCCTCCGTCGAGCAGATGTCCGACGCCGTGCGTCACCGCATTCTCCACCAGCGGCTGCAGCAGGAGCGGCGGAACGCGGTACGCGCGCACGCTTTCGTCGATGTTCTGCTCGAACTCCAGCCGCGGTCCGAAGCGAATCCTCTCGATGGCGAGGTAGCTCGACGCGAGCTCGAGCTCCTCGGAGAGTGTGATGGATTCTGCACTTCCGATGCGCAGGCTTTTGCGCAAGTACTCGGCAAGCAGCGTCGTCAGCGTCCGCGCCGATTGCGGGTTCGAGCCGCAGAGCGCGCTGATCGAGTTGAGGCTGTTGAACAGAAAGTGCGGATCGAGCTGCGCCTTCAGCACCTTCAGTTCCGCCTCGCGCGCGAGCAGTTTCACGCTGATCTCGCGCTCGAGCGCGGCCAGCACGTAATGAAACGCCACCGCGAGCGTGTACAGCAGAATGCCGGTCACGATGAACACCGCGGAGCGGCTGGCCACGGTCTCCGTTGCCGAGCGTCCGAGGACGCGCGCCCAGAAGCGAAACATCAGCAGCCAGAGGCCCGCCAGAATCAGCGCGGCGGCGAGATGCGCCGGGATCAGCGTCGTCGCGCGCGTGCGGTCGAGCGGCATCGCGCGCGTCGGGTACCACGCGGCGAGACAGATGAACGCGTAGATGATCGTCGGCGGAACGGTCAGCAGCATTGCCTCGTCGAGCGCGGCACGGCCCGGCTCCATCGCCACGAGCGCCAGCAGCAACGCGAGCAGGCACCACGACAGCAGATAGAGCGCGAGCCGTTTCCGGTCAGCGAGGATCGGATGCATCGAGCTAGTTCTTCACCACGATCGCGCCCATCACCGCTGCGCCCTTCACGATCAGCTCCGGGCCGGTCTTCGTGCGCGAGGTCGAGGTCTTGTCGTCGAAGCCGCCGAGGAGCGGCAGGACCTGCCCGACGATCCGCCAGTGCTCCGGCACCGTGATCTCGACGCCGCCCCACATCGCGAACGCATCGATGACCGCGGACTCGCCTTCCTTGATCGACGCGTTGCGCAGGTCGAGCTCCACGCCGCCCATGATGGCATTCGCGTCGCCGCCGCGGAACGCCTGCGAGGTGTTCTGGTAGTGCACGCCGCCCATCATCGCGAACGCGTGGACCTCGGCATTCGGGTCTTCGCGGTTGTTTGGTGTGCGCCGCCGTCCCATCGCGTCCCACACGAGCTTCGCGCCGAGGAGGGCGATGCCGAGCGGAATCAGATCGCCGATGTCCCAGCGTACGTTCGTGAGGTTCGCGAAGAGCAGGAACCCGCCCACGACCATGAGCACGACCGACGCGGGCCTGCTCGCGCGCGGATCGAGGAGGCGCACGAGGCCGATCACGATGAGCACCGCAGGCCAGAACTGCGTGAACGGCTCCGACTCGATGTAGTCCATGTTTTCGAGCGTCCAGAGGATGCCGACCGCGAGGATCGTCAGGCCGACGATCAGGCGTGGCGTGATGCGGAGTGCGTTACTGCTGCCGTTCATGCTGGTTCTCCTTTTCCTGGGGGCTCGGGACGTCGATGATCGCGTGCAGCAGCACACCGAGTCCTGCGACGACGATCGCGAGCGGGAACGCCTCGGCCCACGACAGTCCGAAGAGGCCGAAGCTGCCGGCCAGCATCCAGATGCCGATGCCGAGGAGCACGTAGCTGCCGTCGCTCTTCCGCCGCCGAATGGCATCGAGCTCGTTCGCGGCCCCGATCGCGATCAGGATCAGCGGCCAGTAGCTCCAGAGCGAGCCGCTGTCCCACAGATTGGCGCTCTCGAGAAACGTCGCCACGCCGATGACGAGCAGCACCAGACCGACCACCAGCTTGCCGGCCGAGATCTTCTTTCCGTTGCTGATGACTGTTTCGTTGTACATGCGCGAAAGGTACGGCGCGATTGCCGCGACGTCTCGCGCGCATCGGTGAATGGAGGATGGGCGCCGGTGAGTCGCGTTTTACCGCGCAAACGCGCTGAAGCCACCGGTCACGTTGTACAGCTCGCGGAATCCGTGACGCTGAAGAATGCTCGCCGCCGCCGAGGAGCGATAGCCGCTCTGACAGATGATCGCGAGCGGCTTCGAGCGATCGACGGCATCGAGCTGCTCGGGCAACACGTCGAGCGGCACGTTGATCGCGTCGGGAACGTGGCCGGCGTCGTACTCGCCGCGGCGCCGGACGTCGAGTACGTTCAACTCGCCGCGGCGCGCGCGCAACTCGTCGACGCCGATCTGCGGCAGCGTGTCGAGCGGATATCCGGCATCGCTCCACGCGGCAACGCCGCCGTCGAGAAAGCCGGCGACGTTCTCGAGACCAACGCGCGCGAGCCGCATCACCGCTTCGTTCGCACCCTCGCGTCCCTCGGCGACGATGATCAATGCATCGCTGCTCGCGAGCAGCGTCCCCGCCCACGACGCGTACTGCCCGCCGAGGCCGATGTTCACCGAGCCTGGGAGATGCCCCGCGCCATACGCCGCTCCCTCGCGCACGTCGAGCACGACCGCGCCGCGCTCCACGTGCTCCCGCACCTCGGCAGCCGTGAGCGCGCGCGCGGCAAGGTCGTCGAGCGCACGCGCGCCGCGGCGATTGATCTCCGCATCCATCGGAAAGTAGCGCGGCGGAGCAGCGAGATCGCTTGTCATCATCTCGACGAACGCCTCGCGCGACATCGGCCGCAGCGCGTAATTCAGCCGGCGCTGCATGCCGATCGTCGAGGAGCGATCCTTCGAAATGTTCTTCCCGCACGCCGAGCCCGCGCCATGCGCCGGCCACACCTCGACCGCGTCATCGAGCGCCAGCAGCTTCTCGTGCAGCGAGTCGTACAGCATCGCCGCCATCTGTTGCGGCGTGTAGCCGCGCCCGCCCGCGAGATCGGGGCGGCCGACGTCGCCGATGAAGAGCGTGTCGCCCGTCAGCACCTTCTCAATCGCGCCGTCGTGGATCACCAGCCACGAAATGCTCTCCGGCGTATGCCCCGGCGTCTCGAGCGCGCGCAGCACCACGCCGCCGACGCGCAGCTCGTCGCCGTCGCGCACCGCGAGATGCGGCAGCTCCGCCGAGGCCGCCGCGCCGAACACGATCCGCGCGCCCGTCTTCTCCGCCAGCTCGCGATGCCCGCTCACGAAATCGGCGTGCAGATGCGTCTCGATGATGTAGCGGATGCGCATCCGCTGCTGTTCCGCCTCATCGAGATACTGCTGCACGTCGCGCTGCGGATCGACGACCGCCGCCTCGCCGTCCGAGCCGATGAAGTACGACGCATGCGCGAGACAGCCGAGGTAGAACTGGCGGAAATGCACGCGCGCATGGTACTCGACGGTCGTTACGAGATCTCGATCGCCACCGGCAGCTTCAGATACACGACCTTCGTCGTCTTGCGGCGAAAGATGCGCCAGTACCAGGGCTCCGGCATCGGCGCGCCGCCGTGCTCCATCACCAGTTGCGCGAGGCGCGCCGCTTCATCCGGCGACATGCGGATGCAGCCGTGCGACTCCGCCTTCCCGAGCGACTCCTCGGCATCGGTCCCGTGGATGTAGTAGTCCGGCTCGCTGAAGAAGATCTTCACCACCTTCATCGGGTTCTCGGGATGTCCGGGTGGGCGCGCCGGCTTACCCTTCGCCCACTTCGAGTCAGGCGGCTTCCAGGAGGGGTTCCAGATGATCTTGCGGATCCTGAACTCGCCGGTCGGCGTCGGATACTTCTTCGTTCCGATCGCGACGGCGAAGCGTTCGAGCTCGTTGCCGTCCTCGAGAACGATCAGCTGCCGTTCTCCGAGATCGACTTTCAGGCGAAGCTCCGCCGCGGCCGGCAGAGCCAGGGAAAGGGTCATAAGTAGCAGGGGAATCAATCGTTTCACACCCCTTCCCACTGCAAGCGGCGTGACAGCCTCTTGACGCCGGGGAATGAAGGGAGCATGATGCGTGTACTGAGACTCAGTCTCAAAACGAATCGAGAGAGAAAGACACCACCGTGATCGTCTGCATCTGCCGCGGCGCCTCCGAATCGAAGATCCTCAACGCCATCGACAACGGCGCCACCAGCCTGCGCGACCTGCAGCGCTGCGGGATCGGCGATCAGTGCGGCTCCTGCCACAACTCGCTCCGCGCGATGCTCGCCGTCACCGCGGCCGAGCGCGCCGCCTGCCCCGCCTGCACCACCGCCCCGGCACCCCTCCCCGCCGTCGCCGCGATGGCGTGATACGCTCACCCCATGCAGGGTGACGCAAAAATCATCGAGATCCTGAACGACGTTCTGACCGCGGAACTGACGGCCATCAACCAGTACTTCGTCCACGCCGAGATGTGCGAGAACTGGGGCTACGACCGCCTGCACAAGATCATCCGCAAACACTCCATCGGCGAGATGAAGCACGCCGAAGAGCTCATCGAGCGCGTGCTGTTCCTCGAGGGCATCCCCAACGTCCAGCGCCTCGGCAAGATCAACATCGGCGAAAACGTCCCCGAGATCCTGAAGTCCGACTACGCCCTGGAAATGGACGCCCTCCCGCGCCTCAACAAAGGCATCGAGACCTGCCGCGAGCTCGGCGACAACAACAGCCGACACCTCCTCGAAGAGATCCTCGCCGAAGAAGAGGAGCACGTCGACTGGCTCGAAGCGCAGCTCGCGCTGATCGAACAGGTCGGCCCCCAGCACTACCTCGCCCAGCAGATCCGCGAAGACGACTGACCCTAACGTTCCCTCTTCATTCGCAGCGCCCCGCCGGCGAAAACGCCAATCCCCACGAGCAGCGGATTGACCGCCGCGACCCACAGCGGCTCGCGCGCCTTGAACATCGCGTCCATCGTCGGCAAATCGACCGTCCGAGTCTCCGCCGCGCTGTTCTCCCTCAGCAGCTGCACAAAAACGAACACCCCGATCAGCACCACCAGCCCGGCCATGATCCTGACCGCCCCGCCCTTCCCGATGAGCGCCGCGACAGAACCGCCGATCACCGCCGCAACCAGGCCGACGGCCAGCGCACCGACGATCCACATCACCGACGGCTCATAGTTCCCCGGATGAAACAACCGATCCGGCCCCAGAGCCACCGAGAACCCGGTGAATAAAAGGAACACACAGAAAAAGTACGCGACATACCCGGCCACAGCCCCCAGTATTTTCCGGATCATTCGATACGATCTCCTCGGGTTGGCTGGATTGGACCTCGGCATTATGCATGCGGCAGGGCCACGGTCGCATTGATGCGAACCATGGATCGCATCCGAACGACAAATTTCCGCGTCGATGCGATCCATGGATGCAACGACGCGAAAATTCACCGCATGGATGCGGTCCATGGAGACTCATCAATTCCACAAAAAACCGCGTAAACACGCGAAAAGCCGCATCGATGACAACCATGGATCGCATTCATGCGATCATTTTCCGCGTTGATGCGGACCATGGTCCGCGTCTACGCGTAAATTTACGCGTCGATGAGATCCATGGACCTGATCAACGCGGCCGCGTCCCGCATCAACGCGACAGGCGAGTGGGTAGGTAAAACCGGATTTCCGACACTCCATGGGTGATGGCACCCGAACGAGACCAGAAGCCGGAGCCGAAAAAGCGTCCGCCGCCTCGCACGGATGTCCCGCCGACCAAAGACGATGAACGGCGGGCCCAGGAACTCATCGAAAAGTACGGCTGGCGGCGCGGCGGCAAACACTGAAAGCGGCGGTGGTATCGTATCCGGCATGCGCAAAAAGCGCGTGGCGGGGCCTCGTCCTTTCGTCGAATGGCTCTCCACCGGACGCGATCGTGCGATCCCGCTCCTCGAGGAGCTCCTGGCCGTGCCGCCGCCCGGGCGGGACGCCTGGCTGGCCGCTCATCCCGGCGCCCGGACCGTGCACGTACTCCACGGACTGCTCTACCAGGCCGAAGCCGAGCCGGCGCAGGCACTGGAGGTGACCGGCTTCGTCGTACGGCACATCGATTCGGCAACGACGCCGCCGGAAGCGGCCTTTGCGCACACCTTCGTACGCGGCTGGGCGTGGGAAGCAAGAGCCCTCGCGCTGCTCGCATCTGGCGATCACGCCGCTGCACTGCAGGCGCATGAGCGCGCCGGCTCCATCTTCCGGCAGGAACCGAGGGCGCGCCCCGAGCTGCGGAAAGTCGAGCGCGCGGCAGCACTGTTCCGCCCGGGCCTCGTCGCGAGCCTGCTGCGCGATACTCCGCCAGCGAAGTGGCCGGAGCTGGCGAAGCGCGAAGAGCTGCGCAGCAGCGCCGCGCTGGAGCAGTTGAGCGCCGAAGTCGTCTCCCGCGTCGATGTGGTCCCTCTCGAGGCGGCAGCCATCGCCGAGGTCGCGACGGCGATCGCCGATGCGCTCGACGGGGTGACCGATCCCGTTCGCTCGAAATTGCGGGCGTACGCGTGGCGGAACCGCGGAATGGCGTACGCGGCCCTCGCCCGGGATCAGGACGCATTGGCGGCTCTGAGCCACGCCGTCAGGATCCTCGATCCGTTTCCGGAGCTCGCACGCGATCGCGCCGTCGTCGTGTACGGACTCGCCACCGTCCTGTCGGAGGCCGGACGGCACGACGAGTCCATGGCCCTGGGCAGATACGGCGAAGCAATTGCCGCGTATCGGCAGGTCGTTGCCGAGGCGGAACGGATCGGCGAGTGGAACCTGCTCGCGAGCGCTCACAACAACCTCGCCCATTCGCTGATCGAGCTTTCCGACTTCACCGCTGCTGCCTCCCATCTGGACCGTGCCGCCGCGCTGTTCCAGAGCCTCGGCCAGCTCCTGAGCGTCTCGAGAGCGGAGCTCGCGCGCGGCCGGATGCTGCTGCGCAAAGGCGACGTCGAAGCAGCGCTCCTTCAATTGCACTCCGTCCGCGAACAGTTCCTCCGGCAGAATCTGGTCGAGGAGGCGGGACTCTGCGGGCTCGATATCGTCGAGGCTCATCTCATGCGCGGCGCCACGATCGAAGCCGAAGCCTTCGCGCGTCAGATCGTGCGCGAGTTCACCGCCGCACATCTCAACGCCCGGGCCATCACAGCCCTCGGATATCTGAGCGAGACCATCGCCGCGCGCGAGGCTTCGGGGGCGACGGTAGAGCGCGTGCGCCGTTACCTCGGCACGCTGCGCCGGACACCCGACGCGGAGTTTCGGGCGACGGCCTGACACGCGTTCGGCCTTATCTCTTGTCGTCGTACCGCTCGACCCGGGCGAAGTAGATGGTCCTGCGTTCGATCCAGTAGTACAGCCGCAATGGCGTGTAGCCGTCCTCGCTGTCCCCTTTGTTGACGCGGATCTGAAGGCAACCGGGGAACGGCTCCACTGCTTTGGGCTCGCTGCCTACGCGGAACTCCAACTCCCTCACCGCCGCCCTGGTATCCTCCGAATGATCGAGATCATCGCGCGATTCGAGGTAGTCATCGGTGTAGACGATCCGCCAGAACGGCACGGTTCCCACGATTCGTGATCTCTCTCTCTCGTGTTGTGACTGTTGCGGAACGGCAAACGTTTCGTAAACAGGGTCACGCGGAAGCTTTGCGCCGGCCTCGTTTCAACTCGGGAATCATCTGATCGAGCCGCTCCGCCGTCTCTCGCACCGGATCGCTGGGCGGCCGTGGGACAGGGGACGCCGACGCCGGCGCGGCGCCGAGCGCGGCGAGGAGCCGTTTCGCGACGTCGAACAGATCCAGCGCCGCCCGCCGTGCCTCTTCCAGGTCGGCATTCGCCAGCACGATCTCCATCCCCCCCAGCATCACCCGGGTGAGATTCGGAAGTGCCACCGCGATCTGACGGAGCGTGTCCATCGTGACGTTGCCGCCGTTCTCGATTTTCTGAACCTGCTTGCGGGGGATCCCCGCGCGCCGAGCGACCTCGGACACGCTGAGGCCTGCGGCCAGCCTTGCTGCGCGCACGTCATCTTTGAGCATGCAGACAGGATACAACGCATGGAACCGGAAGTAAACGTAGCCACCTTGAATACGGAACCGAAAGAATACTATTGACACCGATCGCTCTCATGTGTAGATTACTCATCGGGTCTGCAGAGCCCGATCGCCTGCCTCGTTTCGGCCGAAACGGAGCCGGTAACCCCTAACCATCCAAAGGAGAACGTATGACCACCATCCCCATCGAATCACCCAGTCCCACCGTCACGCATTACCAGCAGGCCGCCGCGCGAGCCTTCGCCGCGCTCGACGAGCTCGAGGCGATCATCCCCAACTTCGAAGCTCCGCACCCTTCGACCGCGAAGTTCGTCCGCGCACATCAGGTCCTTCCGCTCCAGTTCCTCGCCACTGCCATCTCGGCGGTCGAGCAGGAAGTGCAGCTGCAGCGCGTCGAGAAGCTCGACGTGGCCGCCGGCCGCGATGCGCTGCAGTTCATCGAGGCCTACAACGCCGTGGTCGACCGGGGGGAGGCTTTCTTCCGGAAACTTCGGTTCACGCTGAACTCGAAGAAGGCGACCCCCATGTTCCAGGCGCTGCAGATCTACGACATTGCCCAGGGCCTTGCTCGCGATCCCGGCAGCGCCGGCATTGGCGCGCACGTCGCCAACATGAAGCGCGATCTCGGACGCTCCGGCCTGAAGCGGAAGGCCGCCGCGCCGGCGGACCCGGCGAATCCCGCAACCCAGGAGAGGAAGGCTTCGTGACCATCTGCGGCGTCATCCCGCCTCACATGCTGACGCGAGTTGGCGCCCGCGCCACGCTCGAGCACATGCGCGAGCTGGCCACGGACCGCGCCGCCACGCTTCTCGAACGCCCCATCGCGGTTGCGCCCGAACCGGCGCGCTCGCGGAAATGTCGCCACGTCTACGACGCGCAGCACACCTTCCAGCTGCCGGGCAGGCTCGCCATGAGCGAGCGCGAGCCCCGCGGCCCCGCCGAGGATGACCTCGAGGTCACCGAGGCCTTCGAAGGAAGCGGAGCGACGTACGACTTTTTCGCCCGGGTTTTTCATCGCGCCTCCATCGACGGCCGGGGCATGCGCATCGACTCCACAGTGCACTACGGCGAGTCCTTCGAAAATGCGCTCTGGAACGGCCGCCAGATGGTCTACGGCCATGCCGATGGCCGTATCTTCAGGCGCTTCACCGCATCCGTCGAGGTGATCGCTCATGAGCTGACGCACGGGGTCACCCAGTTCGCCGCGGCTCTCGGCTATCACGGTCAGACCGGTGCGCTCAACGAGCACCTCTCCGACGCGTTCGGGATCATGGTCCGCCAGTACCGGCTGGGCCAGTCCGCGAGCGAGTCCGACTGGCTCATCGGCGCGGAGATTTTCGGCCCCGCCGTCAACGGCGTCGCCGTGCGTTCGATGGCGTTCCCGGGCACTGCCTACGACGATCCCGTCCTCGGCAAAGACCCGCAGCCCTCGCACATGCGCGACTACGTCGATACCACCGACGACAACGGCGGCGTCCACATCAACTCCGGCATTCTCAATCACGCGTTCTACATCGCCGCGATTTCCCTCGGCGGGAAGACGTGGGAGGTGCTGGGGCGGATCTGGTACGCCGCGCTCACGGACCGCCTCAAGCCCGAAGCAGACTTCGCCGATTTCGTGCAGGCCACCGTCGACATTGCCGGAGAGCTCTACGGCATCGGCGGGCGCGAGCAGCGAATCATCGCCGAGGCCTGGTCGGACGTGGGCCTGCCCCCATCCGTCCTCGGCTGTGCCAGGCAGCACATCCCCATCCGCAGGCCGCGCCAGCGCGCCGCCGCCATGCCGCGACTCCCGAAGTCACGCCGGCGACCCGCACGCTGACCGCCTGACCGCCTTTCTTCCACTCACAACAACGAGAAACGCTCTCGAAAGGAGAAGCTATATGACCACCAATCCCAAAGAACTGTCCGAAACGATCATCCGCGCGAATAAGCGCGCCATCGATCGCTCCGTCCGCACGATGCAGACCGACATGGAGCACGAGAACACGCTCGTGGCCGAGACGCCGGTCAGCAAGCTGCAGAAAGTGCTGAAGATCTACCGCAGCATCAAGCCGCTGCTGGCCGTCCTCAGCACGATCCCGCTCATTCCCTCCAACTGGCGTGCGGCCGTCGTGATCTTCAATCAGGCGCTCGAAGCGCTGTCCGGCGCCGGCGCCGACATCACCGCGCAGTTCAAGGCGGGGAAGGACCTGTGATGCGCGCCGTGGCCACCCGCAAAGTCGCCCGAAGTGCCACGACCGGCCAGTTCATCTCCGTCCGCGAAGCGAAACGACGACCGGCGACCTCGGTCATCGAGACGGTGAAGATCACCTCTCGCGCCCTCTGTCGCCGCTGCCGCCGCCGCTGCTGACACCCACGCAGTTGACCGGTGGAGCGCGCGCTCAGCGCGCTCCACCACTTTGGAGAACGCAATGAACATCAAACCGTATCCGCTCAAACGCGGCCAGTGGTTCCCCGACATGACCGCGAAAAAGTACGTCGTGTGGCACGGCACCGCCGGCCGCACCGCCCACACGCCCGTCTCCGGCCGTCCCGCCAAAGCGACGACGTCCATCGACGGCTGGAACCTCAGCGCCGACCGCGTCGGCGCGCCCTGGCTCGTCGACCGCAATGGCACGATCTTCAAGACCTTCGAGGACTCCGGCTGGATCTACCACCTCGGCCTGAAGGGCACGAACAACCGCTACGACAAGTCGTCGGTAGCGATCGAATTCGCGAACGAGCTCGCCCTCGACCTCGACGGCGACCGCCTCTACGCGTTCGGCATGACCACCCCGAACACCGTCTACACCGGCCCGTTCCTGACGTACGACTGGCGCGGCCACAGCCACTTCGCCCAACTCGACGAAGCCCAGGTCGACGCCGGAATCGAACTGACCCTCGACATCTGCCGCCGCCACGACATCGACCCCGTGTTCTATTACCCCTCGACCACCTTCGACTTCCCGCGCTGTTTCCGCATCGCCACGATCGTCTGTCACTCCAACTGCCGCGCGGACAAGATGGACCTCTGCCTGCCGGAGTGGGTGTATGAGAAGATCGAGGCGGCCGGGATTCGCCTGCAGTCGTGAGGGCTCTTTACGCCGCGGAACGCGGCGGCGCTGTTTCGCCGCCGCGGTCCTCACTCTGACAACATGCCATTCAACAGGGTTAATACATGGAGTGCCGTTGACCTCTGGTCGGCGCCCACGACTCTCGCGGCTAACTCCGTCGAACGCAAGAGGTTCTCCTCGAAGGAGTGTGTCACGGCAGACTTGCAGAATAATACGAAGTCAAGCAGAGCGAACGCCGCTAGAATCGTCACATGGTATATCCGCCGATAAATCCATTCGACACCGGTTCGCGAGGAATCGCTCGTAAACACGGCGCATGGTCGCTCTGTCTAGGCGCCGGCGTGTGCATGGGTGTGCTGCCTTCGTGGCGCGACCTAACGCGGGAGTTACTAAACGCCACGGGCGATGTTTCGTACACTGCGGAGCAATTCGAGAAGCTAACAAATGCAACAGGATGGGGGTTCGATGCGTGGATTCAGACGGCACTGAATTCCATGCTCGCGCGCGGCGGTAGTTATGGCGAGTTCGTGGACCTTGTGGAGCATGTTCTTTATGAGCCCCTGCGCACGCGTGCCGCGACACACGACGTGGCGAATCTCCTCGGCGACGCGTTTCAGAATCCAGAAGGTATGGCTCGTGGCGACCTGCACCGGATCGCCATGTTTGTCAACAGCGCATTTAGCACGTGCTCCGTGCGAGTCTTAGCGGGTGTTCTCTCTGAAGCAGTCGCGGTTGGCGCCGCTCCGCAGGCAGTACTGTCGTTTAACTATGACGCCGTGCTGGAAACGATGATCAGATGGTTGCAGATATTTTCGGCACAGGACAGGCGAGACGGCCCGGTCCCTCGAGCAGCGTTTCGTAGAGTAACGGGACCTGCAGGAGCGTCATCGCCCGGACGCGGCAGCAAAACCTCCTTCTATTACTTGCACGGTTCAGTTCTGCCAAAGCCGTTGAAGCAGGGCACCCGGCGGGCTCACGACAGCCGTGACCGCATTATTGCGCACGAAAGTTCCTACATCAATATCGCCGCCACGGCGTTCTCGTGGCCGCAATCGATCTTTCTCTATCATGCAATTAACGACGGCTTGATCATTGTCGGACAATCACTTTCCGATCCTAACGTCAGACGGTGGCTTGCGTGGTCGGCAGCGACACGATCACACAGAAGCGCTCCCCACATCTGGCTTCGCACCCGCCCTGCCGACGCACGAGACGCGAGCGTGCTCGAAGCCTCCGTGAGTCATCTCGGACTGCGAATTGCGTGGCTTCAGAACTGGCGTGAACTTCAACCTGCTTTAGCGAACCTGCTAGCGTTAGCCATGGCGGACAGTAGAACATCCTCAGTTATCTGAGTGGCACGGCCGCTCATTACTAGAGCGTTTGTCTGGTATTTTTCATTCGTGACATTACTGCGCGACATTCAGCACGACGCGGCGTATGGGCAGGGAAGGTTTCGCCGCTCTTGTGAAAATGCAAGATCATGTCGAGCCGGCTTCAGAGTATCGAGTTTGCCGAGTTGCGCCGCTTTGCCGTTACCGAAGAAGATGTAGCCCACGCTACGCGCTTGAGGAAGACAAGTCAGCCTCCGAGGTGGGCATAGGAACTCGCGCAAAAGCATGGTTAGGTAACATGGTGGCAAAGGCCGCTGGTGGTGCATGGACAGTGTCGCTACAAAACAGCGGGCGTTGTGCTACCGAAATTGCTCGCCCAATACCTCAATCTTCCGAAATGAGCGCCGCGCTAGTTACCTAATTCACGCTGAAGTTGACAAGCCGCTGCGGGCAGATCGGCATAAACATCCATTCACCAGCAGCCGACGCGCGCGCGGCTGCAGATCGCTGGCCAGCCCTCGTAGCTCAGCGCGAAACATGAGCGATCAAACGGCGTGAAGGCCTCCCGTAGCACGCGAACCAGCCTCAGCATCAGATTCCACATCCCTTCTGATCGCGTTGATGAGTACGTCACGCGCCGCGGCGATTTCCGTACGGACACGCTCGATCGATGCTTCTTTCAGGCGCAGAGCAGCTCTAACGCGTTGCTGCGCGACCTCGCAGGACTCGAACGCCATCTGAAGGTTGTTCCGTTCTTCAAGCTTTGACTCGACGTTAAGCCGCGCCGCCCGTGCCTCCTTTGAGACGTTAGCCAGAATGCGGAGAGCTTCCGTACGTGCGGGGCCGCGGAGTTCAGCTCGCGACCCCTCTAGATCATTACATTGCTGGAGAAGATCGTCAGCAACCGCTCGTGTGATGGAGTACTCGCGTTGCGCAACAGCCAATCTAGAACGTGCGGCCTCGGTCGCAATTTCGTGTTGAGTCAGTTCGGCCCGCAGCGGCGAAGATTCATTCTGCAGATCGCGCTCGATAATGGACAGAGAGTTGATGCGAATATGGCTAGCTTCGACAAGAGCTCCGTGCTTGGCCCGTAACGCGTCCCTGTCTGCGGCCGTCAGATAGGTGTTCCGTATCCACGCTTCGAACCTGAAGGGCGTCATTCCCCCATCGGAGGAGTACCGATCAGTCAAATCAAGCATCTGGTCGAACTTGCCAGCTCTATATTGCTGATAATAGTCTTGAAGAGCTGCGCTGTAGTACATACGAATGCTGTCCGGCTCAGCGAGCTTCGCTACCAAAAGGATGATGAGCATTAAAAGCAAAATACCATTGATAACACGCATATAGACGGAATAGGTATCGTCGCTCGCCATCAATTGACGGAGTAACCGTTTGCGGGTACCTGCTTCGTTAATCTCAAATTTGACCCCGTACGTGGCTTCGAGTTCCTCCGGTGTCGCGTTTTGGAACGTACGGAGTTCGGCATTGCGGGAGCGCTCGGCGACAGCGATTTCATCATGCACCAGCTTCAGCTGTCGCGCATTCTCTCGTGAAACCGGACCTTCTCCGTACTTCCGCGATGCACTTTGTCCACTAAGTTCAAGCCTTTGCTCGTCGAGAAGATGCGTCTCTCGCTCTCGCAAAGAAGTAACGACAGCTGTCCATCGACTCTCGATGACGGCTAGTGCCGCTGCTCGTCGCTCTGCATTTGTTCTCGTGAGGGTGCCGGTTACGGTTCTCGTGAAAAGCAGTTCAGGCAAGAATGGTCCCGCAGCGAGAAAAACGATGCCGACCGACGCGACACGCATTGAAAACATTACGTAATACTTCAGCTCATCTCGAAAGGTTCTTGGTTTTGAGTCGTATACGCCGCGCGAACGATCCAAGGTGACCATCCAGGCGTCAAACATCGTAATGACGCGAAAGATGATGACCCAAGTCAAAACGGCGATTAGCCCTTGTGCGAGCTGTGTGGTGGCGAGGCTCGCGAAAACATATGCCCAAACCGAAGCGTCGACTCCCGCAAGAAGAGATATCAACACGGTGGCGAACGCAATCCACCTATTCGCGTCCGGGGCGGCGAGATTTCCGCCATATGGTCGCAACCCAAGAGCAAACCAAAATGTGCGGGTGCGCAGAGGTGAAGAGGTAGGGCCTGAAGTGGTAGGAGTTGAAGACAACGGAGCGACTCGCATGGTGTTCGCTGCCTCCCGCAGCGACCGGACGCTAGTATTGCGAGAGATCATTTGCGAGCTTCGTGCCTGGTTGGGACCGGTAAGTAAAACTAATTCTCTCCCCAACATCGAACAAATCGCTCGCCCTGACATCCAACCGCATCCTTCGTAGCGCGCGCACGAGACCCGCGATCGTACGCACTCGCGGCGTCTCGAGGCCGGCCCTCAGCTTGCGGATGTTCTGACGTGACATGCGGGACACCGTCACGAGCTGTGCATCGGCAACGCCGTGCCGGCGCAGCAGCTGGTCGAACCGCGTCGGATACGCCTTGCGCAGGGCAGACTCGCCCTCGGTCCGCGCAGGAGTGCCGAGCGGTTCATCCTCGCCGAGGTCGTACAGCTCAGAAGCGCGGACAGGTCGGTTTAGCAACCGCGCGGCGGCGCGGACGAGCCTCGCCAGCACGTCACTGCGGGGTTCGGCGGCGCCGGTACGGTAGCGAAGCAGTTGTCCGCGCCCGATCGCGGCTTCCTTCTGCCATCGCGAGAGATCGAGGCGCTCGCGCGACCGGAAACGGTCGAAGCGGGTGTTGTATGCAGTGCGGCCGGGCATGATTGCAGGACGCCTTCGACCATAGCGACGGTGACGTGCGCGGTCGAGTCGCAATTGGTAAGGAGGGGGTAGGAAATCGTCCGTCACGATCACTCCGGGAACGAGACCATGGAAAAACAGACCACGCCCGACGAGGCGTCGAAGGCGGGAGCCCTGCCGGCGCTTGCCGTGGTCTGTCCGGCCCGTACGCCCGGCGCGATCGATGAGCTCTACATCGAACACGCCCCGGTCCTGCGCCGTGTCGCGATTCGTAAGTTCAGCGTGCCGCCCGCGGAGGCCGAAGCTCTGGTGCACGACGTGTTCATCAGCTGTCTCCTCACCGCCCGCAATGTGCGCACGGATCTCCGCGCCTACCTCATCGCTGCCATGTGCAACGCCTCCAGGAACTACTGGCGGTCGCGCCGTTCCGAAGACCGCGTCTTCACCGGCGAAGAGCCTGCATCGGACGCCGTCACCGAGGATCTTTTCGACGGGCTCGCGGTGAACATGGTGGTGGCTT